>ERZ761602.3791-NODE-3791-length-20661-cov-9.714889_pt1 | contig 20661 bp, 23 predicted proteins | sample MGYA00512165_ERZ761602 | MGnify/ENA primary metagenome ERZ761602 (study PRJEB28899, sample SAMN02445085) | bioreactor sludge metagenome | biome: EBPR sludge; isolation source: Thorneside wastewater treatment plant | place: Australia: Brisbane, Thorneside...
CCGGGCTGATCGGCGCCGTTATCTGGATGATGCGGCCATAGCCGGCGATCTCGCGCACCGCTGAGACGATTCCGTTCGAGACCGAGCCCTCAAGCCCGAATGGATTGCCGACAACGACGATCGATTCGCCCTCCTGCGGCACGGCCCGCGTCACCGGAAGCGGAACCGCAACTCCCGCAGGCACTTCAACTTGCAGCATCGCCAGGTCGCCTTCGCCGTCGATCGCAAGCACGCCGCCGACCCTGAATTTGCGGCCGTCAACGGTCTGTATCTCGGCCCGCGTCGAGCGTTCGATGACATGCCGGTTGGTCACGACGCGATCCGCCGAAACGAAGAAACCGCTGCCGCGGGAGACGATCTGGCCGCGTTGGTCAAAGGTCTCGATCGCCACCGCCGAAGGCTTCACCCGCCGCACAAGTGCCGGCAAAAGGTCCTGCCCATAGGCAAGCGCCGGAAGCCCCGCCGCCACAGCAGCGAGTGTGATAAAGATGGTGAAAAAACGCTTCTGCACTATTGCCCGAACCGCCGTCGGTTTGTCTGGATTATAGGCGATTGCCACGCCGCGAACAAACATTTTCCGAAGGCGGGCCTTTATTGCAACCGCGGTTCGATTGGTGATATAACGCTAGGCAATGACAAAGCGAATCGCCATCGGGGCCGACCACGCCGGCTTTGAGGAAAAAGAGAAGATCAAGAGGACCCTCGACGAGCTCGGTATCGAATACGAGGACGTCGGGACCGCTTCGTCGGACTCCGTCGATTATCCCGACTTCGCCCGCCAGGTCGCCGAACGGGTCGCCCGCGGCGAGGCCGAGCAGGGCCTGCTCTTTTGCGGCTCCGGCACGGGCATGGCGATCTCCGCGAACAAGGTCAAAGGCGTACGCGCCGCCGTCGCCTGGTCGCCGGACATCGCCCGGCTCGCCCGCGAACATAACAACGCAAACGTGCTCGCTTTGCCCGCTCGTTTCGTTTCAGAGGACGAGGCAGCGGCCATCGTCAAAGCATGGTTCGCCGCCGATTTCGAAGGCGGCCGCCACGAACGCCGCGTCGAGAAGATCGAACCCGGCGGCAATTAGCATGATCCAGCAGATGCACATCCCGGGGCCGCCGCTTGGCCACTTCATTCGCTTTTTCTATTACTACGAAGGCGTCCCGGCAGACCACAAGGTCGATCGCTTTCTCCCGAACGGCGACACCGAGATACTGATCGACTTCCACGATACCCCGCAGTTTATCTACGACAACAACACGCTAAAGGAAATACAGTCTTGCCATCACGTCTGGGCGTCCGGGGTTCGCACCGAGCCGATAACGATCCCCGCCGGCAACAACGCGGCCATGATGGTGATAATGTTCCGGAAAGGAGCCGCCGCCCCGTTCTTCCCTTTCCCGATGGATGAGATATCAGATTGCGTGTTCGATGCGGATCTTATCTGGGGGCCGGGATTCGGCGAGCTTCGTGAGGTGCTGCTCGCGGAAAAGGACGTTCGAAAGCGCTTCGCTTTGGTCGAGGCTTTTCTCATCGACCGCTTCCGAAATGGCCTTGCCGAAAATGCCTGTGTTGATTTTGCGATCGGCGAAATGAATCGCCGGCCCGATGCGGTCAGCATCAGCCGGATGAACCAACAGATCGGCTACTCGCAAAAGCATTTCACCGAAATGTTTCGGCGGCGGGTCGGCGTAACGCCAAAGGCGTATCTGAAAATAATGCGATTTCAGCACGCGATAAAGCGCATCGCCGAGACTGCGGAGATCGACTGGGCCGCGATGGCCGCCGAATGCGGATTCTATGATCAATCGCACTTCATCAACGACTTCAAACACTTCTCCGGGTTCACGCCGGAACAGTATTCCCGCATTCAAACGGATTATCAGAATTACGTACCGGTCGGTTAGGTAAATTTTTTCCAATACGTGCGACCGCCCCGCGGAGTATCGTTGCTCCGCTATGGAAAACTTTTACATCAATCACATCGCCGTGGCGGTTTGTGCGGTAATGAGCCTCGTGATCGGCGGGCTCTGGTGGTCGCCTCTTCTATTTGCGAAAGCTTGGCAAAAGGAGGCCGGGCTTTCGGATGAACAACTGGCGAAAGCGAATCCCGCAAAGACTTTCGGACTCACCTTTTTCATCGCTCTGCTGATGTCGTACAACCTGGCGTTCTTTTTGGCTGCGCCCGGCACGACATGGCAATGGGGACTTGCTGCGGGGCTACTGACATCGATCTGGGTTGCCGGAATGTTCATAGTCATCGCACTCTTCGAACAGCGGTCGTTGAAGTACATGCTCATCAATTGCGGCTACATCGTGGTATATTTTGCCGTCATCGGCTTTATTCTTGGCATCTGGAGGTAAGAAAATGGCACAGAAAACATCGGGAGAATTTGAGAAGGAATTTGTAGACGGCATCAAAGCCACGACCGGCAAGGACCTCGGCGGTTGGATGAAAGTACTGGACGGCTTCGGGAGCAAAAAGCGGCCGGAAGTGATCGCCCGGCTGAAATCCGAGCACGGCTTCGGGCATATGAATGCCGCAATGCTCGCCGCCATCCACGCCAACGGCGGTAAGCTCGTCTATCAAAGCACGGATAACTTGCTCGACACGCAATTTGCGAAAGCAGAAGCGATGCGCCCGCTTTTCGACGAGCTTGTGGCATTTATCAAAAAGAACATCCCGAACGCGACGGTGCTTCCGAAGAAGACCTACGTTTCGATCCTCGATAACCGCGAGTTTGCCGCCGTGAACATCAAAGCAAAAGAACTTCGCGTCGGGCTCGACCTCGGCGATCGGCCGTTCGATGAGACAATTGAAAAGGCGAAGCTGAGCGGCCCGATGCCGCGAATCTCGCATATGTTTGTGCTGACCGATGCGAAGCAACTCGATAAAAAGATCGCCGAAGCGGTCAAGGAGTCTTACTCAAGATGTCATTAAGATCACTCAACGCGGTAAAAATGGTGGTGGCTTCGTTGGCTCTTGCCGCGACAATAATTGCTCAGCCTCAGGGTTACAAGATCGCTTTCAACGTTCTTGAGGATCAAAAGGCCGACGACTACGAGGTTTACACGATCAACAGCGACGGCTCGGCGATCGCGAACGTCACGCAGAACAAGGACGTGGCTTGGATCTATTACACCATTCCCGGCAAGCTCCTCTTTATAAGTGACCGAAATGCCTGCAAGCGGTGTTACTTCCTTTACGAATCCGACATAGACGGCTCGAATATCCGAAAGGTCTCGAATCTTCAGCTCGAAGATTCCTGGATGGGAAGCCGCAACAAAGGCAAAGAGCTCGTCGTCACCGGCCGGCTCGGCCCGGCGGACCGATATCAGCTTTTCATCATCGATCGGGCGACCGGGCGCTTCCGCCGCCTGACGAACGAGCCCGCTTCGGCATTTCGCGATCCGCTCTTTTCGCCTGACGGGAAAAAGATCGTCTATGTATTCAAAAAGAACCGGACCGATCGCAGCGAAATAGAAGAGCTTTACATAATGGACGCGGACGGCACGAACCGAAAGAAACTTACGACCTATCCCGCAGACGATCCGCTCGGCAAAACGCCCGGATACAAGGTCGGGCCGCCGCGCTGGAATTCGAAGTATGGCTTCATCACCTATCAATCGAATCAGGCGGGAAAACAATCGATCTACGCAGTAACACCCAACGGCAAGCGGCAATGGAAGCTAACAAAGCTGGAGAACGACGAAGGCTGGCACGATTGGAGTCCCGACGGCGAATGGCTTGTGTTTGACAGCCGCGATGAGAAGACGGGCCGATATGACCTGATGCTCTACAATTACCGGCAAGCGAGCCTTAAAAATATCACGAAGGCGAGCGAACGGAAATACCATCAGGCACCGGTTTTTGTCAGGCCATGAATGCAGCGGTAAAGTCACCCGGCCCTTGTCGTGTATAATGTGCCCGAACTACTAAAAAAGAACAGAGAGGGCAGCGACATGAGTACTTTTCCCGATATTCCGCTTGAGGCCTGGCGTCCGACGAAGGACACACTTCATCTTTATTGCCAGATCGTAGGCAAGATCCGGTTGGCGATGCACCCGCGGCTCAACCACTGGTGGCATGTGCCGCATTATGTCTCGCCCCGCGGTTTGACGACACGCCGAATTCCCTATTCAGGCGGAAGCTTTGAGATCGAGTTTGACCTCATCGATCACCGGCTTGTCATCAGCACCAGCACCGGAGACCGCGAAGATTTCGCTCTCTATGACGGGCTTTCGGTCGCCGATTTTTACACGAGCATTTTTGCCAATCTTAAAAAGCTCGGTATCGAACCAAAGATCCGGCCGATCCCGTACGAAGCACCGTCCACAACGCCCTTCCCGGAAGACACCGAGAACGCATCTTACGACAAGGAATACGTCCGCCGCTTTCACCAGACGCTGGTCGCGGTGGATGATGTGCTCGAGGAATTTCGCGGCCGCTTTCTTGGCAAATCAACGCCGGTGCATATGTTCTGGCACAGCTTTGACATCGCCCTGACGCGTTTTTCAGGCAAGCGCGTTCCCGTCCGCGAAGGTGCGAACCGAGTCGAAAGCGAGGCCTATTCGCACGAGGTCATCAGCTTCGGTTTCTGGTTCGGCGACGACCGCGTACCGGCTCCGGCGTTTTACGCCTACGTCGCCCCCGAACCCGCCGGACTCGCCAACGAGCCTTTGATGCCGTCAACCGCCAAATGGGCTGAATCGAACGGAGCCCACCTTGCACTGCTTATGCTCGACGATGCCCGAAACTCCGCAGACCCGCGATCCGCGGTTCTCGATTTTCTCGAAAGCGCGTATCAGGCCGGAGCTAAGGCCGCTAATTGGGACGTTGCCGAGTTTGCTGCGGTCGCAAAATAAGATGATCGATCTAAGAAGCGATACGGTAACGAAGCCGACCGAGGCGATGCGGCGGGCGATGGCGGCGGCCGAGGTCGGCGACGATGTTTACGGCGAGGATCCGACGGTCAATCGCCTGCAGGCGCGTGCCGCCGAGATCTTTGAGAAAGAGGCCGCTCTTTTTGTCCCGACAGGGTCGATGGGCAACCAGATCGCGGTCAAGCTCCACACGCGGCCGGGCGACGAGGTCATCATTGAGGAACGCGGGCACATCTTTAACTACGAGATGGGCACGCCCGCGATCGCCTCCGGTGTAATGATGCGGCCCGTGAAAAGCCGCGACGGCAGCGGCCATCTGACCTGGGAAGAGATCGCCGGCGCGCTTCATATTGACCAGCCGTATTACTCCTGCCCGACCGGCCTGATCTGTCTTGAGAACACTCACAACTTCGCCGGCGGAAGCGTTATGACCGCCGAGCATTGTGCCGCGATCTGCGAAAAAGCCCATTCGCTAGGGCTGCCCGTTCATATGGATGGAGCCCGCATTTTCAATGCAGCAGCGGCACTTGAAACCTCGGTTGCCGAGCTCGCACGCCGCTGCGATTCGGTCCAGTTCTGTCTTTCGAAAGGCCTCGGTGCTCCGGTGGGCTCGATGCTCGTTGGCTCCGCGGATTTTATCAGAGAGGCTCGCGTTTGGCGCAAGCGTTTCGGCGGCGGAATGCGGCAGGCCGGCATACTCGCCGCCGCCGGGCTGATCGCCCTTGAGGAGTCACCAAAACGCCTTCACGAAGACCACCGAAATGCACGTCGTCTGGCGAAGGGATTGGCGGAAATTACCGGCATCGCGATCGACGTTGAGCGAGTGGTCACCAACATCGTGATCTTCGATATCACCGGCACCGGCAAAACATCCGCCGAGATCTGCTCCAAGCTCAAAGACAATGACATACTCGCCATCGGTTTCGGCAGTGCCATTCGGATGGTCACCCACTGCGACGTGTCTGCTTCAGAGATCGATTTGACCCTTGCCGCGATGGCGGCTGTCCTTTCATCGTGACCTCTGTCTGTAACTTTGAGTTAAGCTCGAAATGTAATGATCTTCGGATGCCACGATCGTTCCTCATTGTTCTTGCTCTCGTTAGCTTCGCGACCGGCTCGTTCCCGCAGATGAACGCAGAATTGCCTAAAGCAAAGTCCGTCTCGATCGAGGGCCATCGCGGGGCTCGTGGTTACTTGCCCGAGAACACGATCCCCTCGTTCAAGCTCGCTCTCGATCAAGGCGCAGATACGCTCGAGATGGACGTTGTGATCACCAAGGACCGAAAGGTTCTCCTCTCGCACGAGCCCTGGTTCTCCGCGGCGATCTCGACCGGGCCGGATGGAAAGCGTATCGCAAAAGACAAGGAACGCGATCACAACATCTTCAAACTGACCTACGCTGAGACGCTTGGCTACGACGTCGGAAGCCTTGGAAATCCCGCATTCCCGGAACAGAAGGCGATGCCGGCAAGCAAGCCGCTGCTCGCGGACGTCTTTATCGCGATCGAGAGATTTGCCAAAGCAAAAGCGATCGCAGCTCCGCGATACAATATCGAGATCAAGTCCACCGCAGAAGGCGACGGCGTCTTTCATCCGGCTCCCGGCGAGTTTGCCGATCTGGTAGTTAAGGAGATCGAGCGGAACGGACTTACCGACCGGACGATAATTCAGTCCTTCGACGTTCGGCCGCTTCAGCACATCAGGAAGAATTTTCCTGCGATGCAAGTCGCACTTCTTGTCGGCGGCGACGAAGATCCGGCCAAAAAACTTTCGTTGCTTGGTTTTACGCCGGCCACACTCAGCCCGCACTTCTCGCTCGTCACCGCGGAACTGGTTCGGCTCTGCCGTGAAAAAGGTATGAAGCTCGTGCCATGGACCGTGAACCGGATCGAGGATCTGGAGCGAATTAGCAAGTTCGACCTTGACGGCATCATTACCGATTATCCGGACCGGGCGGTCAAGGTTTTTCGTAAGCAACCAACCTCCAAATGACTTTCCGCTCGATTTCGGTAGAATTATCTCGATGATAATCGCTATCGATGGCCCGTCGGGTGCCGGCAAATCGACCCTTGGAAAAATGCTCGCCCGCGAGCTTGACCTCCTGTATCTCGATACCGGTGCGATGTACCGTGCTGGAGCACTTGCTGTCCTCCGGGCGGGCATTTCGTTTGAGGATGAGGTCGGGGTTGCAGATCTGATCAAGTCGTCCGCCATCGAACTGACGGGCAATGCCGAAAACCAAAAGGTTTCGCTCGACGGCAACGATGTAACCACCGAGATCCGAACTCTCGAGGTCGCTCAGGCGGCATCACGCGTCTCTACAAACTCCGCGGTTCGCCGCCGGATGGTCGAGCTACAGCGGCAGATGGGCGAGCGGGCCGAGCGTGGCTGTGTCCTCGAAGGCCGCGACATCGGCACGGTCGTTTTTCCGAACGCGGACGTGAAGTTCTTTCTTACTGCCGAACCCTCGGCCCGCGCCCGAAGGCGATTTGAAGAAGACAAAGCTAAGGGCCGCGAGTCAACATACGAGCAAACCCTCGCCGAAATAAACGAACGCGACGAACGGGACGTTGCCCGCGACGACTCGCCGCTGCAGATTCCCGACGGCGCTAAAGTCATCGATACCTCAGAACTTGACCTGAACGAAGTTTTCGAACAAATGATGGCCTTCATTCGTGAAAGTAAAGGTGCGGCGGCATAGTGGTCATTTTGCCCGAGAAGCGTGGCTTATGGCCGCTCTCGCTTTTTATCCGACGCTCGTCGGCATGGTGATATACGCCATTTATCGAATCCTGAAATAATTTGACTAATCCCTCCGCAGCCGATAAGATTTCGGTTTGCTGTTTGATATGCTCCCGTAGCTCAGTTGGATAGAGCAACAGCCTTCAAATAGGAGCCCGTGCGGGGAATAGAAACCTGTACGGTGGAGAGTGCTGTATCGGTGAATATCTAAGGGAATGCAAGTTCCTATGACAACACCGAGGAAACCGAGGAGTTGCCTGCTGGATTGAACGATGATCCATCACACAAAGCATAAAGGCGACTTAGGGGTTGCTAAAGCCCATTGCGATCTGGTCGAGAAAGGGTATACCGTACTTCTTCCTGCGACCGAGCATGCACCGTTTGACCTTGTAGCCTATGACGGAAAACGCTTCATTAGGATTCAGGTCAAATACCGAAAGGCGGTGAACGGCTCCATTCAAATTCGTTTCAAGAATTGGTGGGCCGATAAGAATGGGTCACACGGTAGATCGATCGATAAGGAACAAATAGACGCTTTTTGTGTTTATTGTCCCGACACTGATCGGTGCTATTACTTTAGCCCTCGCGATGCTGAGATGTACTTCACATTGCGAATCATTGCTCCGAAGAACAATCAGTCCAGGGGTGTTAGGCTGGCTGATGACTTCACGAGGGTTCCGTAGAGACTATACGCACTCAGACTGAAATGTCTAAGATATAGTCCAGACTTGCAACCTGTTTCGGTTCTGGGACAGGGCTTGGGAAACCAAGTGCGGTAAGCTAAGCTGTGGGTCGCAGGTTCGAGTCCTGCCGGGGGCGAGATCGATTTGGGATTTGGGAACTCGGATTGCGGATCCGTTTTTGCTTCTATCCACGATCCCAAATCAAAAATTTGAAAATGACTTATGGCGGCTATAGTTCAGGGGTTAGAACGCCAGATTGTGGTTCTGGATGTCGTGGGTTCGATTCCCACTAGCCGCCCCATTACTTCCCAATAATCGAACCTTTCCATAACAAAATTACTTGATCGCTTCCCGATTTTTCTTTAACTTCGGGGCCGGTGTGGTTTACTATTCAGGTTGAGGTCCTCTCGTTTTGAAAGCAGGGTTTTTCTTTCCAAAGTTTTTCCTCCTTCTTCTCGTCCTATCTATGCAGGTAGCCGGTCAAACGCGCTCGGATCGGTTTGTGAAGGACGAATTACTCGTCAAGTTTGATACCGGCTATACCTCCGAAGCGGTCGCTTCGGTTCACCAACGTTTCAACGCAAGCGTTTTGGAACGTCTTGGCGACACCGGGTGGCAGCGGATTCGCATTTCCGCGGGCCAGAGCGTCGAGAAGGCCATCGAGCAATACAAACGCTTTCCGGCGGTCGTCGCTGCTCAACCGAACTTCTATTACGAACTGACCGCTCTTCCCGACGACCCGCAGTATTCGAACGCCGGGCTCTGGGGCTTGCCGAAGATCTCGGCCCCGGCCGCCTGGGACATCACGACAGGCTCGAGCACGGTGATCGTCGCAGTAATTGATACCGGAATGCGGCTTGGGCACGAAGACCTCGCGGCGAACCTCTGGGTGAATTCAGGCGAGATCGCGAACAACGGCATCGACGATGACGGCAACGGCTATATTGACGATGTCCACGGTTGGGATTTTCGCTTCGAGGACAGCGACCCGGCCGATCAGCACGGCCATGGAACGCACGTTTCGGGCACGATCGGGGCGGTCGGAAACAATGCTACCGGCATCGTCGGCGTCAACTGGAACGTCCGCATAATGCCGATCAAGATCTACAGCCAGGCCGCCAACGACACAACCTCGGCGATGCTTATCAACGCATATAACTACGTGCGGCTGATGAAGCTCGCCGGCCACAACATCCGCGTTACCAACAATTCCTACGGCGGGTGTGCCGAAGCCTGCGGCTACGATCAGGCGACCAAGGATGCGATCGATGCTCTTGGCGATGCCGGAGTTCTCAACGTTTTTTCCGCAGGAAATAACGCCCGAAACACGGATAGCCTTCCGTTCTATCCGGGCAGCTATGACTCGCCGAGCATACTCAACGTTGCCGCCTCGACCAGCATCGATTCGCGTGCGAGCTTTTCAAACTACGGGTTCGTTTCGGTGGACATCGCCGCGCCCGGTGCCGGGATCTACAGCACGACCAACGGCTCAAATTCGAGCTACGGAATTATGAACGGAACCTCGATGGCGGCTCCGCACGTAGCCGGAGTTGCGGCCTTGCTTGCTGCCCAACATCCGTCGCTTGATGCTCGTTCGCTGAAGGCGACGATCATGAATAACGCAGACGTCCTGCCGGATTGGGCCGGAGTCGTGAAATCATCAGGGCGATTAAATGCCGCCGCGGCTCTCCAAAATCCGGTGAACTGCACCGCTGACGTCGGCCCGCTCGAAAGGCAAATTCCGACCAAAGGCGGGTTGTTCAAGATCACCATAAACACTCAGCCCAACTGTGATTTCGCGGTCAAGCCGGGAAGCCGGTGGATACGTGTATTGGATCGAAGCCAGACGTCAGGCACGGCCGTTGTTGATGTCTTTATCGGCGTTAACCCATCGATCAGCAGAAGTTCGACGCTTGAGGTCGGCGGCCAGACGATCACGCTTATCCAAAACCGATCCGGCGGGAAATAATTTTCGGGTTGACCAACTATTTTGGCCGCCGAGGCGTCAAAAACAAGAATTATTTGAAATTTGGGCCAAAATGCCTGTTTGATTGTCTTACGGAGCAAGATTTCTGTCTTGCCACGGCCACTCGGAAGACTGTATAGTTAGAGATTCGGACGCGACCCTCAATTGAATTCAGCGGGCATGCGTCTTTTTTAGGAACTGATCATGAAAAATAACCATTTCGCCGGTCGGATCGCGTGCACGATGCTGGCTGTTTTTGTTCTATCAACCGCATCGATCGCCCAGCTAACACTTCGCGAGGCGACGGACGTCGATGGCGACGGAAAAACCGACTACACGGTCTTTCGGCCGAGCAACAACGCTTGGTATTCGCTGCTCAGCAACGGCGGCTTTTCGATCCAGACGTTTGGCCTTGCTAATGAGGACTTTGTCACCCCGGGCGACTTTGATGGCGACGGAAAAGGCGACATCGCCGTTTGGCGTGACACCACGGGTGTTTGGTATTGGCTCAACAGCTCAAACAACACCTTCAACGCCATCACCTTCGGCATCAGCGGCGATGAACCGGTCGCTCGCGACTACGACGGCGACGGCAAGACCGACGTCGCTGTTGTCCGCCGCACGAACGGCAACATGATCTGGTACGTTTACCGCTCGTCAGATCAGGGCTTCACGGCGTTCCAGTTTGGCCTGACGACCGACTTCACCGCACCCGGTGACTACGACGGCGACGGCAAATTCGATTTCGCCGTTCAGCGGCCCGGTGCAACTCCGACCTCGCAGGCGGTCTTTTATGCTGCTCTGAGCAACGGCGGCGTCGAGATCATTCCGTGGGGCCTTAGCAACGACCTTGTCGTTCCGGGTGACTACGATGGCGACGGAAAGACCGATTATGCGGTCGTTCGCGAAGGCTCAACGCCGGATGCGAACCTCGTTTGGTACATTCGCCGTAGTTCCGATGGCGGCTTCAACGCCTACTCTTTTGGCCTGACCGGCTCTGACCTTCTGGTTCAGGGTGACTACGACGGCGACGGCAAAACCGACATTGCTGTCTGGAGAAATACCGACGGCCAGTTCTTCGTACTGAACAGCTCGAATCTGTCGCTTACGGTCAATCAGTGGGGTTCGCCGAACGACTTCCCGGTCGCAAGCTACGATACTCACTAAACTTTCGCAAATTTGGAGAATGGAGCCGAGTCCGTAATGGTACTCGGCTCTTTCTTTTTGTTCGTTTTGCGGTAGTATTTTGTTGGATGGTTGAAGCTAATACCAATGCTGAGCGGGTTCTCGCCGCCTTCCCGAATCGGCGCATCGCGGTAGTGGGTGACCTGGTCGCCGATCGCTATCTTCGCGGAACGATCGACCGTGTCTCGCGTGAGGCTCCGGTCCTGATCGTAAAGCATGACGATACGGAGACGTATCCAGGCGGAGCGGCAAATGCCGCTGCGAATATCGCATCGCTCGGCGGCTCTTCGTTAGCGGTCGGGATCGTCGGTAATGATTCCTCGGGCGAGGAACTGACCGCCGAGCTTGCCGCCCTTGGTGTTGAAACGCGGTCGATCCTCGCTTCATCGAGCTTTAGCACCACGACCAAGACCCGTGTCCTCGCGGGACGCAGCACTTCTTCGCGGCAGCAGGTACTCAGGATCGATAACGAGGACAGAACCGGCCCGAGTCCGCAGGACCGCTCGGCATTACGTGAAAAAGCGGTCTCGGCGGCCGCCGAATCCGACGCGATCATCGTTTCTGATTACGGCTACGGTGCGGTCGATCCCGAACTTTATTCGGCGGTTCTCGCCATCGCCAACGACCGCGGAATCCCGATCATCGTTGATTCTCGCTATCGGCTGGCTGAGTTTCGCGGGGCGACCGCCGCGACCCCAAATCTTGAAGAGGCCGAAGCGATCATCGGCTCCGGCTTCGAGAATGCTGCTGCTGACGGCCTCAGGCAGCAGCTCGCTTACCGTGCCTTGCTCATCACCCGCGGCGGCAATGGAATGCTGCTCTCCGAGGAAGGCCGGCCGGTGACACATATTCCGGTCATCGGCTCGAGCGAACCCGTTGACGTGACCGGTGCGGGCGATACGGTTATCGCGGTCTTCACGATGGCACTCGCCGCAGGGTTCGATTTCCACCTGGCAGCCTCTATCGCTAATCACGCCGGCGGCATAGTTGTAATGAAACGCGGCACGGCCACCGTTTCGCTTGAAGAGTTGGCCGAGTCGCTTTCCATGGAGGCTTCAAGCGTCTCCGCCGTAGCCGATAAATCATTATGATCATTCCCGCACCGATCCTGGACCGCGACGAGATAACCCGGTTCGCCGCCGAGCGACGGGCCGCGGGAGAGAGCATTGTTCTTGCTAATGGCTGCTTCGACCTACTCCATGTTGGCCACGTCCGTTATCTTGCAGAGGCGAAGGCTCTCGGTGACGTGCTTGTCGTCGGGATCAACAGCGACCGCCAAGTCGCGAAATTAAAGGGCCCGGGCCGTCCCGCCGTTCCCTCCGAAGAGCGTGCGGAACTGATCGCGGCTCTAAGGTTCGTCGATGCCGTTACGATCTTTGACGAACCAACCGTAACGGAACTGATCCTTGCGATCCGGCCCGACGTACACACGAAAGGAACCGACTATACCGAGGCGAACGTGCCCGAGCGCGATGTTGTGCTTTCGATCGGCGGCCGTGTCGCTATCGTCGGCGACCCGAAGGATCACTCCTCGTCTGAGATGATCGACGCGCTTGCCCGTTAAGGCGTAAGATCCCAAGAGATGGAAACGGTTCGAACCAAGACCGACCTGATCATTGAGGCCTGGGAACGCCTGGATTGCGAAAGCATCGGCCGAAAAGAGATCGAAGCTATCGAATCGGCCGTCCGCGAGCGTTTCGGCCCGCAGGCGGTCGATCCTGTAATGGTCATCGCACGGCTGCTTGCCGATGAGGGGGCCGAACTCCGCCACGCAGAGCTGATGGACCTTCACATCGAACGTGATGAAGATCGGCCGTACGATGCGGCGTTTCGCGACCTCTTCGATTTCACCGGGCTTGAAAGTGCACGCTCGTCGCTGCGGCGGATGGAAAATCTCCGCAAGAAGTTTACCGAACGGAAGGACCGCGAAGGCCTTCGCCTTCTTCGGCAGCTTGCGATCGAGGAAAAGGACGATCTGATCAGCTCATCCGGTTCTCGCCTTCGTCCGTTGCCGGAGGCCGTGCGAAAGGAGATCGCGGAATGGTTGACGATCTGGCTCGGCTCGCCGGAGGTGTTTGAGTCCTGGATCGAGCTGCGGCAAGCCTCGGCCGATTACGCCGAACGCTTTCTTGAGCGCTAACAACCGATAACGATGCATCGCTTTTATTGTCCACCGCACAATTTCGAGGACGACCGAGCACGGCTCGATGCCGGCGAAACGCATCACCTTCGCGACGTCTTGCGGCTCAAGGCCGGCGACCGGGCCAACGTCTTCGATGGCGAAGGACGTGAGTTCACCGCCGAAATAAGCTCACTTAACAAACGCGAGGCCATCCTTCGTGTCATTGCGAGTGTCGAACCGGCGGCACCCGAGTCGCCGCTCGACCTGACCATCGCCGCCGCCGTAACTCCAGCCGAGAAGTTTGACCTAGCCGTCGAAAAAGCGGTCGAACTTGGAGTACGACGTCTCATCCCGCTCATTACCGACCGGACCGAGGTCAAAGCATCGGTCGCCGCCCGAAGGCTCGAAAGGTGGCGGCGGATCGCTTTTGAAGCCGCAAAACAATGCGGCCGGACCGTTCTTATGGGCGTTGATGAACCGATCGAGTTCGAGAGTGTATTCGACCGAAACCACGCCGGCCACGTGATCCTGTTCAGCGAACGCGGTGGTTCTCGGATCGAGGACATTCCGCCCGGTGTTCCATTAACGCTGATCTACGGGCCAAAAGGCGGTTGGTCTGATACGGAACTGGAGTTTGCGGAAAAAAGAAAAGCCGCCGTTGTAACGCTCGGCGGCAGGATACTTCGTGCTGAAACTGCGGCGATCGCCCTGACCGCGATCATTCAGCACCGGTTTGGCGATATGAATTAGATCTCGTTCCGCACTGTTCGCGGCCGGTAATAGGCGTCGCCCCGTTGCGTCATTTTCGCCTTTTCCCCGAGCGTTTGAATAACGGACTCAAGAAGCTTCAGATTGTCCAGCTTGAAGCTGACCGTGCCGCTGACGTCCGCATCTCGGTCCGCAAACTGAACGATCAGGTAGCGTTTCTTTTCCTTGATCAGCCCGCCGAGCACCGACCCCGGAAGCGGTATGTTGCGAACGACATTGCCGGTCGTCGAGGTGACCGAACGCGACTGCGGCGAGATCACACTTATCTGCTGGAAACCGATCGAGAACTTCTCTTTGCCGTCTTTCCCATGAAACACGATGCGTTCGTTAACATCGTCGAACTTCAGCGTGCCGGACTCTTTCTTACCGTAGCCGAACATCCCGCCTTCGTATTTCGCCTCAAAGGATTGCGGTGCCGGGTCTTTTCTGTCACTGGATGTCCCGTCAGTGCCCGCCGGCCGCACCTGAGCCGCAAGGCCGGCCGATGCCGCCAGCAGAAAGAACGCCGTAAAAATGCTCTTCATAGATAAACCTCAAAATCCCAACGATACGGCATTTAAGACGCTTCGTCATCCAAAATGGTTGTCGCTACCCGCCGTTCGATGCGGCTGATCCTGTCTTGGGGCCTTCAAGCCTTCGGATCGCGAGTTCGACATATTCCTCCGAGATCTCGGAACCGAACCATTCCCTACCGAGCAAGCCCGCAACCTTGGCGGTCGTCCCGCTGCCCATAAAGGGGTCGTAAACAGTGTCGCCCGCATCCGTCCAGGTCCGTATCTGGTCCTCGACAAGCTGTTCCGGAAAGATCGCCGGGTGCTCGAAGGCTATCTTGTCCTTTGAGGACGACGTGCCGACGTTGTAAAAGAAAATGTTGTTGACCTTGCGTTCCTTCGGGGCCACGTGGTCATGTGCAAGGTCATTTCGACCGACCTTTGTGATCCGAAATGACTTGAATGCCTTTTCTTGTTTGATCGGTATCGTCAGCGGATTGAACGTCTTCGGCTGGCCCTTCGAGAAACAGAACATATACTCGAATGCCTGTCTGTAACGCTTCCCGCAATCGCTTGGTATCGGGTTGTTTTTGGCATAGATCATCGTGTCGTGGACGCGGAAACCGGCTTCGCGGAACGCGAATGCGTGCGAAAAACTGCTCAGGCTCTCGCTGCCGTTGTATGTCCGATCGCCGACGACCCAAATTACTACACCGCCATCCTTAGTTTTCTCGAAAAGCCCCGCCGCGATCTCCTCGACCGGAAAGTGGTAGCCGTTGTAGTCGCGCAGGTCGTCGTACGGCGGGCTCGTTATCGTCATATCGATGAACGAGTCCGGCAACCGGCCGAACGTCTCAAGACAGTTTTCGTTGTAGATCTTTCCGAATTCGATCATTTAGGAAGTCGCTTGTTAGATCAGATCCCCGAATCTCGCCACGCGATCGAGCGGCCGATCAAAGCAAGGGCCGGAGCCGGGTCTTCGCCAAAGCTTTCGGTTAGCCGGCCTATTATAGACCGCATAAGCGGCTGGCCGAGAATTCCGGCGTGTTTTAGAACGCGGCTCGTGTAGGTTACGCGAACACCGCCCTCGCCGGCGTGAAACTCGCGAAAATCGGCGTCCGGCATCAACTGCACCAAACTGCCATGCGGCAGAACGAACCTCGGCGGTTGCTGTTCATACGGCCCGCTTTCGTTTTGCCGAAAACCCACGACCAAAATGCCGAGCAAATGTCCCTTCTCGCCGCCGGTTTCACCTGGGGCAAGCCCGAACGCCGGCTGGGCACCGATCCGCTGCCCCGTGCCAGAGATCTCAGGGTTGAAGATGCGCGTATCAAAAACGACGCCGACCGCAGTGGTTTCCCCCGAGACGATCTCGACAAAATCCCCAAAGCCCGGCGTCTGCCCGGCCTCGTTCAGGTCTTTGTTCTTTAACCGGGCGATATACTCGAGGTGTGAGTTTGACCCGATGACCGTCGCTACTGGCGTCATTTTATATCGAAGGAACGTGGCCAAGCTCCGGGATCAAATAGAGCAGCCACCAAAGAAGTATCTGGACCGCAAGGACCGGCAGGCTGCCGGCAACAGTACCGAACCCAAGCCTCATTCCGGCTCGATCATCTCGCCTCACCGAAGCGATCCCCGCCGCAGTACCGAGCAAGAACGTGACCGGAATGAACAAAATGCCAAGATACGGTACCAACGAATAGACGAAACACGCCCACGAAAGCTCGGCAAGGTTGTTCACACGCCTTACTCCGAAGACCTGCTCGGCCGAAACCACGGCTGCTTCGCCCATCTGTAAAGTTTGCCTTTGGAGTCCGTAAGATGATCTAAGAGAATCGAGCGGTTGATAATCCTCGGACAGCAGTTTATTGCACACCGGGCAAAACTTCTCTTCCGAAAAACGAACCGAAGTGCCGCACGCCGAGCAAACGGTACTTGTCCTGATCGGTGTCTCTTCGGTATTCATATTCGGCACGACCGCCCCACGCTATCAGATTCGGTGCCACGGCCGCGGTTTCGGTTGCCGGTCATTGCTCCCACATCTCCAAAAACTTTGCGATGTGTGTTCCGCCCGGTTTCTCCGCTTCCGCCTCAAGAAATGCCCGGAAGACATCCTGCTCTGCAAAATAGCTTTCCTCGCTTAGCTTTCCGGCAAAATAGGCGACACGAAGCCAAACGAGATAAGTGTTCAGAACATCTGTCTGATTATATTCGACTATCCGGTTCACATCACCGGCAAGCCAAAGGTCCACTACCTGGTCGCCCGCAACGTCTATCTTGCCCGGATAACCGCAAAGCACCGCCAGGTCATTGAGCTTCGGTGCCATCCCGCCGCGCATCGAAAAACGCTGCATCAGGTCCAAATGCCACTCGCTGTTCTTTGAGTCAAAATAGTCGCGTCCTTCCCAAGGCTTTGCCGGCCGCCGTGCAAATGACGGAACCGAAACCTCGTTGATCAACGCTCTTTGGATAAGCACTTGCAAGTCAGACTCAAGCGAATTAAACCCGACAAGCTGCGGCTCCCTTTCGCCTATCCAATAAAGGAACTTAGCGATCATGCTCGCCTCGTCGTGTTCTTCGCGAGAGGTCGGAAGCTTTGGCAGCGAGTGGATGCCGAATTCGATCTGCTCTTCGCCATCGCGAAAAACGACATTGCGCGACAGAAAAGCTATCGAGACGATCCGCGAAAAAAGGTACTTGACGAAGGGCCGCGGCACATCGTCCGAATATCCCGAAGCCGTTTCCCAAAGCTTTTGCATCGCGTCAAGCTCGGTTACATCGTCCGGTAAGTTGTAGAGCTTTTTGGCAGCAGCGGCATCCGGAACCCACTCAAGATCAAAGAACCATGTCCGCTCGTGTATGTCGCTTTTCAGCATTCGTTGGCAAGTTTAACATAACCGATTTCATTCATTGAACCATCAAGGCCGGCCTGCACGTTTCGTCATACCAAATCGTTGAACTTTCACTTCCTTTCGTGCCCGGTCTGCCTGGGCGACTACCCGCCGATGACGTGTAACTAACTGCAAACATTATGTTTGAGCCCTGTGGCACGCCCGTTGCTCTAACGAAGAGGGAAGGAGGCCAGTTCCTCCGAAGCAACTTTAGGGGGAAAGAGATATGAAGAGATTTCTAACAGCATTCACAATGATGGCAATGATGGCCGTCATGGTTCCTTTTTTCGCATCATCTGCGGACGCACAGACGCGTCGCTATCGCGACCGCGACCGCTATGAGCAGCAGTATGAAAAGGAAGGAAATATCTATAAACGGCACCGCAATATCATCAATATCGGCATTGGTGCCGGAGCCGGTGCGATCGTAGGAGGCCTTCTTGGCGGCAAGAAAGGAGCAGCTTGGGGAGCTTTAGCCGGTGGCGGAGCCGGTGCGGTCTATACCTACAAGATCAATCCGAAGACCAAGAAGTACGAACGCGTTTATCGCCCGTACTAAAACCAAAGGCATCTTCGAACCGGGGAGGTAAAGAGCGGCGGGCTTAACGGCCTGCCGCTTTTTCGTTAGCTCAGACCCGTTCGCCGATCAGGTAAACGACCGGAACGTCGCCAATTACGCGAGCAGTATGCTCGGTTCCCGGCGGCATGAGGTCTCGGTCGCCCGGAGCCAGAACGACCTTGCGTATGCCGGTGATCTCAAGCTCGATCTCGCCGGAAACAACCCAATGCGATTGTTCATTTGCGTGGGAATGCGGCCCGTACTCGGTTCCCGGGAGGTCGGTCCACTGAACGACCGAATAGCCATCCGCAACAAGCCGGGACCTCAGCGAGGCGGCGTCTGGTGCATAGGGTTCGTTCCAGCGTTCAACACGATACTGCGAATTCATACTTCGAGCTTAGCGAAATGAACTCCTTCGGCAAAATCCCGGTAAGACCGCTGAACGCAATGATCCCCGGCTGCAACCGTTTTGGCTTGAACCGGGGATCTGCTTCACAACGCCGACAGCTTTAGTAGGTGTAAGTATTCGCCCCGATCATCACATCGGCTATCCGCTGGCGAGCTGCGATCGTATTGATCGGCGAGTTGTTCTTCGTGAACCGCTTGAGTGCGACCAGAAGCGTGCGGCCTTCGTCGCCCTCGGCTATCGCGGCGATCGTGTTGCGAGCCTTCATCTCGACCCGCTGGATCGCGTCGTTGCAGAAGACACCGGCCATGTCGATATACCGGCCGGCCGCCTCTTCGCCGTTCTTCTCCGCATACTTCTTCGCACGCAGAATTGCCGTTTCCATCTGGTAGGCGTCCATGATGATGTCCGCGCAATTGAGCAGCACTTCCTGCTGTTCACTGAGGCCCATCATGTACTTCTGGGCCGCCGTGCCGAGCACCATCAGGGCGATCTTCTTCGCATTCTCAGCGAGCTTCGTCTCGGCCGCGAGCAGGCCCGTATCCTCATCGAACGACATCTGCGGATTCAGTATCTCGTCCTGAAGTGCCTTCGCCGCATGCAGAAGTCCGATCTTGCCCTTCATCGCCCGCTTCATCAGTTGGCCCGGGATCAGCATCCGGTTGATCTCGTTCGTTCCCTCGAAGATGCGGTTGATGCGCGAATCGCGATACGCCTTCTCCGCCGGGTAATCCGCCGAATAACCGTAGCCGCCATAGATCTGCACCATCTCATCAACGACGAAGTCGAGTGCCTCTGAGCAAGCGACCTTGTTGATCGAGCTTTCGACCGCGTATTCCTCGATCGACTGCAGCTTTTTCGCCCCGTCGGCACCGTCGCCGATCAACGCATCGATCATTCCGACCGTCCGGTAGGTGATCGATTCCGCGACCCACGTCCGGATTGCCATCTCGGCGAGCTTATGTTTAATGGCGCCGAACGATGAGATCGGCTTGTTGAATTGATGCCGTTCGTTGGCATAGCGGACCGCTTCGTGGATCGCGAGCTTTGCTCCGCCGGTTACCGAAGCACCGAGCTTGAAGCGTCCGACATTGAGCACGTTGAAAGCGATCTTCGCACCGTCGCCAACCTCGCCGATCAGGTTGCCCTTCGGGATCTTTGCGTCGGAGAGAATAACGGCCGTTGTCGAGGAGGACTTGATACCGAGCTTGTGCTCTTCATTTCCGGGGCGGCAATTCTCCGACCGCGGCACAAGGAAGCACGAAAACTTTTCCTTCTCGCCATCGACCTTCGCGAAGACAAGGTAAACATCGGCGAAACCACCGTTGGTTATCCACATCTTCTCGCCGTTAAGGATCCAGTGCTCACCGTCCTCTGAGAGCTTAGCGACACACTTCGCACCGAGGGCGTCCGAGCCCGAGCCCGATTCCGTAAGGCAATATGCCGAGACGATCTCGCCCGAGATGATTCCCGGTATCCACTCTTTCTTCAGCTCTTCCGAGCCCCAGTAGAGTATCGGCAGGAGGCCGATCGAGGTCTGGGCTCCGTAGGTCGAGCCGAAACCGCTGCCGCGGCCGACCATCTCCGCGATGATCGCTCCGGTCGTCTGGTCGAGTTCCATCCCGCCGTATTCCTCGGGGATATTTGCCCCGAGAAGCCCGAGCTCGCCCGCCTTTTTCAGCAGATCGCGGGCGACCTCCCAGGCGTGATTCTCAAGCGCCGGCAGATTCGGCACGACCTCGTTATCGATATACTCACGGCACGTCTCGCCGATCATCCGATGCTCATCGGAGAAATCCTCCGGAGTGAAAACCTCGGCGGTCGTCTGCCCCGCGATCAGGAACTCGCCGCCCTTCAAATACTCTTTTGCCATCTGTGTATCCACGCTAAAATCCTCCAAAAGTGCAAAGAGTATATCACAAAAACGCGAATGAATGAATACTCATTCATTTTATTTTTTTGAAGGAGCCCG
>ERZ761602.3792-NODE-3792-length-20656-cov-246.380952_pt1 | contig 20656 bp, 15 predicted proteins | sample MGYA00512165_ERZ761602 | MGnify/ENA primary metagenome ERZ761602 (study PRJEB28899, sample SAMN02445085) | bioreactor sludge metagenome | biome: EBPR sludge; isolation source: Thorneside wastewater treatment plant | place: Australia: Brisbane, Thorneside...
CTCGGCGTCGGTATCGGTTTCGGCCTGCAGGACGTGGTGAAGAACTTCGTCGCCGGGCTGATCCTGATGTTCGAGCGACCGATCCGGCTGGGTGACGTGGTCGATGTTGCCGGGATGAGCGGCAAGGTGCGCGACATCGGCATGCGCGCGACGACCATCACCACCTTCGATGGCGCCGAGGTGGTCGTGCCGAACGGCATGCTGCTGGCCGACAAGCTGGTGAACTGGACGCTCAGCGGCAGCAACCGGCGCATCCACGTCGGCGTCAGCACGGGCTACGGCGTGCGCCCCGCACAGACCATCGAATTGTTGGTGAACATTGCGCGGGCGGTCGACGGGATCGCCTCGTCGCCGGCCCCGATCGCCGTCCTGACCGGCCTGACGCCGGGTGCGCTCGAGTACAGCGTACGCGCGTGGACCAAACCGGGTTCCGACTGGGTGGCGGTGCACAGCGAGCTGTCCGTGGCGATTCGCGACGGTCTGGCGGAGGCCGGCGTCGAGGTGCCGCTGCCGCAACGCGAACTGCACCTGCGGAACGCGTCCGGAGCACTCGTGCCGCCGGCGGCTGCGGATCGGTAGCGGCGGCAGAGGGCAGACATCCGGCGCGACACGCACGGGCGATGGACGATCGCCTCGTGCCTGCCATACAATGACGCCATGTGGCGTGATGACGAGGTCCGTCCGGCGGGTTGGTCGTGCGACGCGCAAGCCGCACGCGCCTGCCCAAACCGGATGCTCGTCCTCAACCTTCTGCTCAAGACACTCTGACCATGGGTCTGCTCGGCATCCTGCTCGGTCTCGGACTGCTCGTCTGGCTGGCTTTTCGCGGCTGGAGCGTGCTCGGGCTGGCGCCCATCGCCGCGCTGGTCGCGGCGGCCTTCGCCGGCGACCCGCTGCTCGCCAACTGGACGCAGACCTTCATGGGGGCAGCCGCGGCTTTCATCGCGCAGTTCTTTCCGCTGTTCCTGCTCGGCGCATTGTTCGGCAAGCTGATGGACGACAGCGGCTCGGTCACCGCCATTGCGCATTTCATGACCGAGCGGCTCGGACCACACCGTGCCATCCTCGCCGTCGTCCTCGCCGGCGCATTGGTCACCTACGGCGGCGTCAGCGTATTCGTCGCGATGTTCGTCCTCGCACCGATGGGCCAGGCCCTGTTCCGTGCCGCCGACGTGCCGAACCGGTTGCTGCCGGCGGCCGTGATGCTGGGCACCGCGACCTTCACGATGTCGGCCCTGCCGGGCACGCCGGCGATCCAGAATGCGATCCCGATGCCGTTCTTCGGCACCACGCCGTTCGCGGCGCCCGGCCTCGGCGTCATGGCGGCCGCCATCATGCTGGGCTTCGGCCTCTGGTGGCTGACGCGTGCCGAGTCTGCCGCGCGCCGCGCCGGCGAAGGCTTCGCCCCGGCGCTCGGCTCGGCCTCGCAGGCCGCGCATGATCCGGTGGTGCGCGAGCGCGCCACGGCGTCGCACGAATTCGATCCCGCGGAGGTCGAGCACGGCGCGCGCAGTGCACAATTGCCGGGCTTCGGCGTTGCCCTGTTGCCACTCGTCGTCGTCATCACGGTCAATCTGACGATGTCCCTGCTGGTGCTGCCGCGCCTCGACACGAGTTACCTGGCGGAACTGCGCTGGGGCGAAACCTCGCTGGCGAGCGTCGGTGGCGTCTGGTCGGTTATCGTCGCGCTGGCTGCGGCGATCATCGTGCTCTACCTGTGCAACCGCGGTCGTCTGCTGGCGCTGCGCGAGACCGTGGATGCGGGCCTGAATGCGTCCGCGCTGCCGGTGCTGAGCGTTGCCAGCCTGGTCGGCTTCGGTGCGGTCGTCGCGTCGCTGCCCGCCTTCGCGGCGGTACGCGACTGGGTGCTGGGCATCGAGGGCGGCCCGCTGGTTGGCCTCGCGCTCGCCACCAACGTGCTCTCGGCACTCACCGGTTCGGCATCTGGCGGCCTGACGATTGCCCTCGGCGCGCTCGGCGAGACCTACATGCAACTCGCTGCGGCGCATGGCATCGACCCGGCATTGATGCACCGCGTGGCGGTGATCGGCGCCGCCACACTCGACAGCCTGCCGCACAACGGTGCCGTGGTCACCCTGCTCGCCGTCTGCGGCGCCACGCACCGGCAAAGCTATCTCGACATCGTCATGGTCGCCATCGTCGGCGCCTTGCTGGCGCTCGCTGCGGTCATTGCCGTGGGCTCGACAGTCGGCTCGTTCTAGCCGTGGCGACCCTGACACCGGTATTGGCGGACCGGCGAGCGGGTTGCTTGTGCGCCAGGCAGCGGGACGGATGGCCCTCGAATGGTGACTCGCTTACCCGGGAGGACGCCGCTGCGTCTTCCATTTTCTTGATGAACGTGAAAGACCCGACATGAACACGAAGAAAGTTGCCATCGCCTGTCAGGGTGGTGGTACGCACGCAGCATTCACCTGGGGCGTTCTGACGCAGATCCTGGCAACCAAGAAGGCGTGGGACGCCGAGGCGGGAGAGCAAGGAAAGTTCGACATCGTGGCCATCAGCGGCACTTCTGCCGGAGCGCTTTGCGCCTTGGCCACCTGGTACGGACTCGTCCCGAACGCTGCCGACGCCGACTGTGGCACGCTCGACAAGGCGATCGAGCGGCTGAATTTCCTCTGGAACAACTTCGCTGCGACGACGCCGGTGGAAATCGCCCACAACCAGATGGTCGGCACGCTGCTGCAGTGGAAGGCGCAGGGCATGCCGTTCCCGGGATCGAACCCATACTCCGGGCACGGCGATATCGGTCTGTCGGCACTGGCGATGATGGGTGCGCGCAGCGACTACCTGGGTTTTCCGGAGCTGCTCGCCGCGCTCTGTCCGGATTTCGCGACGATCGACTGGGCGGCGGTGGCGAAGGCCGAGCGGCGCGTGCTGGTCGGCGCGATCGAGGTGCTCAGCGGCAACTTCGAGATCTTCGATTCCAACAAGACGCTCGAGGAACTCGGTCTGCTGGCCCACCCACCGAAGTTCGATCAATACGACATCACGCGCTGGCGCATGCGGCGGGCTTTCTCGCTCGAAGGTGTGGCAGCGTCGGGAACGCTGCCCGAGATCCTGCCGGCGCAAGTCATCGGCAACACGATGTTCCCCACTTGCGAAGCGAACAAGGTCGTGACGCGAAACGCATACTACTGGGACGGCCTGTATTCGCAGAACCCTCCCGTTCGCGACCTGCTGGACGCCGGGACGAAAGCAGAGAAGCCTGACGAAATCTGGGTCGTGCGCATCAACCCGCAGGAGATCTCGCCGCAATCGCAGAAGGTCAGCCTCGAGGACATCAAGGATCGGGAGAACGACCTCGCCGGCAATCTTTCGCTCAACCAGGAGCTCGACCACATCCTGACGATCAATCGCTGGCTCGCGCGCCATGGCGACCGGCATCCGCCGCTGCAGGGCCGGAAGATCGTCGAGGTGCGGACCATCAAGATGCGGCGCGAAACCGCCTGGGGTCTCCAACACACGTCGAAATTCGACCGCAGCGCTGGTCATTTCGCCAGGCTGCGCGAGGAAGGGCAGGCGGTTGCCGAACAGTGGCTGTCGGATTGGCGGGCACGCGGCAAGGACTTTGCCTCGTATCCGGACGATGCCCGTTACCCGGAGCCTGCCTGAGTCCGGCTGCTGTCGGCTTGCGCGCCCTCGTTGCCGCAGCTAGACCCGCATTTGCAGGTGGAGCAGCAGGTAGGTGACGACGACGACCGTCACCAGCGATCCGGCGACCAGCGGGATGCCGAACCTGGCGAATGAGGCCGAGCTGTAGCCGCCGGGCTGCATCACCATCAGGTTCGATTGATGGCTGAACGGGTTGATGAAGGTGAACGAGATGCACGTCCCGATCAGCGCCAGCAGTGCCACCGGGTTGATGCCGAGTTCACTGGCGATGCCGATCGCCACCGGCGTCAGGATCGACGCAGCCGCTGCATTGGTGACGAGGTTGGTGACGATCGCCGTCGTCAGCGCGAAGACGATGACGACGAGCAGCATGCTGCCTCCCGCGAGGCGTCCGATGGCGTCGGCGAGGACGGCGGCCAGTCCGCTCTCGACGACGATCGCGCCGAGCGCCACCGAGCCGACGAGAATGAACAACACGTTCCAGTCGAGCGCGCGCACGGCGGACTTCGGCGTCAGGATGCCGGTGACCACCATGAGGACGGCCCCGGTCAGTGAGGCGAGCTCGACCGCAACCAGGCCGAAGGACGCCGAAACGATGACCGCGACGAGGATGGCCAGAGCGAACGCGGTCTTCGCCGGCTGCGGGCTCAGCCCGGCGGCCTTCTCGAAGATCGCCACCTCCGGCTGGTCGACCAGCAGGGACTTGCGCGGGGTGGTGACGAAGGCGGTCGCGCCGGGGCGCACCTCGGTATCGCGCAGCGGGAGGCTGGTCCGCGCAGCGATGACCCGGATACCGCCGTCGGTCTCGAAATCGCGCACCGTCCCGTTGGCGCCCGATCCAACCGACACCCGGTAGAGACGCTGTTCGGCCAGGCCGAAGAGCGGGCTGCCCCACAGGGCGGTGACACCCCCCTCGGTCGCCGAGAAGACCAGGGTGTCGCCAGCCTCGATCGGCGCCGACGGATCGAGGTCAGCGTCCCAACGCCGGATCGCATCGAGCGCGTACTGCTGCGTCTGGTCGATGCCGAAATCCGCCGCCACGCGACCAATCGCCAGCGCCTTGCCGGAGACCGGGATTTCGACGCGCCAGTCGCGGGCCGCGACGACCGTTTCTCCCTGACCGCGCAGCATCAGCGGTGCGGTCAGATAGACGATCACCGCGCCGACGATGGCGACCGGCAAGGCCACCGGGGCGAACGACAGCATCGTCATGTCGACTCCTGCTGGCGCGGCGATGCCGGCGATGAGCAGGTTCGAACTGGTGCCGATCAGCGTCACCGAGCCGGCCAGGGTCGTGATGTGCGCCACGGGCAGCAGCACCTCGCGGGCGTTGATGCCGCGGTTCTGCTCGAGTTCCTTGGCCGCCGGAACGAGCATGGCAACGATCGGGGTGGTGTTCATCAGGCCGGAACCGACACTGATCGGCAGTGCGAGCCGACGCACGGCGTGCTGCGCGCTGCTGACGGTCGACAGAAGTGCCCAGGTGACGCGAGACACCGCCCCGGTATGGACGATGCCCTTGGCGATGACGAGCATTGCGGCCACCGTGATGATGCCGCCGTTGCTCAATCCGGCGAGGAGGTTCGGCACCGGAGCCAAACCGGTGATGCCCGCGACGCAGATCGCCGCAGCCAGGGCAAGGACGGCAGGAACCCGCCCCGAGGCCATGGCGATGAGGGTCGCGAGTACGACCAGAGCGGCAAAGTAGATCATGTGATGCCTCCTTCCTGCAGGACGCCAGGCAGTTCCCTGATGGCCAGCTTCCCGTGCACAACGGCTTTCCCGTCACCTCCAGGTGCGCGGGCGCCCTGGCGGGTCGTGCGCTCCCGGATCTTCAGGCCTCATGCTTGCGCCGCCCCGCAGCGACGGGTGAATCCTTGCCCACCGATCGTTCCATGTCTGCTTGCACCAGCCCTGGGTCGGCAATCATACAGAACTTCGTGGCGACCGGGGACGTTGGCCGGATCGAGTGACGGAGGTGTCGGCAATGTACCGGCAGAGGCGTCGTGAAATCCGATCAGCGGCCGGTGGCAGGTCCGCCGGCGCTTTCCCGGAGTGCTTCGGCGTGGCTGGACAACGCCTGCCCCTTGCGCGAGCCGAACCGGTGCGAGTAGACCCAGGTGAATTCGGCGCCGAACAGGAAGATCTGAGCGGAATAGTACACCCAGAGCAGCACGACGATCAGCGAGGCCGAAACGCCGAAATGCGATGAAACTCCGCTTCTCCCGATGTAGGCACCGATCAGCGCCTTGCCGGCGATGAACAGGAGTGATGTGACGATGGCACCGACCCAGACATCGCTCCAGTGGATCCGGACGCGCGGCATGGTCTTGTAGATCATCGCAAAAACCGCCGTCGCCAGCATGAGGCCGAGTGAGACCTCGCTCGTGTTCTCGATCGTCGCCCAACCTGTGGCATGCGGATCAAGCCACTTGCTCAAGGCGGCCAGGCCCGCACTGAAAGCCAGCGAAACGGTCAGCAGGAAGCCGATTCCGAGAATCATGCCGAACGACAGCAGACGGGCTCGTACCAGCCTCCAGACGCCGGAGGTTCTCGCCCTTTGCGGCGCGCGCCAGATGCGATCGAGCGCGTCCTGCAACTCGGCGAAGACCGATGTCGCGCCAATGAAGAGAAAGATCAGGCCGAAGATCGCTGCCATGGCGCTTTCGGCGGGCCTGCCCGCGCTTTCCAGCAGAGCCTGGACGGCCAGCGCTCCAGGTGTCCCCAGCAATCCCTGCAGTTGCGCAAGGATTTCACCGCGCGCGGCCTGCTCGCCGAAAAAGAACCCGGCGATCGAAATCACGATCAGCAGCAGGGGAGCAATCGAAAACATCGTGTAGAAGGCCAGTGCCGCTCCCATGCTTTGGGCGTAGTCAGCGACCCAGTTCACGGCAGCCGCCTTGAAGAGATCCAGGATGTCCCGGAACGTCACGCCCCGACGCCCTGCAGGTCAGCGAGACCGCGCGCGCGCGTCGGCCCGCCGTGCAGCGGCGAGCATTTGACGCCGGTCAGAAACGGCTGCGGCTGACGCCCCGCCTCGCCGAGACGCTGCGGCACTGCCTTCACAGACTGCCGTTCCGCGAGAGGAGGACTGCGATCGGGCGCGTACTCGGGAACCCGGAAAAAATGATGACCATGACGGCGGTAATCGGCACCGCAAGGAATGCGCCGGCGATCCCCCACAATTCGGACCAGATCGCCAGGCTGACCAGGATGGCGAATGGACTCAGGTTGAGCGAATTGCCCATGAGGTAGGGGTCGAGAAAGTTGCCAATCAGGAACTGCGCGAGCACCAGGCCGAGCAGCACCCAGAACACCACGTTCGCATCCGGGAACTGCATGATCGCCATGATGCCCGGGAAGAGCACGCCGAGAAAGGAGCCAATGTAGGGAACGTAGTTCAGAAGGGCGATCAGCACCGCCCAGAACGCGGCGAATTCAAGTCCAGCAAGGGCCATGATCCCCCAGCTGACTGCTCCCAGGAACAGGTTGATGAGCGTCTTCAGTGCCAGATAGGAACCGATCCGCTTGTTGATGTCGGTGGTGATGGCCCGAATCCGCGCCACGCGGTCCGCGTCGCTCGACATCTTTTCGATCTTCCGGGAGAAGAATCGCCGCTCGGCCAACAGGAAGGTGGCATACAGGCAGACGACGATGATGCTGAAGATCATCGACGACACCGAGGCCAGCATCGAGCCGAGCAGGCGCTGGATGTTGATCTGGGCGAGAAGTTCCTGCCGCAGCGTGCTCCACGTGGGTTCAGCCTCGATGCGCAGCAGGACGGCGAGTCTCTGGATGGCGGCGAGAAGCGATTGCTGATATTGCGGGGCAATCGCCAGAAACCGGTCCTTGTTGATCAGGAACAGGTACACGACGACGAGCAGCGACAGCGTGATGACGAGCACCGAGAGCGCGTATCGGGCTTGCAGCGGCAAAACGCGGCCGAGCAACGGAAGTCCCTGCATGGCCTGCGCCAGGCCGACGATCACATAGACGACGAAAAGGCCGAAGAACACCGGAACGAAGATGTCCTTCCCGATGTACAGCAGCCAGCCGGCGAGCAGCATCAGGGCGGTGCCATGCACGAACCGCTGCAGTCTATCCATGTCTGAACCCGCCCGCTTCCCTGGCCGTCCCGGTGTCCTCTGGCGCTGCCGCTGCAAGCACTGGCCGACGCTGCATGACCGGCCGGGATGTTCGGCAGTGCCGGCCTGCGCGCAGCTCTTGACGGACGGGCTCCGCACCTGACGATGCGAGCGCTCCTGCTGCCGAGGTCATGCTTGCGACCGGTCGCGCTGCGACTGGCATCGCGGCATCGCCAGGCTCTTCGACAGCCTAGCGAGCAGCGCGAAACAGGCTTGCCGAAGTGGCGACCCGCGTTGCCGTGGGACCGTCGATCATTGCCTGGTGGCCGACACGGGCGCACGCCATTCGCGCGGTGGCGGGCGGCGGTCCCAGCGCTTCTGCCAGTAGGCCTTGCGCCCGAACCAGTGCTGGCGCTGGTAGTGGGCGTCCCAGTATTCCCCGAGAGAAAAATCGGCTTGCGGCAGGCCGAGGTTGGGACCGCCATTGAGAATGGTCACTACACGGCCATCGAACGGGATGGACAGGAAGCGGGCGTACACCCAGCCGCGATCCCGACCGGCCGTGACATCGCACCACCGCCAGTTGGCCACACAGCCGTGGACGGTCACCCTGGTCCCACTCAACAGCCAGGTGACGGTCGGGAAGTTCTTCTCGGGACCGGCGCGGACATTGACCGAGGTGGTCGTGGTCGCAGTCTGTTCGGCCGCAGTGGCCATGCACGACGCACTGGCGATGAGCAGTGCGAGCACCAACTTCAGAGGACTGAGCATAAGCATCCCGTCGCAGGTTGATTCAATCGATTCCGAGAACTGCCCGCCGCCCGCCGTGCCGTCGCGAACTCCTGGCAGGCGAGCCGCCGGTTTCTGGAATGACGGTTGGCGGCAAGGTCATCGGCACATACCGTCGACAGCGATGGCTTTTCGCGCGTCGCGGGTGATTATCGGTGATCGCCGCGCCACCGGTCAACGTCAGCTCCGATCATGGGTGCAGGCAAGCGAGTCGCACCGGACCCGTTCACCGTTCAGCCCCGGTCGTGATCCTGGCCACGGCTCGCAAGCCAGCACCGGCAAGTCGGCATCGTCCTGCCGACCAGGACTGGCCAAGCGAAACGCGCACAGCGGGGGCCATCGCGGCGCTGGCGCGGACGGCTTTGCAGCTGCGTGCGAACCGCTACTTCCCGACGGCCTTGGCGACCCACAGGTAGATGTTCAGCGCCGCGATCACCAGCGCCACCGGCACGCCGATGTCGACCAGCGAGGTCTCGCCATTCCAGGACATGATCTGGCCGAGGAAAGTCACCGCCATCACCGCGATCACCACCGTCACCAGACTGGTCTTGAGATCCTCGAAGCTGCTGATCTGCAGACGGGACGCCACTTTGAAGTCCGCGTCGATGAACAACTCATAGAGGCCGAGTGCAAGGATCAGCATGACGGTGCCGAGCAGGAACAGATCGAAGATCTCGATGAAATAGAGCATCAGGGCCTTGGCGCCCGTGCTCGAGATGTCGCCGGAGGTGACCGTCCGTGTGATGACCACGATCGTATCGACGAGGCCATAGACGTAAAGCGCCATCGCCGAAAGGAGCGCACCAAGGACCGCGGCGAGCACCAGGAAACGACTGGCGTTGAGCAGCGGCCTCATGCGGGCGGATCCTGCGGATGAGCCGGATGCGCGCCGCACACGGCGATTGATCGGGGAAAAGGGAGGAGCAGCGGCGCCGTCGACAGGGTGCGCATCGGGAATCGGTATCCATTCATTGCCGGCCTCGTGATCTGGAAAGCGGCAAGACTATCACCTCGCTGTGCCGCAGACACCAGTCCGGAACCCACCCGCGTCCGGTACTGCGGGTGATCACGGCCACCAGGAACGACCGGGCCAGCAGCGCTGCGCCGTCGGGCGTGACGCCGGGTTCGAGCGGGCTGTCGCTCGATCGTGATCAACTTCGATCAGTGAATGGTCGCGCAGCTGAAGCAGGCAGTCTCTTTACTTGTCGGCGGTGAGCGACTAACCTTGCGCGACGAGGTCCAGAGCCCTGCATCGTCGCGGTCGCGTAGCACGCGCGGCGGCAGCCGCGGCCAAAGAGCCGCATCCCCGCGTTCGCGCCGCATGGGCACTGCTTCCGGAATTGCCGCTTTGTTCGGATGATGGCGCGCCAATTCGGCGGAACGACGCCGTCACATCGGAGATGCTCTGTGGGCAGCATGAACGAATTGATGGCGCAAGCCCGCCACCGCCTCAGCGTGAACGACTTCCACCGGATGGGCGAAGTGGGAATCCTGCCGCCGGAAAGCAGGGTGGAGCTGATCGAAGGGGAGATCGTTGATATGGCGCCCATCGGCAGCAAGCACGCCTTTGTCCTCAACCGCCTCGCACAGTTCTTCGCGGCCGCCGCCGGCGATCGGTATCTGGTCAGCGTGCAGAACCCTCTGTGTCTCGACGAGCATTCGGAACCGCAACCGGATATCGTTTTGCTGCGGCCGGGCAATTACATGGATCGGCTACCTGGCGCAATCGATGCGCTGTTGGTCGTCGAGGTTGCGCACTCGTCGGTTCACTTCGATCGCGGGGTGAAGTTGCCTCTCTATGCTCGCCATGGCATTCCGGAAGTCTGGCTGCTCGACCTGATGGGCGGCGAATTGCTGATCTGCCGCGAGCCGGTGGAGGACCAGTATCGGGTCGTGCATAAGCCGGGCGCTCGGGATGAGATGACGCCGCTGTTGGTGCCAGAGGTGAAATGGCGACTGGGCGACGGAAAAACGTGGTCTGTCCCCTATTGATTTGGTCCCCTATTGATTTGCTCTATTGATTTGCTATTGACTTGCTCCTGTTGATCAGCCCGGCTGGCTGGCGTTGCGCAGGGAGATCTGCTGGTTCATCGTCCAGAAGTCGTACAGGATGCCGATCAGGAACAGCCCGCCGGTGAGCAGGTAGAGGATGCCGGTCGGCCATTTGCCCTGATACATCCGGTGTACGCCGAGGACGCCGAGGAAGGTCAGCAGCAGCCAGGCGATGTTGTAGTCGATGGCGCCGGAATGGAAGCGCAGATCCGCGTCGCGATCCATTCCCGGGATCAGGAAGAGATCGATCAGCCAACCGATTCCCAGCAGGCCGAGCGTGAAGAACCAGATCGTCCCGGTCACCGGCTTGCCGTAATAGAAGCGGTGCGCGCCGAGAAAGCCGAAAAGCCAGAGCAGGTAGCCAATGAGCTTGCTGTGGTTGTCCCGTTGCTGCATGTACATCACTCCGTGTCGTCAGCTTGCCTGCCGGGTGAAGCGACCATGGCCCGGCGGCGCGAAGCGCGAAGGGTACCATCTCGTCGCGCCGATGGCACCCCTCCCGACCCGGTTCGCGGCGACGGTGGCTGTCGGCGACGTCGTTCAGGCGGCGCGGGCGACGGCAGTGGCAGTGGTCTCGCTGCCGGCGGCGAGCCGGCGGCGCCAGCTCTCGACCTGCTGCAAGAGGTCGTCGGGCCTTTTCCTGACGACCTCCGGCCTGCCGGCATGGATGCGGCCGTGGTTGCCGTCGAGGCACAGCCAGTCGCCCTCGGCGAGCTCGTGGCCAGCGATCCGGCAACGTCGCTGCGCGAGGTCGGGCACCAGTTCGCGGCAGCCGACCAGGCAGACCTTGCCGAGCTGTCTTGCCACCACCGCCGCGTGCGAGGTGCGACCGCCGAGCGCGGTGAGGATGCCGGCGCTGACGGCGATCCCGGAAATGTCCGCGGTCGCCGTTTCCTGCCGTACCAGCAGCACCGGATCGCCCGCCGCTGCCAGTCTCTCGGCAGCCGCGACATCGAGGACCAGGCGGCCCACCGCGATGCCGATGCCTGCCGGCGTGGCGCTGGCCAGGAAAGCCTGTTCGTCGGGGTGCGCCAGGCTGACTTCCTCGACGCTTGCCAGATCGATACCCTGCAGTTGCGCGAGCGCCGCCGCGGGACTGACCAGACCGGCGGCGACGAGGTCGACGGCGATGCGCAGCGCCGCCAGCGGCGTCCTCTTGGCAACCCGCGTCTGCAGCATGAACAGCTTGCCGTCCTCGACCGTGAACTCGAACTCCTGCGCATCACCGAATGCCCTCTCGAGTGCCGCGGCGATCTGTTCGATCTCGCGCCGGGTGTCGGACAACAGCTTCTCGAGTGGCACTTCATCAGCCAGCGCGTGCCGGCCCGAGACGACGTCCTCACCCTGGGCGTTGAACAGGAAATCCAGGTACAGTTCGCTGGCCCCGGTCGACGGGTCGCGGGAAAAGGCGACACCGGCGCCGGACATCCCCCCGGCGTTGCCGAAAACCATCCTCTGCACCGTCACCGCGGTGCCCGGCGAATCGTCGATGTGGTGCGCCCGGCGGTAGCTGACGGCTTTCTCGGACTGCCACGAACGAACCACCGCCACGGCTGCCTGTTCGAGTTGCAGCATCGGGTCCTGTGGAAACGGCGTGCCGGTGAGTTCCTCGAAGAGTGCGAGATAGTCGCGGGTCAGCGAGGCGAGACTGCGAAAGTCGATCTCGCGCGAGCTGCTGGCCCCGCAGGCGCGCATGCATTCCTCGATACGACTGGCGAAGGCGCTGGCCGGGCACTCGTGCACGACTTCTGCGAAGCCTTGGACCAGGCGTCGGTAGCAGTCCCAGGCCAGGCGCGGATTGCCGGTGCTGCGGATGATCGCGTCGACCGTCAGATCGTTGACCCCGACGTCGAGCAGCGTTTCCATCATTCCCGGCATCGATACCGGCGCCCCGCTCCGCACCGAAACGAGCAAGGGCCGTCGCCGCGCGCCGAAGCCGAGGCCGCTCTCGCGCTCGACATGACGGATTCCCTCGACGAGCGCGTCGCGCAGTTCGGCCGATGCGCCGCCGGCAGCGGTGACGGCCTGCCGGGCGAAGCTGGTGGTGAGGACGAAACCCTGTGGAACCGGCAGTCCGAGGCCGCTCATCGCGACCAGGTTGAAAGCCTTGAAACCCATTTCCTCGACGCTGCCGGGCCGTGACGAGGCTGCCTTGCCGCCGAACAGGAACGGCGAGCGCTGTGTTGCCGGTACTCCAGCCATTCTTCTTCCTTCCATCCTAGTGTGCAGCGACTTCGCTCAGCGCGTGGTCGCGAAACTTCAGGGCGACGCACATCAGCTCGTCGGCCGCCTGTTCGAGGTCCTTGCCGGTCTCCGCCAGGACGTAGAGTTCGCGGAAGCTGCCGGCGCGCGCCAGCAGCGCGGCTTCCGCTGCACGCTCGGCATCGTCGCACTCGTGCTCGAGGGCGATGATGCGGTGAACGCCGGCCAGCAGATCCTGCATGTCCTCGCGCGACGATGCGTCGCGCCCGCTGCGGGCGGTGGCGACGACCTTGACGTACTCCTGGGCAGCGGCCAGTACCAGCCGCGCCAGCGTTTCGAGTTGCCGACAGAGCTCGCCGTTGCTCTCCGCCGGCAGCGTCGTCAGGCGGAATGCGGCATCCTCGAGGCAGTCGACCACTTCGTCGGCCGCCTCGATGAGTTGCGCGAGGAAAGCCGCCGGTTCGCTGCGGCGCATCGCCAGTCGTGCCGCCTGGACCAGATCGTCGGCCTGCGATTCCCAGGCCTTGGCGCGCTCGGCGTTGTGGCCGAAATGACGCTGCCAGTCGGACAGACGGGCGCGCAGCAGGCTGTCGCGCAAGCCGGCGGCCACCTCCCAGGTCAGGGCGGCATGCTCGGCAGCCATGTCGAGCAGCCGTTCCTCGGCACCGCGGAAGAAGCGCGACAGCTCGACCACCACCTCGTCCTCGATCAGCAGGATCTGCTTGCCCTCGCGCAGTCCGAGCGAGGCGGCACGGAAGACGAACTGCATGAACTCCCGCGCCAGATGGCGCGGCAGCACGTCGTGCAGGAAGAGGCCGGGCCGATAGTCGCCGCGGGCGGCGAGCGCCAGGCCGCGATAGATCAGTTCGTCACCGCCACACTTGAGGAATCCCATGTGTCCGACGTCCTCGTCTGCCGCCCATTTCAGCAGATCGGCCGCGTCGGCCTTGCCGAGCAGGCTGCGCAGGCGCTTGCGCGCCTTGTTCCAGTCGATCAGGAAGACCAGCCGCGAACCGAGGAAGGCGAGGAAGTCGAGCAGCCCGTCGCGGTCGCCGGCCTCGTGGCGGGCGACCGCCAGGTGATACAGGCCATCGTCCATGGCACCGTCACGACGCGACAGGATGTCGTCCCAGCGGACCTTCCAGCGTGCGAAGAGCGATGCGAAGAAGTTCAGTCGCTGCAGGTGAACGTCCGAATACAGGGTCGTCACCGTCAGGTTGTCGACGCGGATCACCAGGACATGCGCATCGGTCGTGCCGATGTCGTTCTGGATCACCACCACGCCGCCCGAACGGGCGGCGGTCGTGCCCAGCCCAGGATGTTCGAACTTCAGCGGTGCCGTCCGCCTGACCCCCTGCATGAAGGCCGCGACGAGTTCGCGATCCTCGTCCGCCAGTCCGTAGGTCATCGCGCCGTCTACCGATTCCGTTGCCAGTGCCGCCTGCAGGACGTTGAGTTCCTTGTGCAGGTCCATCACCAGCAGGTGCAGGCTGTCGCCGCGCTGGCGGTCGGCGCGCGTCATGGCGTCGATGCACGCCGCGTCGATCTGGTCGTCCTCGACGACGGCTGCTGCCGAGAGCCGCACCAGACGCTCGTCGAAGGCAGCTGCGTGCTCGCCATCGGCGACCGCCGCCAGCGGTGCGATCATCTCGCGTATCGCCGCCAGCAACCGGTGCACGATCTGCTCCGCCTGCGGGATCAGGTAGGGGCCGTCCGGGCTGCGCCGTGCGGCGGCCACCACCTGGTCGAGGGAGGGCTGATCGACCGACGAGGCGATCCGCTCCTCGCGCAGCGTCGAGAAGGGGCGCTCGAGGTTTTCGGCGCGCAGGCGCGCCGTCTGCAGCAGTGAAAAGTAATACTTGGCACGGTCGTTCGCGGTCAGCGCGTCGTTGACCAGCGCCGGCAGCAACAGTGCGTCTTCGCCGAGCGCGCCGACGATCTTGAGCTTTTCGGTCATCGTGGGAGTACTACCTGGTGACGGGACCGGTGCACGATGCACCGCCAGTGTTGCAGCCCGATGTCTGCTCCGTTGCGGAACGATGACGATCGTCTTCGCGGTCGTGGTGGCGCGGCGGGAAAACGCCGGCCGCGTTGCCAGCGGAACGGGTTGCTGCAGTGCACCGCGACCCGCCGGCCCGTGCGGGCATCATGCCGCTCTCCTGCCGCCGACGGCGACAGACGTTCGCTTCGTGTCCGCCGGCGCTATGGTCATCCGTGGTGACTGGCGTCAGGCAGGTGCCCATTCATTGCCGGCACGCCGGATGCTATATTTGATGCCCGGCAAGCAAGGATGGATCATGGGCGAAGCGAAACTCTCGTTGATCAGCGAAAGCGCCTATCTGGCGGGTGAGGAACTTCCCGGTCTGCGCCACGAATACGTGCGCGGAGAAACCTTCGCCATGACCGGCGCAAGCAAGGCGCACGGAACGATCGTGGGCAATATTTTTGCCGTCATTCGCGCGCATCTGCGCGGAACCCCCTGCCGCACGTGGGCGGCTGACATGAAGGTGCACGTCGAAAGCGCCGGCGCCTATTACTACCCCGATGTCGTCGTCACCTGCAGCGAGCGCGATCTCGCCGCTGATGCACCGCAAAACCACCTCGCAGCGCCCCGGGTCGTTGTCGAAGTTCTCTCCCCAGGCACCGAAAAAGTCGACCGCCGCGAGAAGTGGATGAACTACCGACAACTCCCCAGCCTGCGCGAATACGTGCTCGTCGATCAGGAGCGCCAGTGGGCCGAAGTCTTTCGGCGCGGAGAGGAAGGCTGGCTGCACGAAATCATCCTGCCCGGCGAGACCTTGCCCCTGCGCAGCCTCGATATGCGCCTGAGCATGGACGACATCTATGAAGCCGCCACCGTGCCGCGCACGGCGAAAAAGGATGATTCCTGAGAACCATGTCGATTCGCCTGCTGCGAACCGAGCACGAGGCAAGGGTCAGGAACGGCCTCGGCGCAGCCGCCGTCGCAAGCACATGATGCCGTCGTCCACGTAGGTGTAGACGACCGGGATGACGAGCAGGCTGAGGAAGGTGGAGGTGATCAGTCCGCCAATGACGACGATCGCCATCGGTGCGCGGAAACTCGGGTCGGTGCCGAGCCCGATGGCGATCGGCAGCATGCCGGCACCCATGGCGACGGTGGTCATGACGATCGGCCGGGCACGCTTGCGGCAGGCGTCGAGCAGCGCCTGCCAGCGGTCGAGCCCGAGATCGCGGCGGGCGAGGACGATGTAGTCGACGAGCAGGATCGAGTTCTTGGTGGCGATTCCCATCAGCATGATGAGGCCGATCATCGACGGCATCGACAGCGCCGTGCCGGTGACGAAGAGGGCGAGGAAGGCGCCGGGTATCGACAGCACGAGGGCCACCAGGATGGTCACCGGCTGCACGAAGTCCTTCAGCAGGAGGACCAGCACGGCGTAGATGCAAAGCACACCGGTCAGCATCGCCAGGCCGAAGCCGCGGAACAGCTCGCCCATCGCTTCGGCATCGCCGACCGTCGTCTGCAGGATTCCCGGCGGCAGCTTCTGCAGGCTCGGCAACGCCAGCGCCAGCGCCTCGACCTCGCCCAGCGGCTGCTGGTTGAGCTCGATCTCGAAGTTGACGTTTCGCAGGCGGTCGTAGCGGTCGATTTCGGCTGGACCACCGGCGAGACTGAGATCGGCGACCTGGCCGATCATCACCGGCCCGTTCTTCCCCGGCACCGTCAGACGTTCGAGCAGGCCCAGATCCTGGCGCGCCGCCGCCGGCAGCTTGACGACGATCGGCAGCTGTCGCTGCGCCAGGTTGAGCTTGGCGAGGCTCTGGTCGTAGTCGCCGGCGGTGGCGATGCGCAACACCTCGGCGATCGCCGCCGAGGTCACGCCGAGGTCGGCGGCGGCAGCGAAATCCGGCCGCACGACGAGTTCCGGGCGCACCAGCCCGGCACTGGAAGTGACGGCACCGATTCCCGGCAGGCTGCGCAATTCGCGCTCGACGACGCGGGCGTGCCCGGCGAGCAGCGCGCCGTCCTCGCCGGCGAGGACGAGCACGTATTTCTCGCTCGAACCGCCGAGGCCCACCTTCACCTGGATGCCGGGCAGGACAGTCAGGGCGTCACGCAACTGTTGTTCGACGTCCTGCTTGCGGACCCCGCCGCGCGTACTGCGCGGCGTCATGTTGATCGTCAGCGTCGCCTTGCGGACCTCGGCCGCGCCACGCGGCGCAAAGGGGTCGCTGCCGGTGGCACCGCCACCGATGGCGGTGTAGACCATCCGCACATGCGGGTTCTGCTCGACGATCCGCCGCGCTGCCTCGGCAGCGGCCAGGGTCTCGCGGAAGCTGCTGCCGGGTTGCAGCGCCAGATGGACCTGCGTCTGCGACAGATCGTCCGGTGGCAGAAAGCCTTTCGGCAGCAGCGGCAGGAGGGCGAACGAGCCGATGAAGAAGGCGAGCGCGGCCGCCACGGTAGCCCGCCGATACGACAGGCAGGCCGTCACCCAGCGGCCGTAGAGCCGCAGCCACGCCGCTTCGGTCGCGCTGCCACGCGGCGGTCTGAGCAGATGCGCGGCCATCATCGGCGTCAGCATGCGGGCGACGACGAGCGAGAAGAAGACGGCGATCGCCGCCGTCCAGCCGAAGTGGACGAAGAACTTGCCGGCCACGCCGCTCATGAATGCGGTCGGCAGGAAGACGGCGATCAGGGTGAAGGTGGTGGCGATGACCGCCATGCCGATCTCGTCCGCCGCTTCCATCGCCGCCTGGTACGGCGTCTTGCCGAGACGAAGGTGGCGCATGATGTTTTCGATCTCGACGATCGCATCGTCGACCAGGACGCCGACGACCAGCGACAGCGCCAGCAGGGTGACGACATTCAGCGTGAAGCCCAGCAGGTACATGGCGGCAAAGGTCGGGATGATCGACAGGGGCAGCGCGAGCGCCGAGACCAGGGTCGCCCGCCAGTCGCGGAGGAACAACCAGACGACGATCACGGCGAGGATCGCGCCCTCGATCAGCAGCCACATCGAGCCCTCGAAGTTGTCGACCACCGGGTCGACGAAGTTGAAGGCCTCGCTGATGGCAATGTCGGGATGCGCCGCCTGCAGCCCCTGCAGCGCCGCGCGCACACCCTGCGCGACGGCTGCCTCGCTGGCACCGCGCGCGCGGACGATCTCGAAACCGACGACCGGCCGGCCATCGAGCAGGGCGGCCGAGCGCTGCTCGGCGACCGTGTCGCTGACCGTCGCCAGTTCGCTCAGGCGCACGCGCCGGCCATCGCCGAGGGCGATCTCGAGCGCGGCGAGCTCGTCGGCCGACTGCACCGTCGCGATCGTGCGCACCGACTGCTCGACGCCACCGACGTCGGCGCGACCACCGGCTGCTTCCTGCTGCACCTCGCGCAGCTGGCGCGAGATGTCTGCCGCGGTGGCGCGCAGGGCGAGCAGGCGGGCGGGGTCGAGTTCGATGCGTATTTCGCGGCTGACGCCGCCGACGCGCGTGACCGAGCCGACCCCGCGCACGCTGAGAAGGGTCCGCGTCACCGTATTGTCGACGAACCAGGAGAGGGCTTCGTCGTCCATCCGGCTCGAGGCGACGGTATAGGTCAGGATCGGCGCGCCGGCAAGGGTGACCCGCGAGATCACCGGATCCTTGAGGTCGGCGGGCAGGTCGGAGCGGACCCGGGAAACCGCATCGCGCACGTCGTCGACCGCTTCCTGCGTCGGCTTCTCGAGCCGGAACTCGACGGTGATCGTCGCCAGACCGTCCTGCACCTTGGTGTAGATGTGCTTGACGCCCTGCAGCGTGGCGACCGAGTTCTCGATCTTGCGCGCCACCTCGTTCTCCATCTGTGCCGGCGCTGCACCGGGCAGGCTGGCGCTGACGGCGACGGTCGGCAGATCGACGTCGGGAAACTGCTGGATGCCCATTCCGCTGAACGCCATCAGCCCGAACAGGGTGAGCAGCGCGAAGAACAGAAGCGAGGCGATCGGGTTGCGGATCGACCACGCGGAAACGTTCATTGCGGCTTTCCGGCGGCGACGAGACGAACCGTGTCGCCGTCGGCGAGGAAGGCGCCGCCGCTGGCGACCACCATCTCGCCGGCAGCGAGACCGTCGCTGATCTCGATCCGCTCGCCGTTGCGACGACCGCTGCCGACCTTCACTTCGCGCACCATCGCCAGTTGGCCGGGACTCGCGGCGGCAGGTTCGATGCGGAAGACGTAGCTGAAGCCCTCGCGCAGGAGCACCGCCGACTGCGGCAGGCTCAGTGCCGGGCGTCGACCGAACTCGAACTGTCCGCGGACGAACATGCCGGCGCTCAGGGCGTCGGTGGCGGCTGGCGGCAGATCGACATAGACCAGCCCGTTGCGCGTCTGCGCGTCCACGCTCGGCGCCACGGCCCGCACCCGGCCCTCGACGACGGCACCGCCGGGAGTCTCCAGCCGCGCCGGCTGACCCGGCCGGAAGAGCGCCAGCTCGTTGGCGGTGACCTCGGCACGCCATTCGAGGCGGCCACCGCGAATCAGGCGAAAGAGCTCCTGTCCCGGTTGCGTCAGCGAACCGACGGTTGCGGCGCGCGCGCTGATGATGCCGTCGTCCGGCGCCAGCACGTCGGCCCGGGAGCGCCGCAGTTCGCTGGCGCGCAGCCGAGCCTGCGCCGCATGCAGCCGGGCCAGCGCCGTTGCCGCGGCGGTCTCGCTCTGGATCCCCTGCTGCGGGCTGTAGAAGCCCTTCTCGCGCAGCTGCTTCGAGCGCTCGTGGTTGGCACGCGCCTCAGCCAGCGTCGCCTCGGCCTCGGTGACCGCCGCCCGCGCCTCGGCCAGCTCACTGTCTGCGGCTTCGCTGTCGATGCGCGCCAGGACGGCGCCCTTGCGTACCCGATCACCGACGTTGGCGCGGACCTCGGTGATGCGCTGGTTGCTCAACTCGGGGCCGATGATCGCCTCCTGCCAGGCGGCGACGTTGCCGCCGGCCGCCAGCGTCAGCGGCCAGTCGAGCCACTCCGGGGTGACCGCGCTGACCGTCAGCGCCGCCCGCGCTGCCGGCGGCTGCGTCGATGTCGATGCCTGTGGCTGGCATGCAGCCACAGCGACCGTCAAGAGCGTTGCCGTAAACGCAACGACTGGCGTCTTTCTGCCCTTCTTCATTGTTTGAACAAGCCATTGATCTGGGTTAGTATTCCGCGCGGCAAGGGGATCGTCTTGTCGGCAACGGGTCAACACCGCTGCCAAACGGCGTCAACAATATCAAAGAGGAGGTCACGTTATCATGAGTAGTGTGATTTACGAGCGAATGCGGGTGAATCCCAAATTCCACGAACTGGTCCAGAAGCGGGGGCGCTTCGCCTGGACCCTGGCGACGATCGTGCTGGTCCTGTTCTACGGATTCTTCATGCTCGTCGCCTTCAATCCGGGGCTGCTCGGGCAGAAGGTCGCCGAGGGCTCGATGTGGCCGATCGGTTACACGATCGAGTTGATCCTTTTCGTCTTCTTCTGGCTGACGACGGTGGTCTACGTCCGCCGTGCCAACGGCGAGTTCGACGACCTGACCCAGGAACTGATCAAGGAAGCACAGAAGGAGGGGAAATGATCGCGCGCACCCTGACAGCCCTGGCCCTCGCCGGCATCGCCGGCCTGGCGCACGCCGCGCCGGCAGTCGAGGCGACAGCCAAGCAGGCGACCAACTGGCACGCGATCATCATGTTCCTGATCTTCGTGTCGTTGACGCTGTTCATCACCAAGTGGGCGGCCAGCCGCACCAAGACGACCGCTGACTTCTACACCGCCGGCGGCGGCATCACCGGCTTCCAGAACGGCCTGGCGATCGCCGGCGACTACATGTCGGCAGCGACGCTGCTTGGCCTGACGGCGATGGCCTACAGCCAGGGCTACGACGCCTACATCTACATGCTCGCGT
>ERZ761602.3793-NODE-3793-length-20650-cov-5.568876_pt1 | contig 20650 bp, 22 predicted proteins | sample MGYA00512165_ERZ761602 | MGnify/ENA primary metagenome ERZ761602 (study PRJEB28899, sample SAMN02445085) | bioreactor sludge metagenome | biome: EBPR sludge; isolation source: Thorneside wastewater treatment plant | place: Australia: Brisbane, Thorneside...
ATAAGCTGACCTGTCTTGTGGATGTGCGGCCTATCCCACGTGAGGAGTTAAAGAAGCGCTTCGTCATCAGCAAAATGCTGGAATTCGGAAAGCGAATGAACGAACGATATGCGCCTTTTAAAGAGATTTTGGATCAAGCCAAAAAGGAGGGCCAACAGGCTCAAATTGCAAGCTTGAGACAAAACTGACCAAACAAACCTTGAAAACCCGAAGTCTGGGCTTAGCTTGCTAGGCCCAGACTTTTTTTCTGGTCATTGGCTCGGCTTCGCCTTCGCAATATGTGTAGGTCATGTATCGGGTAAGTTTTCTAAGGAAACTTACCCTTCAAATGATTAGAAATCGGCGCGTAGGCCTGGCGTGAAAAAATTCAAAACGTAATTCGATCCTGCATTCACCTCGAAGTAGAGCGTTTTATAAATTTTGATGGCGACAGACCCGGTGGCCATTATCATGGGCGCAATTTCAATGGATTCATTGTGATAGGAAAAAGGGATCTTCATCCCGGGAATGAATTCACGAAAGTAAGCCCCCGCAACAGCTCCTAGAGTAAAATATTTCGTGAAACTCACCTTCGGCCCCCCCATCACAGCACCCGCATGGCGGTTGAAGGAATTTCGAAAATAAATGGAAGTGAGCTGCATGTAATCCCATCGCAGAGTAAGTCCCGCTCCGGGGTGGGAGGTCATACGACCTTCTTCGTCGTAGTAGTCTTGGCCAAACTCTCGAATGGTCTGAAGCTCGTCCTTGGAGATAAGGCCGTGGTAGGTGAATGCCATAGGCTGGAGCGTGGCGCTCATCGAGACCAATCCCAGGCTCATTGCTATGGTGCTTAGTAAAATCATCCCTCTATCTCCGAGGGGCTTGATACCACCTCTTTATTGCGGCCACAACCCCACCGGGACATGTATGGGACATTCTTAGACTTTTCGATTTGGGGTCCTGGTGTCGCATGCGACTTCGAGGGGTGATTTTGATGTGCAGAGGTTAGGGACTTCAATGCCTCGGTTTCTACTCGTGATAACTCCAGCGCTTCATTGATTCGGAGATTTGCGCTCTGGTATTGAATCAACTCATGTGTGCCCATAGCTCAACTGGATAGAGCACCAGATTTCTAATCTGGGGGTTCGGGGTTCGATTCCCTGTGGGCACGCATTCTTTCCATTCAATAGCTTTGTTTATGAGGAATTACTCCGCGCACACCACCGCGAGGATCAGAAACATCTCGAGAACGACGTGGAATTAAATGCACATGACAATGCATAATCGTTTGGCCGGCGGACTCTCCGCAGTTCATCCCCATATTGAAACCCGTGATTCGGTCGTCCTCGAGCATCCACCTCGTGCGAAGATCATGAAGCAGATACAACATCTCTGAATACTCGTCTTTCGAAAGATCAAAAAAATTCTCGCAATGCCGCTTTGGAATAATAAGCGTATGTTTTGCACTTACAGGATGTTTATCCAGAAGCGCAAATAGCAGCGAGGTTTCTCCAACTCTCATCGCGTCCGACACATTGCAGAAAGGGCAAGACATGTCGTTCTCATACTCAAGACCACGCTCCTTCGCTAGTTATCCGCGTGCAGCATTTGTCCAAACGAACCCGCTTTACTGGGATGCCCCGTTTCACTACCTTTGAATTTGAGGTGTTTTGCATGAATACATTTTTAGGACGCATGGACGACGACGAGGATGAAAAAGAAGAAAAGGGCGAGAAGGGTCCAAATAAATGGACGCCTCTTGAGCAATCTCTTTTCGAGAGCCGCATTATTCAAATCAGCGGTCCGGTGAATTCCAAGCTGGCTCATGAAGTGAACAAGCAATTGCTCGCCATGGAAGCGAAAGACGCCGACAAACCGATTTTCCTTTTCATCAACTCTCCTGGTGGAGAGGTCACCTCTGGATTCTCTATTTATGACACCGCGAAGTTTATTCGGCCGGAGATCCACACGGTGGTGACGGGTCTTGCGGCCAGTATGGGTTCGCTCATCGCGCTTTGTGCTGAGAAGAAGAACCGAGTTTCATTTCCCAATGCGAAATTTTTGATTCACCAACCGCTCATCACGGGTGTGCTCCAAGGACCGGCGTCGGACTTGGAAATTCATGCACGCGATATCATCCGCCTAAAAGAGAAGATTAATCGTCTGTATGCCGAAGAAACGGGCCAACCTTATGACACCGTTCAAAAGGCGACGGATCGAGATAATTGGTTGGATCCTGAAGATGCGCTGAAGTTCGGTTTGATTAGCCGAATCATCAAGAAGCGATCTGATCTGAAGATCTAATATTGAATTTAGCGCGCGGCTTCTAACCGACGTTGCATGCCGCGCACTTTTTCCTTCAATCCATTTTTGTATTTCGCAATAGCGCTTCGAATTTTGAGATCACTCACGCCCAAAATTTGAGCCGCAAGCAATCCCGCATTGTAAGCATTGCCAATCGCGACGGTCGCTACCGGAACGCCCTTCGGCATTTGCACAATTGAAAACAAAGCGTCTTGTCCCTGAAGCGCACCGACGGGAACGGGAACGCCAATCACGGGAAGCTCTGTGAGAGATGCGATCATCCCAGGAAGATGAGCTGCGCCTCCCGCGCCCGCGATGATCACGGAGTATCCACTTTCTGATGCTGATTTCGCAAAATCCGCCATTTCTTCGGGTGTGCGATGTGCGGAGATCACTTGCACATCATAAGAAATTCCAAACTCGCCGAGCACATCCGCGGCTTCTTGCATGGTTTTAAGATCCGTGTCGGATCCCATGACGATGGCCACTTGAGCTGAATTCTTTTTTCCATTCGAACGCTTCTTACTCATGAAAATTGAGCCTCCCAAGATTTCTGGGCCTTGTCCATATCGCCCCTCATTTGCGCCGCTGTAGCGCCTTCCTCAAATACAAAATTCACATGGCCCATCTTGCGGCCCCTTCGAGCTTCTGATTTGCCATACCATTTTAAAAATCCGTTGCTCGCGAGCTCTGGTGCTCTGGGAAATTCGCGATCTGCCATTCCAATCAAGTTTTGCATTCCAAACTTTGGCTTCAAAGACTCTGTGGGGCCCAGAGGTCGTCCCAAAATAGCTCGAATGTGATTCTCAAATTGAGAGGTCTTCGACGCCTGAAGACTAAAGTGACCCGAGTTGTGAACGCGCGGGGCGATCTCATTCACGAGAATTTTTCCATCCGCCGTTTCAAAAAATTCGAGGGCAAAGGTGCCGTGCAACTCCAACTGGATGGCCAATTTCTTCGCCGATCGAACAGCGTCCTTTTCCAACTCTTCAGAAACTCCCTGCTTCACAGCGGGTCCAAGCACGCGAAAACAAATTCCACTTTTTTGCTCAGAAATCACGAGCGGATACGCCCCAAAAACATCTTCGATACTGAAACAACTCACGAGCGCGAGCTCGCGCACAAATGGAACTCTTTCTTCCACGAAAATTCTTCGCTTCGCCGCGATCGCCTCTTTTGCAAAAAGCAAAGCGGAATCAAAATTCCCCGACGCTTCAACGCCTTTTCCGTCGTAGCCCCCGCGGGCCCACTTTACGACACCGCCATTGTGTTTTTCCCACCACTGATCCAGCCAACCCTCGATTCCTCCGGGGTCACCCTCGAAGACCTCGAACGACGCGGTTGGAATGCGCAGCATGGTGAGAAGTTGCTTCTGCTTAATTTTGTTGCTCATGAGGGAGAGCAATTCGAGCTCGGGAATATATATCGCGTCTTTAAATTTTTTCAGACGCTCGAAAGGCAGAAAATCACTTTCATAGGTGACGACTTCTACTTTGGAAAAAAAAGTTTGAAGTGCTTTTTCATCGTCCAAGGTCCCAATTACGACTTCTTTGCAAACTTGCGCCGCGGGATCCGATTTGGACGCACAAAAAATTACCGGCTCTACTTGAATGCGTTCAGCAGCCTCCGCCAACATCTGCGCGAGTTGGCCACCGCCGAGAATCCCAACGCGTACGGCCTTCGTCACTTCTAATTCTCTCCTCGAAAGGCGGCAGAATTTTTTTCCGTTTCAAAAACCCTCACCTCGAAAAGCATTCCCTTCGGCACGGCCGGAGTAAGCATGGAGAAAAACGCCCTCGCTAAATTCTCCGTCGTGGGATTGATGCCTTTCAATTCTTTCACATCCAAATTTAGATGTTTGTGATCCACTTTATCTAGAATCGCTCGATGAATGATTTCTTTCAATTCAGTGAGATTCATCACGAGGCCGGTATCGGAATTCGGCTCGCCCCGCACGGTCACTTCAATGAAGTAATTATGCCCGTGGCCATTTTCACTATTACATTTTCCGAAGAGCTTTCGATTTTCTTCCTCCGATAATTTCTCGCTGTGCAGACGATGAGAGGCGCAAAAAGATTCTCGTCGCGTGAGATACACCGTCATACAGCCTCCACTGTGTTCAAATTAGAATGAATTTCAATAACCGACCCGTTGGCCGATCCCGAGTGGGCATCATCACAGAGATTCACGATGATCTTCGCGATTTCCTCTGGCTGGGTATTCGTCTGTAAGTGAGGAGCAGCTTGCTTGAGCATAATGGTGTTCACCGCGCCCGGCGCCACGCAATTCACGCGAATACCGCGAGATTTTCCTTCGACCGCGAGGCTTTCCGTCAGCCCCACGACGCCAAACTTAGAGGCGACGTAAGCACTGAGCCCCTCGAATTTTTCCGTGCCACGAATTCCCGCGAGTGAACTGACATTCACGATACAGCCGCCCTTTTTCATGCGACCGAAGGCTTCGCGAGCGCAGAGAAAACTTCCGCGCAAATTCACCGCCATCACATGATCCCAATCGTCTCCGGAAATCTCCGTGAGGGGTGCCCGAATGAAGGTGGCGGCATTATTGACGAGAATATCCAGTCGACCGAAGCGATTCTCCACTTCGGCGAAAGTTTTTACGATCGCAGGCTCTTCAGACACATCCACCACAAATCGAAGCGCGTCATCATTTCTGCCGGAAATTCTATGAATCTCGCGCTCCACATCTTCAAGTTCCGCTTCCGTCCGCGAAAGCAGCGCGAGTTTTGTTCCACGTTTTGCAAATTCTAAAGCGGTGGCGCGACCGATGCCTCGTCCCGCGCCTGTGATAATGGCCACCCTTCCCGAAAGGAAATCACGATGCGATGGGTGCGGCTTTGATGGCTTCTCTTTCAGATGATTTCTTCCTTTGCCAATCTTCCCACGATTTTCCTTTGGCCGTATCTGAACCCGAAATCAAAATGCTTTCCACCTGATCCAAACTCAAAGAGATCGGCGCGGGACTGGTCTGAGGATAAAGCTCAATGGTTTTTGGAGAACAATTGTAGACAAAACCAGCCAGTTGGCTGCCGTCTTTCAAATTGAGCGTGACGTCGCCCCGATAATCGACAATCGCAGCGAGGGTTTTTCCAAGCTCCTCCCCTATAGCCGCTAAATTGATTTCAGAACCTTGTACCAATTCACTTAGCGCAATCATCCGTTCGCCACCTTTTTCTCAGGAACAAAGTCTGCTTGTCCCACAACGCTCTCCGTGGAGATGAAATCTGTATCGGCAGCGGGCGCTTGTATTCTGGGTCCGCGAAGCGTCGCTCGCACCGTTGCCCAGAATCCACCCAAAGATCCAAAGGTGTGATCCACCGCGGTTGGCTCATGCCCGCAATGGACCATGCAGTCTTGGCATGCCGCATTTCCACTCTTCCGACCGTAGGATTTCCAGTCGGTGTTATCGATCAAGTCTTTAAATGATTTCGCGTATCCCTCTTGGAGCAAGTAGCAAGGTTTTTGCCAGCCGAAGATGTTGAATGTGGGATTACCCCACGGCGTGCATTCAAAATGTCGCGAGCCGGAGAGATATTCAATAAAGAGCGGAGACTGATTGAATCGCCAGCTGCGCTTTCCTGCATGGAAAATCTTTCGAAACAATTGATAAGTCTTCTCACGCTTCAAAAAGCTCTCTTGATCGGGTGCTTTCGAATAGGAATAGCCGGGGGAAACCATCATGCCTTCCACGCCGAGCTTCATCATTTCATCAAAAAATTCTCGAGTACGCTCAGGATTTGCTCCATCAAAAAGCGTCGTGTTCGTTGTTACGCGAAATCCTTTTTCCAGCGCCGCCTTGATGCCTTCAGTTGCTCGATCATAGACGCCATCTCGGCAAACCGCCTCATCATGCTCATGCTTCAAGCCGTCCATATGCACCGAGAACGTGAGGTATTTGGTGGGTTTAAAAAGATGGAGTTTCGACTTCAGCAGAATCGCGTTAGTGCAGAGATAGATGTATTTTTTCCGAGCCACCAACCCTTCGACGATCTGCTGAATTTCAGGGTGGAGGAGCGGCTCTCCGCCAGGAATGCTCACGATGGGCGCGCCGCACTCATCAGCAGCCGCTAAACATTGATCCGCAGAAAGAACGCGCTTTAGAACATGCTCGGGATACTGAATTTTCCCACAACCCGCGCAGGCCAGGTTGCAACGAAACAAGGGCTCCAGCATCAAGACGAGGGGATATCGCTCTGTGGCCCGAATCTTATGTTTGAGTACATAACTTGCCACCGTCCACATTTGAGAAATAGGTACACCCATTGAAGCTCCGTTCGTCTTGCTTGGTTTAGTAAGCCTCAATAAAGTCAAAACCGACCCTCTTAGCAAGTTAGGACTCTGAGAACCGAAAGGACAATTCGATGGAACTTAAAACGACCCCTCTTCATTCAAGACACGTGGCATTGGGGGCTCGCATGGCGGCTTTTGCGGGCTTCGATATGCCCATCTCTTATGACGCGAAAACGGGCGGAATGTTGAAGGAACACCTTGCCGTTCGATCGGCAGTGGGAATGTTTGACGTATGCCACATGGGTGAGTTTTGGGTCACGGGTCGGGAGGCCACGAAATTTCTCTCGTGGGCATGCACTCGAACTCTCGTGGGGGTCGAAAATGGGCGCGCCGTTTATTGCATGCTGCTCCAAAAAGATGGGGGCATTGTGGACGACATCATCGTCTACAAATTGAACGACGAGACTTACTGGGTGGTAGTGAATGCTTCCAATATGGAGAAAGATTTTGCGCACTTAAGCGCCCTCGCCACTTCGTTCGATGTGACTTTGAAGAATGTTTCCGACGCCACTGGCCTCATCGCCATTCAAGGCCCTCAGGCCGTTCAAATTGCGCAGCAGCTTTTTCCGGAAGCGGTTTCTTTAAAATACTATCGCTTTATGAAGAACGAGCGCGGTTGGATCATCGCTCGAACGGGCTATACCGGCGAAGATGGCTTTGAAATTTTCCTTCCTTCAGCAGAAACCCCCGCTCTTTGGGACGCCCTGGCCGCAAAAGGTGTTATGCCCATTGGCCTAGGGGCGCGGGACACGCTGAGATTGGAAGTTGGATTTTCCCTCTATGGTCATGAGCTCTCCGACACGCTTCGCCCATCCGAGACCTATTCTGCCTTCGCTTTTGATGCCGCCCACACCTGTCACGGGGCCGAAGCAGCCCGCGCTCCCGCCCGATACTTGCCGATCGCATTGATCGGAGCCACCCCAAAACCCATGCGCGCCGAGGAAAAAATTCTGTGGAATGGCCAAATTGTGGGCTCTCTTACCAGCGGCTCCGTCTCACCGGCTCGAAAATTGGGCATAGGACTGGGCCTTATAGAGGTCGAAAAAGTTCCCCCCACGCTGCCAGAGAGCGCTGTTTTTATGCTTGAATCCGGTGGCAAGTCGCGAGAGGCTGTGCTGACAAAAACGCCCTTTGTCTCTACACCCAGAGTTAAAGGCGCAACCAAAGCAGCGGAAAAGAAATTTGCTTGAGTTGAGGGAGTTATGGCGAACAAAGAACCAGGAATGAAAGTCCCAGAAGATCTTCTCTATACTAAAAATCACGAGTGGGCGCGCATTGAAGACGGCACAGCAGTGATCGGCATTACCGATTACGCGCAAAATGCCCTCGGCGACATCACGTACGTCGAACTACCCGAAGAGGGTGATCACTTTGAAATCGGAAAAGTTTTTGGAACGGTCGATTCATTAAAAACGGTTGCTGAACTTTATGCTCCGCTCAGCGGCGAGGTTTTGGAAGTGAATGCAAAGCTGCCGAACACGGCTGAGCAGGTGAATGAGGATCCTTACGGAGACGGATGGATGATCAAAGTGGAGTTGGCAGACGAAAAAGAAATCGAACAACTTCTTCCTGCTGCGGAATATCTAAAACTCGTTTCAAAACAAGCGAAGCAAAAATCCTAACCACCATTCGAAAGCAAAACATGAAATACATTCCTCAGGGGTTGAGAGATCAGCAAGAGCTTCTCAAAACCCTCGGACTTTCGTCGTCTGATGACGTCTTTTCTTACATACCTAAAAACTTGCGGGTGAAGGAATTAGATTATCCCCCCGCGCAATCGGAAATCGAGATCCGACAAACTTTTCGCGCGATAGCGCACACCTCTACGGCTCCGAGCGCGAGCTTTGCGGGATGTGGAATCTATGCGCATGACATTCCCTCCATTGTTCCCTTCGTGCAGGGTCGATCGGAATTTGCAACAGCCTACACTCCTTATCAGCCAGAAATTTCTCAGGGACTTTTGCAGGCCATTTATGAATTCCAAACTCTCGCGTGCCAATTAACGGAGTGCGAACTCTCAAATGCCTCTTTGTATGACGGGGCAACTTCATTAGCGGAAGGCGTTTTGATGGCCCTTCGCATACAAAAGAAAACCGAAGGAAAAATTTTAATCGCTTCGTCCATTCATCCTCACTATTTGGAGGTGCTGAAGACTTATCTCGTGGAGTTTGCCGATCGGATTTCATTTCTTTCCCTGGAAGGCGATCGTTTAGATCTCGTGGCGCTCAAAAAAGACTTGGAGACGGCGGATGTCCTCGTCACACAAAGTCCAAATATCTTTGGATGCGTCGAAGACTATGTGACGATCGGCAGGGCGGTAAAGCAATCCAAAGCGATTTGGGTCACTTCGACCACGGAGCCTCTCAGCTTCGCAGCAATACGCGGACCCGGTCACTTCGGCGCTCACATTGTGACCGCAGAGGGACAGAGCTTTGGAAATGCTCCCTATTTGGGCGGATCCTCTTACGGATTTTTTGCGACTCGAAATGAATATTTGAGACAACTCCCGGGCCGATTAGTCGGTGAAACGGTGGATCAAAAAGGTCGTCGCTCCTACACGCTCACTTTCGCGACGCGGGAACAATTCATTCGTCGCGATAAAGCGACTTCAAATATTTGTACGAATCAAAATTTGAATATGTTGGCTGGCCTCATTCACCTCGCCACGTTGGGCGCAAATGGAATTCGAGAGCTTGCTGAACAAAATTTAAGTAATTCGGAATTTGCAAAATCTGAAATTCGAAATGCGGCTCCAAAGCTGACAATCTCGAAAAGTCCGACTTTTAATGAATTTGTCGTCGAGCTTCCGACGGGCGTCACTGCCCATTCTCTCGTTGAAAAAGCGGGCGATGAAGGATGGGTCTGTGGCGTTGACTTAGGAGCATTGAGGAAAGAATGGAAACACAAACTATTGATACACGTGAGCGAACTTCACTCGATCGAGGTCATTCAGAAACTCGTAAGATTTCTGGCCAAGAACTCATGAAGGAAACATCCGCCGCAACTACGATGACTCCTCTCGTGGACCGAATTGCGGGTCCGCTTCTCTCGCCTGAAGAGCCCCTCCTGTTTGAAAAATCTCAACCGGGTCGCGTGGGCTATTCTTTGCCCCCGCTTAAAACTCCGAGGGTGACTTTTGAGCAGGCATTCGGCTCGGAACTCGCGCGCGAAGCCATCGTGGGATTTCCTGAGGTTTCCGAAAATGAAGTGGTGCGACATTTCGTGCGTCTTTCTCAAAAGAATTACAGTATCGACACCGGATTTTATCCGCTCGGCTCCTGCACGATGAAATACAATCCAAAAATTAATGAAGAGATTGCGAAAATTTCAGAGCTGAGCTCACTGCATCCTCTTTGGCCGGAGCGCTTCTTACAGCCGGCGTTTTCCATTCAAGTCGAACTTCAAAAGCTCCTTTCTTCCGTGACGGGCCTTCCGGGATTCACCCTTCAGCCCAATGCCGGCGCCCACGGCGAATATGTCGGCATCAAAATCATGCATGCGTATCACGCTGCGAAGGGAAATAAAAAGACGAAGGTGATCGTACCCGACTCTGCTCACGGCACCAATCCGGCAACTTGCACCATGATCGGTTATGAAATTGTGCCCGTGAAAACTGGGCCCAAAGGCTACGTCGAAGTGGAAGAGGTAAAGAAAGTTATAGATTCCGAAGTTGCCGGAATAATGATGACCAATCCCAACACTTGCGGCCTCTTCGAACAAAATATCGTGGAGATTGCTAAGTTGATTCATTCCGTGGACGGAATTTTCTATATGGATGGCGCGAATTTCAACGCCATCGTGGGAATCGTCAAACCCTCCGATCTCGGCGTCGATATCATGCACATCAATTTGCACAAAACTTTTTCAACGCCTCATGGCGGTGGCGGTCCCGGAGCGGGCCCCGTGGGCGTGCGCGAAGATCTCATCCCCTATCTGCCCGTTCCCCGCGTTGAAAAGCGGGGCGAGCGTTATGTGGTCGTTCGCGAGGAAGCTCAGTCCATCGGGCGCGTGACAGGTTATCTTGGAAACTTTTCCATTCATATTCGCGCGCTCACCTACATGCTCTCGCTCGGTCGAGAGAGGGACGGAACGGATACTTACTTAAAAAGAATGTCGACGGCCGCCGTGTTAAACGCCAACTACATTCGCGAGCGCCTGAAGAAACATTATCACATTCCCTACAATGATGTGTGCATGCATGAAGTTGTTTTGTCTGATGAGTGGCAGCAAGCGGGGGGAATCAAAACTCTAAACATTGCAAAACGCCTGATGGACTACGGCTATCACCCGATGACCGTTTACTTCCCGCTCATTATCCACGGGGCGATGATGATCGAACCCACGGAAAGCGAAACCAAGGAAACGCTCGATCTTTTTTGTGACTCGATGATTGCGATCGCGGAGGAGTGCAAACAAACTCCGGAGGTCGTTCTGAATGCGCCGACGCGTGTAAATAGAGAGCGCGTAGATGAACTACGCGCTCAGAAACAGCCTAAACTTCGCTGGGGCTAAAAAACTCGGATCACGGACAACGATCGATAATATCTTGCGGAAGCTTGAAGTTCGCCGCAGGAACGACTTCCCATCCTCGAGATTTCAGAGTGTTCCAGTTCGCTAAGGGCGTCGAAGGAACAGTATCAGAGTTATAGAAACTGCCTTGTCCACAAAGCGCATCCACAGGATTCGTTAGGTTTGAAGTCGAGGACAATTTCTTCCAAACCAATTGAAGGGCAATGTGCATTCGCGGTCCTTGAAAGTAGGTCACTTGCAAGGGGATGTCCGAGCTCGCCTGGAGGTTGATGTAAGAATTTTTATCCGGGCAAATCATTGTTTCAGCATGAACGGTGTTGGACATATTAATGATCTTCCACTGTCCGTTAATTTTTGCCTTCACCACTACTCCATCATCGGCGATTGCCGCGAGGTAGTAATTTCCAGCGGGCTTGTTTGCTAAAATCAGACGGGTTCGGAAATGCATTGAGAAGTTTTCTGTTAGAACCGTCGAGGTTCCTGGAATCACGATCGGAGCTCCACCATTGACAGGAGTGAAACCTCGATCAAATTTCTGATTCGGCCAATCGAGTTTGGAAGTGAAGATATCCACTCGACCGTCATTTCGAGGTCGCACGATTTCAGGAGCATTGGCAGCCGTCACATCATCCAACCAGAAGGCTCCCAACGTAAGCGGGTTCGGAATCGATCCATTCAAGTAAGCCATATAAGCTACCAACCCATTGTCGCTGGGGAGCGGCTCATCCCCACCAAACGGGTTGCAAACCGGTTGAGATTTTGCGCCTGACTTGGTGACTGTAGCCGAGTTCCCGGCGACATCGCTATGCGTGGCGCTCAATGTCACATTGCCGGGATTTAGATTGGCGAGATTCAAAGTTGTTGAATAGGAGCCAGAATTACAAGTCGTGGACTTCGTCACCGTGCTCGAACCTTGCATTTTCACGACAACAGGTTGTCCATTTTCAGAGCAGGCTCCGGAAACAGGGAAGGAGGTTTCGTTGGCGGCGCCAATCACAAAATTATTTCCAGGTGTCGCAATCGTGATGCTCGGGCCAGTGGCATCTTTAATCACGTTGGAGGTGACAGAGCCTTCGTTGCCAGCTTCATCGGTTTGCAAAGCTTTGATCACGATCGTGCCATCGCTGAGGGGAGTAAAATTCATCGGCAATGTGTAAGTGTTGTTTGTACAGGTCGCGGTTCCTTGAGCAGAACCGGTTTGGCCGGAAGCGGATACGCTCACAGGGCGTCCATTTTCCGTACAAGTTCCAGAAACCGTGACGCTTGAAGAAGTTTGCGAATTGATTTTGGTGCCGCCGACAGGTGTCGCAATCGTGACAACCGGAGCGATGGTATCCAATCGAATGACAGGGCTTGCGGTGGGAACATCTTGCCAGTTGCCAGCATCATCGCGACCAATCGCGCAGATGATATTGTCACCCTCTTGAAGGGTGAAGCCCATCAAGTTGTTTACTTGAAATTCATTCAACGTAGAAAAATCGGCGTTCAAGCAGGAGTTGCCGTGAATCCAGTAGGACTTCACCATCTTCACATCGGCTCCACCGAATGCGGCATTTCGAAGAGTTGCAAATCGAGTGGGTGAAGGACCCCAAGTTGAGGAATCAATCACCACAACGGGAGGCAAAGTATCTTTCATTCCTTGAACATCGTCGGTCGCGGAACGGCCATCTGCGGAGCTGTGCTTCGCCTGAATCGTCATCGCGCCCTCAGTCACTGCAAGTGTGTTGAGCGGAATGGAGAAATTACCCGCCTGGCAAGCCGCCTGACCGAGTACCGTATTATTCCAAATGATTTGAACGGATTCACCATTTTCTGAACAGTTTCCGGAAACAATCCACGCGCCCTGATTGGCTCTGTTCATCATAAAGCCATCTGCGGGATTTAAAATTTCTACAGAAAGACCCAGGGCATTCTTGCCGTCGGAGCCATCACCGCTGCCCGTTCCATTGGTTTTGAACTTTCGCTCCACGGACTTGGACTGGCACCCCGTTAAAGCAACTCCCACAACACAGATTAAAAGAGCGAAGTTTAATTTCATGCCCCTTTAAAATGCAAAGAGCGTACCACGCGTCTATGGGGGTCTCAGGCCGTATACGGTCGCTTCCCGCAAAGCTTGCGTAGCTGTCCTGTCGCATGCGCAAATTTTGCTCACTGATCTAAGGAGCTCATTTAGGGCTGGGGTGGTGCGGGAACGGGAGCCGTTGTTTGGTTCTTCAACTTCTCCTCATTCCGCTTTCGAATTTCTTCGACCTTTTGTTTCTCGTCCTCATACTTAGAGCGCTTCACTAAATATTCTAGCTCCACCTTCACGCGCTCCTGACGCTTCTTCAAAAATTCAATTTCTCGAGTATGAAACAATTGCTCTTGTGTAAGAGCGGAAAGCGCGGCCTTGTCCGCACGCGAGCTTTTCTTCTTTTTATTGAGAGCATCGATTTTTTGATTCGTCTCCATCAGCTTCGTCTGATGCTTTAATACTTCATCCTCAAGGGCTTTCTGTTGCGCCAAGAAGCCATTGAGTTCTCCTTGGAGTTCCGGACGCACCTGATATTGCTCGGGCGCTGGCGTCAGCGTCGCCGGCATCTGCGCAGGAATTGCGGGCACCGGCGCTGCTGCAGGAGGAGGTAGCGCGGTGTCCTGAGGAACAGGCGCTTCCTGCACCGGCTCCAGACTCGGGCCTTGAGCCAACGCGTGAAAGCTAACCATTGAAACGACTAACATGAACGAAGAGATGAGAATTTTCATGGCGTCATTTTCCCTCAATACGATGCCTTCTGCCTATCTCTTCTTGGCTTCTTAAGCGCCCATCTCCATAATTTGAGTCATTATGAAACGATGCCTTCGTCTTATGATTGGACTTCAAATGTTAATCGCCTTCCCCAGCCTGCTTTTGGCAGACGACGATGGAGATGGAGAGCGCGAACACAATCGTCTTTGGATTTTTGCGGGAGCTGATACTGGATATGCCGGCCTATCCACAAGCTTGCCCGCCAATCGAGACGCCACTGGAAATCCCATTCTGCCCTTTGAAGTAACGAAGAATGGTTATCAACTTAATGCGAAAGGCCTTCTTTCTTATTATCACCGCCTTTTTGTCATCGATGCAGGGATGGGCTGGCTTTACAACTGGATGAATGGCGAGGCCAATGGCGTCGAAGAAACCGTAACGACGAAAACCCTCTTTGGAGAGGCCTCCGCCCGATTTCGATTCTCCGATCGTTGGAGTGCGGGCGCTCTCTATAACGTCGCTTTTGGAACAGATTCAAACTTCGGAGCGAGCGTAACTTCGCACAACGTGACGAATTTTTTAGGCCTTCAAGCGGTCTACGATCTTCCGCTTTTCGACAATGCGTGGAGACTGCGCTTCGTGGGTCGCGGATTGATCGACGTTACGATCCAAGATCGTCATGTCTATTTAGCTCAACTCGGAGTGCAAATCGGATTGCCGCTTTGGAACAATGAGGAAGAGCCACCGCCACCGCCACCACCACCTCCTCCGCCCCCTCCGGCGCCTGTATTGGAACAGGAGCCCACTTTGGCTCCTGAACCGGAAAAACCCGTATTTCGAATCGAACTCGAGAATGAATTGGTTTACTTCGACTATGCTTCTGCAAAGCTGAGTAAGGCATCGAAAGCTTTTGTGGATCAGCTTGGGGCATTCCTTGCCGCAAATCCTGAAATGTGGGGATCTCTCGTCGTCGAGGGTCATACTGATAATCGCGGGTCAGAAGCTTACAATTTGAAGCTCTCGAAAGATCGAGCCCAGAGCGTTCAGCAGGCTCTCACACAAGCAGGCGTACCTGCTGAAAAGATCGAATCGGAGGGTTTCGGTTTTTCAAAACCCGTTACCGATGCGGCCGACGAGCAGTCCTTCGCTAAAAATCGGCGTGTGGAGTTAGCTTTCAAGGATGTGAAGGATCCTGAAGGACTTCAAAATAAGATTCGAGAGCTGAAATTCCAAAGCCGATCTCAATAAAAGAGATCGAATCAAATTCGCGTAGCCTCACTCAATTCCGCGGGAGGCTACGCCCCAATTTTTCATGTAAAGGTTGAAGGACCACGGGATGTAAATCTGTCCGTCGTCTTTCATGAGAGACTTGGGAGGATTTGGAAAAGGTCCGGAATCTCGCATGGCTCGCACGGCTTCTTGATCATATTCTGAAAAGCGTGAAGGATTCACGATTGTCAAATCCGCGATTTCACCATGCTTATTGAGCGTGAGCAGAATATCCACGCGCACTTCATCGAACTGATACCACGCGGTCTTCACCAATTTTCGCGGAGACCACCGGTCATAAAGTTTTTGCTTCATGCGATAGATGTACTGAGCGAAGTCGCTTTCTTGGGCGGCGAGTTTCAACTCGTGGCCCTTTTTTAATTTTTCGTACAGTCCCGGGGACATCATGCCCGGTTGAAGAGCCTGGGCGGTGGGCTTTTCAAGGGTTCCATCTTTCTCCAAATCTTTCTGACTCAAACTGAAAAGGGTCTTCGAGGGCTCTGCGATCTGTTGAGACTTTTCCTTGGGTTTTGTTTTCGCACCTCCGCCCACTTGCGGCAAAGGGGTGGGCGCGCTGTCGGGAGACACGTCCTCTTCCGCAGATAGATTTCGCGAGCTAATAAATTTTGCGTCCTTAGGTCGCTCCTTCGCAGTCTCTTGAAGAGTTTCTACCGCATCTTTGAAATCATTGTTGAGAAGAGGAAGCTCCACTTCCAGGTCGGCACGTGCAAGATCAACTGGTTTTACAAAGGCGGGCATTTTGGAAAGAACTAAAACCACGCCCACATGAAACAAAATGGAAATGACGATAGCAGCCGCTAAAAACGCCAACGAGATTTCATAGATTTTCTTAGAAATCGACGGTCGATTCCATGTCACCGCCGCAGCGGATTCCAGATTGGCGTTGTTCGGAGAAAACGAAAAATCCATGCCTTTTTAAGCCTCAAGTGCCCATGTATACCGATTTTCAGAGCGTTCTTCCATCCTAACCCCGGCCTGCAGTGATGTCAGGGCTGCCTGAATCTTTTGCATAGCGGCAGCCTAACTGCGGGATATAACCCATTTCTGGCCGGCATCAGACTTGCTCCATGGAATGGTTATTATGCCAAACGACAGATTTGCAACACTTTGGATTCTTTGGACATTCGTGATTTTACTTTCCGGGTGCGGAGGAGAACAGTCTTGCGGAAGTTCTGGCAGCGCCGCGGTAGCTACCGCCATGGTCCTCGTAAATGCCGACTCATCCTCGCAAAAAGCCAATGCGACGCCAGCCCCCGTTTTGGACGATGGGGGATGTGATGCAGAACCAAAAGACACGCGGGCCAACTGCGACCTGATTCAGAATCCAGAGGCTTGCCAAAATAATTGAACGAGTAAGGAAGCATGGAAGTTCATCTTCAAATTTTGGAGAAGGTCAACAATGACAATCCTCCAACGCTGCGAAAAAGATCAGTCATTCTCAGCGCCGATAGTGTCACGATTGGGACTCAAGAAAGCGCGGATATTGTTCTCACTCATTTCAAAGATCCCTTCCTCGTAGAGATCAAATTTGCAGAAAACGCCTGGTGGGTAGTCAATGTTCTCAAACACAAAGGAATTCACCTCAATCAAAATGCTCTCGTTTTTCAGCAAAAGCTTTCACCGAAGGATCAAATTAATATTCAAGGCCATCGAATCATTTTCGATTTGAGGGGATCGACAAAGCTAGACGCGCCAAAGTTCTCCTTCCAGCCGGCTTCAGATGAGGCGCTGTGGGAATATCTCCTTCGAGAAACGGAATTCGATGAAGTGATGATAAACGGTCCCAAACAAATCTTTGTAGACTACCGTGGAAATTTATTCCGAAGCCCATGGGCATTCCAGTCGCTCGAATATTTGGAGAATCAAATTCGAGCATTTGGAGCGAAAGGAGATGGCTGGTATTCCACGCGTCTCCATCGGACGCTTCGGATTCAGGCAGCGCTTCCGCCGATTGTTGAACTTCCGCATCTGGCCATACGTAAAGCAAAACAAACTGTTTTATCTCTCGACGACCTCCAAAAAACGCTGTTTGGATCCGCGGAAGAAATTGATTTCCTGACGCGCGCTCTTGCCGATCGACAAAATATTATTGTTTCCGGTGGAACATCCACGGGAAAAACCGTTCTCCTTCGAAGTCTCGTAGAAAAAGTTCAGTCGGAAGATCGAGTGATCGTCGTTGAGGAAGAGGCAGAAGTAGATTGGCCTCACCCTCATGTCGTCGCCATTGAATCGGGTCGAGGGAATTTACGTTCGGCTATTATCGAGTGTTTGCGAATGCGCCCCTCTCGACTCATCGTAAGTGAAGTTCGAGGGGCCGAAGCCTTTGACATGCTTCAAGCCATGAACACAGGGCATTCAGGATCCATGACGACCCTGCACGCCAATTCTCCGCGAGAAGTCTTAAGCCGCTTAGAAAGTCTGCTTTTATCTGCAAACTTGGGAATGACAGTAAGCTCAGCTCGCCGACAAATCGCTCAAGCAGTTCACATCATTGTCCAGCTGAAGCGCGATGAACAAGGAAAACGCCAGATCGATCAAATCGTCCGCGTCACAGGAATTCAGAATGACGTTATTTTACTCTCCGATCCTGTAGCCTTAGAAGCCGTAGGAATACGACAGAAAAAAGGATCGTAAGTATCCAACCGAATTCAAACGTCGAGTAATCCGCATCTGATACGCTCCTCAACGCGCATCCACCATCGCCGCCACTTTGACCCTCTGGGGCTTCGTAGTTTATGGCCTCGGCAGGTAAAATATCCGAAAGCATCTCATTGGTAGATCCCTTTGCCACGATGGGCGCTAAACCTTCATCGGCTTGATTGGTGATGATTTCGACATCCTTCGTCTCCGCTCCTGCGACGACAACAATTTTGGCAGCGTATTCGATGGAAGAAGGAGAATAGGATAAGACCGCTTCATGATTTCCTTCACGACCCTTTCCATCATAAAACTCGATATCGAAAATTTCAGAGCGTCCAAAAAACCGCGTCGCCTCATCGAAAAGGATATAGTTGAAAGGTGAAAAGTTGAGTGGCTCCGCAATGAGAATATATTCTCCTGGATCCACCGCATCGAATTGAAAGTCCCCGTTTTTTGAAGTGGTGGCACCAAGTACGGTCAATGCTCTCCGATTGATTGAATTCACAAAATCTCCGACGCGATTGAACGGGAGAAGCGAAATTTGCCCGCCCATCCAACCTGATCCATCTCGACCATCAATTAATCGTCCCGAGATCTTTCCTTTTGCACTTTGAAAGTTAGGCATCGGATATTTTGAGGAGGCCCAGAATTCGTCTTCGATGGAAAGATCCGAAAATAAAATTTGGTTTTCACGGAACACATAGAGGAGTGAGGAGGGAATGCCAGACGAAGCAAGTCCCATTATTCGCCCGACTTCCGCAGCGAGGATGGTGGTCAGTCGAACAGCATCACTATTGCGATAGGCAGGATTCACATAAATTCCAGCCCACCGCACTTCGACGGTCTTTTGAGCCAGATTAGGAACATAGTAAATTTTAGATTTCAAATATTCGCTCGGACCAAAGGGCAATATCTCTGCCGGAATACCTGAGGTGGTCTCCGGAATTGCAATGTAAAAATCTCCAGCGAGAATCTCATTATTGAAGGCATCTTTCTCTCGCTGCGGCGGAACACCCGTCATTTGATAAGGAAGCGAAAAATCATTTCCCGCGCCCGCATATCTGAATTCGACATCGAGAGTTGTAATGTTGGTCCACAACCGAAAAGCATCGTCGATCTTTGTTTTATAAGTTGTCGCCGGAATTCCAGTGGAAGTGATGATCTTCCAAGGAAAGCAAGCTCGCGTCGCCGTACCACAGAGATTCGGAAGGACCACTTTAAAAGTTTCACTCGTGGAAAAATTAGTCGTCGTGGCTCTCGAGCCGTCCGGAAGAAATAGTAGTTGTTCACTCCCACCCGCAAACCCGATCGCGGGAAGAATGCACAACGACGCAACGAGGCAACTTAGAGCCGTTCGCGCTTTAAAAAAATGATGTCCGCGCTGGATGAATCCAAGCAATGCCATTTCACTCTCCAAACCGATAGAAAGTGCAATACCCATGCTCGGGCGAGCGCTCAATTTGTTGAAAGATATGAAAGGCTTAGCCAGGGCAGCAGATTGGCCAATGCGACTCTCCCACCCCAGAGCCGGGCGCGGTCGTCCCGCGTGGTAAAATAATTTCCATGGCCTCTCCCGTACCCGAAAGTATCGAGCTCAAGCTGTTTAGAATCGAGAAGGACCTTAAGCACCTAAAGCTGCTTTACGAACAGCATTTTGCGGGACTTCTTAAACTTGAGCCTTTGAGGGAACACGATGCCTTTAAAAAAGCATTGAACGGAATCAACATGCTCGACGTTAAAGCCACTGCGACGAAGTTTCGCTATCAGGGGATCAAGGCGCAGTATCTGCAATATCAGCGCTTGTGGGAAAAAATTCATCGGCAGATTGAAGAGGGAACTTACAAGCGAGATCTTTTTCTTTTAGAAAAAAAGACCTCCGAACAGCAGCGGCCCGATTGGGCAAACTCACCAAATGCCGCGGCAGAGAAGACTTCGAATGCGCCCGCCAAGGGCAAATCCCTCAAACAACTTGAAGATCTGTATGACAAAGTGAAAGCGTCCATGAAAGCGGGCGACAAGATTCCCGCCAAAGAAAAGTTTGTGGAAAGCATTCAGAAAGAATTGCAACGCGCCCGTGAAAAAAATCCTGGCAAAACCGTCAGCATCGGTCTCACTAAAAAGGAAGACGGAAAACTATCCATTAAAATCGGTGTGAAGAGTTAATGCCTTAGGTGCTTAGCGCCTTTGCGCTTGTGCAAAGTAAAGATACCGCACCCGACTCCACCTTGGCGATTCCGTCAGACACTTCAAATTTTTTCCATGATTGATCAGAAGCTTTGACACTCACTTCGCCAGGAAGAATGAGAGAAATGTAATTAGTGTGGCGGGGCAATATTTCCACATTGCCCTTATGAGCCGCCAATTTTACCGACTCTACTCCGTCCATTTTGAATATCACCTTGTCAGGAGTCGCCAACGAAACTTTCATACACTCTCCAATTAGGCTGCCTCGGCCAATTTCTGAGCTTTAGCAACCGCCTCTTCAATCGTTCCTACCAAGTAGAAAGCTTGTTCCGGAAGATCATCGTGTTTGCCTTCCAGAATTTCTTTGAAGCCACGAATCGTGTCCTTCAGCTCCACATAAGCTCCAGGTATTCCCGTGAACTGTTGAGCAACAAAGAAGGGCTGACTCAAAAATCGCTGAATCTTACGAGCGCGCGAGACGGTGATCTTGTCATCTTCCGACAATTCTTCCATCCCCAGAATCGCAATGATGTCTTGAAGATCTTTGTAGCGCTGAAGTGTCGCTTGAACTCGACGAGTAATTCCATAGTGCTCATGTCCAATCACCTGGGGATCCAAAATTCGTGACGTGGAATCGAGCCTGTCTCTTATACACATCTCCGAGCCCACGAGACAGGCAGAAATCTCG
>ERZ761602.3794-NODE-3794-length-20649-cov-6.862096_pt1 | contig 20649 bp, 17 predicted proteins | sample MGYA00512165_ERZ761602 | MGnify/ENA primary metagenome ERZ761602 (study PRJEB28899, sample SAMN02445085) | bioreactor sludge metagenome | biome: EBPR sludge; isolation source: Thorneside wastewater treatment plant | place: Australia: Brisbane, Thorneside...
ACAACCATCGCTTTCGCATCGCTCTTTTTCACCGGGCTCGGTGCGATAGTTGAAAAGGCCGGGGCGAACTTTAAGTCGGACCAGAAGGCACTTGAGATCGTCGCAAAGGCGCGTCAGGCGATCGGCGGCGAGGCGGCCATCGCACAGGTCCAGAGCATGGTCATCGTCGGCCGCTCAACACACACCATAAAGATCGGCGAGACGGAACGGACCGAGCAGGGCGAGACCGAGATCGCAATGCAATTTCCCGACAAGCTCCAAAAGAGCGTCAAGATCGGTGCCCCATCCACCGCAACAGGCGATGCCAATGTTGTGAAGGAGGAAAGCGTTGTCGTGATACGCAAGGGCGAAGGTGCCGAATTTAAGGTCGAAGGCGGCAACGGTGAATTCACGACCTCTGACGGCAAGAAGATCATCGTCCGCCGTGCCGAACCCGGAACGGGCGAGGTAACTGGGCCGGACGGCAAGACCTTCGTTTTCAAGAAAGGCGAGGAAGGCAATGCCGAATTCACCACCGAGGACGGCAAGAAGATCATTCTTCGCACGGCACCGGCCGGCGACTTCGAATGGAAGGCCCGTGAAGGCGCTGAGAATCATGTAATGCATCGTGCCGGCGGAGTTCGCCAGAACGAACTTCTCCGCATCGGCCTGATGCTGCTCGTCAGTGCACCGCAGGGCATGGATGTTTCATACACCTTCGAGGGCGAAGGCAACGTTGACGGCACACAGGTCAACATCGTCGCTGCGTCGTTTGCCGGCTCGGTCTATCGCCTGCACATCGACAAATTCACGAATCTCCCGGTCGCGATCGGATACATCGGTGGACCGATGCCGCACGTCGTCCGCTTCAATAAAGGCGAGGCTCCGGCAGAAGGTAAGGACGTTGTCGTCTTCACCCGAAAGATGGAAGGCGAAGAAGCGGGCGGCGAAACGCTGGTCAAGCTCTCGGATTTCCGCTCGACCGGCGGCGTCCAGCTTCCCTATCGCTGGACAACGACCACCGGCGGACGCACGACCGAGGTCTTCGACGTCACTTCTTTTGAAGTAAACCCGGCCAACATCGCCGAGCGATTCAAGGACCAAAAAATGATCCTAAGAATGACAAAACCGGAAGGTAAGAACTAGTTCTTTCGAACGAAATACAAAGCCCTGACGCCACAGCCGCAGCGTCGGGGCTTTTATTTTTCTTTAACGAGGTCTTCCATCACAGCCCTGATCTCGCCGTAGCTGAACCCCTCGCCCAGATGCTCCTTGATTGGCGCGATCTGATTCTCGACTCTAAGCTCGAAGAGGGCTTTCCTGATCGTCTCGATCTTTTCCGGCTTTACGATCTCCTCTACCCGAACCCGCCCATCGGCGATGAACCGGCACAAGTGATTCTCGATGGTGCTGACGGTAAGTCCGCGGGCCTTGGCAATTTCATCGATCGACTTCCCCTCGCGAAACATGAGGTATGTTGTCGAAAAAGTATCGCCCGCCATCGGCTTTCGCTTTGGTTTCGCCGCCGAACGGTCAGGCCTGCGCCGTTGGCCTATCTTTGAACTGAGCCCGTTCTTTTCGGAATAGCTTCTAATCACATCGAGAAACGCCGGACAGTATTTATCGAGCTTAAACGCTCCGATTCCCGAAAGCCGTTGCATCTCGCTCATGTCCTGCGGAAGATAGGCCGCCATTTCGATCAACGTCGCATCCGAAAAGACAACATACGGCGGCACTCCCTCGCCTTCTGCGAGCCGCATTCGAACCCGGCGAAGCTCTTCGAAAAGATCTTTCTCGAACTCGAGGGCGTCGCATCTGACGCGACCAAGGTCCTTGCGGGTCAGTTTGTGAAGCTCGACCGTCCTCTGCCCGGCCAGTACCTCCATTCCGGCTTTGGTGACCGAAAGCGTCGGATACTGCCCCGCCGACTTAAGTAAATAGCCTTGCCCGATCAGGTCCTTGAAATAGGCGAACCAACCCTCTTTCGAGATATCGGCACCGACCCCGTAGGTCTTTAGGTTCATGTGTTCGAGCCGCATCTTTTGCGACTTTGACCCGCGAAGCAGATCGATCAGATAGCCCACCCCGAAAACCTGGCCTGTCCTTACGGCTGCGCTCAATGCCTTCTGCGCGATGATCGTCCCGTCAAACGTTTCAAACTCCGTGTTGCAGTTGTCGCAGTTCCCGCAGTCGCCTGCGAACGCCTCAGAAAAATACGCCAGCAGAAATCGCCGTCTGCACGTCCGCAGCTCGCCAAACTCGGCCATTTGGTCGAGCTTTCTAAGCATCACTTCGCTCTGCTTTGCATCGCCTTCCACCTCTGCAAAGCCCTTAAGTTTCAGCACATCGGCTATCGAATAAAACAGCAGAGCATCGCTCGGCAGCCCGTCTCGCCCGGCTCGGCCGGTCTCCTGATAGTAGCTCTCAATATTTTTCGGCAGGTCCATATGGACGACGAACCTTACGTTCGATTTGTCGATACCCATCCCAAAAGCGATGGTTGCGACGACGATCTTTGCTTCGTCGTTTAAGAACGCATTTTGGTTATGTTCGCGGACGCTTTTATCGAGCCCCGCGTGATAGGGCAATGCCGCATAGCCCTCGGCGCGAAGGTCTTCGGCAACCCGATCGACCGAGGCCCGGCTCAGGCAATAGACAATACCGCTCTCTTCCTTTCGTGTCTGTAAGAATTCCAGCAGCCGGTAGAAAGAATCTCGCTTTTCCTCGACCGTGTACCTGATGTTCGGCCGGTTAAAGCTTGAAACAAAAACATCGGCATCGGGAATCGAAAGATGTCGAAGAATGTCATTGCGAACAAGGTGATCGGCGGTCGCCGTCAGGGCGATCAACGGCACATGCGGGAACTCTCGTTTGAGCACCGATAGCCGCTGATACTCCGGTCGAAAGTCGTGTCCCCAGCTTGAGATACAATGTGCCTCGTCGATGGCGAAGAGCGAGACATTTATCGAGGCAAGAAAATCGAGAAAACGGTCGCCGCTCTGAAGCAGCCGCTCGGGAGCAACGTAAAGTAGCTTTAGTTCGCCCGACCGGACTGCTCGAAAGACCTCAACCTGTTCGGCAGCCGTTTGCGTCGAATTCAGATACCCGGCATTGATACCATAGCTCCGCAGGGCATCGACCTGATCTTTCATCAACGCGATCAGCGGCGAGATAACAAGCGTGAGCCCGTCAAAGATCATCGCTGGTATCTGATAACAAACCGACTTGCCGCCGCCCGTCGGCATAAGGAGCAGGCAATCGCGACGCTCGAGTACGGCCTCGATCGCCGGTCGCTGATGCATCCGAAAGTCGTCGTAACCGAAACGGGTCTTTAGAATCTCTTGAGCACGGGCAATGGTCATCGCTGAATAGGAGTTCGCGGATACGCGCTATGAACCGGCGGCCTTTTGACCTTCGCGAAGCTTTTTCGCTATCGCCGGTATAATCTTTCGCGGTGCTTCGATCGCGGCTTTAATGTGGCGTTTATTGGTGAAATGCCCGGCGACGTAGATTCCCGGGACATTCGTTTCGTTGGTCTTCGGGTCATAGACGGGAACATCGCCGTATTTTCCCGTTTCGGTCTCAACGCCAAGCGAACGGAGCATCGTCAGGTCAGCGTCCGACCCGATAAGCACGAACACTACGTCGTTTTCCAGCTCGACACGTTCGCCGGATTCGCTTTCGAGCACAACGACATCTTCGCGGATCTCAACGACCTTGCCGAGAAAAAAGAGCTTCAGGCAGTTCTCCTGCAACTCTTCCTCAAGCGGCTGTTTTACCCAATATTTTATGCAGCCCTGTTTCGGGTCGGTATTTTCCCAGTCTTCGCGAAAAATGGCGAGCGTCGTTTCGGCACCTTCCTGAGCAAGAAAAAGTGCCGCCTCGCCCGCCGAATTCCCTCCACCGACGACCAACGCTTTCTTCTTTACCCACGGATAGGTCTCACGAAAATGACTGTGCACCTTCGGCAGGTCCTCGCCCGGCACGTTCAAACGACGCGGATGGTCCATCGCCCCAATTGCAAAAAGTACATTCCGAGCCGCGTACTCGCCCTTGTCCGTTACCACGAGAAAGTTCCCCTCCTTACGAAGGAGGGGTGCCGACGCTCCGTCGGCGGGGTGGTTCTCTTCGAATCGCACTTCGAGAACAGTCTCCTCCGACCGAACCTCCAGTTCATTATCCAAAACAAACCGCACGTAATACGAGAGCAGTTCTTCTCTCGTCGGCTTTTCCCTCGCCGGTTTCAGGTCGCCCTCGTTAAACTCAAGCTCGTTGACCGTCGAGAAGACCGTAAGCCCGACCGGGTAGTTGTAGATCGTATTCCCGATCAGGCCCTTTTCGATCACAACGTAATCGAGCCCGGCCTTCTTAGCCTCAAACGCCGCCGAGATCCCCGCCGGCCCCGAACCGATGATGATAAGGTCGTAAATCATTTTCGGCGTTTCGCCTTCCTCATACCGACGAGTCCGTAGATTACCTGCCCGATTCCTACCAATGTAATGATTGGCGACCAAATGAAGAAACCGCCACGACCCGAGTAAACGTTCACGATGCTCACTCCGAGTAAGCCAGCTCCAACGAAGGTGATCGCAGTGCCGATCAACATGATATTCCTATGGAATTCTGAATCGATACGGCGATTCTCCTGTTCTTCTGCTTCGATCGCGGCCGTTTTTACATCATCCGATATAGGCGTCTCACAGTACTTGCACCGGCTTGCCTTCGAGGATATTGTCTTGCGACACGCGGGGCAAGGAAATACTTTAATTTCATCGTTCTGCTCCAGAATGCTCACAGATCGCTTACCTCCAATAAAGTCTTAACAACTAACAAACCGAAGTCATGATTCAAACTAGCTTAGCCTTATTCGCCTCGGCTACATTCGCCCCGATCGAAGTCGCGCTCCTTAGAGCCTGTTTAGAAAGCACATACTCTTTATGCTCGGCGACCAACATCCGATATAACCTGATCGACCTTCGAGCAAACGAGTACGTTTTCGTAGCTAATGGATTCTCCACGTCTTCCTTCATTTTCCACTGTCCACTGTCCACTATCCATTTTCCATTTGACGAAGGACTTCGGTGAGTTTCTCCAACTGCGCCTTTGTGTTTTCCATGTTCCGCTTCGATTCGAGGTACTTCTGCCACTCGTTGGTCATCGTCAGGGCCTTCGTCACGTCCTCGTCCAAGGCATGCGCCGCAACCACCAGCAGATCGCTCAAAGCCTCATTCGCCTCCAGCAACGACTGAATGATCGTATAGGCCAACTTCGCATTCGGAAGGTCAATATCAAGCTCGTTCTTGTCTATCTGTGCAATGTTCATTTGGTCTGATTGTATCGGAAACGAGAAAAGGTTCGCCACGATGCGAACCCTTTCAGTGCTTTAGAAAAGATCACTAGTCCCAATCGTCAACGTCAGGTTGCCTTTCCGCGGGGGTCGGCTTCGGATCGCCGACTCCAGGCGGAACAGCATAAAAGTCTGCCTCGAGTGAATCACGATAACCACCGTACAAAACTCTAACCCGCCCCGCGATGCGGTCGCCATCTTGCTCATATCGATTGACCGCCGAGTAGATACGATTGGTGAGTTTGGCAATATCATACCGCTGATCGTCAGCATATAAGAAGATGACGCCGCTCCACTCCGGCCGCAGCGAAAGAAATCCGCCAAAGGCTAAACTCAACCAATCATGGTCGAGTTGATGTTCTTCTATTTCCGGGATCTCCTCGACCAATTCGTCAATTATTTCAAATACCTCTCCGTCTTTATCAAGGTCCTCGGTGTATTCGGCTCGTTCTGCCTCGCGGACGGAATCCAAAACGAAACGCTCGTCGTCACCCCCGTCGAAATTGCCGATATATTTGTGGTCAAACTTAAATGCCCGATCCTGCGGGATTGTCGGAGCTGTATGGGTCGCTTTCGCTTCAGGAGGTGTCGCCCCCTCCGGGACAAGCCAGAATTGCGTCCGGGCACTTTCCATAAAACCGCCGCGAACAATAGTCATCCTGGAACGGTCGAACCTTCGAAACAAAAGGTGATTGGAGATCACCCGCTCGTACTGAGGCGCCTCATAAAAGGCCGGCAAAACATCCACGCCATTGTACAGAATCACGTACCCCGTGGACCCGGAGTTGTTCTGAAGTTCAACCATTAATGCGTCGATTCGTGCCTGAAGATCGCAATCGCCCAATGTTCCAAATTCATCGACCAAAATCGCCTGCGGGGCATTTGTGGAATCATCGGAACGCTGCCCAAATACCGAACCTGACCAGATGAAAAGAACTGCCGTCAACACCGCAAACGCAACCGCGGCGGGCTGGAATACAAATTCACCTTTTGAACGACGATCCGCCATAATTCTCACATGTTACACCGAACCTGCGATAAACGGAAGATTTTTCACCATTGCGTCACCGCCCAGATGGTAAAGTTGGGCGCCCTCCTCGAGAAACTCGTATCGGACATATGCGAGAGCGATGTGCTTTTCGAGTTTCGGCGAGAATGTTGCGGAGGTTATGCGGCCGGCGTTCTTGCCGTCCGGCGATGTCAGGTCTGATCCGGTCGCTATCGCTCCGGGTTCTGAGATGATCAGCCCGGTAAGTTGCTTCGCTACGTGGCCGCGGAAGTGGATTCGGGCGATGATCTCCTGGCCGATATAGCAGCCTTTGTTGTATGAGATGAGCCCGTCGAGCCCGAGTTCCGGCACGATGGTCGTCTCGTCTATATCAACGCCATAGAGCGGAATGCCGTTTTCTATACGTAGCGTTTCAAACAACTCGGCCGAGATCGGTACGATCTCAAGTTGAGCTAGTGTCTCTAAAAATGCTTCTGCAACATTGCTACCGACGAAACACCCAACGCTTCTTCCGCCTTCGTATCGAACGCCACCTTCGCCAAGCTCGATCGGCGGCACGTAGCCACAAAACTCGAAATAGCGAAACTGAGCCGTCAGGTCCTCAACGAAGAAATCACCGGCATACGTGAACCGAAAAAGATTCTGATGAACCTTCTCCCGCGTCGCCGCTTCGGTCTCGATCAGGAACCGCTCGCCCTGCCGCTGCACTCGCACGACCGCCAGCAATCGCCCCTGCGCATTCGGGAACGCGGCCAGCATCTGCTGCCCGTCCTCGAGCGTCTTCATATCGTTTGTGATCATCCCGTCAAGGAACGGAACCGCCTCTTTGCCCCAAACGGCTATCAGTCCGCGTTGCTGTTCAAAATACGCCGCGCCGCCGGAGCGGATGTAGTTGTAGATATCGATATCCATTTGATTCGATTATATAAGTTCACTGAGCCGTCCGAAATGCTCAAGCTGCACCGCAAGCCCGCGTTGGGCCGCGATCACCTGCGGGCTCGGGTGATAAAGCGGAACAAGCACGCGGCCGAACCATTCGACCGGCCTTCCGGCATCGGCCGCGAGTTTAAGGTTATGTGGTTCTAAAGCCTTGATAGCATCGAGAGCGACACTCCCGAGCGTTGCAATGACCGGCGGGTCGATCAATTCGACCATCTGCCTGAGAAATGCGGAGCAGTTCCTGATCTCCCCGCGGGTTGGCTTTCGGTTTGCGTCGGTCTCCGTCCGCGGGCTGCACATCACCGCATTCGTGATGAATATCTCCTCCCGCGTGAGTCCGATCGAGTCAAGCAGTTGCTGAAAGTTCTCGCCCGACTTGTCGCCGTAAAATGGCCGACGCGTGCGGTCTGCTCCCTGCCGCCCCGGAGCCTCGGCAACGAACATCACCCGCGGCTCGAGCGTGCCGTTAAGCTCGCTCAGCACTGCCGTCTTATCCGCAAGCTCCGGGCAGATGCGACACGCCGCAGCCTCGCGGCAAAGCGACGCAAAGAGTTTTGGCTTGGACAATCCCATATCCGAATTTGATAGAATAGCCTTTTACGAAAAGTATCAGAAACCGAATAAACAATGAGTCAGATCACCGAACAGCAAGTATTGGATTCGCTAAAGCAGATCATCGACCCCGATCTACGCAAGGACATCGTCACGCTCGGCTTTGTCCGTGATGTTGTCATCGACGGCGGCGAGGTCTCTTTCCGCATCGTATTGACGACGCCCGCTTGCCCTGTAAAGGAACAGATGGAAACCGATGCACACACCATCGTTTCCGCTCTTGAAGGCGTCACATCGGTTAAAGTAACGATGGATGCCGAGGTGCCGCAGGGCCGCGGCATCGCCAACAACGTCGCTATTCCGGGCGTGAAAAACATCATCGCCATTTCGAGCGGCAAGGGCGGCGTCGGCAAATCGACCGTTGCGGTCAATCTTGCGGTCGCTCTCGCGCAGAACGGTGCCAAGGTCGGCATTATGGACGCAGATGTTTACGGGCCAAACGTGCCGCTAATGCTCGGCACCGGCTATGATCAGCCCGAAGTCGTCGGCGGGCAATTGAAACCAATCGAAGCATACGGCGTGAAGATGATCTCGATGGCGGTGCTTGTGCCGCCCGATAAGCCGATGATCCTCCGCGGCCCGATGCTCCATGGCGTTGTGCGGCAGTTTCTGACCGATGTTAATTGGGGCGAACTCGATTATCTGATCGTCGATATGCCGCCCGGCACCGGTGACGTCCAACTCTCGCTTGCTCAACTCGTTCCGGTGCAAGGAGCCGTTCTCGTCACAACGCCGCAGGAGGTTTCGCTCTCCGATGTCCGCCGGGCGGTCAAGATGTTTGAGCAGGTCGCCGTTCCGGTGCTCGGCGTGATCGAAAATATGTCGTATTTCATCGCACCGGACACTGGTACAAAGTACGAGATCTTTGGCAAGGGCGGCGGTGAAAAGCTTGCCGGCGAATACGGGCTCAATTTCCTTGGGCAGATCCCGCTCGGGCTTGAGGTCCGCGAGGGCGGCGATACCGGTCGGCCGGTCGTCGCCTCGGCCCCAGAATCGCCACAGGCCGCGGCCATCCGCAAGGTCGCCGAAGAGGTCGCCCGCTACGTCTCGATCGAAGCGATGAAGCCCGAACTCAAGATCTTTTCGCGAACAAATGCATGATCCGCGATTTTCCAAAAAAGGGCGGCGAAACGCTTAGATTTGCCCTGAAAGGCTCGCTCCCAACCCAACCGATTTCAGGTTCGTAGATTCGTCAGTGAATGTTCGTCAGTTCGCTGTGTTGGGGTAAAAAGGTTGCTTCCTCAGCCCCATTTCCTTGTACAGTTTCATCCACTTTGAACCGTCTGAAATCGGCGATGTTTTCGTTTTCCGCGCCTCGCTAAAATTTCTTAGTATTTTCCTCACTAATCATCGCGTATTGGAGTACGATAGCAACGTGGCGGGTCGGTCAAAGCCCGCCGGCACAGGTTCATGCAGAGGAGACAGGAAAAGATCATGCGGCGAACAATAAGTTTAGTTCTAACATTACTGATGGCGGCTCCGGCCGTTTTGGCGGACTACAAGATCACCCAGCGATTGACGTTTGGCGAAGGCTTTGGAAGCGAGTCCACTGTTTACTCTAAAGGCGTACGCGAACGGAGGGAATCAAAGCTCATAAATCAGGGCGACCCCCAGATGATGGCGATGATGGAGCAGATGATGCCGCCTATGGTCGAGATATCGCAATGCGATCTGAAGCAGGATGTCGCCATCAACCCAAAGACGAGCTCTTACTTCATCAATTACCATGATTGGAGTACCGTCCCGCCGGAAAAGCTTGCCCGCCGGCCGAAACAGAAAATGGTCATCAAGGGCACCGCAACCGTTTCGTCAACCGTGGCCGATTCCGGCCGCCGGCAGCAAATGTTCGGATTAACGGCACGTTGGCTGAAGCATGTCAACGAGATCGAGACGTCCGCCGATTCCTGCGATGGCGCAAACCGCATCCGAATGGAAAGAGAGGGCTGGTTCGTGAGCTTATCGCTCGTGTCCGAGTATTGCCAGGTCCCGCGGGCTGAAGCGACAGATGCCGGCGGCTGCCGACCCAGGATGATCGTGAAGTCTGCTCAAGACCCTGGTTTCTTTTTGGACGGTACAATGAAGATCTTCGAGAACGGAAAAGAACAGGGCTCGCAGCGGATCGAAACCCTCGACCTCTCGAAACAAACGCTCGACCAAAGCCTTTTCGAGGTGCCGACAGGTTTCACCGAGGTCGATTCCTACGCAGAACTCACACGGCCGTCACGCGGGCCAGCCGATACCACCGCGATCACTACCGTCTCGAACGAAACAAATACCAGAGGTTCCAGAAGGATGAAAACGGTAGCGATCGATTTCTTCTCCGGAAGTACGTCAAAGATCGATCAAAACGAACTCCGCGGCCTTATTTCCTCGCGTCTTTCGGCAGCCGGAATCTCGGGCTATGCTGTCACGTCGCAGGCAGACCTGATATCCGGAAATTTCGCCAATGTTGTCACTGTTGACATCGAGAAAGCAAAGGAATCTACCGGAGCAAAGATCGGCGGACTCTTTGGGAAGGTGACCGGCACCAGCGGCACATCCAAAGCCGGCGACTCGGAAGCGACCATAACGATCACGCTTTACGCACAGGACCGCAAAACGGTCGTTGCGACCGCTACGGCCACCGAAAAGGTAAAGGGCAGTTCTAACGACGCGGCGAAAGCTGCCATCGAAAAAGCACTGCCGGCGATCATCGCAAAACTCAAGTAGCTCAAAAGTTCGGCCGGGATCAGCCGGGGAGGGACATAAATGCGCTTAATCACCATTTTCGCGGCAGCGGCGATGCTCGTCGCTGCAACGCTCGAGGCGTCTGCACAACCGAGGATCTTTCCGCTCTCCGCCCTTAAGGCTGATAAGACCGAGATCAGGGACTACTCCGACCCTCTATCAAACTTTCCTGAAGACGGGCTTCCCGAGGCCGCGATCATCGGCAGCAATCCTTCGTTCCAGGCCGGGGCAGAAACCGCCCGCGAGATACTCAAATTCGAGGAGAATGCCCTGCCGCTCCTTATCGCAGCCCTGCAAAAGGGCGGTTTCGGCATCTCCGATGAACGCGGAAAGGTTCTCTACCAGCCACGTTCCGGCCCGGGCCTCGATATCGGCTTTTTCGATTTCGAGGTGGCCGGAATGCTTCGCGGTGTCGGACTCGGTGTCGGCACATCGCTCAATAAGCTCGCCGCGAAATACGCGGGCGATGGCACCGATATGCCGGCAGCCGAGGTCGCACGAAGAATGCTGGCGGACATTCGGGCGATGCGGGACTCCAAGGACCCGCATATTCAATTCAACGCCGGGATGTTGTTTGAGATGAGCAAGATCGCCGGGACCGATGGCGACCTCGCTACGTCACCGCCCAATGCTATCAAACTCAACATGATACAGGCGTCGATCGTCGAGCGGCTGCTTCTTCTCGATCTTCTGACGCGTTTCGAAGAGCTGGCCGGTGACTCCGCCGGGTTTATTGTCGCTCCGGCGCCGCAGATCAGATCCGGCGTTCAATTCGTAAAGGCCGGTTGGAACCCACCTGCTGCGCGCGGGGTCTGCGACTGGGTCACCGATCTCGGTTCGTTGAAAAAATATTACAAGACCGGCAAGAAGGTCGTGACGACAGTAAAGACCTTCAACGAGCTGTCAAAAGACCTCAATACGCTCGACAAGATCAAGAATAGCCAGACGGTCAAAGGTGCTTCTATCGTCAACGCCGCTCTGGCATGGGCCAAAACGATCATGGCATTCCTCAATGTCAAAGCAACATTTGAACTCGAACAGCCGATGCCGCTCATCCGAACGAAGAGGTCAGGCAACACCACCGGCGAGGTTAGAAACGTTACCGTCAAGGTCGAGATGGACATCAACAAATCCGACCTAGTCAACTGCATCGGAACAGCCCTTTCGACCGTTTCCGATATTGGCTTCAGCATCCCGAAAGGCGGGCCGCTTTCCGGCGTCAAGGTCGAATGGGAAGTACTACTTGCATCTAGGTCCACAGGGTTCTGGGCATCCCTCATCCAGGGACGGGATTACGACAAGTTTACGTCTCTTCCGACATTCGTCGATGCGGCAGATCGTGGCGACATCAGCCGGCAGGTCACAGACGCGAACGGTAAGAACACAATTAAGCTGACCGGCAAGCCGCAGCCTTCGGACCTGACAGGGCTGCCGGTCGTTCCGCTACCGAAAAAGGTCAACTTAAAAGCGAAGTTTGCCCTCGATAAGATCGACGCCCAAAAAGACATTGGAAAGATCGTCAAGCTCGGCCTTGGAACATCCATCGATCCGCTTTCGGTGATCGAATGGGTGGCCGACTTCGTCACCAAGATACCATTGAAGGCATCTCAGGTGACGGTCCCGGTCCGCGATTGGCAACCCTGCACGGCAGACTGGGGCGGGACGATCACCTATAAGCGGGAACGGCGGCAAACGATAGTTGTTAAAGGAACACGCACGAGCAACGGCAACTCGACCGGCGACGGGTTCCGGCAGATCATCGAGGTCGATAATGCCGATGTTGAACTCTCCCCGCGTACCAACGAAGAAATGGCGGCCGGAGTCGCACGAAAACCCGCGGTCATCTACGTAAACGGCCTTCGGAGCGATATCTTTACCGGCAGGCGCGAAGGCGATCCGTGCTGTGGGCCGGTCGAAGGCAGTTATACGGTCTCGTTCCGCGACGGAAAAGAGGAGAAATACTCGTCTGTCGTAACAGATCTTTTCGATGTTTATGTAAATGCCGGCCAGCGCGACTTCAGTATCTCACTCGGGCTTCGAACACCAATGTTCAAAACAGATACGCGTCGCTTTTTCGAGGTTGACGAGTCGAACTGCCCGCTTGATACGGAAACCGCGAATCAGGAGTTAGGCGAAGGGATGTTGTCGTTAATGGCCCAGCTTGAATCGGGCCGGCACGGTGAACGATACGTCGATGAGACCGGCGAAGTAATGGGCGGCACCAAAACGCTGACCGGGCCGGACAACTCGACCATCACCTGGTCTTGGCAGCTCGGCCGTTGCGGTAGGAAGTAACAGATCTTTTCCGGCTTGTTTTTCCGAACCGGAATATGTAATATTTACTATATTGTAAGGATTCCGAATTTGGATTCCTTCTGAGAACTTTTAGGAGAAACGAACTCAAGATATGTCAGCAGTTGCAGCACCTTCAATAAACTTGAACGTCACCGAGAGCGCCTCGGTCGAGATCAAAAAGTTTTTGGCCGGCGAGGAAGATCTGCCCGAAACCGCAGGGCTCCGCGTACGCGTTGTTCCCGGCGGCTGTTCCGGCTTTCAGTACAGCCTCAACATCGAGGAAGATTCGCGGCAGGGCGATTTCGTGCTTGACCAGCATGGCATCAAGCTTTTTGTCGATATGTTCTCGGCTCAATACCTTAATGGTGTTGTCGTTGATTACACGTCAAACATGATGGGCTCCGGCTTTACATTTGAGAACCCGAACGCCACCGGCGGCTGCGGCTGCGGAACATCTTTTTCGGCTTAAAAGAGCCAGAACCAATACCACAAAAGTCCCGGGTTCAACTCGGGGCTTTTCGTTTTTCCGGCAATTGGCGATCGCTGATGGCAGCTCCACCCGGAGTTAGCCCTCTTGCAAACTCTGACCGCAAAGTGTTAGGGTATTGATTGGCTGGCAAAGAAGGACCCGCATTTCCTGCTATCAAGCTAGCCTTCATAAGTACTACTAAAACAAATTTGAACGCGTTACTCGGTCGGATGCGACCCTGTTTTCACCTTCGCTTCGTGCGACCTCTTTTCTGGCAGCAAGCCAACTGCGACAGCGTTCTGCAAATAAAGTTCATTTAGGAGAAATACGGTTTGAAGTTTAATTCATTGGTTCGGTTTGCGTTGTCCGCAATGTGTCTGGGTATTTGTGCGTCCGCTACTGTCGTAGGTCAGGATCGCCCGAGGGTTGTAAAACCGGTATCAAGCCGGCCGATCAATCAACCGCCCGCACAGACACCCGCACAACCCCTGACCCAGCCGAACGTAACCCGCTCCACCTCACAACGCCCCGTACTTATCAACGACATCAATGTTGTCCGCGAAGAGCCGCTCGTAAAGAAAACTGGAGAGACGAGCCCTGTTGCCGCGATGAACAAGGCCGCAGCCCGCCGCACCGTTTACGGCGGAGCCGCTTCGAATCTCATTCTTCAGGGTATCAACAGCCGTCTCGGTATTCCGTACCGCTATGGTTCGCAGGGACCCAACACCTATGATTGCTCCGGCTTTGTCTGGGCTGTCTTTCGTGACTCAGGTATTGAATTCGAACGTACCAGTGCTCGTTCGCTTTGGGCGATGTCAACTCCTGTGACCGGCGACGACCGTTTTGTTTTCGGCACTCTCGTCTTCCTGAACAAGCTCGGCCATATCGGCATCGTCGCCGATGAGAATGGTTTCTACCACGCCTCGCGAAGCAAGGGCATCACGTATTCACCTTTCAAGGGTTACTGGGAAAAGCGGATCGACGGCTTCCGCAGGCTTGACCTTCCGGTCGCACAACCGGCAGCAAAGTAAGAACTGATTTTGCAACAGCAAAAAGCCGGAGCACCTTGAGCCTCCGGCTTTTTTATTTTGCGGGAACGGTTAAGCAATAAAGCCAGGCCGGCTGTTTGTATGTGCCGCCTCGCCAAATGCCGCAACATGAGCGACAGATACGTGAAAGGTCTTCCCGTCCTCGTCCTCGATCACGGCAACGCCGCCGCTGACCGACCTAACCTTACCCCGAAGAGTAACGCCCGATGCGATCACCAGATCGACTTCCTTCCCTGCCGAGCCCGCTAATAGTTCTTCCATAATTCCCTCAAATAAATTAACTACGTTGTGATTATTCTATTCTGCGACCCGAAATAAAGCCAAAGCGTCGGAAATATCTTCCAGATCTTCTTTCAATTTGACCGATTTTCGATCATTTCGAAATACCCTCGATCATTCTGAAAAATTTGTGTTGTGCTTTGTTTAGTCTTATTGTAAGGTGTTTATTGGCTCGCATTCTCAGGGCCATTCCCGTTCCTCTCGAAAAGCCATCGACATTCATTCCCCATTTCATTTCAGGAGCCGATCACACCAAAATGAAAAGACTCTCTCTTGTCCTAATTGTAGCCATCGTCGCCATGTCGGCGCTTCTGGCACTCTCACCAAAGACCTCGGGTAAGTCTGAAAAGCTGATCAAGCACGAAAACTCCGTCCCCGGGCGGTACATCGTCGTTTTTGAGCCGGACTCGGTCCAGGGTTTTTCTACCGAAGCGGAAATGAGCGCCATCTCACACAATATCGCGGCCGAATACAACGCTGCCGTCGATAAGGTTTGGGAAAGCGCCGTTCAGGGCTTTTCGGCAGAAATGTCTCCCAAGGACGCAGAAATGCTCAGCCGCGACCCGCGCGTCAAACTGGTCGAAGAAGATATGATCGCCTATGCCGGCAACGTCCAGACCGCCGCTGACTGGGGACTCGACCGCATCGACCAAAGGGGAATGCCGCTTAACGGAGTTTTCACCTATGCTGAAACCGGACAAGGTGTCAATGTCTATGTGATCGACTCCGGCATACGCCCGACACATGTTGACTTTGGAGGCCGAGCTGCTGTTGCCTTTGACGCAGTAAACGACGGACAGAACGGCATTGACTGCCACGGACACGGTACGCATGTCGCCGGCACGGTCGCTAGTTCGACGTATGGCGTTGCCAAGAACGCAAATGTCCATGGCGTCCGCGTACTCGCATGCAACGGCTCGGGCCTGGTTTCAAACATCATCACCGGCGTCAATTGGGTCAAGAATAACCGCGTCAACCCCGCAGTGGTAAACATGAGCCTCTGGGTCAGCGCGGTTTCAAGCACACTCGATAGCGCGATCAACAACTCGGTCGCGTCGGGTGTTACGCACGTTGTCGCAGCCGGGAACCGCAATCTCGATGCCTGTAACTTCTCGCCCTCAAGCGCCTCGTCGGCTTTAGTGGTTGCCGCAACCGGCAGCAGCGACGCAAAGGCATCTTACTCAAACTACGGCACATGTGTTGACCTTTTCGCTCCGGGTTCGGGCATCACTTCGCTCGGCCACTCGAGCGATACGGCCACGCGCGTGATGAGCGGCACCTCGATGTCCTCGCCAATGGTCGCCGGTGTGGCGGCACTTTACCTCGAAGCCAATCCGTCGGCGAGTCCCGCAACCGTAATGAACCGCATCCTCGCCGATTCGACCTCTGGAGCCGTCACCGGGCTTGATACCGTAACGCCGAACAAGATGCTCTATTCCTGGCTCGGCAATTCGCAGCCGCCGACGCCCGGCTCCGTTACTATCATTAAGCAGGTTCTTACGGCCGATGGCGGTACTGCCTCGAGCGAGTCCTTTACCTACTCTGCCAGCAACATTGGCGCGACCTCGTTTGCTCTTGTCGATAACGACGCTCCGCCTGCGGATCGTTACGTCGATTCAAACGTATTCGTACAGAACGTCTCGAGCACGATCGCGGTCACAGAGAACGAAAAGTTCGGCTGGCAGCTCGATGCTATCAACTGTGTCGAAACTGCCGGCGAAGGCATTCCTAACCAGCAGAACACAACTACCGACCTGAATACCAAGACCGCGAACATCATTGTCGAGGAAGGCGAATCGGTCACATGTACGTTTTCGAGCACTCAGATCGCACCGTCCTCCGCACCAGTTACGGTCGGCGGAAGCGTCATGGACCAGGAAGGATCAGCGATCAGGCTTGAGCGAGTGATAGCGGTCGATGCTCTGACGGGAGAAGCACATATAGCTTCCGTAAATTCATTCGGTTACTTCATTTTTGAGGGTCTCTCAGCCGGCCAGACCTATTTCATTTCGGTTGCCGATTCGAAGCGTTACACCTTCGCGCCATCTGTGATAACGATCACGCCGAATGAAGATCTATTCGACATCAGTTTCCTGGCCACCAGCCGATCCGAATAGATCAGGCGATTCGCATTTCCTTCTTTTGGCTGCCTTTTTGGCAGCCTTTTTTCTTTTTTTGTGTTTTATGGAAATTCAAGTGCATTCGATGTATTTGCACAGCAAACGTTAGATCAATCTACGTCAAGTAAAAGAACAAGAAGATGAACACATTTATTCTTCTGATCGTTCAAGTTTGGAGTAAATAGAGAAAATGCTGATATCCCCAGAAAATCATTCTACTTTGGCACGTCTTTTCCCGGTCGTTGCCGTTTTTGCTTTCATTATAACCTCAACGGTCGGTATAGCGGCTCAATTTAAACAGAGCGAATCGTTGAAGGAGTTTGATCGCCCCCCTATCAACGAACTCGCTCCGGCTCCGATCCCGCTGAACGGAAATCCGAGTTGTGCCTCGATCAATCCGGCTTGGGGCGAATATAAATTGGATTTTTCTTCGCCGAATGGCTCGTTCCCCTTCACCGCAGGCTCAGGCAGAAAATATAATGCTGGCGTTACCGGCTTGGTGCAAAACCCGAACCTTTTCATGAACGTCACATCATCGGGCGCAGCCATGTCGCAGTGGTCGCTCGGCCCGATCAACCAGATCGATCGCATCATTGTTTACTTGATCGTGAAGGGCGGCCCAAGCGCTAATGGCTATTCGTATCCTTCTGGATCGATAGGAGATACGGGCCCGTTCACGACTCAGGGCTCTCGATATGAGATCAGTCACATCTCATTCTGCTTTGACGCGTTCAGCGGACCGTCGTCGGCACCGGTTTCACTCTCAGGACGCGTGTTGACCTCGGAAGGCACCGGCATCGCGTACACCCGCGTTGACGTTATGAGCCTTACTTCGGGCGAGGTGTTCTCGGCGATGACGAATCAATTCGGATATTACACGGTTACAAACCTTTCGGTGGACGATACATATATGGTGACGGCGTCGCACAAGCGGCACACCTTCATCAACAACCAGAGAGCGGTCACACCGAGCGAAGACCTTTTCGGTATTGACTTCGTTGCTCCGTAATTCGTTCGAGGCAAGCCCCTGCATCATTGTCAGGGAGTTTACCTGGTAGGAACTCGAAGCGGTGGACAGAGCGATCTGCTCGCCGCTTTGTTGAAAGGCCTCGATCGGCCGGATGCCTCTACTGGAGAAGTTCCCCGGACTTTGTGAACAAAATGGGTCGATTCGGATGGAGTACGATTGCTGGTTGGCCGTCATATTTGTTGACATACAGGAATTTATCTGTTAAACAGGACATATTGTTTAACATTCTATTTGTATGCCGGCGGGTTTTTGGCTCTCCGGACATAGGAACCAACAGGTTCGTTTGCATTAAAAGAGGAGTCAAGAGAATTATGAGTTCCCCCAGGAAGAGTGCCGCCGTAGGTGGTTTGCTTATTCGTGCCGTTGCCTTAGCAATGTGTTTTTCTGTCTTGTCGCAAGGTGTATTTGCTCAGTTTGCGAAGAGTGATGATAAGAGATCTCTGCCGAATGTCGGTGAAAGCCAGAAGGCACCGTCAGGATCGGATCAGCTCGCGCCGACCCCGATTCAGATCGAGTACGGTTATAGCGTATGTAAGGAGATCTTCGACCGGAACGATCCGCGGTTTCCACAGGTCTCAAATCCGGCCGAGTTGATCATCAATGCCGTTCCTCCGTTCCCGGGACCCGCATCGCTGATCACCGGAACAAACCCGAGCCGAGAGCATTTCGGATACAGTCTCGGCGATAACCCGAACCTGTTCATCTCGTTCAATAGTGTTAGCAGCACGTCAATATCAGGCTGGAACTTAAGTTGGGTAGCTCCGGCCGATGTGGACAGGCTTGTATCGATCATAGCGATCCGTTCTAATCCTTCCGGCCTGACAAATGTTTACTCGTACCCGAATCTGGCCGCGAGTGATACGGGTACATTCACCGCTCCTGGTGGCGGAGTCATCGATCAGATAAACATCTGTTTCGAACCTTTTACGGGTCCGTCATCCGCTCCGGTAGCGATCTCCGGCCGAGCTTTGACCGCTGAAGGAACCGGTATCGCCGGAACTCGGATCACGGTCGTTGACCTCGGATCGGGTGAATCGCATTCGGCTATCACCAATCCTTTTGGCTATTACACGATCGAGGGCTTGGTCGCCGAATCAACTTACATGGTCTCGGCCTCACATAAGCGGCACTCGTTCGTCAATAACCAGCGAACGATCACCATCAACGAGGACCTCGCGGGCGTAGACTTCGTCGCTCCGTAAGCAACCTCGAAGAACGATCCTCACTTTTCGATTTCGGGAAGTAGAAAGGCGGCTCGCGAATTAGCGGCCGCCTTTTTTTTGTTCTGGTGTAATGCGATCAGCGTCCGATCGCTTGGCGCCAGCGGCTAATGCCCGGTTGGGGAGCAGATGTTTTTGCGGCGGCGGCATTTGAGCCGGCAAAAGACAATGCAGCGGCGAGTGCGGCGATGTCGGTTTCGGCCCGGTCGGGTTCGGGCTGTTTCCGGCGTTCGTTAAAGCGGCCGATGAACCCTGTATCGAGCCGGCCGCTCGTGAACTCCTCGTCCTCCATCACCTCGCGAAAGAACGGCAGCGTCGTCTTTATCCCGGCCACCTCATATTCCCGCAGTGCACGCCGCATCCGGTCGATGGCCTCGCTGCGGTCGCGGCCGTAAGCGCAAAACTTTGAGATCATCGGGTCGTAGTGGATCGAGACCTCGCCGCCCTCATAAACGCCGCCGTCGTCGCGGATTCCAGGTCCGCTTGGCACACGCAGCCGTTTGATCACACCCGGCGAGGGCATAAAGTTCGTCTGCGGGTCTTCGGCATAGATGCGGCACTCGATGGCGTGCCCGCGAAGCTGGACGTCCTTCTGCTCGATCGAGAGCGGATACCCTGCCGCAACCCGTATCTGCTCGCGGACGAGGTCCACGCCCGTTACAAGCTCCGTTACGGGGTGTTCTACCTGAAGCCGCGTGTTCATCTCGAGAAAATAGAACGAGCGGTCAACGTCCGAGACAAGAAACTCGACCGTCCCGGCCCCAACGTAGTTCACCGCCCGGGCGACCATAACGGCACATTCGCCCATCTGTTGCCGCAGTTCGGCCGAATTTATCGGCGACGGAGCCTCTTCGATCACCTTCTGGTGCCGCCGCTGTATCGAGCACTCGCGTTCGCCGAGGTAGATGTGGTTTCCGTGCGTGTCCGAAAAGACCTGTATCTCAATGTGCCGCGGCCGGACGACCGCCTTCTCGACAAAGACCGACTCATCGCCAAAGCTCGCCATCGCCTCGCTCCGGGCGGCATCAAGCGCTGAGCGAAGCTCGCTCTCGTCTGCGACCAGCCGCATTCCCTTTCCGCCGCCGCCGGCCGAGGCCTTGAGCATTACGGGAAACCCGATCTCTCGGGCGATCTCCATCGCCTTCTCGTGGCTGGTGACCGGTTCGTTCGTCCCGGGCACGACCGGAACGCCAGCCTCGGTCGCGATGATACGCGCGGAGATCTTCCCGCCCATCGCTTCCATCGCCTCCGGCGGCGGCCCGATAAAGGTCAGCCCGGCGGCGGTCACTTGCCGCACAAACGCGGCATTCTCCGAAAGAAAACCGTAGCCGGGGTGGATCGCCTCCGCCCCCGAACGCCGGGCCGCGTCAATGATCTTATCGCCGCGGAGATAGCTCTCTGCCGAGGCCGCCGGGCCGATGTGGTATGCCTCGTCCGCCATCCTTACATGAAGCGCGTCGCGGTCCGGCTCGGAATAGACGGCAACCGTGCCGATGCCCATCTCGCGGCAGGCCCGCACCACCCGGCAAGCGATCTCTCCGCGATTTGCGATCAGGATCTTTTTGAACATATAT
>ERZ761602.3796-NODE-3796-length-20642-cov-5.834604_pt1 | contig 20642 bp, 15 predicted proteins | sample MGYA00512165_ERZ761602 | MGnify/ENA primary metagenome ERZ761602 (study PRJEB28899, sample SAMN02445085) | bioreactor sludge metagenome | biome: EBPR sludge; isolation source: Thorneside wastewater treatment plant | place: Australia: Brisbane, Thorneside...
AATTAAAACAACTCTCATCTTTGTAATAAATGAGCAGGTTTTCATGATGATGACTTCAAACACATGGTTTAAACGCGCCGCTGCTTTTCTGACCGCATTTATTTTTATTTTCTGGAATATTTTTCCCCATGCTGCCTTTGCTTTCGATGTTCAGGTTACGGAAGGCGACGCGGTTATTTCAAAAGAGGGAGATATCACTACTGTCACGATGAATAGCCGCGCGGTATTTGAAGGCGACACCAGCATTCTCGCGCATGAAACCGTGCGGTTTATCGGAAACAATGACGCGCTTCTGCGCGATATGACAGGCAGTCAGACAAACTGGATCGGCTCTCTTCTGGCTGAAGGCAAAATCGTTTTGGTGAACACGCAGGGTGTTTACATCGCGCAGGCCGCGAATATCAACGTTGCCTCTTTGATTGCTTCCACATTGAATATTCAAAACGAATTATTTCTTACGAATCAGTTTTCATTTGAAAAAATGCAGGGCGCGAATGCCGCCGAGATTCTTAATCAGGCGGATATTCAAGCCGCGGATGGCGGATATATTATTTTTCTTGCCGATAAAATTCAGAACACCGGAAAAATCACGGCTTATCTCGGCAGTGTTGCTTTAGGTTCCGGAGAAAAAATTTCTGTCAGCTTCGATCAGCAGGGGCTAATCAACCTTGTCGTGGATGAGGGACTTCAGCATGAATTGAAAGATGCAGATGGAAATACGGTAGATCAAATTACGAATACCGGAGAGATACGCGCGGACGGCGGAAAAGTTGAAATGACGGCAAAGTTGCTCAATAAAACTTTAAACCGCATTGTGAATAATGAAGGTGTTGTGCAGGCTGGCCGCGCGGTTGAGCGTGATGGTCAGGTTGAGTTTGTGGCCGACGGGGGTATTGATTCCAAAGGAACGCTCAGGACCAATTTTCTGCATGAAGAAGGCGCAAGTTTTAATGTGGGTGGTATTTTTGAAGTCGATCAATCTTCGATTAATAATCTTGATAACGCGATTACCTATACTGATGACACAGATGTGTCCGGAGCCATCAGCGATGAGATCAACATAGTGATTAACGCGGGCGTGACGCTGAATATGACAGGTGATACGACTTTTTGGGCGGACAGTGATCAGAATGGTTCCGGCGCTTTTCTCATGGATTCCACAGCGACAATTACCGGCAATGCGCATGATTTAACTTTGCGTGCTTCGGAAGATTCCACGGTAGGGATTTTGTCTGGGATCGGCACTTTAACGCTGGAAAGAAGTCAGAATGGTTCTACGCCGACATTTACTTCTTCCACCACCGTCAATGATATCAGTGTGGCAACTTTCCTCACAAAACTCGCGGTTCTTTTTGTGAAGACAGTTGGGCTCGGGACCATGGGCGCGCCTTACATCATTCATGACATTTCCCAGCTACAGAATATTTCCAGCATGGGCGCATATTACAGGCTGGCCAACAACATCAATGGTTCTGATTTTAATTTTGATCCAATTGGAAGCTCTGCGAGCCAATTTATAGGAAGTTTCGACGGTAATGGCAAGACAATTTCAAATCTGACTATCAATCGTTCGGGTACTGAATATATAGGGTTATTCGCCTCCGTGGGATCCGCGGGTGTGATTGATGATGTCCGGTTGACGACGGTTTCGATCAGCGGCGGACAGTACACGGGCGGTGTTACCGGCTTCAACGAAGGTTCAATTTCCAATTCTTATGTGACCGGCAGCGTGAGCGGCGGTTACCATACCGGCGGTCTCGTCGGGCGCAATGACGGAACGATTGAAGATTCTTATTCCACGGCCTCTGTTACCGGAGGGTATTTCACCGGCGGTCTCGTTGGAAGAAATTATGACACGATCGACGGATCGTATGCTACCGGGACTGTTTCCGGCGAGGATTACACAGGCGGTCTTATCGGCCGCAATGAAGACAGTTCGACGGTGACCGATGTGTATGCAACCGGAAATGTGACGGGACGCAGCCACACCGGAGGCCTTATCGGCGAAAATGCGACTGGCAATGCGCTCACCTTAGTTTATGCCACGGGAACTGTCACGGGCCGGAGTCGTACCGGCGGTCTTATTGGTACCAATTACAGCGCGCTCACGGACGTTTATGCCACCGGTAATGTGAGCAATGAAAATGGTTTCGATGCTGATAATGTTGGCGGGCTGGTTGGATATAACGCGTCGGGCAGCGCCATTGAAGACTCTCATGCTACCGGAAATGTTCGCGGCCGCCACCAGGTCGGCGGTTTGATTGGTCAGAATGAATCAGGCAGCGCATTGACGAATGTCTACGCGGATGGAAATGTATCGATTCAAAGTAATTCAAGCGCGAATTATCTTGGAGGGTTAGTCGGACATAACTCAAGTGCTATTTCCGGTTCGCATGCCACGGGAGATGTAACCGGTTATAACGACAATGACGATGAATCATTTTATGTCGGCGGACTGGTTGGTTATCATGCTACGAATACGAATATTACGAACTCTTATGCTGAAGGAGCTGTTTTAGGATCAGATTATGTTGGCGGCTTGATTGGAGGACAGGTGCATGGAACTGTTTCAGCATCTTATTCTACGGGCAGCGCGTATGGTGATGATTATGTTGGGGGGCTCGTTGGTTACACAAGCTCAGATGCAATTATTTCAAATTCTTATTCTTCGGCAACGGTCGAGGCGGATCGCAATACTCAGGATGGTGATGATTACGATGACGGCGAATATGCCGGCGGATTGGTTGGTTGGAACAGCGGAACGATTTCAGGTTCTTATGCAACCGGAACTGTTCGTGCGGACGTTTATGCCGGCGGTTTAGCGGGAGGCAATAACGGAACGGTTCAAAACTCTTACTCATCCGGCAATGTCACCATCGACGGCAGTAATCGGTATGACTACAACTATGGGGGCGGTCTTATCGGCAACAGCGGCGGCACAGTAACAAATTCTTATTACAACATCGATGAAGTTGATATCAACGGAGAAAGCCGTGTTACTCGTTTCGGAATTTATGACGCGCAATACCAGGATTGGGTTGATGGAAGCTATGTCGCGCTTGATGTGGCGGATTATTTGACTTTAAACGGCGGCTACTATGAAATTGGTACTTTAACCAATCTAAAAGACTTTTTGGCTTTTGCCGGCAGCTCGAGCGCTTTATCTTTCGCGATTACAGCCAATATCGATATGGATGAACTTAATTTTACAATTCCTTATTTAAATGTCGCGGAGTTCGACGGCGGCGGATTCAATATTTCAAACCTGGCTTTAGATATGGATGACTTTGTGAATGTTGGTTTTATTAGTCACAATGTCAGCGATGTAACTGATTTGCATTTAATCTCAGGGAGTGTTAGCGGCGGAAAATATGTCGGCGGGTTGGTTGGGAACAATGACGGCGATATTCAGGATTCTCACACGGAGCTGAGCGTAAGTGGACGGTTTAATGTCGGCGGATTTGTGGGCGACAATGACGGCACTATTGGCGGTTCTTACAGCCTTGGAGATGTCAGCGCGAATGAGGGGAATGCCTATGGATTTGTCGGAAGTTTTTACACGGACAATGACAGCATTACTAATTCTTATTACAACATTAATGATGTCTTGATTGACAGTGATGGTGATGCGGGGAACGGAGTTGAAAATCGAGTCAACGCGTTTGGAATTTATGAAGGGCAATTCGATGATTGGATTGGCGGCGGTCGCGCTGCGCTTGATATTGATGACTATCTCGGGACGGACGGGGATGGCAATTATTTAATTACGAGTTTGCAGGATTTAAAAAATATTTTGCCGTTTGTGAATACCGGCACAAGTGAAAACCTTGATTTTCTCATTACGGACGCAATTGATTTATCAACAACACATTATTTTATGATTCCGACTTTGCGCGTGAATGCTTTTGACGGCGGCAGTGAAATTTTGTCGGGCTTGATTTCGGATAATGAAAATTACATTAATTCCGGTTTTATTGGGATGGCCATCGGTTCAGCGATTACCAATTTAGTTTTAAGTAATTTCAATATTACCGGAGGTATTCGCACGGGCGGCATGATCGGCCGCATGGATGAAAATAGCTCCATTTCAAACTCTTCTTTTCAGGGAACCGTGACAGGCGGTTTGAGAACCGGTGGTTTGGTGGGTTATAAAGAAGGCGGCACAATCTCTGATTCTTCTGTGGGTGCAAGTTCTGAAGTAACCGCGAATGATGATTCGCGTGAATATGACTCTTATTATGACGGAGCTTGGGATACTACGGCGGATGGCGACATGGCCGGCGGCTTGGTTGGGCACAATGTCGGCGGTATTTCCGGATCGTCTGTCGGAGCTAGTGCTGTGGTGCAAGCGGACGATGAGTATGTTGGCGGCTTGATTGGCTATCACGCAAGCGGCGATATTTCTAATTCTTTTGTTGGAGCGAATGTTTCTGTCTCTACGGATGAAGATTATGCCGGTGGTTTTATTGGGTATCACTCCGGAGGAAATATTACCAATTCTTATGTAGGAGCCGGCGGCGCGGTTGAAGGCGATTATTATGTCGGTGGTTTTACCGGCCGTCATTCGAGCGGGACTATTTCAAACTCCCATTCATTGGCGGATGCTACCGGCAGAGATTATATCGGCGGATTTATTGGAGAGCATGATAGCGGCACGATTATGAATTCTTATGCGACAGGTGATATTGACGGAGACAGTTGGGTCGGCGGTTTCATCGGCTATCAAAATGGAGGAGATATTTCAGATTCCTACGCGACCGGAAATGTGATCGCAACCGATTATTGGGTGGGCGGTTTTATTGGAACCAATAGCAACGGCAATATTACGGATTCGTATTCGACAGGCAATGTGACAGCGGATGGAAGTTATGTCGGCGGATTTATTGGTGAACATCAGGCCGGAAATATTACCGACTCGTACAGCACCGGTGATGTTAAAGCGGGTTATTATGATGAAGATGAAGAAGAGTTTGTCTATCGGGAAAGTTATGTCGGTGGTTTTATCGGCTATAACAACGGCGGCATCATTACATTTGACCCTGAGAGTATGGAAGGCGGCTTGCCCGATTTTGGCAGTGTCGGCGGTGGAGAGTATGTCGGCGGTTTCATCGGACGAAATGCAAACTCCAATCTGGATGGATTTTTCACCAACAATGATGTGATTGCTACCGGCAGTTATGCCGGCGGTTTGATCGGGTATAACACCAACGCAAATATTCTCAATTCTTACTCAACCGGAACTGAAATTGAAGGCGACGGCGATTATGTCGGCGGGCTCATCGGTTATCACGTTAGCGGCAATATCACAGACTCTTATTCGACACGCGATGTTTCGGGGGATGAGTATGTCGGCGGGTTCATGGGCTTTCATGACAACGGAAATATTACGGATTCTTATTCGACGGGCGATGTGACAGCCGTAAATTATGCCGGCGGTTTTATCGGCCGCAATAATCACGGCACCATTACATATGATAGCGAATTAGTATGGCAGAATTATGGTGATGTGAGCGGCGCGACCTATATCGGCGGAATGATCGGTTACAACGACAGCGCGAATATTTCGGGTTTTCATACAAACGCCGCGATTACCGCGACCGGCGATCATGTCGGCGGCCTGCTCGGCTATAACAATAGCGGCCAAGTTTCGAATTCTTATACCACGGGGACCGCGATTACGGGCACGAACGGAAATACCGGCGGTTTAATCGGGTCGAATAATACGGGGTCTGTTACGGATTCTTATTCCGCGCGCAATGTGAGCGGCGGCGGAACTATCGGCGGCCTTATCGGCATCAATGAATCGGGCGATGTTTCCGGATCCTACGCGACCGGCGATGTCACAGCGAGCAGTTCGATTGCGGGCGGTCTCATCGGGCGCAGCAACGGAGGCGAGACCTCGGATTCTTACGCGACCGGTGATGTTTCCGGCGCCGATCGTGTCGGCGGTTTTATCGGATATCATAACGCCGGCGCTATTACGGATTCGTATTCCACCGGCGATGTGACTGCGAGTTCCAGTTACGCGGGCGGTTTTATCGGCTACAACAATAGCGGCACGATCAGCTTTGAAGGCGAACTTTCCGATTTCGGCGACGTGGAAGGAACGAATTATGTCGGCGGTTTTATCGGTTATAACAACAGCTCCAATATTTCCGGTTTTCATACCAATAATGACATTACCGCTACGGGCGCGCAGACCGGCGGTTTCATCGGCCAAAACGACAGCGGCGATATATCGGATTCTTATACGACGGGAAGCGCCATCAGCGTAGCCGGAGCCAATTATATTGGCGGCTTCATCGGGTTAAACCAATCGGGCGATATCACGGATTCTTATTCAACGCGTGATGTCACCGGTTTGGGTAATGTCGGCGGACTCGTCGGCTCCCATACTTCGGGCGCGATTTTAAGGTCTTATGCCACCGGCGACGTGACGGCGACAGGCAGTGATGATTATGCTGGCGGTCTTTTGGGTTACAACAATAGCGGCTCGATTACGGATTCTTACGCGACCGGCGATGTTGATGCGGAGAATGTTGATTATGTCGGTGGTCTCACAGGTTATAAAGCGAGCGGCATCGTTTCGAATTCTTACGCAACCGGTGAGGTGACAGGTAACGACTACGTTGGGGGTCTTATCGGTTTAAGCGAGAATAGTCCGTTGACGGACAGTTATGCCACCGGCGATGTGACGGGTCGCGATTATGTCGGCGGTCTTATCGGACGCAACGGTGCGGACAGTGTTGAATTCAGCGGCGAATTATCGACAGCCGGTGAAGTGTCCGGCCGTAATTATGTCGGTGGTCTCATTGGCTACAACGATAGCGCAGATATTTCAGGTTATTACACGGATAAAACCGTGACGGCGACCGGCGGCTATGCGGGCGGTTTATTGGGTTATAACAACAGTGGCGCTATTTCGGATTCTCACGCCACCGGCAATATTGAAGCGGTTGATGATTACGCGGGCGGGTTAATCGGTTACAACAATAGCGGCAACATTTCTGATGTCTACGCGACCGGCGATGTGAATAATGAAGGCGCTTATTATGTCGGCGGTCTTATCGGCCGTCATGTAAATGGGACGATTGAAGATTCGTACGCGGAAGGTGATGTAACGGGTCTTGAATATGTCGGCGGTCTTATCGGCCGCAGCCATGCCGGCAATATATCCGACTCTTACGCAACCGGAAATATCAGCGGCACTAATGCTGTCGGCGGGTTGATGGGAGGACATCAAGCCGGCAATATTATCGATTCTTACGCGACGGGTGATGTTGATTCTGACGGTAATTATGCGGGCGGACTGATTGGCATTAGTATCGGCGGCTCAATTTCTTTTGATGGAGATTTGCCGGAGCTTGGAATCGTCACGGGAGTGAATTATGCCGGCGGTTTGGTGGGTTACGTTAACAGCACCACGGTTTCCGGTTTTGACATCCATAATAACGTGACAGCGACCGGTGATTATGTCGGCGGTTTCATCGGCTATAACGAAAGCGGCACTATTTCAGATTCCAGCGCGCGTACGGTCATTTTAAATGAAGGCCTTCCCAATCAATCTGAAGTCAATGACCCGATCGAAGGCCGTGATTATGTGGGCGGTTTCATCGGCTACAATGAGTCGGGAGATATTTCAGACTCATCTTCTAATCGTGATGTAAACGGTAGAAATTATATTGGAGGCTTTGCCGGATATAATGATACGGGTGAAATTTCAGAATCGTATTCTCTTGGTGAAGTAACGGCCACAGGAGATTTTGTTGGCGGATTTATCGGACAGAATGCCGGAGATATTTTGCGGGCGTTTTCAAATAGCCTTGTCACTGGTTTGAATTCTGTCGGTGGCTTTGTCGGTAAAAATACAGGCACAATTATTAATGCGTATGCAACAGGCGAAGTAACCGGAACAGGTGTAAGTACTTTCGGCGGTTTTGTGGGAACGAACACGGGTGGAAGTATTACGAATGCCTATTCGTCCGGAGATGTAGGCGCTTCTTTTTCTGGTGATCTACTAGGAACTTACACGAATAGTTTCTTTGATAATATTCATGAAACCGATGTCATTGGAGTAGCTGGTTTGACCGGACTGACTACCACGGACATGACTATAAAAATGAATTTTACGGACGCCGGTTGGGATTTTGACACGATTTGGAAAATCGATGAAGTTCCCGATGCGGATGAAGCGAGTTTGCCTTATTTTCTCTGGCAGGATGAAGTCAGAATTCCTTTGCCGGTATTTTTGACAGAACCTTCTTCTGATAATGGCTTTGAGGCTATTTTGAATGAGATTGCCGATAACAGACCCCAAGAAATTATCGGTAATCAATTTATCAGCACGATGAGCGGTTATGGAAATGCGTCTACTGTAAAAGATCAAGGAAATAATTCCGGTTCAGGATCCAAATCAAACTCAAGCTCTCATTCAACAGACGGAAGTGGAAATAGCAGCGGCCGTGACGAACCATCTTCAGGGCAAAATGAAAACACAGATGAAGATGGAATTCCTCAAGCCGACGGCGCCGAAGGCCCGATTTACGGTAATGGCGTCAGTGAACATACTTTTGCAAACCAGGTTACTTGCGCAGGTTCCGGTGAATGTAGCGGTGATATTTCTTTTATTGCCGGCGGTTCTTTGCCGATAGGTGCTTAATAAATTGCCGCAGATATTTCTAAGATTTTGATAGCGGCATTCGGCTCGATCCATATAATTTAACAAGTTTCGCCACACCAGTTTGTTGTTTTAATAAGGAAATCAGCATGTTCAGAACGGTAAATTTTTTCTGTTTAATTATGGGGATTGTTTTAGTAAGTGCGCCCTCTGTTTTTTCCCAACAAATTGATTCCGAGCGTGCAACTCGCGATCTTGTAACCCAAACTGACCTCTTAAAACAGAACGAAGATCGTTTTCTTAAAACTTCTCAGGAACCTGTCATTGAAGAGGAAGAAAAAGAGGAAAAGCCTAAAAAAGACGAAGGACCTGTTTTTCTCGTTAAAAAAATTGTGATTGAAGGATCTACTTTGATTCCCGAACAAGAGGTTCATGCTTTAGCCCAGCCCTTTGAAGATAAAAAAAATTCTTTCGGTGATTTGGAGCGTCTGGCTGATTTGGTCACAGCGTATTACCGTCACTATGGATACACGACCACAAAAGCTTATATTCCGCCGCAGAAAGTGAAAGACGGGATTGTGACTATCCAAGTCATGGAAGGACGCGTGGGAAAAGTGGATGTTGAAGGTAATCGTTGGTTCAAAAAGAAGGTTTATTTGGGCGGGATCGCTCTGGCAGCGGGTGATTTTTTTGAAATGTCTGAGCTTGAAGGCGCTTTGCGCAGTATTAATCTCGAACCCGACCGCGCAGTAAAAGCTTATCTGGAGCCCGGCGAAGAAACAGGTACAACAAATATTACGCTGAAGGCAAAAGACAAATTTCCGGTGCATCTTTCTTATGAATTTAATTTGCGCGGCACGAAACTGACGCATCGTGCGCGGCATATGGCGCATTTAACGCACAATAATTTGCTGGGCTTTGGCGACAGTCTTCAGGCAAATTTTACGCTGGCAGAACAGGGGGCTATTGTCGGAAGTGCGGCTTATTATGAATTTCCTATTTTTCGGACTGGAACCATTTTCAGTTTGGCGGCATCGGTGGCACAAAGCCGTCTGCAAAAAAGTCTACGTGAGTTTGACGTTCAGGGAAAATCCTGGAGTGTGATTCCCGGCGTAACTCAGAATTTTATCCGCACCGATCGTTTTTATTTGGACGGAGCTTTGCGGTTTGAAGTAAAAGATTCGCGGACTTTAATCGGCGATCAGCAGTTGTCCTTTGACCGTTCACGCGCCGTTGTAATCGGACCGCGCGCGGGCTATTATGATAAATGGGGACAGACATTCGGCGCGGCTGATTTACATGCCGGTATTCCGCATTTTATGGGCGGTTCGTCGAAATATGACGGCGCCGCGAGCCGGCTTGATTCCGGCGGACAATTTGTTTACGGAACCGCGAATGTCGCACGTTTGCAGCGCTTGCCTTATCAATCTATTTTGGTGGTGCAAGCATCGGGACAATACAGCCCTTCGCCGTTGAATTCATTAGAGCAGATGAATATGGGCGGCATGTTTTCCATTCGTGGATATCCTGAAAATGACAGTTCGGGCGACAGCGGGTATAGTTTTTCGACCGAATTACGCGTACCGCCTTATTTTATTCCGCATAGCTGGAATGTACCGGGAATGAAAAATAAAAAACTGCGTGATGCTTTTTCGCTGGTTGGTTTTATCGAAGGGGGACAAGTTTTCAATTATAAACGGCAGAATGCCGGATCTGAAACTACCAAAACTCTGGCCGGTACGGGATTTGGCGCACGTTTTTATGTTTCACCGGATTTCAATATCCAGTTCGACTACGGTATTCCTATTGGCGATCCCTCATCCGACAAAAACCGCAATCAGGTTCATCTTTCCGCCCGCGTTGGTTTTTAGTTTTTCAATTGGTAAGCTTGCCTGTGTGTATGATTGACTTTAAGCGCTTGAAACCAGTACCATCTGGCATGACTTTTCAGCGTTTTCTCATTCTTTTGGCGCTCTGCTTCACCCCGCTTTCTTCGTTTGCGGATGTCCCCGAAAGAGGCCTTTTTGTTTCGGTGATTGAAAACCCGCCTGTTCTGACCAGCCGTGATGCCATGCTTGAAATGATTGCCTTTTCTAAAAAGGCGGGGATCAAAAAACTTTTTGTTCAGATTTACCGTGAAGGCAAGGCTTGGTTCCCTTCAGCTTTGGGTGATTCCACGCCTTATCAAAGCGCGTTTGAAAAAGTTGGAGAAGATCCTTTTGCACTTTTGATACGTGAAGCGCACGCGGCGGATTTAGAAGTGCATGCCTGGGTCAACATGATGAGTTTGGGCTCCAACGCGGACGCGCCGATTTTAAAAAGATACGGGCGCGAAATTTTGACCCGCAATAAAAAAGACAAAAAAGAAATCACGGATTATTTAATCGACAGTCAATATTGGCTTGAGCCGGGTGATTTGCGTGTTCGCTCCGAGCTTGTGAAGCTTGTAGTCGAAATTGTGCAAACCTATTCTAATTTGGATGGCATTCAGCTTGATTATATCCGTTACCCCGACACCGAGCCTGCTTATGGACATACGATGGAGAACTTAAAACGATTTGCCCGCGCGACAGAGGTGATAAGTTTCAATGAAAAAACAGAAGTCTGGCGTAAGTGGAAGCGTGATCAGGTGACTCAGCTCGTCAAGCTTGCTACGGCACGCGCGCGGAGCGTGAACCCCCATATTCAGGTCTCAGTGACAGGATGTGCGCCTTACGTGCGCGCGCGCGAAGAGGCTTTTCAGGATTGGGGCGAATGGCTTAATCAGGGGCAAGTTGACTTTGTCACTATGATGAATTATCCGGATGATTTGGAGGAGTTCAAAAAATACGTCGACGGCGCAAAAAAGAAAACAGATGATTTTGGAAAAGTTTACCTGGCTGTGGGGACGTATAAGTTTTTGGAAAATCCTTCCGGATTTGACGCGATCTGGGAAGCTTGTGAGCAGGAAGAAAGCCGCGGGTGCGTTATTTTTTATTACGGAAATCTGGTGGAAGCGCCGGAATTGAAAGATATTTTTATTTTTCCGTCTCCAAGCTCCGTGTCTGCCGAGAATTTGCCTGATCAAAATAAGGTTAAGCCCAAATCCGGCCTAACAATGCCGGAACCGCAGAGCTTATCTTAGGTCGTGTTGACATTGTTTCTGCGCTGGCGACAGGAACGGCTTGCAAGTAGTACAAGGAACGAGAAGGAAGGCGCACCCTGTGCGGTGCGTCGACGATCGAGAGACGCTGGGATGCGCAGCAACCCGTCCTGTCCCATAAAGTAGGGATAAATCGGGTTGTGGCGGCATAGCCGATTCTCCGGCGTTGCTCCTCCTCGACTTGTCGCATCGGACAAGCCTTCGTCGGCACGCCTGGGATAAATCGGCTATGGCGCTCACAACGCCAATGCATAAACAATGTCAACACGACCTAGGGTATAATACAGCTTCGTTTTTTTACTTATCAAAGAGGTGATTTATGAAAAAGGGATTGTTAATTGGTCTTGGGATTGTTGTTTTGCTTGGCGTTTTATTTTTTTCTATTTTTGGCGGAACATACAACAAGCTGGTTGTTTCCGAAGAAAATGTGAAAAAGGCTTGGTCGCAGGTTGAAAATGTTTACCAGCGCCGTCTTGATCTGATTCCCAATTTGGTGGAAACGGTGAAAGGCTATGCTTCACATGAAAGAGAAACTTTTGAAAGCATTACCAAAGCCCGCGCGAGTGTCGGGCAGATGAATGTCACTTCCGATGTGGTGAATAACCCCGAAGCGTTTCAAAAGTTTCAGGAATCACAGGGGCAGCTCACTTCTTTTCTTTCCCGCCTTTTAATGGTGTCGGAGCGTTATCCTGATTTAAAAGCCAATCAGAATTTTCTCGATTTACAGGCCCAGCTCGAAGGCACCGAAAATCGTATTTCGGTTGAGCGAGGCCGCTACAATGAGGCAGCGCAGTCTTTCAATACTTTGCGCCGCACTTTTCCTACGGTAATTCTCGCCGGCTGGATGGGCTTTAAAGAAAAAACTTACTTTGAGGCCGACAAAGGCGCCGAGAAAGCTCCGCAGGTACAGTTTTAATAATGGCTCTGAGACTTCGTCTCAACCGCTGAAGCCAATTTAAATGAGACGCATCTGCTTTACTCTCATTGCGGTTGGGCTGTTTGCCTCATCTCTCTGGGCTGAATTTCAAATTCCCGAAAAGCCGGACGGCTATGTGACCGATCATGCCGGACTTCTTTCCCCGCAAATCCGTGTTCAAATCGAAAGCGTTTTAAGTCAGTACGAAAAAGAAACTTCGAATCAAATTGTGCTCGCCATTTTCCCGACACTGGGTGGTTCTTCGCTGGAAGATGTTTCCATCCGCATCGCCGAAAAATGGAAAATCGGACAAAAAGACCGCGATAACGGCGTACTCTTCGTTGTTTTTCGCGATGACCGTCAAATGCGTATTGAAGTCGGATACGGTTTAGAAGGCGTTTTGACGGATTTGCTGAGCAGTCAAATTATCCGTAATGATGTGGTTCCGCATTTTCGTGCCGGAGATTATGAGCGGGGAATTTATGAAGGTGTGAGGGCGATTATAGATGCCGCGCGCGGTGAATATCAGCCCATGACAACCGCTGTGCCGGAGAATAATGGCGCGGCCTTTTATATTTTTTTCATCATTGCGGGAATTATTTTCGGCGTTGATTTGATTCGTTACGGTTTTTACGCGCAAACTCATTCGTCCGCGAAACGGTACGGCTTTTGGGAGTGGTTTTTCCTTTTTGCTGTTTTTTGGTTTATTCTCAGAATCGTAATCGAAAGCTCTTTGCGTTCCGGCGGTCGCGGATGGTCGAGCGGCGGCGGATCTTCCGGAGGAGGGTTTTCGGGAGGCGGCGGAAGTTTTGGGGGCGGCGGGGCGAGTGGCAGATGGTAGTGCAAGGACTCCCAGACAGAACCAGTCTTCCTGCTCAGACAGATGCGTCCTTACGGCGCATAACTCGCATGAAGACTGTTTCTGCTTCGGTCGCCCCGTCGGCGTGGAATGTTAGGCAGGTAAGCGGAACTTTGTCTGTAATAGATTTGTGCTCGTAAACTCGCACTGAAGAATAGAGAGATTATAAGATGTTGAAATTTCAATGGCTGCCGGACAGGGATGACTCGCCGAAGTTTTTTTTCTCGAAGAAAGAGAAGCTGAAAATCAGCGAAGTTATTTCGGAATTAGAAAAATCAACTTCGGCGGAGCTGCGTGTGCATGTTGAAAGAAGAAATTTGAAAATGGACTTGATGACGCAGGCTCGCGCCGCGTTTGAAGCAATCGGCATGACGAAAACCGGCGCGCGTAATGGCGTGCTTATTTTTATTTGCACCGACACGCATGAGTTTGCCGTGTTGGGGGATAAGGGCATTGATTCCCGCGTACCGCAGGGTTTTTGGGCCGATACGACGGCAGTGATGGAAGCTGATTTTCGCAAAGGGCTTTTTCTGGAAGGTGTGTCCCGCGCGATTCAGACTCTGGGTCAGCCGCTGGCGGCGCATTTCCCCTCTATTGCCGGCGACCGTAACGAGCTTTCCGACGATTTGTCGCATTCATAATCATCCTGTCTCTGTCTTGCCAGAAGGCCTTTCACCCCCTAGAATGTGTCGGATTTAATCTTAATTGGCTCTTTTTTCTCTCTACGGAATAGGTTTATGTTTCTGACCGACCTTAAAATTAAAGATCAGGCCGTGATTACGGGCTTTCAGCAGGGTAACAGCCTTTTGCAGGAACGGCTCATGGAGCTTGGCATCGTGCCCGGCACGCGCGTGCTTTTAAAACGCTTTGCGCCCCTGGGCGATCCGCTTGAAATCATTGTCCGCGGCTACAGCCTCGCCATCCGTAAAGAAGATGCCCGTCAAATTCTTGTCAGCCCGGTGATCGCGGTATGAGCCACATCCAAACCGTCGCTTTGCTCGGCAATCCCAATGTGGGCAAAACCACGCTCTTTAATGCTTTAACCGGTCTGCGCCACACTACCGCGAACTATCCCGGCGTTACGGTCGAAAAAAAATGGGGCAGACTTAAGGGCGCTGATCATACCGATATTTTTGATTTACCCGGAGCCTACAGTTTGCATCCGCAATCTCCCGACGAAGAAATTGTGCGCAATGTTTTGGAAGGCAAGCAGGACGGCGCGGAAAAACCCGATTTAATCGTGATCGTGATGGATGCGAATAATTTCAGCCGTAATCTTTATTTCGCGTTGCAAGTGATGGCATCCGGGTTGCCCGCGATTTTGGTTTTAAATATGTGGGACGAGGCTCAGCAAAGCGGTAAGCAGATTGATTTGGAGCAAATCAAAAACACTTTTGGTTTGGAAACGGTTGTCACTGAAGGTGCTTTGGGTATCGGAATTGAAGGGTTGCGGCGTGCGATTACGGCCGGATTGAATCAGCCCCGGCGCCCGGTATTGCCTTTTGATGTGACGAGCAAAACCCCGGCCGAAATTTATCAAAAAGTGGATGAGCTGACCGCCCGGTTTGTGAAAGAGCCCGGCATTGCCGTCAAAACGCTTTCACATAAAATCGACGATGTTTTAACGCATCCTTTTTTTGGCTGGATTATTTTCTGCGCCGTGATGGCCGTGATCTTTCAGTCGATTTTCTCGTGGGCAACTCCGCTGATGGATTTGATTTCAAATGGTGTCGATATGGTGGGGCGATTTGCGGCGAATATTCTTCCCGACGGACAACTGGAAAGTTTGGTTGTGGATGGGGTGATTGCCGGTGTAGGCAATGTGATCGTTTTTGTGCCGCAGATTTTCCTCCTGTTTTTCTTTATCGCATTTTTTGAAGACTTCGGTTACATGGCACGCGCCGCGTTTGTGCTCGACCGCCTTATGAAAAAAGTGGGGCTAAACGGGAAAGCCTTTTTGCCTTTACTCAGTTCTTTTGCCTGCGCAATTCCGGGCATTATGGCGGCCCGCACGATTCCCGACAAAAATGATCGCATTGCCACGATTATGACGGCACCGCTTATGAGCTGCAGTGCGCGCTTGCCCGTTTACGCGCTGATGATCGGCGCGTTTATTCCCGCGGAAAAAGTTTTTGGAATTTTTAATCTCAAAGGCGTAACGCTTTTTGCGATGTATTTTCTCAGTATTTTTGCGGGCTTAACCGTTGCCGCTATTTTTAAAAAGACGCTTTTAAAAGGCAACCGTACGCCGTTTCTGCTGGAAATGCCGCCATACCGCGTGCCGCGTTTTCAAAATGTGCTGTTAGTCATGTGGGATCGCGGCCGCGAATTTATCAAAAACGCGGGAACGACGATTTTTGTGCTTTCGATCATTCTTTGGTTTTTGGCGAGTTATCCGAAAAGTTCCGACATTGCTTTCCGTTATGAAGTTCAGCGCAAAGACGCCGCGCAGTCGATGCAGGCCGATGATTTAAAAACAAAATTGCACCTGATCGACCATGAAGAGGCGAGTGAACAGCTGAAAGCCAGTTTCGCGGGCAAGCTTGGGCATTTTATCGAGCCTGTGATCCGTCCGCTCGGGTTTGATTGGAAAATCGGCATTGGTCTGGTTTCTTCTTTCGCCGCGCGTGAAGTTTTAGTGAGTACGCTCGCCATTATTTATAATGTCGGCGACGAAGCGGATGAAAATTCGGTCGATTTAATGGACGCATTGCGTAAGGAAAAAGACCCTGTTACTGGCGAGCCTGTTTATACGCCGCTCGTGGCCGTGGGCATTATGGTTTTCTTTGTGTTGGCTTGCCAATGCATGTCGACCGTGGCGATTGTGAAGCGCGAAACCGGCGGATGGGGTTGGCCGCTTTTCATGGTTGGGTATATGACCGTGCTCGCATGGCTTGGCGCGTTCGCCGTCCATCAGATAGGTAAGTTGCTGGGGTTTTGATGGAATGTCGCAACTGTAAAGCTGAAATTGACGATGAGGCTTTTAAAAAAGGCGAATGCCCGAAGTGTGGACAAGATTTTAATTACGGCTCACCAGGTTGCGGATAAAAAATGGATATCTCGGAAGTTATCGCGTTAGGGATTGTTGCCGCAGCAATAATTTATTTGATTTGGAAAAACCGGCGCAAAAAGAAATGTTGCGAGAAGTAAACTACTTCTGAACGGCAAATTGCTTGAGAGCGGATAAATCGAGATGTTCGAGAGCGGAAATATGCGTGGCTTCCAAATCTACCTGCGGCGCTTTGCCCGCGTCATAAGCTTCTTTCCAGCGCAACGCGCATAAACACCACTTATCGCCCGGTTTGAGTCCGGGAAAACCCCATTCTTCTACAGGGGTGGAAAGATCATTGCCCCGTGCTTTTGAAAACTCAAGAAACTCCGCGGTGGCGACTATGCAAACGATATGCAAGCCATGATCATCGGGTCCGGTATTGCAAAATCCGTCGCGGTAAAAGCCTGTGAGGGGATCTTGGCAACAGCTTTTAAGTTCGGTTCCGAGGACATTTTTGGCGGTGCTCATGGGCGTATTCTAATAGGTTTAAGGTTAAAACTCAAAGGTTAGAACTATAGCTCAAAAGTTAAAGGTGGCTTGGACAGTTTTGGGATTTGGACTGTGGTTTTTAGATTTAACCTTTGACCTTTAAGCTATAATTTTCGTTGTCTATGAAACGATATTTGATTTTTCTTTTAATGTGGGTGTTTTGCTTTCCTGTGCTTGCGCATAGTGAAGAGGCCTGGGATCGTGTCCAGAAAACAGGCGAATTGCGCTGGGGTGGCGATGCCGCGGGCGGCGCGCCTTATGTTTTTCCCGATGCCGATAAGCCCGATAACTTAATCGGCTTTGAAATCGACCTCGTTGAAGCTCTCGCTAAAAAACTAGGCGTCAAAGCCAAGTTCGTCAGCGTGCAATGGGATCAACTTGTGCCCGCCTTATTGCGCGATGATTTTGACGCCGTGTTTAACGGCCTTGAAGTAACGCAAGACCGCCTTACCGCAATTGATTTTTCCATTCCGTATTATTTTTTCTCGAATCAAATTACCGTGCGTGCCGAAAACAATGCCATCCGCACTTTCAGCGATTTACACGGTAAAAAAGTCGGCACGCTTTCCGCCACGCTCGCGCATAAAATTCTCGAAGATAACGGTAAAATTACCGCTGTCGGTTATCCCTCACCGGTGGAAGCTTACCGCGATCTTGAAATCGGCCGCCTCGATGCCGTGTTTATGGATGTTCCCATCGCGGCATTTTATGCCGCCGGAAACCCGAAGCTCAAAAATCTAAGCGATCTTGCGGGCGATGGTATTTACGCCTCGGGTGTGCGCAAAGATTCGCCTCAGCTGAAAGTCAAAATCAATGACGCGCTGATTCAGATGATTCAGTCGGGCGAGCTGAAGAAAATCTATCTCAAGTGGAATATGTGGAATGAAAAGCAAGATAAGCTCGCCGACCCCAAACAATGGGATGTTAAAAGAGCGCATGAAAAAAATCCCGTTATGAAGTTCAGCAAGCTTTTGCTTTTGGGCGCGGGCATGACATTGATTCTTTCTTTTCTGTCGATGGCGATTGCGGTTATTGTCGGCTCTGCGATTTGCGCGGGCAAACTTTATGGCAATTGGCTTGTGCGCGCTTTCTGCAATGTGTATGTCGAGGTCGTACGCGGCACGCCGCTTCTCATTCAGCTTTATTTGCTTTATTACGGTCTGCCCAATCTCGGTATTCAATTACCGGCCTTTGCCGCGGCAATTCTGGGCCTGGGCTTCAACTATGCCGCTTACGAGGCTGAAATCTATCGTGCGGGGCTGCTTTCTCTTCCCAAGGGTCAGGAAGAGGCCGCCCGATCGCTCGGCATGACAGGCTGGCAGGCGCATCGCTTTGTATTGGTGCCTCAGGCTGTGCGCACCATTTTACCGCCTTCGACCAATGATTTTATCGCGCTGTTTAAAGATACTTCGCTGGTTTCGATTATTACCGTCATGGAACTGACGCGCGCGTACACAACCGCCGCGACAACGACTTATCGTTTTCTGGAGCTCGGTCTCGCCACCGCAGCACTTTATTTTTTGATGAGCTTTCCTTTGTCGTTGTGGTCGAGAAAAATGGAAAACCAAAAGCATGCTTCCGTACATTAAAGTTAAAAATTTGGGGAAAAGTTACGGAAAAAACGAAATCATCCGCGATTTGTCTTTAGACATTAATTCAGGCGAGGTGATTGTTTTTAAAGGCCCTTCCGGTATCGGTAAAAGCACATTACTGCGCTCGCTGACTTATCTCGAGCCTTTTCAGAAAGGCAGTATTGAAGTCGGCAATTATGTTTTAAACGCGAATCTCGATCGCCGCAAAGAACGCGAAACGATTCGTGCTGTTAGAACCCAGCTTGGTTTTGTATTTCAGTTTTTCAATTTATTTCCGCATTTAACCGTGATTGAGAATTTGACGTTGGCACCTATTCAGGTTTTAAGAAAATCAAAAGAAGAAGCGTTGGAAGACGCCCAAAAACTTTTGAAGAAAGTGGGGCTGGAAGAGAAAGCGAATTTTCACCCCGAGCAATTATCAGGCGGACAGCGTCAGCGCGTGGGCATTGCGCGTGCGCTTGCCATGAAACCCAAAGCCATTTTGTTTGATGAGCCGACTTCCAGTCTCGACCCTGAAATGAAAGGCGAGATTGTGCGCGCCATGAGTGATCTTGCGAGCGAGGGAATGACGATGCTGATTGTGACGCATGAGCCTGCTGTGGTCGAGGGGATAGCTTCAAGAATCGTGAGTTTTGGAGCAGGGCTCGAAGTTTTGTCAGATTCTGCCCGTTGATTTTTTCATTCCCGCGCTTGACGGGGGTTATAACGGTGTATATACTTTGTAGTAACAAAGGAAGTTAATATGATTAAGCACTTAACGGCTCATGGAAATAGCTCGGCGCTTGTGATTGATAAGGCGATTTTGCAAATTCTGAAAATCGATCAGAAAACGCCTCTTGAGGTTTCAACCGACGGCAAGAATTTGATTATTTCACCGGTTATCGACTCCGGCCGTGAAAAGCGGATGCGACAGGCGCTTGCTAAGGTAAATAAGCGCCATGGAAAAACTTTAAAAGAGCTCGCCAAGTAAACTTTTGTGGAAGAGCCGATTTTTTTGACTTTGGCAGAAGTTGTTGAGATCCATGCGGATCAGATTGCCCGTTACGGGGGCGATCCGCATATTCGCGACATCAACGCGCTTGAGTCCGCTGTTGCGCAAGCCGAGTCGGCTTTTGGCGGCGAGTTTCTTCACAAAGATTTATTTGAGATGGCCGCAGCTTATGCCTTTCACATCTGTCAAAACCACCCTTGCGTTGATGGTAATAAGCGCACTGCATTAGCCACGGCGTTGGTGTTTTTAGAAATAAATGAAAGTTCTATTCATGACCCCAAGCAGATGCTTCTCTCAGCAACCTTGTCGATGGCAAGTGGAAAGCTCAAAAAGAAAGAATTTGCCAAACTTCTGCGCGATTTAGCCGGCAACTAAGTCTCTTTTATCTTCGTTTTACTCCCCGAATTAGAGGTGTCAATTTGGCACCTCCAATTAATACCTGATGTTCCAAAGTGGAACATCAAGGTCGCATTTTGCGACCTTGAAAATTAATCTGGGTGAAACCCCATTCTGCGCTTAGGTTTTTCTTCTTGGATCAGGAGTCGCTGAAGTGCTGCAATGATTCCATGAATGTCTGCATCGTGCTTGCCGACTTTCTGTTCTAATTCTTTGAGCTTCGAAGCAAGATCGTTATGCGTGGTGGCCATTTCACGCAGTTTTGTGAATGCTCTTACAACAAAAATACTCATTTGAATAGCAGAAGGGCTTCTGAGGATATTTGCGGCCATAATTGCTCCGTGCTCTGTAAACACAAACGGAAGTTTGCGTTTACCTCCCCAAGAACTTGAAGTCGCATTTTGCGACTTCAAGTTGAGCGCATCAAATTCCCGTTTAGTGAGCTGAAAAACAAAGTCACTCTCTTTTGTTTCTTCAGATAGGTGTTTCATGCCCAAATTATATATGCTTATAAATCATAAGTAAATATAATTAATCAGCAAGTAGCCACAAGGGGAGGTTATCGCAATTTGCGATAACCTTTATGAC
>ERZ761602.3797-NODE-3797-length-20642-cov-4.725798_pt1 | contig 20642 bp, 26 predicted proteins | sample MGYA00512165_ERZ761602 | MGnify/ENA primary metagenome ERZ761602 (study PRJEB28899, sample SAMN02445085) | bioreactor sludge metagenome | biome: EBPR sludge; isolation source: Thorneside wastewater treatment plant | place: Australia: Brisbane, Thorneside...
GGAACCGACCCCGGAACCGACCCCGGAACCCACGCCCGAGCCGACGCCAGAGCCGACCCCAGAACCGACGCCCGAACCGACCCCGGAACCAACGCCTGAGCCGACGCCGGAGCCGACGCCCGAACCGACGCCTGAACCGACCCCGGAACCGACGCCCGTGCCGACCCCGGAACCCACGACCGCGCCGACACCTGTGCCGACACCTGTGCCGACGCCTGTGCCGGCGCCGGATCAGCCGCGTCGCACCGGCTCGCCGGCCTGCGCCTTGCTGCCGCCCGCCATCTTCGCGGCGGTCTTCCCCGGCGAGACCTTCCGCACCGACGATCGCGGCCCGGCGGTGGCGGGCGAATCCGCCTGCCGCTGGTCGAAGACGGGCGGCGTGAAGGCGGTGGCGCTGACCCTGCTGGAGGGCGAGGCGATCACCGCCGTCGCGCCGGACGCCGCCGCCTTCTTCGACCAGCTGGAACAGCCGGGGCCCGACAACGGCACCGAAAGTCTCGCCGGGGTCGGCGAGCGCGCCTATCTGCAGACGCTGGGCGAAGGCGCCTATGCCTCCTATGCGCTCAGCATTCTCGCCAGGGACCGCATCGTCTTCCTGAACGCCACCGGCACCGGACGCGAAGCGGCGATCGAACTCGGCCTCGCCGCCGCGCGGAAGATGTAGGAGACATGCCGATGCGCCGTACGCTTCGCACCCTCGCCCTCGCCGCGAGCCTCGCGGTCGCCCTCCCCGGTCCGGCCGGCGCCTCGGCGATGCTGGCCACGACGCCGGCCTGCGAGGTTCTGAGCGAGGCGGAACTTGGAAAGATGATGGGACAGAAGCTGCGCGGGCTCGGCGGCACGGCCGACATCGCCTACCTGTCCGACTGCTTCTGGCAGAGCGACGGCGGCGGGCCGTCGCTGGAATTCGTGCTGATGGAGGAAGAGTTGCTCAGCCCCAGCGGCCAGACGGCGCGCAGCTATCTGGAGCAGAACATGGACGCCATGGACAAGGCGGGCAGCCCGTTCGAGCATTTCCCCGACATCGGCGACGGCGCCGTGCTGAGCGAGGCGCCGGACACGATCTTCATCAGCCTCGCCTCGGGCGGCGACTACCTGAGCATCCGCCTGACCGGCGGCAAGCGCGCGACGATCCTGAAGATCGCCGAAGCCGCCGCGCGGAAGAGGCGCGCGCGTTAGAGCGCGCGCACATCCGTGAGCGTGCCGACGATCGCCGCCGCCGCCGCCATGACCGGCGACACCAGATGCGTGCGTCCGCCGCGGCCCTGACGACCCTCGAAGTTGCGGTTCGAGGTGGAGGCGCAGCGTTCGCCGTCGGCCAGCTTGTCGGCGTTCATGGCGAGGCACATCGAGCAGCCCGGCTCGCGCCAGTCGAAGCCGGCGGCGATGAAGACCTTGTCGAGGCCCTCGGCCTCGGCCTGTTCCTTCACCAGGCCCGAGCCCGGCACGATCATCGCGTTCACGTGCGGGGCGACGCGGCGGCCCGCGGCGATCGCCGCGACGGCGCGCAGATCCTCGATGCGGCCATTGGTGCACGAGCCGATGAAGACGCGGTCGACCTTGATCTCGGAGATCTTCTGCCCCGCCGCGAGGCCCATATAGGCGAGCGCCCGCTCCTTGGCGGCGCGGCGGCCGGGATCGCTTTCCGCCGCCGGGTCGGGGACGGTGCCGGTGACCGGCGCGACGTCCTCGGGGCTGGTGCCCCAGGTGACGAGCGGCGGGATCTCGGCGGCGTCGAGCACGATCTCGGCGTCGAACACGGCGCCCGGATCGGAGAACAGCGTCTTCCAGTAGGCGACCGCCATCTCCCAGCCGCCGCCCTTGGGCGCCTTGGGGCGGCCCTTGAGATAGGCGAAGGTCTTTTCATCAGGAGCGATCAGGCCGCGTCATGCGCCCTTCCATCGAGAGCGCCCGGATCGCCTCGCCGGCATATTCGATGACATGGCCGGTGCCGCCCGCCGTGCCGATCCGGCCGATGATGGCGAGCGCGATGTCCTTGGCGCCGACGCCGGGCCCCGGCGTGCCGCTGACGGTCACGCGCATGTTCTTCGACTGCGGCATGCGCAGGGTCTGCGTCGCCAGGACGTGTTCGACCTCGGAGGTGCCGATGCCGAAGGCGAGCGCCCCGAAGGCGCCGTGCGTCGAGGTGTGGCTGTCGCCGCAGACGATGGTCATGCCGGGCTGGGTGAAGCCCTGTTCCGGCCCGACGATGTGGACGATGCCCTGGCGGATGTCGTCCATGGCGTAGTGCTCGATGCCGAACGCGGCGGCGTTGGCGGCCAGCGTCGCGACCTGGAGCCTGGATTCCGGATCGGAGATCCCCTCGATCCCGCCGACCCGGTTGGCCTTGTCGGTGGGGACGTTGTGGTCCGGCACCGCGAGGGTCTTTTCGGGATGGCGCACCTTGCGGCCGGCCATGCGCAGGCCCTCGAAGGCCTGCGGGCTCGTCACCTCGTGCACCAGATGGCGGTCGATATAGATGACGGGCAGCTCGCCGGGCACGGAGGAGACGAGATGCTCGTCCCAGATCTTGTCGAACAGGGTGCGGGGGGCGGTCATGGGCGGTCCGTCAACTCGGGGGCAAGGCGGATGTCGTCAGCGGGTGCGGTGCATAGACCCTTCGGACGCGAACGAAAAGAGGCAGGGCCGTCGCCGAGACTTGCCGTAACCGTCATCCGCCCGTCGCGCGGTTGAGCGCCTGCGGTCGCGGAGCGCGCCTAGCCTTCCTCCCACCTCTTCAAAGGAAAGGGCCGGACATGAGCGTGCATGACGAATTGCCTGTCGAGGACGAGATCGAGACGGTCGAAATCGACGAAACCGGAGACGACGAAGCCGCGGCCGCCGAGGACGGCGAGGCGTCGGGCGACGACGAGGACGGCGAGGAAGACGGCGAAGACGAGGCCGAGGACGCCGAAGCCGCGGACGCCGAAGACGCCTGAGCGCCATCGCGCCGCCGCAATGCCATCGGACCCTCCGGGCGACATCCGGAGGGTCTCATGCTGTCGCGCCGCCAGTTCATCGCCGCCGCCTGCGCCCTGCCCGTGGCCCTGCCCCTCGCGGGCCTGGCGCGGGCCGAGCCGGCCGCCGCCGCCGATGCCGCCGAGCCCTGGGCGGCGGCGCTGATCGCCGCGGCGCGGGCCCAGATCGGCGTCACCACGATCTATGACGGCAGCTATGCGCAGATCGCCTATCCGATGGGCGACGTGCCGCGCGAGCGCGGCGTCTGCACCGACGTCGTCATCCGCGCCTATCGCGACGCCCTCGCCCGCGACCTCCAGCAAAGCGTGCACGAGGACATGCGGGCGCACTTCTCGAAATATCCCAGGCTGTGGGGCCTCGCCCGCACCGACCGCAACATCGACCACCGCCGGGTGCCCAATCTGATGACCTTTCTCGCCCGGGCCGGGGCGGCGGTCGCCGGGGACGACGCGCCCAAGCCCGGCGATCTCGTCACCATGACCGTGCCGCCGAACCTGCCGCACATCGCCATCGTCTCGGACGCCCGTTCGGCCGATGGCAGGCGGCCGCTGATCGTCCACAATATCGGGGCGGGGACGCGCGAGGAGGACCGGCTGGAGGAATTCGCGCGCACCGGCCACTACCGCTGGCCGGGCTGAGCCGGGCAGACGCGTTTTTGAGCGAACGGCTTTGCGGTTGCTTAGGCAATCCGCTCCAGGATGGTGCCAACGCCCAATGGCCGACCAGGATGCCATGTCCCAGACCCGCCCCGGCACACCCTTCGGACGACGCGGCGGCGCGGCCGCGCCGCAGGCCGAGGCGCCGAGCCTTCAGTCCGGCGGCGAAACGCCGCCGGAGCGTCTGGGACTGGGCGGCCACGTTCCCGATGCGCCGGCCGGCAGCCTTGCCTGGTGCTATTTCAAGGCCTGCGTCGCCGCCTTCGCGACGGCGATCTTGATCTCCGGCCTCGTTCTGGGCAGCCAAGCGCCGGGCAGCTTCGGCTCGCATGTCTTCACGCAGCTGGTCAGCGGCATCGTCATGCTGACGCTCGCGCCGCTGCTGATCCTGCCGATCCGCGTCATGGAGGACGCGATGCGCCTGCTGCGCGTCCCGCGCGGCGCGTCGGACGTGGCGATCGGCGGCCTCTGCGGCGCGCTGATGATGCTGCCGGACCTGACGGCGGGCCTGCCGCCCCGGCCGCTCTCGCTCGCCTTCGTGGCGGGCGGGCTGTTCGGCGGCTTCGTCTTCTGGCGCTCGCGCGGCTATCCCAGCCTCGACGATGGCGGCCGCAAGCTGGCCGAGCTCGTCCACGCCGCCGCCCAGCATCTGCGCAAGCAGTTGTGACTCGACTCCGCCACGGTCTTGTGTTCCTGTATTGTTCTTTTCGTGAGAGCAAACGGGAGAACGTGAGATGGCGAGTCTTGGGGCCTATCTGACCGTCGACGGCGCGGCGGCGGCCATCGACTTCTACAAGACGGCCTTCGGGGCCGAGGAAATCAGCCGCATGCCGTCGGACGACCATCCCGGCAAGCTGCTGCATGCCGAGGTGAAGCTGTTCGGCGGCGTGCTGATGCTGTCGGACGATTTCGGCGTGGCCGAGGGCGGCACGGCGAGCCCCGGCAAGCTGGGCGGCACCACCTTCAACATGATCGTCGGGCTGGACAGCCCCGCCGAGGTCGATGCCGCGATGGCCAGGGCCGAAAAGGCCGGCGCGACCGTCACCATGCCGGCCGCCGACCAGTTCTGGGGCGCCCGCTTCGGCATGCTGCGCGACCCCTTCGGCCACATGTGGGGCTTCAACGCCGACCGGCCCGCCTAGAAGCCGGGCGCGTCCGTCGCGATCACCTTGCCCGTTTGACATCCCGCAACGCCGGGAGACGCGGCCAGCGGCACAGTCTCCGTCGTGGGAGAGATGCGCAGTGCCCAGACGCGTTCTCATCGTCAACGGACATCCCGAGCCCCGGCCGTCCACCTTTGTCGCTGCGCTGGCCTCGGCCTACGCCGCAGGCGCGGCGGCGGCAGGACATGACGTGCGGCGCATCGATATCGGCGCGCTGAACCTGCCGCCGCTGCGATCGGCTGCGGAGTTCGCGGCGCCGCCATCGATTGCGGCGGTGATAGACGCCCAGAACGACATTGCCTGGTGCGACCACCTCGTCATCGTCCACCCGCTCTGGCACGGCATGCAACCCGCCCTGCTCAAGGCCTTCTTCGAACAGACCTTCCGCCACGGGTTCGCAGTGACCGACGAGACGCGGAACTTCCCCAAGCCGCTGCTCGGCGGCAGATCCGCCCGCATTGTCGTGACGATGGGCATGCCCGCCTTCATCTATCGCTGGTGGTTCGGCTCGGCCGCAACGCGGGCGCTTGCCGCCGGTCTGCTGCGCCTGCCGCGCCGCCTAGAGGCCGAGCGCCGCCCGCGCCTTCTTCGTCAGCCGCGCCGCGACCAGGGCATGGGCGCGGGCGAGATAGGCCTTGAGTTCCGCCGGCTTCAGCCGCGACGGGCGGTCGAGCCGCACCCATTTGGCGCGGGCGAGATAGGGCGCGGGGACGATTCCGGGTTGTTGCGTCAGGATCGCGAAGCTGTCGTCGCCGGCCTTGAACGAGAGCGATTGCTGCTTCGCCTCCGGCGCGCGCAGCACGGAGAACATCTTGCCGCCGACCTTCCAGACATGGTCGTCGCCCCACTGGATCGACAATGTCGCGCCGGGCAGCGCCGCCAGATACGCCCTGAGCGCCGCCGTCATCGCGACGCCCCGGCCGCGCGCGCGTCCATCGCCCGGGCGAGGGCGATGTCCTTGTGCGTCAGGCCGCCGGCATCGTGCGTCGTCAGCCGGACCTCGACGCGGTCGTAGACGTTGAACCATTCGGGATGGTGGTCCATCTGCTGGGCGATCAGCGCCGCCGAGGCCATGAAGCCGAAGGCGGCGACGAAGTCCTTGAACCTGAACGTCTTGGCGATCGACAGCCCGTCGGCGGCGAGCGTCCATCCGTCGAGGGATTTCAGCGCCCGGGTCCGGGCGGCGGCGGCGAGCTTGGCGGTCATCGCGGAACACCCCATGTTGTGCGGCAAGGAGGACGGAGCGTGGCAGCGAGCGGACGCGAACTCAATTGGGCGGCGGCATCGTCGCCGACACTCGCCGACATCGAGGCGCTGGCCTGGCAGGCGTTCGACGCCCTGCCTGCCCAGTTCCGCGACCTGTGCGCCGATGTCGTCATCCTGGTCGACGACTTCGCCGACGCCGAGGCGCTGCGCTCGGTCGGGCTCGACAACGAGCTGGAGCTGACCGGCCTCTTCACCGGCGTGGCGCTGCCCCACCAGGAAGGTTCCAGCCTGCCGCGCCTGCCCAATACCGTGCATCTCTACCGCGTGCCGCTGCTGCTTGAATGGGCCGAGAGCGAGGTGACGCTCGGCGATCTGGTGACCCACGTCCTGGTGCACGAGATCGGCCACCATTTCGGCCTCAGCGACGAGGACATCCACGCCATCGAGGCCGAGGCCGACTGACCTCAGCCGATGAGGATCGGCCCCAGAGGGTAGTCGCGCTCGGGCGCGTAGTGGCGTCCCTCGCCCGCCTTGTGGCTGGAATAGAGCACCGCCTGTTCCACCGGAAAGGGGCCGCTGTCGTAGAGATTGTTGGCGGCGATCCAGGCCTGTACCCGCTCCAGCGGCGCGTGGCGCGGCCGGGCCAGGGTCACGTGCGGCGTGTAGCTGCGTCCGTCGACGGCGACGCCCAGCCGCCTGAGGGCGGAAAAGTGCTTCTCGGCCAGCGCGGCGAGGGCCGGGTTCTTCTCCACCGCCGCATAGAGGACCTGCGGCCGCTTGCCGCCGAACGCCCCGACGCCCTTCAGCCGCAGCTCGAAGCCGGGGCTGCGGATGCGGGCGAGCTCGGTGTCGATGTCGGCGGCCAGCGGCTCCTCCACCGGCCCGATATAGGCCAGCGTCACGTGGAAATTCTCCTCCGGCACCCAGTTCGCGTCCCACAGGCCCTCGTCGAAGGCCTGCAGGGCGGTCAGCCGGCTGCGGACCAGTTCCGGAATGGCCAGGGCGGTGAAAAGCGTGATCATCTCGGCCAAATCCCTATCAACCATAGGGGTGCCTGTGAATCGCCCCCGTCCGGTTTTCCTTGAAATCGGTGCAATCCATGGCGATATTCTGACGCAGGTCCGGACGCCCCCGTCCGGCCAACTGACCTTGGGAGACCACAATGGTTGACTATCGCCAGACCGGCTACGGCACCCCGGCTTCGACGGCCGGCGCAGCCATGGATCTCGGCCTGCGCAGCTACATGCTCGGCGTCTACAACTACATGGCGCTTGGCCTGGTTGTGACGGCGGCGGCCGCCTACGGCCTGTTCTCGGCCTCGTTCGTGGAAGCGAACGGCCAGATCGTCGGGCTGACCTCGCTCGGCGCGACCATCTTCACCGGCCCGCTGATGTGGGTGCTGATGCTGGCGCCGTTCGCCTTCGTGCTGGTGCTGTCCTTCGGCATCAACCGCCTCTCGGCGGGGACGGCGCAGATCCTGTTCTGGGCCTTCGCGGCCGTGATGGGCGCCTCGCTGTCGTCGATCTTCGCGGTCTATGCCGGCGGCTCGATCTTCCGCGTCTTTCTCATCACTGCGGGCATGTTCGGCGCGATGTCGCTTTGGGGCTACACCACCAAGCGCGACCTGACCTCGATGGGCTCGTTCCTGACGATGGGCCTGTTCGGCATCATCATCGCCTCGCTGGTCAACCTCTTCATGCAGTCGGACGCGATCTCGTGGGCCGTTTCGGTGCTCGGCGTCGTGATCTTCGTCGGCCTCACCGCCTACGACACGCAGAAGATCAAGGAGAGCTACTACGAAGGCGACGAGCAGGGCCTCGCCACCAAGAAGCAGGTGATGGGCGCGCTCTCGCTCTACCTCGACTTCATCAACCTCTTCCTGATGCTGCTGCGCCTCATCGGCGACCGCCGCTGAAGGATCGCAGGATAGAAACGCAGAACCCCGGACGGCGACGTCCGGGGTTTTTCGTTTGGAGACCCGGCTGGGGCCGGCGGACGGACGCCCGGCGGCGCCTACGCCTCGACCGCCTTGATCAGCTTGGCGTCGAACACCCGCAGCACCTGCTTCAGGTCGTGGCCGCGCTTGAGCACCTGCCCCGCCTGGCCGACCACCGCGAAGGCGCCTTGCCGGGCGCGAAGCTTCGGCCGCTTCTCGATGCGAAAGACCGGATTCTCGGAGGTCCGCTTGAAGATCGAGAAGACCGCCGCGTCCTTCAGCCAGTCGATCGCGTAGTCGCGCCACTCGCCGGCGGCGACCATGCGGCCATAGATATTGAGGATGGCGCTCATCTCGCGCCGGTCGAAGGCGGTGACCGCCTCGCGCGGGGGATGCCCCGATGCGCCCTGTTCTTCCATCCGCGAGACCGGGCGCGCCGTTCCGCGGAGATCGACTATGTTCGCACTATCGTCCATGCAGGCAAAAGTCTGCGCCGCCGGGGCCGGCTTCGCAAGATGCGACGCTTCGATGACGCCGCGCCCGCCGGAAGGGACGGGAATCGCCGTTGCAATTCAATGGCTTGATAAGACATCGTGACACTCGTCACGGGACGATGCGGGCCACGCTTTCGCCTTGTTTCGGACAGAGCGCCGCCGCGAGCGGCCGTCATAGTCATTCTTGTCAAAAGGCCCGGTTCCGGCGGCGGTCACTCATAGCCCCCCAGCCCCCTGCGGTCGCTCCGGAGCCGGGCCTCGCGACATTCTCCCTGGATGCCCCCATCCATGCCGGACGGCCCCGCCGTCCGGCTTTTTTTGCGTCTGGATTTGGCCTCGCCCAGGCCCGACACTCCCCGCGCAGCCATCGGAGCCGTTTGGGAGGATCGCATGAGACTGAAAGACCGCGTCGCCATCGTCACCGGAGCCGCCTCGGGCATCGGCCGGGCGAGCGCCGAACTGTTCGCGGCCGAGGGTGCGAGCGTGCTGGCGGTCGATCTGCCGGGCAGCGCCCTCGTCGCCGCCTTCAAGGACGCCGCCGGCATCGTCGCCCTGCCGCTCAGCATCGTCGAGCCCGACGCGCCGGCGCGCATCGTCGGCGAGGCGATCGCCCGCTTCGGCCGCCTCGACATCCTCTTCAACAATGCCGGCGTCTCGGGCCGCCACTTCGTCGAGGAAATGGAGGACGCCGACTGGGACCGCATCATGGCGGTCAACGTCACGGCGCAGATGAAGCTCGCCCGCGCCGCGATCCCGCACCTGAAGAAGAGCCCGGCGCCCCGCATCGTCAACACCGCCTCGGTGATGGCCGAGGGCACCGATCTGGGCCTTGCCGCCTATTGCGCCTCCAAGGCCGGCGTCGCCGGGCTGACGCGCACGCTGGCGCTGGAGCTCGGCCGCTACGGCATCACGGCGAACTACCTGCTGCCGGGGGCGATCGAGACCGGCATGACCAAACCGCTCTGGGACGTGCGCCCGGACGTCGCCGAGATCTGGGCGAAGAAGTCGCCGCTGCGCCGCCTCGGCCAGCCCATCGACCTCGCCCGCGCCGCGCTCTTCCTCGCCTCCGACGAGGCGAGCTTCATCACCGGCCACGGCCTCCACGTCGACGGCGGGCTGATGCTGAGGGTGTGACGGGCAGGCCAGGGGACGCGCCATGACCGAGGACGACCGCGTCTCGTGGTTCAGCCTCTTCGCCGGCCTGCTGGCGGCGGCGCTGGCGACGGCGGCGGCCGTCGTCTACACCCAGCGCGGCTGGGGCCATGCCAGCGCCGGGCCGGTCTTCCTCTTCGCCTTCGCCTACGCCTTCGCCGCCGGTCTCGTCATCGGCCTGCCGGTGCTGGGGCGGATGGTGAAGCGGGGGCGGCTGAACGGCCGCACGGCGGCCTATGCCGGGGCGATCGCCGCCGCCTTCCCCGGCCTCGTCTTCGTGCTGTTCGTCGCCTCCTGCCCCAATAACGGCGTCGTGATGGGGATCGCCGCCTGCACCGAGGGCGTGCGCAACCTCGCCGGATGGGGCTTCAGCGCCGCACTGGTCGCGGCGCTGGCGGCGATGGGCGCGGCGGCGGGCCTTGTCGGCTTCCTCGTCTATGCCGTCATGCGCCGCATCATGCTGGCCCAGCCGCACGAGGACGATCTGCCCGATCCGCCGCCGGAATGAGAGGCCGCCGCCCGATTGGCTTTGCGCCCGAAGCGGCGCGCGGTTAAAAGACGCCGCCCCGCTTCGCGGGGCCCTTGTCCGGCAGCGCAAAGACCTTCCATGGCGATGATCGAGATCGACGCACTGGCCAAGAGCTTCGGCCCCGTCGCGGCGGTGCGCGGCGTCAGCCTCAGCGTCGAGAAGGGCGAGGTGCTCGGCTTCCTCGGACCCAACGGGGCGGGCAAGTCGACCACCATGAAGATGGCGACCGGTTTCCTCAGCCCCAGTTCCGGCTCGGCCCGCATCTGCGGCTTCGACGTGCAGAGCGATCCGCTGCCCGCCCGGGCGCGGCTCGGCTATCTGCCCGAGGGCGCGCCCGCCTATGGCGACATGACGCCGCGCGGCTTCCTCGCCTTCTGCGCCGCGGCGCGCGGCATGAGCGGCGCGGCGGCGCGCGACGCCATCGCATCGGCGGTCGCCCGCACCCAGCTCGGCCGCGTGCTGGAGCAGCCGATCGAGACGCTGTCGAAGGGCTTCAAGCGCCGCGTCGGGCTCGCCCAGGCGATCCTGCACGATCCGCCGGTCCTCATCATGGACGAGCCGACCGACGGGCTCGACCCCAACCAGAAGCACGCCGTGCGCGCGCTCATCGCCGAGATGGCGCCGCACAAGGCGATCATCGTCTCGACCCACATCCTGGAAGAGGTCGCCGCGATCTGCACCCGCGCGGTCATCATCGACCGCGGCCGCATCGTCGCCGACGGCCGCATCGCGGACGGCACGATCGCCTTCGCGACGACCGGCCCGGACGGGGCGCCCGGCCAGGTTGCCGCCGACGCGCGCGACCTCGACGGCGTCTTCCGCGCCCTCACCCAGCCCCAAGCCGCGGCCTGACGGAGCGCCTCATGTTCAAAGGCACCGCCGCCGTCTTCCGCCGCGAACTCGCCGCCTATTTCGCGACGCCGCTGGCGCTCGTCTTCATCGTCATCTTCCTGTTCGCGATGGGGGCGTTCACCTTCTATCTGGGCGGCTTCTACGACAGCGGCCAGGCGAACCTCGCGATCTTCTTCTCGTTCCACCCCTATCTCTATCTCTTCCTGATCCCCGCCATCGCGATGCGGCTGTGGGCGGAGGAGCGCAGGTCCGGCACGATCGAGCTGCTGCTGACGCTGCCCATTCCCCTCAGCGCCGCGGTCGCCGGCAAGTTCCTCGCCGCCTGGGCCTTTGCCGGCATCGCCCTCGCCCTCACCTTCCCGATGTGTCTGACGGTGAACTTCCTCGGCGACACCGACAACGGCGTCATCCTCGCCTCCTATGCGGGCTCGTGGCTGATGGCGGGCGGCTATCTGGCGATCGGCTCGGCCGTCTCGGCGGCCACCTCAAACCAGGTGATCGCCTTCGTCGTCACGGTCGTCATCTCGTTCCTCTTCACCATCGCCGGCGCGCCGCTGGTGATCGACGCCCTCGCGGCCTTCCTGCCGCTGGAGCTTCTGGGAACGATCTCGTCCTTCTCGTTCCTCACCCATTTCAACGCGATCATGGCCGGCGTCATCGACCTGCGCGACATCGTCTTCTTCGGCACGCTGATCGCCTTCTTCCTCTTCGTGACGGCCGTGCTGGTCGATCTGCGCAAGGCCGGGTGAGCGCCATGGCCCCCTTCGCCGCCTTCGCCCGCAACCGCCGCAGCGCCGCCATCGTCGCGATCGTGCTGGGCGCCGTCGCCTTCCTCGCCGTGAACACGCTCGCCAATATCTGGTTCCGCGCCGCCCGGCTCGATCTCACCCAGAACGGCCTCTACACGATCTCGGACGGCACCAGGAACGTCCTGCGCGGCCTCCAGGAGCCGGTGACGCTGCGCTTCTTCTATTCGGCGGAGCAGGCGGCGAACTTCCCGAACGTGCGCGCCTATGCCGAGCGCATCCGCGACCTGCTGGACGAATACCGCTCCATCGCCGGCGCCAACCTCGTCCTCGAGGAGATCGACCCCGTTCCCTTCAGCGAGGCCGAGGACGCCGCCGTCGCGGCGGGCCTGCAGGGCGTGCCGACGCAGGGCGGCGATCCCATCTATCTCGGCCTCGCCGCCTCCAACACCGCCGACGGGCAGGAGACCATTCCCTTCTTCGTCATGGAGCGCGAGGCGTTCCTGGAATACGACCTCACCTCGATGATCGCCCGCCTCGCGCAGGCGAAGAAGCCGGTCCTCGGACTCGTCACCAACCTTCCGCTCGACACCGGCCCCGGCGGCCTGCTGGCCTCGATGCAGGGCCAGTCGGAGCCCTTCGTCGCCTATTCGCAGCTCGTCCAGATCTTCGACGTCCGCCCGCTGGAGCAGGATTTCGACTCCATCCCCTCCACCATCGACGCGCTGATCGTCGCCCACCCCAAGGCGCTCAGCGAGCGCGCCCTCTACGCGCTCGACCAGTTCGTGATGCGCGGCGGCCGCATCATCGCCTTCGTCGATCCGGTTTCCGAGATCAGCCAGCTGCAGAGCCAGCAGACCGGCGAGCCGGTGCAGGGCGCGACCTTCAAGTCGGATCTCTGGCTGCTGAAATCCTGGGGCGTCTCGTTCAACCCCGACGAAGTGGTGCTCGATCGCGCCCGCGCCCAGCAGGTGCAGTACGGCGGCAACGCCGCGCGCCCCGTCGTCGCCTATCCGGTGTGGATCGGCCTCGCCGCCGACCCCGACCCGCAGAAGAGCGATTTCGACGCCGGCGACCTCGTCACGTCCTCGCTCACCAAGGTCAATCTCGCCTCGGCCGGCCGGCTGACCCCGGCCGAAGGCGCGACCACCGCCTTCACGACGCTGATGCGCTCGTCGGACGATGCGATGCTCGCCAGCGCCGAGATGCTGACCCTGCAGGCCGATCCCGATGCGCTGATGCGGATGTTCCTGCCCACCGGCGAGCGCTACACGATCGCCGCCCGGCTGTCGGGGCCGCTGAAGTCGGCCTTCCCGGACGGGGCGCCCAAGCGCGAGGCCGAGCCGGGCGGGCCGCCGCCAGCCCCCCTCGCCGCCCACATCGCCGAGACCGCCAACGCCAACATCATCGTCGTCGCCGACAGCGACATCTTCGACGACCGCTTCTGGGTGCAGGCGCAGCGCCAGGGCGACCAGACCATGGCCGTGCCGATCGCCGACAACCTCGCCTTCATCGCCAGCGCCGCCGAGAACATGCTGGGCTCCAACGACCTCATCGGCCTGCGCGCCCGGGCGACGTCGGATCGCCCCTTCACCGTGGTGGAGGATCTCAAGCGCGAGGCGGATGCCCGCTTCCTGCGCGAGGAAGAGGACCTGAACGCCCGCATCCTGGAGACGCAGGAAAAGCTGCAAGCCCTCGCCCGGACCGATGCGAACGGCGATCCCGCCGCCATCGGCCCCGAGCAGGCCGCCGAGATCGAACGCTTCCGCGAGGAACTGGCCGCGACGCGGGCCCGCCTGCGCGAGGTGCAGCGCGAGCTGCGGTCCGGCATCGACCGCCTCGGCAGCATCCTGGCGGCGCTCAACATCGCGGCGGTGCCGGCCCTGCTGGTGATCGCCGCCATCGTGATGGGCGCGCTGCGCCGCCGCCGCATGGCGGCCGCCCAGGCGGCCGGCTGAGAGGAGACGAGCCATGTCCGACGCCGCCCTCTCCCGCGCCGACCTGAAGCGCGGCCGCACGCTGGCCTGGCTCGCCCTCGCGGCGGCGCTCTTGGCCGCTGCGGCGATCGGCGCGGTCCTGAGCGACCGCGCCGCGGTGGCGCCGGCGGCGATGAACGAGACGATGTATCCCGGCTTCGCGGAATCCAGCGCCGACGCCGCCTCGATCCGGATCGAGTCGCCGACCGTCATCGTCACGCTGAACAAGGACCCCGGCGGTCGCTGGGTCGTCGCCGAGCGCTCCGGCTACCCCGCCAACGCCGAGGGCGTGCGCGCCCTGATGCTGTCGATGGCACAGCTTCGGCTGATCGAGCGCCGCACCGCCGATCCCGCCCGCCACGCGGCGCTGGAGCTGACGACCGGCGCGGCCGGCACCGGCCACGCCGTCACCGTCACCGCCGCCGACGGCAGCGTTCTGGCCGCCCTCGTCGCCGGCAAGGTACAGGCGCGCGCCGCGGGCTCGTCGCCCGGCACGCTGTTCGTGCGCCGCGGCGGCGAGGACCAGACCTGGCTCGCCCGCGGCGTCGTCGCGATCCCCGCCTCGATCGGCGCGACCCTGGACAAGACGCTGTTCGCGCTGGATGAAGCCCGGGTGAAGACCGTCCGCGTCGAACCGCGCGGCCTGCAATCCTACACACTGACCCGGCCTGCGCCCGGCGGCGACTTCGCGCTCGACGCGGTGCCGGACGGCAAGGTCGCGCAGCCGCCGCAGATCCTTCAGACCCCCGCTTCGGCGGTCGCGGGTCTTGTCTTCGAGGACGTCATCAAGGCCGACGCGGTCGAGGTTGCGGAGGCGACGACGGTGGCCTTCACCACCTTCGACGGCCTCGTCGTCACGCTGACGCTCGTGCCCGGCGGCCCGGGCGGCGCCTATGGCCTGATCGGGGCCGCGGTCGACGAGGCCCTCGCCGCCGCCGCGCCGCCGCCCGCCGAAGGAGCGGCGACGAGCGATGCCGGCGCCGAGGCGGCGGCGATCAATTCCCGCGTCGGCGGCTGGGCCTACAAGCTGCCGACCTACGTGCTTACCAATCTCGTGCCCCCGCTGGAGACCCTGGTCGCCGACAAGCCGGCCGAGGCCGCACCCTTGGCACCGCCCGCGCCGCCGCAATAGGGCGTCCGCCCGAACCGCGGGCGATGTGACGGCGGCAGGATCGGCGCCAGGGCGGTTTACGCTATGGTGCGGCCCGCACAACCGGATGCGCCGCCATGCCCCCTCATTCCGCCGTTCTCGGCATCGACAACGGTTCCTTTCACTATGGCGCGACCCCCGTCTTCGAGGGCGTGACGCTGCAGCTCGACGACAAGCGCTCCGCCCTGGTCGGCGACAACGGCGCGGGCAAGTCGACGCTGCTGAAGTGCCTGACGGGCGAACTGGAGCTGACCGGCGGCCAGATCGTGCGCTCGCGGGGCTTCAAGCTCGGCTACGTGCCGCAGGAGACGCCCTGCGGCCTTGGCGACATCACCGTGCGGCAGGTTCTGGAGCGCTATCTCGGGCAGCCGGACGGCAGCGAGGACTGGCGGATCGACGTCCTGCTGGACGAGTACGCCATCCCGGCCGAGTTCGCCGGCCGGCGCTTCGGCGAACTCTCGGGCGGATGGCAGCGCCTCTTCCTCATCGCCGGCGCGGCGCGCCTCGCCGAGCCGGATCTTCTGATCCTCGACGAGCCGACCAACTATCTCGACCTCGCCAACATCAACACCCTGGAACGCTGGCTCGACGTCGATTCCCGGCTGCCCCTGCTGGTCGTCAGCCACGACCGCGAGTTCCTGCAGCGCAACACCCGGCGCACCATCTTCCTGCGCGGCGACGGCGCCCACGCCTTCAACGCGCGCTTCGTCGAGGCGCGCCAGCAGCTGCTTCAACGCGACGCCGCCGATGCCGCGCGGCGCGTGCAGGAAGAACGGGAAATCGCGCGGCTGGAGAAGGTCGCGGCCCGCTACAGGCAATGGGGCGTCTTCAACGACAAGTTCGATCGCCGGCGCAAGGCGACCGAAAAGCGGATCGAGCGGCTGGAAGACGAGAGGACCGAGCCCTACGCCGCGCGCGAACGGCGGCTGGAGCTGCACGACGGCGATCTCGACGCCAAGGCGGCGCTGCGGCTGCGCGATCTGGAGGTGAGCGTGCCGGACGGCTCGCGCAGCCTCGTGCGCGTCGAGGCGCTGACGGTCGGCGTCGGCGACCGAATCGCGATCCTCGGGCCCAACGGCGCGGGCAAGTCGATGCTGCTGAACGCCCTCGCCGCCGCGTACGATCCCGCCCTCGAACACTATGACGGGCGCGCCTCGATCCGTTTCAACCCGTCGGTCCGCCTCGTCCACTTCGATCAGCGCATGGCCGACCTGCCGCTGAAGACGAGCCTGATCGACTATGTGCTGGAGGCCGACGGCGTGACCTCGAAGGCGGCGATGGCCCTGCTCGCCCGCGCCGGCTTCCTCAACGCCCGGATCAACGCGCCCATCGCGACGCTGAGCCACGGCGAGCGCGCCCGGCTGATCTTCCTCAGGCTGCGGCTCATGCGGCCGAATTTCTATGTCCTGGACGAGCCTACCAACCATCTCGACATTGCTGGCCAGGAAGCGCTGGAGGAGCAGCTGGAGCAGTCGGACGTGACCTGCCTCTTCGTCAGTCATGACCGCTTTTTCACGCGCACCGCGGCGACCCGCTTCCTCGAGATACGCAAGGGCAGGCTGGTCGAGATCGACGGGCCGGACGCGTTCTTCGACCGGCAGTGAGGCCGCGGCCGGGGCCTGCGGCACTCGCCCGACCGGCGGCACCTGCTAGAGTGCCTGTGATGACAAGGAAGGCCTGGCATGAGCCCGAAACCCGGACCCCATGACGGCGGCGCGCATCCGCTCGTCCTTGCGCCGTCGGGCGCCGCGACCGTCATGACCATGTCGCCCGGATTCTACGACGAACTGGGGCGCACCTTCCCCGATTTTCGCGGCCATGTGCTGATCCAGCGCCATGGCTTCGACGCGCCGTGGCCGACATGGGAGCGCCATCCCGAGGGCGACGAATATGTCTATCTCCTGAGCGGCGACGCCGACTTCGTGCTCTGGCGCGACGGCCGCGAGGAGATCGTCCGCATCGACCGGCCCGGCTCCTATGTCGTGGTGCCCCGGAACACATGGCACACCGCGCGGCCGCATGCGCCGACCGTCATGCTGTTCGTCACCCCCGGCGAGGGCACCCAAAACGCGCCATCGCCGCAGGACTAGGGCGCGGCCGCTGCCGTGCGCGCCAGGTCTATGATCGCGCCGCCGAGGATCGGCCCCTGGCCGTTGCGCTGCACGATGACGGCGATGCGGTCGAACGGCGCGCCGACGTCGGCGGCGAGCGGGACCTCCAGGCGCAGCGCCTCGCCGCGCCAGGTGCCGACCGGCGCCAGCTCGCGCACCACATTGGAGTAGACGACCGTCCTGCCGGCGTTCTCGCCGCCGGCGATGTCGGCGCTGAGGCGCGAGGCGAGGCGGGCGACGCTGACCGTCGCCTCGACGCCGAGCAGGCGCTGGCTCTCGGCGATCTCGACGCGGAGCGCCGTGTCCTGCGCCGTCAGCGTGATCGCCGCCGAGGGCGTCTCCTTGGCGGCGTGGGCGGCGATCATCGCCAGCACGTCGTCGCGGCGGCTGCCCACGACGTCGCCGATGCCGCCGATCACCATCTGCGGCGTATAGACCGAGCGCGACGGCAGGTTCGGGGCGTAGGTCTGCTGGCGCAGGGAATATTCGTGCCGGGCGAAGGTGTCGGCCCAGCCCAGATAGTCCCAGATATCGACCGGGTAGGTGAGGGCCACCACCCCGTCGGTGCGGGCGAGTTCCTCCATGAAGGAATCGGCCGCCGGGCAGGACGAGCAGCCCTGGCTGGTGAACAGCTCGACCACCACCGGCCGGCCGCCCGCCTGGGCGGCCGCACCGAACAGCAGGAGAGCCGCCGCCATGACGAGACTACGCATGAGCGCACCCTAGCGCATCGGCGGCGGCCATATCAGTCACCTTGCGGTGAGGCGGTTCAAGCCGCTTCCGGCTTGTCCGCGCGCTTGTCGCGGGCTTCCGTGATGCGCGCCGATTTGCCCTGGCGGCCCTTCAGGTAATAGAGCTTCGCGCGACGCACGCGGCCGCGGCGGGTCACTTCGATCGAGTCGACCAGCGGCGAGTGGACCGGAAACACGCGCTCCACGCCCTCGCCGTAGCTGATCTTGCGGACCGTGAAGTTCTCCTGCAGGCCGGCGCCGGCGCGGCCGATGCAGACGCCCTCGAACGCCTGGATGCGCTCGCGGGTCTTCACCTTGCCCGACTTCTCCTCGACGGAGATTTCGACCACCTTGACGTTGACCTTCAGCGTGTCGCCGGGGCCGAAATCGGTGGTGCCGCTCTTGCGCGCCAGCTTCGCCAGCTCTTCCTTTTCGAGCTCTGCAATGATGTTGCTCATGTCCGTCGTCCTTTCGTCGGTCGTGTCTGAAGCGCGTCCGTCCGGGCGGCATAGGCCGCCCACAGATCGGGGCGCCGGTTTCGGGTAATCTCCTCGGCGGCGGCCTTGCGCCATTCGCCGATTTGCCTGTGATGGCCGCCGCTGAGGACGGCCGGAATGTCGAAGCCCTCGAAGCTCTGGGGCCGCGTGTAGTGCGGATACTCCAGAAGCCCGTTCTCGAAGCTCTCTTCCGCGTGGCTGGCCGCGTCGCCCATGACGCCGGGCAGCAGGCGCACGCAGGAATCCATCACCGCCATCGCGGCGAGTTCCCCGCCCGACAGCACGAAGTCGCCGAGGCTGAGCTCCTGCACCTTGCGGGCGGCGAAGATGCGCTCGTCGACGCCTTCGAAGCGGCCGCAGACGAAGATCGCGCCGGGGCCGGCCGATAGCTCGCGCGCGAAGGCCTGCGCGAAGCGCGGTCCGCGCGGACTGAGATAGAGCACCGGCCGGTCGGCCGGACCCGCCGCCATCGCCGCGTCGATCGCCCGCGCCAGCACGTCGACGCGCATCACCATGCCGGCCCCGCCGCCGGCCGGGGCGTCGTCGACGGTGCGGTGCCGGCCTTCCGCGAAGTCGCGGATGTCCATCGTCTGGAGCGCCCAGATGCCGTTCGCCAGCGCCTTGCCGGCGAGCGACGTGCCGAGCGGCCCGGGGAACATCTCCGGGAACAGCGTCAGCGCGGTGGCGGTCCAGGGCGCGCTCATGGGGCGGCCTCGGCATTGTCGTTGGCGGCGGCGGGTTCGCCGGCGTCGGCGCGCGGCGGCGCCAGGAACTGCGCGGCGATCGAACCTTCCGAGGCGTCGACGACCAGACGGTCCTCGGCGATCTCGACCACCACGTCGTCACTGAACGGCAGCAGCACGGTGCTGCGTCGGCCGGGCGCGGCGATCTCCAAGAGGTCGCCGGCGCCGAAGTCCTGCACCGCGACGACCTCGCCGATCGCCGCACCCGCCTCGTCGACGACGGGCAGGCCGACCAGATCGGCGGCGTAGATCTCGTCCTCGTCCTCGACCGGCGGCAGCGCCTCGCGGGCGACCTGCAGCTTGCGGCCCTTCAGCCGCTCGGCGGCGTCGCGGTCGGCGACGCCCTCGATGCGGGCGATGACATGATCATGCGCGGCCCGGACGTTCTTCAACGTCAGCCGTTCGCCCCGCTCGGTGGTGAGCGCGCCATAGGCCGCGATCGCGCAGGGGTCCTCGGTGAAGCTGCGCAGCTTCACCTCGCCCCGGACGCCGTGCGGCCGGACGATCTCGCCGAGAGTGACCATGTCCGCGGACATCGATCGTGCGATCAGGCGGCTTCGGCCGAAGCGGCGGCCGCGGCGGCCTTCAGGCGCTCCTGGGCCTTGGCCTTGGGCGTCGCCTTCTGCGGGTTGTTGCGCACGATCGGCTTGACGAGGCCGGCATCCGCGAAGAAGCGGTGCACGCGGTCGCTGGGCAGCGCGCCCTTCGACAGCCAGACCTTCGCCTTGTCGGCGTCGAACTTCAGCCGCTCGGCGTGGTCGCGCGGCAGAAGCGGGTTGTAGAAGCCGAGCTTCTCGATGAAGCGGCCGTCGCGCGGGCTCTTGGAGTCCGCGACGACGATCGCATAGACGGGGCGCTTCTTGGTGCCGCCGCGCGACAGCCTGATCTTCAAAGCCATGGAGTTCGTCCTTTCAACGCGAGTTCTTGGGTGTTCACTTCCGCCCGAAACCGGGCGGCAAACCGGGAAGACCGCCGGGCGGCAGCTGCGGCATGCCGCCTCCGCCCAGCCCGAAGAGCGCGCCGAGGCCGCCCTTCTTGCCCTTCTTCAGGTCCTTCATCATGTCCGCCATCTGGCGGTGCATCTTCAGAAGCTTGTTCAGTTCGGCCACGTCCACGCCCGCCCCCTTGGCGATGCGCTTGCGGCGCGAGCCGTTGATGATCTCGGGCTTGGCCCGTTCCTTCCTGGTCATCGACGAGATCATCGCCTGCTGGCGCAGGAAGACCTTCTCGTCGAGCCCCGCCTGGTCGATGGCGGTCTTGATCTTGCCGACGCCCGGCAGCATGCCGAGCACGCCCTTCATGCCGCCGATGCGCTGCATCTGGCGCAGCTGCTCGGCGAGGTCGTCCAGCGTGAAGGAGCCCTGCTCCATCCGCTTGGCCATAGCCTGCGCCTTCTCGGCGTCGAGCGTCTCGCCGGCCTTCTCGACGAGCGACACGATGTCGCCCATGCCGAGGATGCGGCCCGCCACGCGCCCGGGATGGAAGTCCTCCAGCGCGTCCAGCTTTTCGCCGACGCCGACCAGCTTGATCGGGGCGCCGGTGACCGCGCGCATCGACAGCGCCGCGCCGCCGCGGCCGTCGCCGTCCATGCGGGTGAGGACGAGGCCGGTGATGCCGACGCGTTCGTCGAAGTTGCGGGCGAGGTTGACGGCGTCCTGGCCGGTGAGGCTGTCGGCCACCAGCAGGATCTCGTGCGGCGACGACGCCTTCTTGATGTCGGC
>ERZ761602.3799-NODE-3799-length-20635-cov-5.051458_pt1 | contig 20635 bp, 16 predicted proteins | sample MGYA00512165_ERZ761602 | MGnify/ENA primary metagenome ERZ761602 (study PRJEB28899, sample SAMN02445085) | bioreactor sludge metagenome | biome: EBPR sludge; isolation source: Thorneside wastewater treatment plant | place: Australia: Brisbane, Thorneside...
GGTTGAGGTTGGCCGGCATCGGCTGGTCGGCGATCACGATATCCAGCCGATGTACGGCGAGTTCGCCGAGCAGCGGCGTCAATCGTCCTTCGCGGCAAATCAGGCGTACCGCTTCAGGCAGACTCAAGACCGGTTCGATCAGACGATGAGCGACCATCTTCGCCACTGAATCGGCGATTCCGACGGCAAACGGCAGGCTTCGCCGGGTCGTCTGGTCGCGTGCGATATCGAGCAACTCGTCGCCGAGAGCGAAGATCTCGTCGGCATAACTGAGAATCCGCCGCCCGGCATCGGTGACTTCCAACCCGCGGCCAACACGATGGAACAGTTCCACACCCAGCGTCTGCTCGAGCTCGCGCAACTGGCCGCTGATCGCCTGTGGCGTCAGGTGCAGTTGCTTGCAGGCGCGCGCGATGGTTCCCGATTTGGCGACCATCCAGAAATAGCGCAGATGCTTGTAGTTCAGCGTGGGCATGCACGCTTACCTCGGAAAAATGGAACCATCAGTTCAGTATATTCGATTTGTCGGATGCTTTTGCATCGCCTAGACTAGCGCCGTTTCGCCTCGTTTCTCCGCTCCAATCTCTTCCGAGGAGTCCTTCCATGCAGATCGTCATTCAGGCCAGAGGTATCGATCTTACCGCCGACTTGCGCGAACACGTCGACCGCCGTCTGCGCTTCGCATTCGATTGGGCAAGTTACGCCATTGCCAACGTCAGCGTCGTCCTTTCCGACATCAACGGGCCGCGCGGAGGCAACGACAAGCGATGCCGGATTCGCGTCATCGGCAACGAAACGTTCGACCTGGTGGTTGAAGATACGCAGGCCGACCTCCATGTTGCGGTAGACCGCGCCGCCGATCGTGCCGGACGGACCTTGGCCCGCCGGCTGGCGCGCCAGCGGCAATACCGGCACGACAGCGGCGCCTTGGCCAGCCTTTCTCGCTGAGCACGCTTGGCCGGCGGCCAGGCATCAGCGATCAGGCATCTTTTCTGGAGGCAAACGATGAAACGCGTTTTTCTGCTCATCGCCACAAACCTGGCGATCATGCTCGTGCTCGGTATCGTTAGCACGCTTACCGGTGCGCACCGGTTCTTTTCGGGAACAGGTCTGGATTTGGGCAAGCTGCTGTTCTTTGCCCTGATCATGGGCTTTGGCGGTTCGTTCATTTCGCTCTGGATGTCGAAGACCATCGCCAAATGGAGTACCGGCGCTCAGGTCATCGAGTCGCCGGCCAACTCGACCGAATTCTGGCTGGTCGATACGGTTCGCCGCTTCTCGGAAAAGGCAGGCTTGCCGATGCCGGAGGTCGCCATCTACGAGGGCGAGCCGAATGCCTTTGCCACCGGCGCCACTCGCAACAGCTCGATGGTTGCCGTATCCACCGGACTGTTGCAGAGCATGACGCGCTCGGAGGCAGAAGCCGTCATCGCGCACGAGGTGGCGCATATCGCGAATGGCGACATGGTGACGCTGACCTTGATTCAGGGCGTCGTCAACACCTTCGTCATCTTCCTGGCGCGCGTCGTCGGCTGGTTCGTCGATTCCGCCATGCGCCGTGGCAGCGACGAGTCGGCCGGCCCGGGAATCGGCTACACGATCACGGTCGTCATCTGCGATATCGTCTTCGGTATCCTGGCCAGCATTATCGTGATGTACTTCTCGCGGGTGCGCGAATTCCGTGCCGACGCAGGTGCCGCCCAGTTGCTTGGGACGCCACAGCCGATGGTCGCTGCCCTGCAGAGACTGGGCGGTATCGAAGCCGGAGCCTTGCCGCAGAATGTCGCGACGGCGGGGATCGCTGGGCGCGCCGGGTGGATGGCGCTGTTCTCGAGCCACCCGCCGATCGAGGAGCGTATCGCCGCGCTGCAAAACGCGCGCTGACACAGCGCTCGTCGTAGACGCCGCCGGAACCGACGGGCCTTCGGTTCCGGCGTTCCATCTGGCAGGCAGCCGACGCTTCGGCGAAGCTTGAAGTCGGCTATAATCGACGGCCACACCCCCGCTCCGTCAAGGTTCACCGCTTGCGCTTGCCAGAGACCGTTGCCGATGCCAAACGACGCGCCCGGTGCGCATCACTCGCCTGATTCGCCTCCCGGCTCAGCGCTGCCGACGAGCGGCGCGGCGCGGCCGGCAGATGCCGTGCTGATCGACAAGTACGGGCGGCAGGTGACCTACCTGCGCTTGTCGATCACCGATCGCTGCGACTTTCGCTGCCGCTACTGCATGGCGGAGGAAATGGAGTTTCTGCCGCGCGCGCAGGTCCTGACGCTGGAAGAGTGCTTGCGCCTGGCAAGCGCCTTTGTCGAGCTTGGAGTCAGCAAGCTGCGGATCACCGGTGGCGAGCCGCTCGTCCGAAGAAACGCCATCTGGCTGCTTGAACGCCTGACGCATCTGCCTGGCCTGCGCGAACTGGTCATGACAACGAACGGTTCGCAGCTTGCACGCTTTGCTCCGGCACTGCGGGCAGCCGGCGTCAGGCGGATCAACATCAGTCTGGATACGCTGCGCGCCGAGCGATTTCGGCGAATCACCCGGGTCGGCGATCTGTCGCGCGTTCTGGCAGGCATCTCAGCCGCGCGTACGGCCGGTTTCGAACGGCTGAAAATCAACACGGTGCTGCTGCGCGGCGTGAATGACGACGAGATCTGCGACCTTGTTCGCTTTGCCGTTGCCCAGGAAGTCGATATCGCTTTCATCGAGCAGATGCCCTTCGGCGAGCTTGGTCAGTCGCGTCGGGCGAGCTTTCTCAGCAGCGACGAAGCACTTGCCTTGCTGCGGGCGGATTTCGTTCTCGTCCCGTCGGCGGAATCGACCGGCGGCCCGGCACGTTACTGGCGAATCCCCGGGCAGGCGACACGCGTCGGTTTCATCGCGCCGCACAGCCACAACTTCTGCGCCGCGTGCAACCGCGTCCGGGTGAGTGCGCGCGGCGAACTGTTTCCCTGCCTGGGAAGTAATGACGCTGTGCACCTGCTGCCCCTGCTGCGTGCTCACCCGGCGGACGACGCGCCAGTGCGCGCGGCGATTGCACAAGGCATGGGCTTCAAGCCGAAAGGACACGAGTTCGGCCACCGCCTGGATGCTCCGCACCTGGTCCGTTTCATGTCGATGACTGGCGGTTGAGCCTTGGTCGAGCTGCCGGTCGTGGCGTGCCCGAGTGGCCGGCAGGCTGCTCAAACCTCGATGAGTCGCAGCATTGACCTTGCCGGCAGTGCACACGGCGCTGCTGACACGATCCTGGTCGGATCTCCGCAGTGTCTGGTGTCCGCTCAGCGCGCCAATCAGCCGGTCGGCCCGGTGCGCCTGACGGCGGCATGTGCGCACGATGCGATGTCAGCGGGTGGCACGAGTCGGGCGGGCAGCGCCAGGTGGCCGGGGCGGGCGGCGAACCCGGCTGCCATTCCGGCGGTAAGCCTGCCGCCCGGTCTTCCGCCATTGGCGGGTCACGCCTGAGGCTGCTGAAGCCATGCGTCATGCAGGCTATACGCGTACGGCGATTGCCCTGCATTGGCTGATGGTCGTCGTTCTGGTCGGGCTCTTCTGTCTCGGCATCTACATGCACGAGCTGCCGCTATCGCCACAGAAGCTGAGGCTCTACACCTGGCACAAGTGGGCCGGCGTCAGCGCCTTTCTTCTCGTGCTCGCTCGTCTCGCCTGGCTGATCGCCCATCGACCGCCAGCCTGGCCGGGCGACATGCCGCACTGGCAGGAAGCGCTTGCGCGAGCACTGCATCTCCTGCTCTATCTCCTGATGATCGCCATCCCGCTCTCCGGCTGGCTGATGAGTTCCGCCAAGGGCTTTCAGACGATCTACTTCGGCATCCTGCCGCTGCCCGACGTCGTGCACAAGAACAGGGAACTCGGAGAGCTGTTGCAGACCCTGCACTCTACGCTGAATCTCTGCCTAGCGGCGCTGGTCGTCGTGCACGTTGCGGCCGTCCTCAAGCACCAACTGCTTGACCGCGACCAGGTGTTTCGGCGTATGCTCCCGTCTCGCGCTGGCAAGCGTTGACGCCTCACGTGGAGCCTGCCCATGCCTGCATGCTTTCGCCTCTTTCCTGTCCTCCTTGCCGCTTTTGGCAGCAGTGCGCTGTTTGCCGCCGAATTCAACCAGGTGCTCGTCGACAAGAGTTCGCTCAGCTTCGTATCCCGACAGATGGGTGTTCCGGTCGAAGGCAGATTCAGGACGTTCTCCGCTGCCCTGAGTTTCGATCCGGCGCGGCCGGCCGCTGCGCAGGCGCGCCTCACGCTTGATCTGGCCAGCGTCGACGCGGGATCGCGCGAGGCTGACGACGAGCTCATCGGCAAGGCGTGGTTCAACGTCAAGGCGTTTCCCACCGCGAGCTTCGTTTCTTCGGCGATTCGCCCACTCGCTGGGGAGCGCTTCGAACTGATCGGAAAACTGACCATCAAGGGTAGAACGCAAGAGCTGAGCGCGCCTTTCACCTTTCGCCAGGAGCGCGGCCATGGCATCTTCGAGGGCACTTTTCCGCTGCGGCGTCTGGATTTCCTGATCGGCGAGGGCGCCTGGTCTGAGGTCAGTGTCGTTGCCAATGAAGTCCAGATCAAGTTCCGTTTCGTCGCTGCGCCGGCAGCGTCGAGCAAGTAACCAGACCCGAGAAAGATCGCCCATGAGAAACTCGCTCTTGCTTGTTCCCCTTGCTCTGCTCTCCACCGGTCGGGTGCTGGCTGCGCCCGAGACGTACGCGGTGGAACCGAGCCATACATATCCCCGGTTTGAATACAGTCATTTCGGCTTGTCGACCCAGATCCATCGCTTCAACAAGACAACCGGGATCATCATGCTCGACCGTGCAGCGAGGACCGGCGCGGTGGACATCAGTATCGACGCCCGCTCGATCGATTCAGGCTATGCGGTGTTCAACGAGCACCTGCAGGGAGAGGAGTTCTTCGATACCGCACGCTATCCAACGATCACCTACAAGTCGACTGCGGTCAGGTTTGAAGGCGATAAGCCGGCTGTCGTCGAAGGGCTGCTGACGATCAAGGGAATTACCAAAGCGGTTTCCTTGACCGTGACCTCGTTTCATGCGATGCCGCATCCGATTCTGAAGAAAGACGCCATCGGCGCCAACGCCGTGGCCCGCATCAAACGTTCCGACTTCAAGGCAAGCAAGCTGACACCGCACGTCAGCGATGAAATCAACCTTTCCATTGCCGTCGAAGCGATCAAACTGTAGGGCGCACATAACACAGGATCCGTCGGCGTTCTGCGCGACGACGGACAGCAAGCGACGCCCGCTGGGCAGCGCGATTACGGGTGAGAAATGGGGCGACGGCTGCTGCTTGCACCAATGGAAGGTCTGGTCGACGACGTGCTACGCGATGTGCTGACGCGCGCCGCCAGATACGATCTCGCGGTGACCGAATTTGTCCGGGTTTCCGGCAGCTTGCTGCCGCTGCGTGCCTTTCTCCGCAGTTGCCCGGAACTCGCGCGCGCCAGCCGGACGCGATGCGGCACGCCGGTCGCCGTGCAACTGCTCGGTAGCGACGAACACTGCCTGGCTGAAAACGCGGCGCAACTCGTTGCGCTGCAGCCGGCCGGAATCGATCTCAACTTCGGCTGTCCGGCACCCCGAGTCAATCGCCACGGCGGCGGCGCCATGCTCCTCGCCAACCCGGAACGGCTTTGGCACATCGCAGCGGCTGTCCGCCGCGTCGTGCCGGAGAGCATTCCCTTGACCGCAAAAATGCGGCTCGGCATCAAGGATACCGCGTTGACCCTGGATTGTGCCCGGGCACTTGCAGCCGGTGGCGTCGTGTCGCTGGTCGTGCACGCGCGCACCCGGCTTGAAGGCTATCGACCGCCCGCGCACTGGGAGTGGATTGCGCGCATCGCCGATGTCGTTCAAATCCCCGTCGTCGCCAACGGCGAAGTATGGAGCGTAGAGGATTACACCCGCTGCCGTTCGCTGAGCGGTGTCCCCGACGTAATGCTTGGACGTGGCGCCGTGGCCGACCCGTTTCTCGCCGAGCGCCTCCGTGCGCTGGCCAGCGCCAGCGATTCGCTGCACGAAGCAGGTGCGCATCGGGTGGTCGACAGGGCGGCCGACCGGGCAGCGGACTGGCCCCGCCTGCAGCTGCTCCTCGCCCTCTACTGGCGGCAGACGCTCGGCAAGGTATCGCCGGCGCGCGCGCCTGGTCGGCTGAAACTCTGGCTGCGCGCCTTGCAGCGCAATTTCCCGGCGGCTGGCGAACTGTTTCTCGCCCTCCGCAGCCTGCCACGGGTTCAGCAGGTGAGCCAGGTTCTGGTCGAGCACGGGATTCACGCTGAGCACGAGCCTGGCTGAGGCCTGTGCAAGTCGGCGTCTAACGCCGGAAGCGATTCCCGCACCGTGGTCGAGGTCGGCGCGGACCTGTTGCCAAGTGTATCCAACAGAACGGAATTTTCTAGTCGTTCATGTTGTCTTATAGAACACATAAGACATCTGTCTGCTGGTCGACAGTCGCTGCGGGCTACGGCTGTCAGCCGGGTGTTGCAGTACAATTGACGTGTTTTCCCCGCCTTACCACCTTTTAGAAAGGACGTCGCCGTGCTCGAATCCTATCGTGCCCATGTTGCCGAGCGTGCTGCGCTTGGCATCCCGCCTTTGCCGCTGACCGCCAGGCAGACCGAGGAGCTTGTCGGACTGTTGAAAAGCCCGCCGCTGGGTGAAGAGAAGAATCTGGTTGATCTCATCACCTATCGGGTTCCGGCAGGCGTTGACGACGCGGCCAAGGTCAAGGCGGAGTTCCTGGCGCGCGTCGCCAAGGGAGACGAGACGTGCGCGCTGATCTCGCAGGCGAAAGCGACCGAACTGCTCGGCACGATGCTCGGCGGCTATAACGTCAAACCCTTGATCGATCTGCTGGTCGGCGCGAACGGCGCGATCGCAGCCGAAGGACTGAAGAAGACGCTGCTCGTCTTTGACTACTTTCACGATGTCAAGGAGCTCGCCGACCAGGGGAACGACAACGCCAAGGCAGTCCTGCAGAGCTGGGCTGACGGCGAGTGGTTCACCTCGCGCCCGGAGGTTCCGGCGAAACAGAAGCTGACCGTCTTCAAGGTGACCGGTGAAACGAACACCGACGACCTGTCGCCAGCCCCCGATGCCTGGTCGCGGCCGGACATCCCACTGCACGCGCTGGCCATGCTGAAGAACCCGAGGCCGGGAATCGAGGCCGACAAGCCGGGCGAGCGCGGCCCGATCATGCAACTCGAAGCGCTTGGCAAGAAGGGCAACCTGATTGCCTATGTTGGCGACGTCGTCGGAACCGGTTCGTCGCGCAAGTCGGCCACCAATTCCGTGCTCTGGTTCACCGGTGAGGACATTCCGTTTGTTCCGAACAAGCGTTTCGGCGGCGTCTGCCTCGGTTCGAAGATTGCACCGATCTTCTTCAACACGATGGAAGACGCTGGCGCTTTGCCGGTTGAAATCGATGTCGGCCAGATGGACATGGGCGACGAGATCGAATTGCTGATCGACGCGGCCACCGCCCGGGTGACCGCGCTGAAGGACGGCAACGTGATTGCTGAAGCGCAACTCAAGACGCCGGTCATTCTCGACGAAGTCCGCGCTGGCGGCCGCATACCGCTGATCATCGGTCGCGGCCTGACGACCAAGGCGCGCGAAGCCCTTGGCCTGCCGCCGTCAACATTGTTCAAACTGCCGCAGAACCCGGCCGATCCTGGGAAGGGCTATTCTCTGGCGCAAAAGATGGTCGGACGCGCCTGCGGTTTGCCGGAAGGGAAGGGCGTTCTGCCTGGAACGTATTGCGAGCCGCGCATGACGACCGTCGGCTCGCAGGACACCACCGGTCCGATGACCCGCGACGAGTTGAAGGATCTGGCCTGCCTGGGTTTCTCGGCCGACATGGTGATGCAGTCGTTCTGCCACACGGCGGCTTATCCGAAACTCGTCGACGTGCGCATGCACCGCGAGCTTCCGGGCTTCATCAGCACGCGCGGAGGCGTCGCTCTGCGGCCAGGGGACGGTGTCATCCATTCCTGGCTCAACCGCTTGCTGCTGCCGGACACCGTTGGTACCGGCGGCGATTCGCATACACGCTTCCCGATTGGCATTTCGTTCCCCGCCGGTTCGGGCTTGGTCGCTTTTGCCGCTGCGACTGGCGTCATGCCGCTGGATATGCCGGAGTCGGTTCTCGTCCGCTTCAAGGGCTCGCTGGCTGAAGCAGGCAAGCGTGGGGTCACGCTGCGCGACCTGGTCAACGCAATTCCCTATTACGCCATCCAGGCCGGCTTGCTGACGGTCGAGAAGAAGGGCAAGAAGAACATCTTCTCTGGCCGCATCCTCGAGATCGAAGGCCTGCCGGACCTGAAGGTGGAACAAGCCTTCGAACTCACCGACGCCTCGGCCGAGCGCTCCGCCGCCGGTTGCACGGTCCACCTCAACAAGGAGCCGATCATCGAGTACATGCGTTCAAACATCACACTGATGAAGTGGATGATCGCCAACGGCTATCAGGATGCACGCACGCTCGCGCGGCGAATCAAAGCGATGGAAGCATGGATTGCGCAGCCGGATCTGTTGCAGGCCGACGCCGACGCCGATTATGCGGCAGTGATCGAGATCGACCTGGCCGACGTCAACGAGCCCCTCGTCGCGTGCCCGAACGATCCGGATGACGTGAAACTGCTATCGACCGTCGCCGGCGACAAGATCGACGAAGTCTTCATTGGTTCGTGCATGACCAACATCGGTCATTTCCGCGCAGCCGGCAAGGTTCTCGAAGGGAAGACGGACATCCCGACCCGCCTGTGGATCGCACCACCGACCAAGATGGACGCAATGATCCTCAACGAGGAGGGCTACTATGCCGTGCTCGGCAAGTCCGGTGCGCGCATGGAAATGCCCGGCTGCTCGCTGTGCATGGGGAACCAGGCGCAGATTCGCAAGGGAAGTACGGCGATGTCGACCTCGACGCGCAATTTCCCGAATCGCCTCGGCATCGACACGCGCGTCTACCTGGGGTCCGCCGAACTCGCCGCCGTCTGCGCCTTGCTCGGCCGGATACCAACGCCGAGCGAATACCTTGAAGAGGTGCAGGCGGTCAACGCCAAGGCGTCCGATGTCTATCGCTACATGAATTTCGACCAGATCAAAGAGTTCAGCGAAGTCGCGGAAACGGTCAGCGTGTAGGCTGCGAGTCGCTCGCAAGGCAAGCGGCGCACCGGTCCTCTCGCCAAACGATGGGGCCGGCGCGCCGCTCTTGTTCTGCGGCTTGACTTGCAAACCGCGGACCAACCAATCGGCGCTGTGGCCGCGCGCTACGCGGACGCCGGCCGGTTGGCTGCGCGCTTGAAAGGATACAGAGCTAGCCGTATCGCGCGTCAGCCGATGCAGTCGCGACGCGCACGCAGCGACTCGCCGGCCGGGGTGTCCAACGCGCCGGCACAGCGCTCAACGCGTTGACGCGTGCTATGGCCAAAATCCACAGCCCTGAAGAATCTATCGTTGCCTCGTCATGCCAACCGACTTACGATCATGCCTAGGCAGGTAACGACGCACCAGAGGGGAGCACAGGGGTATCGTGGCGAAGAAGAACTCTGCCAGCAGTGGATTGATTATCGGGGCAGCCCTGATCATCGGGCTGCTGGCCGCGATACCCAAAGAGGTGTCGGTTGGCCTCATCGTCCTGGCGATAGGTGTCGCAATCGTTCTGAAACTCAGGAAAGTGAAAGAACCCAGGCAGGACGCCGTTGCTCTGCAAAAGCCAGCACCCGTTCAAGGCCGGACGACAGTCGCGACAACACGATCGCTCGCAGCCCAAGGTGCGGCTTCCAGCAACAGCGCCAGGCAAGCTGAGGGATTTGCCTCCGTCACCGTTGGCCGGGCGCTTGGCAGCAATGAATACCGGATCGCTGAGCCGCAAGCCAGCGGCCAGCCAGATGGGCGCTGGATCCCGCCAGGTGAACCCGTCACCGTCGCCGGAGTCGTGCTTCCAGGCGGAATGATCTATCTCGGTACGGACCTGAAGACGGGCCATAGCGATGTCGATCCAGCCCTGATCAACCCGAGCCTCAAGGTCTCCACCGCTGATGGCGACATCGGTCTGCCGTTGACCAGTTACTGGCCAAGCTACTCGACCATGTCGCCGGATGCTCGAAAAAGCTACCTGCAGTGGCATTCAAGCGGACGGAAGGCGCCGCAGGCCGACATTGGCTATGTTTTCCTCTTCTTCTATGGATTGGAACGCCGAGTCCTCGTGGATTTTCCGACAGAACCTGCTAGCCAGGCGGATATATCGGCCATCACAGCCGAGGTTCGACGCTTGTTGGATATCTACGGCAGCAACAAGTCGTTCGAGAACTACGCCAGCCAATTTCTGAGCTATATCGCTTCCGACCCAGTCAGCGAGAAGTCGTATCTCCGACCGCCGCCATTTGTCGCGGAATGCGCTGTTGCTCTTCCCTTACCGCTACGCGTTGGGCTCGGATGGCTGGCGGTCGACCAGAAGCCTGTACCCGCCGACTGGGCTTTGGCGTGGGCCCTGGCCGACCCGAATATCTCACGCCGGACAGCGGTGACCCGCTGCGCTGAGCTCTTTGCCCGCTTGTTCAAACAGAAATATGCTGAAGTCCATGGCGAGGGTCTTGTCCTCAGGCTTAATCGCACCAAGCTCAAGGTAAGTTATACGCCAGCCTCGGCAGCTCTCCGCTCGTTCGATTTCACCCGCTCGATCGGCGATCTACCTGACGTCTCAGCAACCAAGACGCCGGTCATCAAATTGCAGGAGTTGGTGAACGAATGCGTGGCAGCGCTCGATCCGTATAGCCGGTATATCGGTCGCTATCCTGACAAGGCGGACGCCCTGGAGGGACTGCTGCAGCTGCCCGCCGAACTCTGGCCGGCGCCTGTCAAGGCGGAGCTTGATGACCTCAAGAAGCGAGTCGGTCGCGGCATGATTCTCATGAGCTTCGGCGAATTGTCTGGGCGTTTGAAGAGCGCTGGCGACCTGACGCGCGACAAAGTGCTGGGCCTTGCCCGAGCCCTGGAGCACCTTCAGCTCGGGTTTGAGCCCGACGTCTTGGCGGGCGCGAAGACGCCGAAGGCGACGGACAAAATCGCCTTGTTTGCCACCAATCCCGAGGACGGGGCGGTACGTTCCGGGCCGGCCTATTCGGCGGCAGCGGTGACGCTCGATCTGGCCTGCGTGGCGGCGCTGGCCGATGGCGAGGCGTCAGCCCACGAACTGCTGCACCTTGCGCGGCAGATAGAGTCCTGGAACCATCTGAGCCAAGCGCATCGAAAGCGCCTCAAGGCTCATCTTCGGCTTGGGGTCGACCAGCCAGCCACACTGGCGTCCCTCAAGAAGAAGCTGGAGCCTTTGCCGGAAGACGCCAAGCGCTCCATCGTCCGCTTCTTGGCGCATCTTACACAGGCCGATGGCAAGGTGACTTCAGACGAGGTGAAGTTTCTCGAACGCGTCTGCAGGATGCTGGGGATCGAAGCGCAACAGGTCTATTCGGACTTGCACGTGCATGCTGTAACTGGTGCGCCCGCCGCCACTCCGGCGATTGGCGTCTCGACACGACCAAGGGACGAGTCTGCCAGTTTCGCCCTCGACGCTGAGCGTATTGCCGAGTTGCAGAAGGAAACCGAGGCCGTATCCGCGCTGTTGGCGCAGGTCTTCGCGGAAGAGGTTCCCGCCGAAGCGGCAGTTGAAGCGGCGTCCGCGGAGGCATTGCTCGGCGCTCAATCCAGCATCTTGGGCTTGGATCAGGACCATTCCGCTTTCCTGCGCCGATTGATTGGCCGGCACACGTGGCCGAGAAGCGAGTTGGCCGATGTGGCGGCGGATAGGGAACTGATGTTGGACGGTGCGCTGCAACACATCAATGAGATCATTTTGGATACGTTCGAGGCGCCCCTCGCCGAAGGCGACGACCCGATCGAAATCAACCAAGAGCTTCTGGAGAAACTCCCGCTATGAGCACCATCCGCGCCAAAGAACGTGATGCGGTCATCCAATCGTTGCGGGCCGGTGTCGTGCCGCGCACGGGCCAACATTTGATTCAGGTCGGTCGAGTCAGAGAGCTGCAAGCTTTGATGAAGGATGTCGAGCGCATCGCTGACAGCGGCTCCGGATTCCGCGTCGTCATCGGCGAGTATGGCTCCGGTAAGACTTTCTTCCTGAACCTCGTTCGTGCCATTGCACTCGAGAAGAAGCTGGTTACCGTGCACGCAGATCTCAATCCCGACCGACGACTGCACGCGACTGGCGGCCAGGCACGCTCGCTCTATGCTGAACTCGCCAAGAGTCTTGCTATCCGCACCAAACCTGAGGGCGGCGCCTTGGCCGGCGTCGTCGAGAGATTCGTCGCGCAGGCAAAGGCACAGGCCAAGACGAGTGGCGTCACCACTGAGGAGGTGATTCGACAACGGCTTGCTCACTTGACTGATGTTAGTGGCGGCCAAAAACCGCCGAAATCTGGCGCGGCCGAAAATTCGGGCACGAAAATTGCCGGCCCGGAGCCGGGTCAAGGGCGGGCGCCAGCCCGGCGCAGCAACCCCTTGACGCGGCGGAGGGACGGGTACGCTGGAGCATGGCTGTAAGCGCGGCAGTTCCGCGCTTACAGCCATGCTGACCTGCGCTTTTCTGCGCCAGATTGCCGCGGTTTCTCACCGCCATTAACAACTGAAATGGTCAATGGCTACGACCTGGCTGAAGTGATCGCCGCCTACTGCCGAGGCTTTGAGCTAGGGAATGAACAGCTCAAAGCTGACGCCATCCGCTGGCTGCGCGGCGAGTTCACTACCAGGACCGAGGCCCGTGCGGCGCTCGGCGTCCGAACCATCATTGATGATGCGTCTTTCTATGATCAGCTCAAGCTGCTGGCCCGTTTCGTCCGTCTGGCGGGCTATAGCGGCCTGTTGGTCTGTCTCGACGAGTTGGTCAATCTCTACAAACTCGCCAACACCCAGGCCCGCAACGCCAATTACGAGCAGATCCTGCGCATCCTGAACGACTCCCTGCAAGGTTCGGCGGAAGGCCTGGGTTTTATACTTGGGGGAACGCCCGAGTTCCTGATGGACACGCGGCGGGGGCTCTACAGCTATGCCGCGCTGCAGTCCAGATTAGCGGAGAACACGTTCGCCAAAGCGGGCATGGTTGATTACTCGGGCCCGGTGATGCGCTTGGCCAGTCTTGCACCGGAGGACTTCTTCGTTCTGCTGCAAAAGCTCCGGCATGTCTATGCGTCAGGGGAGGTCACTCAATATCTCCTGCCGGACCCCGCCATTCCCGCGTTCATGGAGCATTGCGCCAAGCGCCTGGGTGACGCCTACTTCAGGACGCCACGGACGACGATCACGGCCTTCATCAACCTGTTGGCCGTGCTCGAGCAAAACCCTGGAGCCGATTGGAAGGAACTCATCGGGGTCACCGAGGTGGTTGCAGACAGTGGCGGCGCAGCCGACTTGGCGGTCGAGAATGACGACGAGTTTGCCAGCTTCCGGCTCTGACTCGCAAGCGTTCTCCCTGCTCGACGCGCGTATCCAACGCTGGATATGGAGCGAAGGATGGAGCACGTTGCGAGACGCCCAGGAACAGGCAATCCCCGCCCTCATCGAGGCCGATCGAGACGTGATTGTGGCAGCCGCTACGGCGGCCGGTAAGACCGAGGCGGCTTTCTTTCCCATCCTGACGCACTTGCTGCGTGACGAGCCGGCGCAGCTTGGCCTGGTGCTTTACGTCAGCCCCCTGAAAGCGCTGATCAACGACCAGTGGAGTCGGCTGCACAGGCTGTGCCAGTTCGTGGAGGTGCCAGTGGTCGCTTGGCATGGCGATGTGGCAGCCAGTCGCAAACACCAGTTCCTCAAACAACCCCAGGGCGTCCTGCTGATTACCCCGGAATCGCTGGAAGCCTTGTTCGTCATGCGCGGTTCGGCGATGCCCGGCCTGATGGCTAAGCTTCGCTACATCGTGGTCGATGAGTTGCATGCCTTCATAGGATCGGAGCGGGGCAAGCAATTGCAATCCTTGCTGCACCGGGTTGACCGAGCGGCAGGCCAACCAGTACCGCGCGTCGGCCTGTCGGCCACGCTGGGCGACATGGAGTTGGCGGCGCGCTTCCTTCGCCCGTCCGCCGGGGACAAGGTGCATCAGATCGTCGCCCAAAGTGGCGGCCAGCGAGTAGAGATCCTCTTGAAAGGCTACAGCGAAACACTGCCGCGGATTGAAAGCGATTCCGAGCAGGAGAATCCGGAATTGGAGGACGTGGTGCCCGGCAGTGTGGTGGCGGTCGCGGCGCACCTCTATCAGGCGCTGCGCGGCTCGAACAACCTTGTGTTCCCCAACAGCCGGCGTTTAGTCGAAATATACGCAGACTTGCTGCGCCGCCACTGCGAACGCGATTGCGCGCCGAATGAGTTCTGGGCGCACCATGGCAGCTTGGCCAAGGACTATCGCGAAGATGCTGAGCGGGCGCTCAAGGAAGGGTCGCGCCCGGCGACGGCCATCTGCACGACGACCATGGAGTTGGGGATCGACATCGGTTCGGTCAAGAGCGTCTGCCAGATCGGTCCGCCGCCGTCGGTGGCGAGCCTGCGGCAACGACTTGGTCGATCAGGACGTCGAAACGGAGAGTCGGCAATTCTTCGGGGCTACTGCATTGAACCCGCCCTGGGGGCGAAATCCGATCTTTCGGACAACTTGCGGGAAGGATTGGTGCAGTCGGTGGCCATGATCGGCTTGCTGGTTGACGGGTGGTTTGAACCGCCTCGGGTAGGCGGTATCCACGGCTCGACTCTGGTCCAGCAGATACTTTCAATCATCGCCGAGCGGGGCGGCGTGCAGACGCGTGAGTTGTGGGGAACCCTGGTTGCGCAGGACTGCCCATTTGCGGGTCTCTCACGGCAGGACTTTTTCCTGTTGCTCAAGTGCATGGGCGAGCGGCGCCTGCTGATTCAAGACAGTTCCGGCCTTCTCTTGCACGGCGAGCTTGGAGAGAAGCTTGTCAATCACTACGACTTCTTCGCGGTCTTCACGCGCGATGAGGAATTTCGTCTAATCTGCGACGGGAAGACGCTGGGCTCGCTACCCGTGACACGACCCCTCGCTCCTCAACAACGGATCATCTTCGCGGGACGGCGTTGGCGGGTCCTGGAGGTGGACAGCGACAACAAGCTCATTCTGGTCGCCCCGGATAAGGGTGGTGCTCCACCCGCTTTCGAGGGCAGCGGGGCGATGGTACATGACCGAGTCCGGCAGAAAATGCGGGCAGTCCTGGCGAGTCCCAACCAGTTACCCTTCCTTGATCGAGGGGCGCGAACGCTCCTGGCCGAGGGACGGAGCTATTACCAGCAGGCAGGCCTGGACGCCAATCAGATCCTGCAACGTGGCAACGACGTATCTCTACTCACGTGGCATGGCGACTGGGTCAATGATGCCTTAGCCTTGCTGCTCGCTCGTAGCGGTTTGCTGGCCAGCAACGAAGGATTGGTGCTGAAGATCACCGGAAGCACAAGAGAGCGCGTTCTTGCGACCTTGGGTGAGATAGCGGAACTCGACAATGTCGATCCCGTCCTTCTCTTAAGCAGCGCCCAGAATACCTTGCGCAACAAATGGGATTGGGCTCTGCCCGAGGCGATAGCGCGACGCTCCTTTGCCTCTCTTTGCTTGGACTTGCCGGGCGCCTTGAGTACGGCGCGAAGCCTCTCGCGCCCAGACGAAGCCCTGCGAAACTGAGGTGTTGGTGATCGACGCCTTAAGGCTTTCCGGGAACATCTTGAAATGACCATTGGGTGTGCTGGAGGAGGTCAAGCATGTCGTACTAAGTTTACATAATGCGAATTATGCGAAATACAACATCGGGCGAAGCGTCGATCAAATCTGCTGCGCGCACGTCCTCGCTGAGGCAGACGCCAGTTCACTGTCGGGCTGGATCGTTCTCCGGACCAGCAATTCCAAGTTCGTCGTTGAGGCGCTTGACGCTTTCACGCAAGGCGGCGACCTCAGCCTCCAGCCGAGCAAGGTTTGCCTTCAGGGCAAGGACTTCGCCCATCGTGACGGAATCGGCTGGCGAGCCCAAAGATACCTCGGCGGGCGCCACGTCACCGGCCAGAGATCCCCCCAGCAAGTGAGTCCAGCGATTTTCGCGTGCGCCCGGCTGCCGCGGAAGCTCGACGACCAAGGCACCCATAGCGCGTGCTGCCATTTCCTCAAGAAAACCCTGAACGGCGGAAAGGTCAGCGAAACGATGCAGTCGGTCGCAGTTGATGCGCAATTCGCCGGCGGTCTGCGGCCCGCGCAACATCAACACCGCAAGCAGTGCAACCGATGGCGAGGGCAAACGCAGCACCCTCTCCATGTTGTGCGCGTAGCGAGCAACCCGGCTGCCCGTCGACTCGATCACCAGCGTCAGACCTTTCAGGGAATCGATGGCGTTGGCGACTTCGCTTTCGTTGGTCTCGATGATCGGCTGGCGGCTCGTCTTCTGATTGCAGCCGGCAAGCAAGGCGCTGAGGCTGAGCGGATAAGTGTCGGGAACGGTGTGTTGCTTCTCGCACAGGACGCCAAGAACGCGCGTTTCAAGTAGCGAGAGTACAGGCAGGACAGCAGGAGTCATTGGGTCGTCAAGGTGGAGTGAATCGGATCCCGTTGAACGCAGCCTGATCGTGGCCGGCACGAGAATCGGCGGCCGAGCACACGCACTACGCTGGCCAACGGCCGGTCGGTCATGCGCTGGCAACCCTCCAGCGGGATGATACCTTCTCCTGGCGTCCTGACAAAGCGTGCCGGAATGTCGTATCGTGCAGTTTCGCCATGCCTGTCCCCGGGCTGCTCCGATGCCAGTAAGGAAAGCTGCGATTCTTCGACCAAGCGGTATCGACAAACTGAAGGAATGAAACCATGCAAGCAACGCTACACCTTCTCAGCGCGACCGACTTCCCCGCCCTGACCCGACGCTCGGTCGAGATCGTTCAGCTCAACCTAGGCTACCGCTGCAACCAGAGTTGCCAACACTGCCACGTCAATGCCGGTCCGCAGCGCCAGGAGGAAATGAGCGCCGAAACGATGGCAGCCGTCCTCGCCTTCATTTCGGCCAGCCCGCAAGTGCAGGTGATCGACCTCACCGGCGGGGCGCCCGAGTTGCACCCTGGTTTCCGCCAGCTGGTAATGGCGGGACACGAACGCGGGCTACGGGTGATCGATCGCTGCAATCTGACCATTCTGGAGGAAGACGGGCAGGACGATCTGGCGGCATTCCTGGCCGCCCACCACGTCGAAATCGTCGCCTCCCTACCCTGCTACCTTGAAGCAAACGTCGACCGGCAACGCGGCAAAGGCGTCTTCGCCGGCAGCATACGGGCACTGCGTCGCCTCAATGCCTTGGGTTACGGTGTTGCCGGCAGTGGCTTGGTGCTCAATCTGGTCTTCAACCCACAGGGGCCGACGCTGCCGCCGCCGCAGGCCGCATTGGCGGAAAGCTACAGAAAGCATCTTGCAGCGGAATATGGAATCGTTTTTAATCAATTGTTTACTTTGGCCAACATGCCAATCCAGCGGTTCGGTTCGCTGCTCGTTTCGCGCGGCCAATTCAACGCCTACATGCAATTGCTGCGCCGAGCACACCGTGTGGAAAACCTTGAACACGTGATGTGCCTCCGTCTCATTTCGGTCGATTGGCAGGGCTACCTGTATGATTGCGACTTTAATCAGCAACTTTCCATGCCAATCACCGGTCGCCGTGGAAACCGCCAACACATCCGCGAGCTTACCGCCAAACTCCTTGACGATTGGCCGATTCGCATCGCCGATCATTGCTACGGCTGCACAGCGGGACAAGGCTCCAGTTGCGGCGGGGCGCTGGGCGACGATGTCGCGCCGGCGACGACCTGCGCGAACTGATTTTACGGTGTTATCTCTGAGGGCGGAGTTTGTCGCATAATTCAGACAAAGTGTCCAACGAGAACCCATCTTGATCAGTTTTGTCGATCCGGATCGATACAAGTCGCTGAAAGCGACGGGTAAGCTCCCGTCACCCAAGGGCGTCGCGTTTTCGATCATCAAGCTGCTCCAGCGCGATGACTTTCGCGTTGGCGAGCTCGTACACTTGGTGCAGTCCGACCCGGCGATTGCCGGACGCCTGCTGAAATTTGCCAATGCAGCCGCTTTCGGGCGGACGCGGCCCATCGTCTCGCTGCACCGCGCGATCGTCGCCCTGGGTGCATTCCATGTGCGTGATCTGGTCGTCGGCCTGTCGGTTATGCATAGCCACAGCAGTGGGCAGTGCGCGGCATTCGATTACCCAACCTTCTGGGGCCACTCCTTGGCCACCGGCATCGCTTGCCAGGAACTCGCGCACGTTGCGCAGGTGTCGAGTGAGGAGATCTTCACCATCGGCCTGCTCGCGCGCGTTGGCGAACTGGCGATGGCTTCCTTGTTTCCAACCGACTACGCCGAAATCCTGCGTGAAGCACGCCGCGCGCAGGCTGACCTGCGCCAGCTGGAGCGCGATGCCTTTGGCATGAACCACAGCCAGCTGGGAGCGACGATGCTTGCCGAGTGGGGTCTGCCCGAGATGCTGATCCAAGCCGCTTACCACCACGAGCAACCTGACCTGGGCGGCTTCCCGGATGGCTCGCGCCTGCAGACGCTGACCCACTCCCTGCATTTTGCCGGCGCGCTGGCCACCGTCTGCACGGCTGACGAGGAAGCCCGCTGGGGCCTCCTGCCCGGCCTGTTGACGCGGGCAGCACGCCTGGGAATCAGCGGCGACGCACTCAATTCAATCGCCGATCGCATGGTTGTGCGCTGGCGGGAATGGGGAGCCATGCTGCAGGTCCGCACACAGGAGATTCCGCCTTTCGCCGAGGTTCTCGCGGCCAACCCGCCCAGTCGGCGGATCAGCGCGCCGACGCAGTCGGAGTCGCCGGCGAGCGATCTCGCGCCGCGCCTCGCGGTCCAGTTGATCGGCATTCCGCTGCCTGAACTGGAAGCCCTGATGCGGCATATCGAGGCGCTGGGCCACCAACCGGTCCTGGTCGAGAGTAGCGCAGACGGACTGAAGCAAGCGCTGCGGCAGCCGGCGCAAATCATCATCCTTGACATGGAGCTACCTGACCTCAAACCAGCGGCCTTCTGTCGCATCCTGCGCCAAACGCCGGCCGGCAAGGAGGCTTACGCGCTGCTGCTCGTCTCCCCAGGCGGCGAAACTCACATCCTCGAAGCGATCGATGCCGGTGCTGACGACGTCCTGGTCAAGCCATTCACCGTCCAGACGCTGCGCGTGCGGCTCAACACCGCAGCGCGCATGCTATTGCTGCGCGAAGAGATTCAGCGCGAACGACGAGGTATCGTCCGCTCGGCTGGAGAGTTCGCCGTTGCCCACAAGCGTTTGCTGCAGGACGCACTGACCGACACCCTGACCCAACTGGCCAATCGTCGGCACGGACTTGACTTCCTGGCCGCCGAGTGCACCTTTGCCGCCGCCAACGGCTTGCCAATGGCCTGCCTAATGCTTGATATCGACCACTTCAAGCGAATCAACGACACCTATGGTCATGCCGCCGGCGACGCCATCCTGCAGCAGCTTGCCGACCTGCTCAAGCGCACCTCGCGCACCGAAGATCTTGTTTTTCGGTATGGCGGCGAGGAATTTGCCGCAGTACTGCCAAATGCTGCGCCGCGCGCCGCAGCGCAGATTGCCGAGCGCATTCGCGCGATGGCCGAACAGTACGACTTCCGTTGGGAGCGACGCTCGGTACGCGTGACCCTCAGCATCGGCGTTGCCAATCTGCAGCACAATCGTCAGGACAGCAGGAACCTGATCCAGGCGGCCGATGCCGCGCTCTACAAGGCCAAGAGAGCTGGACGGAATCGCGTCGTCGTCGCCGAAACCCCGGCCACCAGGTGAGACCCCCCCACAGACGAACCGCCTCTTCCTTCTTCGACGGCAAGTGAACTCCTGGGGTCCTGGCGCGCAGCAACTCGCCCTTCCCTGCCCTTTCGAGCTTGCCTTGCCAGTTCCCGGCACTTGGCCGCCGGCTGCCCGATCATGGCCAAGCGCCAGAGGCTGGCGGATCGTCGGTCAGCACTCAGCTCAGTGCAGGTCTCCCGCCTTGAGCACGGGCAAGCGCATCACGTCTATGCCTTCGTCGCACAGCATCTCATACTCCTCCTGGCTGGCGTGTCCGCAAATCGAACGTCGGGGTGCCTGCAGATAATGGATCCGGCGCGCCTCAGCAACGAAATCCGGCCCAACGTCCTCGCAGTTGGCCAACAGCAGGTTGGTCAGTTGCTTGTAGGCATCGATCGCCCCACCCTGCGGTGGCGTCCCCGGCACATGCGAAGCCTCGGACCGTGCAGACGGCTTCTGCCGAGCGACGTGCAGCGCTGATGGAACTCGACGCACCTCCAACGAAGCGCACTGCGGGCAGTTGACCAGACCACGATCAAGCTGGCGGTGAAAGTCCTCCGCCGACTGGAACCAGCCTTCAAAACGATGGTCGTGCTGGCACGCAAGGTCAAAGATGATCATCGGGAGGCGCGGAGGAAAGAATTGCGGTTGACGACGGGTACCCGGAGCCGGGGTCGAACCGGCACAGCCGCAAGGCCGAGAGATTTTAAGTCTCTTGTGTCTACCTGTTTCACCATCCGGGCGCTA
>ERZ761602.3801-NODE-3801-length-20622-cov-4.949871_pt1 | contig 20622 bp, 19 predicted proteins | sample MGYA00512165_ERZ761602 | MGnify/ENA primary metagenome ERZ761602 (study PRJEB28899, sample SAMN02445085) | bioreactor sludge metagenome | biome: EBPR sludge; isolation source: Thorneside wastewater treatment plant | place: Australia: Brisbane, Thorneside...
GAATAATGGCGTTCATTTTCTTGTCCTTTCGTCAGGATTTCTCAAATGATTCGTAAGTGAACGCTTTTCACTGATTTCTTTGATTTGGTTCGCCATCCATCGGTAGTCGACTGATGGAGGTGCACTAGAAGCCATTGGCGATTCATTTGATCTCAGAGAGTGAGCTCCGAGCTGAGTAGACCCCGCAATTGGATCGGATTTCAACGAACGCGTGACAGCGTTACCCGATGAGCTTTTTTCCGAGAGTATTGTGTCAGCTCGAAAAGCAGCAGACTCAGAAGTGGCGGGCACTCGGTTGTGGCTACTATCTACAAGTGAACTTGAAGCTCGTCTTCCTCCTCGAGCATAAGACGGAGCCCCCTCGTCGCTCATTCCCATCTCCGCTCTTAAAAACTTTTGAAAACGTTGCTCCTTCTCAATGATTGGGCGAGTGATGTTGGGGTCCGTACTCACGGTCTTTGCAATTTGTTCTGGAATAGTAAGCGGAGCTACGCCGTGTTTCTTTGCTTTGTGCTTAAGATGCGCGTTCTCCAAAACCTTACCGAATTGATCGAGGCTCTTAGCGCCAAGCTTCCTAAGCGGTGATGGGCCCAAAACTTCACCCTGATGATCGACTCTGTCTCCACCATCCAAGAGCGAGCGCGCGGCCCCTCTCACTTTTTGACCAACAAGGCCTGCGAGTGGCGCCTGGGTATGTCCAACGGCGCTGCTCAATGCTGCAAACGAGAGTTTCTTCATTGCAACTCCCGCGCCCAGTCCCAGCGCTCCCGCCGCTAGGGCGGCGCGGTTCATAGCCATCTGCCCGGCAGGTAAGCCGAGATCAGAGGCAAATTTCCTTGTGATGACAGGAACGAGAAAGATTCCAATCACCACTACTGCCATCTTGGCTAACGCAATTAAATTGAGTGCATCACTCATGCCTTCCCCCCGAAAGTCATAAGAAATACTCCAACCAAAATAATGAAAGTGGTTTGCCAAAGAAAAAGAAGTGTTACTTCGCGCAGAAGCTGCTGAAAAACAGAGAAGTCTTCCGCTAGAATTCCACGGGCTAAAACAAAGGGGCCGAAGATTTTAAAAAAGAAAAAGAAGATGAGAAAAAAGGCGTAAAGAAAGTACTGGCCGACATCGAGAAGAAAAGTGAGCAAGACCGAAAGAATTTTCAGTACGCTATCAAAGATTCCCGTTTTAAGGTGAATTCTCTCCCATACAAGTGGGCCCAACATCTCTCGGCCTTTCCAAGTGCCAAACTCATCTCGGAAAACTGAGGTAACAAGAAAGGTGTTAAGTGCATCCACCACTCCTTTGATTCCATTTACAATATGCGGCCACAGTCCAATCAAAACGGCAAAGGTGATGAAGGCATAAACTTTGGAATCGAGTGCAAAATTTTCAAATCGATTTAAGGCGTATAGACCAAGGCTCACGAGAAATAAAAGAACGAGTATTGAAAGTGCAACTTGATTAACTCTTAAGTCGAAATCTCGAAACACTCCTGAAATGGGAAATACTTCAATCATCTCTTAGGCTCCCAACTGCCTTTCCAGCGTTGTTCGACCATCTTGGAAGACTGAAGATCCTCAATCGCTTGTCTTCGCCGTTCTCTTGCAGCTTCTTCTCTTAGCTGGTTGTTTTCTTCGATGAGTCTGGCGAGCTGCTGTCTGGTCACTACTTGGGACTCGAGTTGTTTGAGCTGAATTTGGGCGGAAATCTGTTGGGCCCGTGCGGGCGACGCGCCTTTTAATTCCCGCTCGAGTGAATCAATTTCCTTGAGATCGGATTCTGACGTCTTTTGGATTTGATCTTGGAAGGAATCATAGTCTTTTCTTCTCTCTTCATCGGCTTTTGCCTTTTCGGGAAAGAGGTCTTTGTAATAGTGAACGTAATCTCGAACCTCTTCTGCATTTTGTCGAAATTCTTTTAAATTTCGATTTTTTCCAAGTCGGACAACTGCTTCTTGGAATTCTTTGGCTTTTCGAAAAGTATTGAGAGATTTATCAATTCCAGCTTGAACCTTCTCGGCCATTTCTACGGCTCGATTCATGGCTTCTTGAGATTGATTGGCGACCTTCAAGAGTCGATTGAGCTCCGCGAGCTGTTGCGCACTTTGGGCGACTAAGACGGCGAGGTGAGCATCACCGGTGTCGCCGACACCAAATATTGAAACGAGAGACGTAGCTGCAAGAATCTGTAAGTTCAGAATCATTTTGCCTCCTCGATGAGTTTAAAAATTTTCTCCTGGAATTTTCCTTCGACGGTTGCGAGCTTTTCATGCAGGACCTGATTTTCTCTTGGATCAGAAGTGGAGAGAACGTATTCCAAATCATTTGGGCTGTAGCGAAGAACGGATCGACGCTCGTCGTCCATAAGGAAGATGTCGCTATAACTTCCTTTCTCTCTTTGAAGCGATCGAATGAGTGAAGCTTCAACTGCTTTTAATCCCAGAGGCTCTTCATAACCTCGAGCGTCGCCTCGCTGCTGGAGGATCGCTTTGAAATTTGTGTTGGCGAGAATGGCACCTCCAGCAGGATTCGACGTGATTTTTTCAAGGCCCTGAACGCAGATGACAACTCCAGCAAAATGTTTTCGAACGGTGGAAACTAGTTCGTCAACGAACTGGGGTTGGGTTTTTAATAGTGAAAATGCAACTTCATCGAGAACGATGTATGAAAATCGATCCCGAGCTCGCAAGCTTTGCCAAATGGCAGAACAGAGAATGAGCTCAACGACTCGGAGTAAATCCTCAAATTCTTTGAGGCCTTTTAGATCAAAGGTTATTACTGAGTCGTTGAGCTCCAGGGGTGCGGGGTGGTCAAGAAAATCTCCGAATGCGGAGCCGTGCGAAAATCGACGAAGTAAGATTGAAAGCCGTTTGGCTTTATCATTTGGAGTCTTGGCGAGTTCTTGCTGAAGATAAAGAATAGGATGCTTTGGCAAAATATCGAGCTCGAACACCTTTTCGAGGGTGTCATGGAGAATAGCTCGTTCTTCTACACTCGGCAGTTTTCCTTCGTCTCGACACATTTCTTGAAAGACAAGTTCAATATGTTCTCGTCTGCGTCTTTCGTCTTTTTCGTCACTTTGCTTTGAAATGAAGAATGGACCAACTTGTCCCGCGGAGTCAGCATCGAGTGAGAGCAGTTTCCCTCCTAAAAATTCCGTCAGCTTGTTGTATGATCCCCCAATATCAACAATGAACACCTTGGGATTGAGTGAAAGGCTTTGGAGCAGGAGTGAATTGACGAAAAAAGATTTACCGGCCCCGCTTGTCCCTGAAACGAGCCAGTTGTAATTCGCAAGCCTCTTTGAAGTAGGATCAATCGAATAGAGCGAAGCGTTTCTTGTTCGAAATGTAACAACGGGTCTTTCATCTCCATAAGCAGCTCGAAAGAAAGGAAGAAAATGGATTCCATTGCTACTTAAGATGGAATGCTGATGAAAAACCTCTCCGTAAAACCAAGGAATTGTTTCAAGAAAGGCGTCAAAAGTATTGAGCGTAGTCTCTTCGAATTCAAGCTGGTGAAGAGAGCTATGCGTATTGAGAATGGCGGTGAGTGCTCGCCGCAGGAATAAGTCGCTTTTTCCCCGAAGACCTATGGTAAAAGTCATTTCCGACAGGGAGTCGTTCTGTTCGTTGAGTCGTCTGAGGAGCCCATCCGTTTCCTTGAACTTTGCCTCCGACGCTGGATCGCCAGTGGCTTTTCTTGTGGCCAGACCGAATAAGATTTGGCGCTTCCGTTCAAAGCGTCGTTTAAGTGGTTCAATTTCTTTACCGCGAAAACGAACGGAAAGTTCTAAGGGTATAGGAAGAGAAGTAAGCGCTTGAATCATTCCAAGCTCGGAATGAGATTCAGGAAGCGATTTTAACGTCAGCGCGCGAAATGTTTCTCCGTTGACCTGAACCCGCTTCGGCTCGACGGAGACGTCCGGCCATTCCTCAAGGAGATCTGAGGCTGCCAGATAGCTTCTTCCGTTCGCTGCTTTTGCGATGACACGATGGATTTCATCTTTGGAAAGTCCAGTCGCTTTAAGTCCCATCGCCTGGAGTTGGAGCTTTAGACTGTCCCTGCGGCTCTCAAGGTCCTCATAGGAAATTACGGCTTTCGGATTTTCTCTTAAAGACGGTTTTGAATTTTGGAATCGACGATAGCAAAGTAAAATCGATGTCTCAAAGAGATGGTCTTCACCGATATCATTAAAAACATCGGAGATCTGATTCCAAAATACCTTTTTGCCAAACTCACCACCAAGCCGCTCGAGTTCCTCCAGTTTTTTTTGAAAAAAGGGTTCGAAGTCAGAAGTCTTTCGAAAGATAATTTGGATTTCTTCCTTAGGTTTCAAGCTAAGGAGATTTCGCCACCTCTCGTGTAGGGTTTGCCATTCCTGTGATTCAAAGAGTGAGCCATCGACGCCTTCAATGGAAAAAATAAATCCCGAGGAACCGTCACGATCGAACATAAAGCCCTTAGTGTCGATTGAGGTGAGAGGAAAAAATGAACCTAGATGTTGTTGCGATTCTGTTTTCATTCTCTACTCCAGTTGGGTGATGTTGATCGCGTAAGGCCCTCGGGAAGTTGCACATAACGAATCCACTTTTGGAGAAAGTGACTTTCGTATTTGCGGTGAAAATAAAGTAGGATGCCAAACATCACGAGAGCGACTACGAGCGCAAAGAGCATTCCGAAGCGCACAAAAGAGAGAGCTTCAGCGAGGACAACGTAAGTTCCTCCAACCACGGAAAGCTCCATCAGGCTCAGCCCAAAGATTTTAAGTCGTTCATCGAGTCTTCGGTATATTGGCAATCTCATTCTTTACACCTTGAAGAAATTGATAAGAGTCATGGCAGCACCGACCACAACGGCGCCCACGATGCACATCACAAGGCGCGGCATTGCGTCCTGATCGCCCTTAGCCATCTTAAGTCCGCACCAAACCGCGCAGCCTACAATGATTGCCATGACTACTTGAGAGAGTTTATTAACTGCGTCTCCAATGTCAGAAACTACGGCGCCAGCTGCTAAAAGCATCGAAGGCGCAAGCACAAATATGGTGCTTGTCGGAAAAAGTGAAAATCTTCGTATAAAAATCATTTAGAAAACCTCCTTGTTACATAGGATCTGATTGAATTGATCGACGTCGTTCCAAGAGAGTTCCCGACCGTAAAGGTCGGAAGTGCGCCAATCAATGAATGCGAACTTTAGATCGGATGTTAAAATAGAGTTCATATGTGCTCCTTTCAGTTAAATTAAAAATCTAATTTGATAGTGCTTGCGGATTTGTTCGTCTCTGAGTTCCTGGAAGCGTTTCTCAGCTGGTGAGAGGTTTTCTTCCTGTAGCCAGCTCCAAAATCGACGGAAGAATGTCCGAGCAGTTTTCGAAAGTTCGATATCCTTAAAAATATTTGATGGCTTCATGGTTAGAGTCCTTTCAACAATTCTGTGTCCGATACGGAGCGCAAAAATTCTGTAAAACTTTCCCAGCCGCAGTGTTTGTTTTGACAAAAGAGCTGTCCGTCGAATTTAGTGAGATTGTCCGATTTGCATTGAGGACAAATCCCACCGTAAACTTCAGCGGGAGTTTTCATCGCCCGTGAGCTAATCTTAATGAGCGGATTTAACATTCGTTCTCCTTTCAAACTTCTCGTTCAAATCAATTTGATCAGTCACATGGCAAGAAGTGTGCCAATTGTTCGACCGAGAGAAAAACAAGCTAAGTGTTGGGCGTGATTTGAAAAAATATTCTCGGAGGAGCTGCATCGATTAGATGAAAAATCGATCAGTTCTTAGAACTGATCGGAAAAATTCTTATTGCTGAGAATAATATAAAGTTTTTCGGCATCGAAAGGATCGACCAGAGCAACCGACCCCATCCATTCAGAGCGAGTGAAAATTAAGCAGCTCCGAATTCCACGAGTCATTCTGTAAAGCTATGAGATTACTATCTTTTTCAAAATAAATTCTTAAGTCTGAGAATTATCATTCTTAAGAATGAGACGGTTTTTGTTGCAATCGAGCGTTTCCATGTTATGAAGCCGCCGCCATGACGGACAAGCTTTCAAAAACTGAATCGGAACTCGAGATTACCATCTCAAAAAAAGTGTCTGCCAGAATACTCATTGTAGAAGACGATACTTTTTATCGTCATCATCTCAGAGAAAATGTGCAGCCACTTTTCAATTCCTTCGAAATTCATTTTGCAGACACAGTTGAGGAAGCTCTGGATTTCCTATCGCGTGAGGTCGTGCATGTCGTTTTACTTGATCGTTCGTTAAAGGATCCACTGACGGGGACCGAGACGAATGGGATCGACTGCATTCCAAGATTTTTGGAACTTCAACCGCATATGGAGATTCTTGTTTTGACGGCTCATCAAGATGTTCCGGAAGTTGTCCGAGCAATTCGCCTAGGCGCTCACAACTATTTGAGCAAAGATGCAGAGCCGTCTTTGATCCTTGCTCAAGTTGAGCGTGCTGTCGTCCATGCAAAGAAAAATTATTCCGAAACACTTGCAAAGAATTCCATTGATGTGGGTCAGAAGGGCGGAGTTATTGACTTTGTCGGTCGTTCGAGAGCAATTCGTCTTTTAAAGGAACGCCTTACTGCCGTTTCAGAATCCGACCGCCCCGTTCTTTTGCTTGGAGATCCGGGCACGGGTAAGACCACGGCCGCGAAATGGATTCATTCACGACGTGAAAAATTGGCAGGTAAGATGATTCCATTTGTATCGATCAATATGGCGGCCATTCCTGCAGCATTGGCCGAAAGTGAACGTTTCGGCTCTGAAAAGGGTTCATTTACAGATTCCAAACAAATGCGAGAAGGCCTCTTCGAGCAAGCCGATGGCGGCATACTTTTTTTGGATGAAATAGCGGAAGCGACTCCTGAAATTCAAGCAAAGCTTTTAAAAGTTTTAGAAGAAAAAACATTTTATCGGGTTGGAGGACGGCAGCTTCGTACTTCGAATTTCAAGCTGATTTGCGCCACTAATCGCAATCTCGAAGAAATGATAGAGAATGGACAATTTCGCGAGGATCTCTATACGAGAATTTCAACATTCGTCGTACCGATTCCTTCGATGGCCGAACGAAAAGAGGATCTGGAAGATATCCTAAAAAGTTTGCTGCCCAATGCGTTAAAAGAAAACAAGATTAGAAAATTCGCTTTTGAGGATATTCCGCAAGATTTTATCGAGCACCTCCGAAATCATGCACTCCGAGGCAATGTTCGGGGAATCGAAAAGGTGCTTTCGCAGGTGCTTGTCTACTGTCCCAAAATAAAGGATGGCACGGTCGATTTGTCTCCATGGAAGTCCGCGCTGCAACTTTCGGGCAAAAGCTCGCAGAGCAAACAAAAAAAGGAATTTTACTTTAATTCTGATTTTTTGAGATCCGATTTTCCCGGGATGGAAAGATTTTTGAAAAGAATTCAGAAAGTCTTACTCATTCAGGCTGACGAAAAGTTTAAATCCAAAGAAGAGGCTGCGAAGGTCCTTAAGATCTCAGTTGCAAGTTTTTATCGGCTGATGAGGGAAGCTAAAATGATGGAGGCAAAGGGATGATCATGAAAGCGGCACTTTGCGTTCAAATTCTCGAGGCACTCCACAATCCAAAGATTGCCAACCTCGTTCAGAGAACGCTTTATGAAGATCTCGCTACATTCGGTGTTCCACAGCCGCTCGACCTTGCCGTTACTACGATCGAAAAATTGAAACAAGCCGGAGAAAAATATCCCGCTGCGGCGCAAAAACTAGCTTTAGAAATCTATCCGACTTGGCAGGGGATTTCCGTCCGAGAAAAATACCATGCCTATAATTGGAGCGTTGAACGTCGCGGCTCCGCGCAAGTTGCTTCTCAATATGTCGCCGGAAAATCGTTACTCGATTTGGGGGGAGGTCCTGGGACATTTGCAATCGAGACACTCAAGCTTTTACCCGAAAGAGATTTAAAAGTGACGATTGCCGACATTGCTGATTGGAGAAACGATCAAGCGAAAGCCAGTCCAAATATTGATTTCAAGCAATTGGAGGCGGGGCGAGCCCTGCCATTCAGAGACCAAGAGTTTGATTCCTTAGCACTGCTTTATGTCTTACATCATGTGGAGTCCGACCATGATGCCTTTCTTCTCGAGGTAGGGCGTGTTGCCAGAAAAGCCATTCTCATTTTCGAAGATGTGAAAGTTGATTTATCACGAGGCAGGCCGCAAAGGGCTCATCAGCCAGCACGAGATCTTGAAGAAAAATTTCTATCGCTGAGTTTGGAGGAGCAGCATCAATTCATCGCTCTGGTCGATTACATCTGTAATCACATCGCCTCTCAAGCTCTTGGAATGCCGGTGCCAGGAAAATATTACGAATATCGCGCTCTCACCGATAAGTTGAAATCTCTGTTTCCCAGAGCAAATGTCATTTCTCGATATCATGGAATCCACGATCAAAAAACTTATCCCAATCCAGAAGCGTTATACGTCGTCCAATTTGATGAAGGTGCCAAATGAAATCTATTTTTTGCTTTTCTTTAATTCTTTCCATTTTTGCCATTGAAGAAACCGTAGGCGCGCCTAAGAAGATCGCCCTATTGCTCAAAGCAAAGGAGAATGCCTTTTACGATGCAATTTTGCAGGGCGCAAGAGATCGCGCAGAAGAACTACAGTTCGAAATCGTTCCGCAGTACGGAAAAAACGAGGATGATTGGCAATCTCAGGTTGCATATCTGAGGAGTGAAATTAAAAATTTCGACGGTTTTGTCCTCATACCCAATCGATCCGATGCCTTCGAAGGAGTTCTTAATGAATTAAAAAAGGCAGCAAAGCCCGTAGCGATTGTGGATACGCCACTTACTCGAGGGCAAGATCTCGTTCTGACTACAATTAGTTCTGACAATCGAGCGGGAGGACGGCTTGCTGGCAAATATATGGTGAACCAGATTGGAGTAGAGCCGGAAGCTAAAGGTTGCATCGCTCTTTTTTCCGGAAACCCAAACGCCAAAACTCATCAAGATCGAAACACTGGGTTTAAAGAAATTCTAAAACAAGAACGACCAGATCTTCGTATTATTGAATATGTCGCACTCTCCAATCGGGAAAAAGCGAAGGAATTAACTCGGTCGCATCTGTCACAAATTCGAAAGTGTTATGGCGTTTTTGCTGGCAGCGACACGATGATCCTGGGCGTATTGGATGTATTTGAACAAAGTAAGCTTCGAGAGCCGGCTGTTATGGTGGGATACGATGCAATTCTCGAGGTTCAGAAGAAAATTTTAGAATCCAAAATTCGTGCTTCGATTCAACAATCGCCCTCGGAGATGGGGCGCACTGCGATTGATTCCTTCGCCAACTTTTTCAATAGAGAGCCACTAGAAAAAGTGCAGATCATTGAACCGAAGCTTGCTCTTCAAAGTTTGAAGTTAGATGGGCTCACCGATAAAGAATTTGAAACCATGACACAAATTCGAAAGAAATCGAAATGACGAAGCGGCTTAAATTGTTTTCACCATCGATTCTCTCAATTTATGGAAAGCATTTGTTAAGCTTATTCTCGGTCGCAGCTGTTTGTTTTGTATTGCTCTTATTTCTCGTGGAAAAGCAGATGGCACCATATTTTTATTCTGAATTTTATGAAAGGGTTCAGACCGCTATTCGGGGAAGTGAATCGATGGTCGCTTTAGCCCTTCTCGAGGGAAATCAGGAAAAAGCCACTCGTATTGTAGAAGAGACGCCTCTCTTTCGAGACGCAACGTCAAAGAAATTAAGTTTGGTGTCTCTCACCGAACCTCGGGAGAAATTAGAATGTGCCGGACAGATTCAATCCTTTAAATGGGGCAAGGTTTGTCGCGAGAACACCCAGATTTTCGTCGTATTACCAATTAGCTCTGTGGAAAGCCTAGTTGGAGATCTTCGTCTGCACTATCGAATGAATATCGAGGATTGGGGGCCTTACAAAAAAATGAAAGTGGCAATTCTCCTCTCGCTGCTATCACTCTTTGTCGCAGGCATGATCTTTTTTGTGCTTTTTTATCGCACGACTGTGCGTCCGATTCGGAGAACCTTATCGAAGGTGTCTCACGCTGAAACTGAAGCAGATTTTGTACCACTGCTGAAAGAATTGCCTTTTGAAGAACTTCAATCAGTCACAGCAAAACTCGCCGTTCGATCAAAAGACATTGCTCTCTCCAAAATTGCGCGACAAGTAGCCCACGATATTCGATCACCTCTTACTCTTCTCCTTCATCTTTCAGAAAAGCCGGAGGTATGGAAAGATCACAACGAACAAGATATTTTTCGTCGTTCTATTTCCCAAATACGGTTTTTATCGGATGACTTATTAAAGCGATTTCGCGGCGAGAATCAGGAAGCTGCAGAGCAGCCATGGTCATTTTTATTTTCCGTCATACGCTCTGTCATTTCAGCAAAACAGATTTCAACTCCGCTCTCGTTAGCCAGATTTTATGTGGACATACCTGAAGATCTAAAGCTTGAGAGTGTTGCACTGTCAGCGTCCGTATTTGATCGCATCCTGTCTAATATTTTAAGCAATGCAATAGAAGCCGTGCCTTCAGATCGACTTGGTCAAATTAAGGTTAGCGTTGCTCGAGTGGCATTCGAAGGGATCGATTCAATTTGTCTTCAAGTTATCGATAACGGAAAAGGAATGAATTCAAAAGTTTTGGAGATGGTTCGTCAGGGAAGCGGAACGCATGGAAAAACAGATGGTAATGGAATTGGACTGCAGCTGGTGAAGTCTGAAGTCGGAAAGGTTGGAGGAATTTTTGAGATCGACTCTATCGAAGACAAAGGTACAACGGTTAAATTGACACTTCCCATTGCTCCTCGTCCTCAATGGCTACTAACTGAATTGAATTTAAAGAACGACGAACGAGTTGTGGTGGTAGATGACTGTGACACAATAGGAAAATTGTGGAAGCAACGACTTCCCCAACATGAAATTGAATTCTACCACTCAATGCCCGCGGATAGCGTTTTCGCAGACCAGCAAAAGACTACTTTTTTAATCGATTATGATCTCAAGATGTCAAAGACAGGACTCGATGCCATTCGCGATTTTCAAATTGCGCAAAATTCCGTACTTGTTACTGCAGCCTATGACGATCCTAAAGTTCAAGCGCAGGTCCTTAATCTGGGATGCAAGATGCTACCTAAGTTGGCTCTTCCATTCGTCCCGATTCTCATAAGTTAATTTTCGCGGCTCATTTCGCTTCGTTTGTTCCTTCAGCGTTCGGTGAAAGGAAGCAAACGATGCTTAAGAAATTTCACCACGAATCCATTAACTTCAGAATGAAGATTCATTTCAAAGCTCGCCGATATTCGTTTCTCTTTATGCTTGGACTTCGAAAGTCTCACATCTGGATTTTAGCGCTACTGCTTGCAATCGCCGAGATTGGTCATTTCCTCCTCAATAGACCTTGATCAGGCTGAAGCTTGCGAAGGGAGAATCCTGGAGACTCTTTAAGTTTCGCTTTTCAAGTCCTTCGTTTGTTGCTGCAATCGTGTCGGGGGAGAAATTATGAATGCAAAACATATTGTGTCTATAAGCGCGATTTTGACATTGTCTCTAAGCACAAACCTTTTGGCAGAAACCAATACAGACATTGAGGTGAAAGTGACCTCGATGAAAAACGTAGCACGATCGACGGCCATCGAAGTTTGTGGAACCGCGGTTCACAAAGATGGAGTACAGCCCTTAATGGTCACCATCCAACATTCCGAATCACAATACTCAACACTGAGTGGGAAGAACTCGAATTGGTGTGCTTTGGTTGCGAGGAAGACTTTCACCGGGGATGTCGATGTGAGCGCGATGACTCTCGATGGTAAATCGAGCGGTGAGGGGTTAAAGGCCTCTTTATCGAGGAATTGATTCAGCCAAGTACTACTCGATTTTGTAAAAAACAATCGTTGCCTGACTTCTAAGTCTTCCCCTATCCTTGAACTTCAATGGGGGCCAAGGGCTTAATTTCTTTCGTCTTTTTGTTTCTTGTTTCGCAAGTCGAGATGGCATTTTGCTGCGAATTGATGCATGTCGCCAAAGCTTCTGTAGGTTCTATCGATTATATTTCTCATTCCGATTCGGATGACGAGAGCCACGATCAAAAGGAGTCAAAAAGTTCAGAGGATCCGAGCCATTCTTTGGTTTGCCACGTTCACATCCCCTTTGTATCCGACACGTCAGTTTTAGTTTTTCCAAATAGCGCAGAAAAAACTTTGCGAGTTGCTGAATTCAAAACATTTGGCATTTCCAGTTCATCTGATCTCTTTCGGCCGCCACGCGCTTAATTTTTCAAAAAATTAATTCAAGATCTTGAAAGTACAAAGATAAGCGCTCTTGTGCGTGAGTCTTTATTGGGAGGACATATGAAAAATTTATTTAGAGGAAAAGTTGTTGGAGCAACCTTAAGCACTTTGTTTTTAGCAGCAATAGCGGGATGCGGAAGTGATGATGCTCGACGAAGAGAAATAGCACAAATCGAAGGTGAAGAGGCGGCAAAGAAGCAAGTCGAAACCGAGAATCGCAATCGAGATCAACGAGCGAAGGCGATGGAAGAGGATTTGGCTCAGCGAGATAATTTCATCGATGCTTTAACCGGCGATTTCGTCGGGACGTACACGAGGATTGATTCAATTTACGGCGAACAAAAGTGGGAAGTGCATATGAATCTCACATCAAGCTTGCCTACTTACAAACCACCTCAACGTGTGCGATCACCCGAAGAGATTGCGGTTGATCTCGCAAAAATTGCGATTCGTCCAACAGTCAAAGAAACAAATTTAGATTCAGGAAATACTTTTGGTTGTGACTATGGAGACGTTCTTCCTGATTACAACTACGGAATGTTTCAAGCGAAGGCTTCGAGTTGCAATAAGCAATATTTCGTTAGCTTGGCTTTGCCGGATACGACGGACGAAAATCCTATTCCTAAAGATTCACAAATTAAAATGGCAAGAGCACTCATGAGTGGAGCTCTTTTGCGAGTCGACGAGCTGACCGTCATCATTACCTCGAACTTCGATCGGGAAAAACGCATTGTGCAGCTGAAAAGGAAACTTCCCAATGAATAAGAATCATCTTTTTTCACTCGTTGGGCTTACTTTTCTTGTTGTTGGTTGCGACGAACCAGTTCTCAAACTCTCGGGATCTCTTCCTGGGAAGTTGAGTGTCGTTAAGACTACCGATAAGGCGAAGCGAGAAAATGCGAACACGTTAGTAACCGTTCGCGGGTTTAAGATCGATCAACAAAATTTCGGCATTGATATTTTGGAGAGAGACTTATCGAAGACTTTGTATGCCTTTAAAATTAAAGGCGAGAGTCCCAGTAAGATTCAGCTCCATTCGCAGATTTTTGTTCCGAAAGGCTTCATATCTTTGCAGGTTCAAGATTCGTGTGGTGAATACGCAGCGGAATCATTGAAGGTAAAGGCCTGTCTGTCGGAAGAATCTATTTATTTTGCAATTGATGCCCAAACTGAAAAGGGTCCGTGGCAATTATTTGTCCACGCGGCGAAGAACTTCGACGACTCCGACGGAATGCAAACGGAATACTCTCTCGATACTCTTGTAAAGAGTGTTAAGAAATTTACGTATGAAACGAACATTCGGCGAGAGGTTGTGTTTCAAGGCAATCAAAATATTGCTTTAGCACGAGCCAATTTACTTCCGCGGTTGAATTTAAAAGTTCTGCTCGAAGGACCGAAAGCACTTTTTAGTTTACCCGAGGCTCTTTCGTCATTTCTTCCATTCGTATTTCCAAATCGATGGTACGAACTCGACCGAACGAAGGCTCTTTACCAGGCGGAGAGATACTCCTATGCAGTTTTGCTATCGCAGCAGGTTTCTACGGCAGCAAATTTTTATTTTACGATTAGCCACTATGAATTGGCTCTGAAGGAAATGAGGGGATTTCTTACAACTCTCGAGACGACCTATCGACGAGTCCATGACGCTGTCGAAGGAGGATTTGAGGATCCTAATGAGGCGGCCATCGTTGGAAATCGACTGTCGAAATTGAAATCGGATGTTTTGTCTCTTGAAGACGATTTACGGCAGCAATACGCATCGCTCTCTCGATTTTTGGGGCGACCCATCCAAACTCCAATATCGATTGAACTTCCTTCGCTGCCTTCCGATCCCACTATTCCTGAGATCGATGTCTTTCAGGTAACTAAGCAAGCCGAAGAAAAGTCACTCGAGCTCAAACAAATGGATTTACTGATCGAAGCAGCAAAAAAACATTCGAAAGGAGTCACGTTCTCCTTCTTTGATCCAGGTGCGATTGGGGGATGGGAGATTGGATTTGATAAAATTCCACGAATTGAAATCGCACAATCTGAGACAAGACGGCTTGAAGCGGAAAAAGGCTTGGTTGGCCGAGTTTTGGGTGAGGAAGTTGAAAAATTTGCTTCCATTGCGGATCGAGTACTAAAGCAGGCTCCTATCGTAAAAAGTGCTCTCGTTAATTCTGAAAAGACCGTCCGTCGAGAACTCGACCATTTGAACTCCGGTGAGGATTTCAATGCCTCTCACTTTGTCGATCGATTCGAAGAACTTCTCGGATGGAAACAAGCTCAGGTGCAAGTGGCTCTTCTGAGTTTTATTATGAAGAACAAGCTCGAGAAACTTTTGACCGAAGGTCATTACGAAAATCTTTTGGCGGTGGTGCCAGAAGGAAAACCGATCCAGAAAAAAGGGAAATAGACTGATGAAACTAGGAAACGCGATACAGCTAGCAATTTTGCTAAATTCTCTGACATTTTCTGCAACTTTTGCAGATAGTCATGAAAAATTGACAAATGAGACCGACTGCAAAGAACACAGCGGCACGTGGGATAGTAAAGAACAGATGTGTAAGGTGAAAAAAGCCGAACATGATCATGATGATAAGGATCACAAAGACCACGCTCATAACGATAAGAAGAAAAAGTAGAGCGGAGGGAGGACTGTCGAATTTTTGGCGACCATTAAGTACTTGAAATGAGTTTTAAGTTTTGACGGTATCGCGGAAGTTAAAAGGATTTGATAGGCTTGAGTTTGACACGGAGAATAAAAGGACACTGAGTGGCTAAGTTTTTTTCTACATTATCTGTCGTCGTGCTTGCGTGGGGAGTCTTACTCTCCACCTTCCATAATTTTATGGAGATTGACACAGCGGTGGGAAATTTGGAAATTAGCTCATCTACGCATGCAAGTCCTTGCAACGATGGTGCGAGTACTGACTCGCATTCAAAAGACGGGCACGCTTGTCACTTCGGCTGTTGTGCGATGGTCTTTTCAAAATTTGCTTTGAAAGGCTCTTCTCCTAGCGGTGAAAATCACGTGAATTTTGACAACGTCGGCAAAGCCTCTCAATTTCACTTAGATCTCTTCCGTCCTCCCAAAGCTTAATCCTTATCAATAAACTGCTTTGAAGTCGTACATGGGATGTCTCCATGTGGGCGCGCGAGCTTTGGTTACGGGGATGGCACATGAAGTATTTAAAAATTGGTCTCTTACTTAGTCTTTTAACAAATCATTCAATCTCGGCAGAAGAAAATCCATCTGCTGCAGATGTTTCAAAGTGCGCGTCGATTTCCTCGACGAAGGACATTGTTCGATGTGCTTTGGAAAGGCACCCATCCATTCTTCGTGCGATGGCAGAACGAGATCACGCTGCCAAGGCAGAGGGTAAAGCCTCCTCTATTCCCAATCCCGAAGCATCGACGACAACAACCTATGGCAAAAGCTTAGGTGACAAACTTTGGACCTTTGAAGCGTCTCTCGATCAAAAAGTCGAAATCGGCGGAAAACGAAGCTCGCGCATTAAACTGGCTCAGTCAGAGAATGAGTTGGCCGAAGGTTCGTTAAAAAAGGCTCAAGAGGAAGTCTTTCTCGAAATGGTTCACTCGCTCAACCGTCATCGTCAGATTCATGAAGAAATGGAATTGATCAACGAGGCGGTGTCAGCCTTCCAACGGGTGAAAGCCATCTATGAAAAACGGGGTCGCTTAAGTGCTGAACAAAAAGTTTCCTCGGATTTATTTGAACTCTCTATTGGGGAGCACCGTTTACGAAGAGCTAAGATTCAGGGTGAAAAAGACGCCCTCTCGAGACACTTCGAATTGATTTTGGGCCAAAATCTTCCGGAAGATGAAAAGTTCATGCCCAAGTTTCGAAAATCATGGCCCGAGATCGCCCCAGCAAATGAAGTAAAAAGTGGGGAGATTCAAATCGCAACTGCGCAATTCAAAGCGGCAGAAGCGGAGTGGAAAGCCCAGAAGGCAGAGTCTTATCCCGATATTACGATTGGCCCCGTTTTTGAGTGGGAACGCGAAGGACCCACTGACGTTTATCGGTACGGACTCAACTTAAGCCTCCCTCTTCCGCTTTGGAATTGGAATCGTTCCGGGCGCGCTTATGCCGAACGAGGAAAAATTGCGGCTGAAAGACATTTAGAATTTACAAAGAAGGAAGCTCAATCTGAGCGACAACAACACATCGATAAATATAAAGCTCTTGTGGGAGCGCTGGCTCAAGCTCCTGATCTCAAAAATCTAGAGACGAAACACAGAAGAATTGAAACCCTTTTCGAGCAAGGTTTAGTTTCTACGTCGCTCTTCATTGAAGCCCATAGGCAAATTCAAGAATTTACGGAAAGTCGAAATGAACAAGAGCATGAGGCCAATGATGCTCTCTGGAAAATCTATGCACTCGATGGCCGAATGTTTGAGGAAGAACTATGGAACTCCAATTTTTAAAGTTTATTTTTTTCTTTAGCCTCCTTTCGCTGCCGGCGTCCTTATGGGCGGAAGAAGGTCACGATCATGCGAATGAGAAAAAAGACGCGCAAAATCACGCCGAAGATAAAGATGATCACGATCATGAGGGCGAAAAGCATGACGAAGAAACGAAGGACGATCATGCCCACGATGACCATAAAAAAGAATCGCACGGTAAAGGTGAAAAGGATGAGCATGGACACGCTCACGGCCATGAAGAGAGTTCACCAAAGTTTGGTCCTGGAAAAGCAATCTTGGCGGTTCGAGATGAAGGGGCTCAATTTCAATTAAGTGAAGAATCCACAAAGTTTCTGGGATTGCAGTTCCAAGCCCCTAAGATTCAAACCTGGGGTAAAGGAAAAGAAGCTCTCTCAGCTCTTTCGATACCCGTCAGCGCACTTGTTTTTTTTCAAGCTGAAAAGGGCGTTTACGTTCGAAGCGGAGGATGGATTGAGCTCATTCATATCAAAATTCTGAAGAAAGCGGACGGTCTCGCCTTTATTCAAGCGCGAGAACTGAATGAAAAAAGTGAAATCGCCGTAAAGGGCACCGCGTTTTTAAGAGCAGCCCACCTTGAGGCTTCTGGCCAAGGTGGCGAAGGACATGCGCACTAAAAGGGGAAACGAATGATCGACCGACTTATAAGAGCTTCCATTCACAATCAGGCGATCGGATTTATTATTGCGGCAATCGTCATGATTGGTGGACTTTACGCTTTTAAATTCCTTCCGATCGACGCCGTTCCTGACATTACGAACGTTCAAGTCACCGTAAATTCTCAGGTGATTGGTCTCGTTCCAGAAGAGATTGAAAAGTTTGTAACCTTTCCGATTGAAAGTGAAATGGGTGGGATTCCTGGCGTACTTGAAGTCCGTTCTATCTCTCGATTCGGGCTATCCCAGGTGACCATTGTTTTCGAAGAAGGTTTTGACATTTATTTGGCTCGACAACTGGTGAGTGAAAAATTGCAAACCGTTCGCGAAGATCTTCCGAAAGGAGTCGAGCCGAATCTAGGACCAATTACGACAGGGCTCGGGGAAATTTATTTTTATGCCCTCGAAGCGGAAACACCTGCAAAAGATCCGAAAGACAGACTGAAGCAGCTGATGGAACTGCGTGCACTTAATGAATACTCCATCAAACCCAGACTACTCATGGTGAAGGGTGTTTCCGAAGTAAATGCGATTGGCGGTTACGAAAAACAATATCATGTGAATCCAAGACTGGATGAAATGTCACGATTCGGAATTGATCTTCATGATCTTGTCTCCGCGCTCGAGGCAAACAATCGGTCTACGGGCGGCGGTTATGTACAGCAAACTGCCGAACAGTTGCTTATTCAATCGCCTGGCCTTCTTCGTACGGTGGATCAGATTCAATCGATCGTCGTGAAGAATCTTCCTAATATGCGAGTGATCAAATTGAGTGATGTTGCAGACGTTAATCTTGGACGAGAACTGAGAACGGGTGCGGCACTCGTCAATGGCGAGGAAAGCATCATCGGAACGGTCCTTATGTTACTTGGAGAAAACAGTAGAACGGTTTCCCTCGCTGTCGATGAGAAGATTGAAGAGATTAAAAAGAGTTTGCCCGAAGGAACAAAACTCGAAACCATTTACAATCGCTCAGAACTCGTCAACTCAACCCTTGGAACGGTTGAACACAACCTTATTTTTGGCGCGTTGTTGGTAGTTCTTATTCTTTTGCTTTTAATTGGAAATGTTCGCGTGGCGTTGATTACCGCGATCACGATCCCTCTTTCACTTTTAGCCACATTTATCGCGATGAAAGTTTTTAAAGTCTCTGGAAATTTGATGAGTCTTGGAGCTTTGGATTTTGGAATTATTATCGATGGAGCAGTTATCGTCATGGATAACTGTGTAAGACATGTTTCCTTTCGCTCGAATGAACTCGGAAGAAAGCTTACACGTTCGGAAATTGCCAATGAAGTCGAAGCGGCGACCATCGAGATCCGTTCCGCCGCTGGCTTTGGCCAGCTGATTATAGTGATCGTATTTCTTCCATTGTTTGGACTGACAGGAGTCGAGGGCAAAATGTTTGTGCCGATGGCAGCGACATTTTGTTTTGCCTTAGTTGCTGCATTTGTTTTCTCATTTACCGTCGTGCCAGCATTTGCTGCGGCATTTCTGCCAGGGAAAATCTCTCTTGAGGAAACAAAAATCATGCGGTGGCTTAAACGCGTTTATGATCCGTTTCTAAATTTTGGTTTGCGGTCGAAGAAAGGCGTGATCCTGAGTGGCTTTGGCGCCATCGTGGTTGGAGTTCTGGGTTTTATGTTCTTAGGGGCAAACTTTTTGCCCCAGCTCAATGAGGGTTCCATTGCCATTCAATTTGTTCGTCCAACGAATATGAGTCTTGACCAATCCATTGAGATGCAAAAACTTTCTGAAAAGGCAGTTTTAGAATTTCCAGAAGTAAAACTCGTTCTCTCAAGAATAGGAACCGCGGAAGTCGCCACCGATCCCATGGGTCCGAATATCTCGGACACCTACCTTATGTTGAAAGACGAATCGGAATGGCCAAAAATTCCAGGAGTTGGCAGGCGGAACAAGGCGGAGTTAGTGGAAGCTGTCAAACAACGACTCGAGGCTCTCATTCCAGGACAATCGCTTATTTTCTCTCAGCCTATTCAATTGCGTTTCAACGAATTGCTTGAAGGAGTCCGATCAGATGTGGCGCTGAAATTCTTTGGCGAGGATATCGAAATTCTTTCAGACGCAGCCGCAAAGGCTGCGCAAATTATTCGAACCATCCCAGGAGCCGGTGATGCTGAGGAGGAATCTAAGGGCAAGGCTCCTGTAATGCGGATTCTTCCAAAAACTGCGGAGCTCGAAAAGATGGGCACGCAAAAGGAATCAGTTCTGTCGACCGTGGAAACCGCTCTCGGTGGAAAGGAAGCCGGAAGCCTTTATGAAGGTGTGAAGCGTTTTCCCATCATTGTTCGTCTGAACGAAGAAGACCGAGCTGACATTGATGCGGTTGAAAAGGTTCCCGTCGGAATTGTGGAAGATTTTACTCTGCCGCTGAAGGAAGTTGCGGACATTAGATATGAAGAAACCTTTTCAGATATTCGAAGGGAAAGCGCGAAAAAACGCGCCGCAGTTCTCGTCAACGTTCGGGGTAGAGATACCGAGAGCTTTATCGAGGAAGCTCGAAAGAAAATCGAAGCAGAAGTGAAACTTCCCGCAGGATATTATATGGAATGGGGCGGAAGCTTTAAGAATTTGGAGCGAGCCAAAGAGCGATTGAACATTCTTGTTCCGTTAGCGCTCGCATTAGTCCTTCTCATGATCTTCATGGCGTTTAGAAGTGTTCTTCAAACTGCAATGATCGCGGTTTGTATTCCGATGGCTCTAGTGGGTGGCGTTTTAGGTCTTATTCTCAACGGTCTTGATTTCAGTATTTCCGCAGCGGTGGGATTTATCGCGCTTTCTGGGATTGCTGTTTTAAATGGAGTTGTCCTTGTGAGTTACTTTAACAAACTCAAACTCGAAGGCCTAACAGGTGACGAGCTTATTAAAAAAGGAACTGCGATGAGACTTCGGCCCGTGCTTATGACGGCAGCGGGTGCCGCTTTCGGATTCTTGCCGATGATGGTGTCGACTGGAATGGGCGCCGAAGTACAGCGTCCCTTAGCAGCTGTTGTTGTTGGTGGGATCTTGTCAGCAACTGTTCTGACTCTTTTGGTCGTTCCGGTTGCTTATCGTCTTTTGGAAAATCGAATGAAGGTAAGGAGCAATGGTCTTAGTCACTAAGGAATTTGGTTCGAAATAAAATGAAACTCGGAGGGAAAAAATGAAATCTAAATTAATTATTGTTGTTATCGCGCTACTGTCGGCGGGAT
>ERZ761602.3804-NODE-3804-length-20614-cov-4.801109_pt1 | contig 20614 bp, 20 predicted proteins | sample MGYA00512165_ERZ761602 | MGnify/ENA primary metagenome ERZ761602 (study PRJEB28899, sample SAMN02445085) | bioreactor sludge metagenome | biome: EBPR sludge; isolation source: Thorneside wastewater treatment plant | place: Australia: Brisbane, Thorneside...
AACGGCCGCACTGAAAGGTGGAGCGGCTTGTCCTCAAGCCGCTGCGGACCGGTTCATCGCACGTCAGCCGCCTGGGGACAGGCGGCTCCACCTCCGGTCCGCACAGATCGCGTAACGGGGAGAGACGTCCGTCACGGTGGAAGCCCACTCCGTCGGCCGCGATGCGCGGCCACAAAAAACCCCGCTCCGGAGAGCGGGGTCGAAAAAGAGGGCGAATCTCAGCAGCTCACTTCTTGAGGCCCGGAACGGTCACCGCCGGCGTCGAAGAACTCGAGCCGGGCGCGGCCGGCGCGGCGGCGGGGGCCGTGGCGGCGCCTGCCGGACGATCCTTGTTGATCTCCTTCAGCACTTCCTCGGTGAGGTCGTAGGAGGCGTCGACGTAGAGAATGTTCGAGATGCCGATCGCGGTGGGGCCGGCGCGATCGAGGAGGACCGTGACGTTCTTCCGCTTCGCGACCTCGGCGGCGATCTTGCTGATCTCCTCGAGCATGAGGGCCCGGAACGTGTTGAGGCGCTGGCCGAGCGTGTTGCGGGTGTTCTGGATGAAAGTCTGCACCTCGCGCTGCTTGGTCTGGATCTGCTCGAGCTTCTTCTGGGCGGTGTCCTGGGCCTTGGTCTTGGCCTCGGCGGAAAGCGCCGGGTTGTTGAGCTGCTCGTTCAGCGTCTTGTATTCCTCGACGAGCGCGTTGCCGTCCTTGTTCATCTTCTCCACCTCTTCCTGGGCCTTCTGGTCATCGGCCTGGATCTTCGCGTTCTGCTCCACCGTCTTATAGTGCGTGTCGTAGAGCTTCGCCATGTCGACCACGGCGATCTTCACGGCCGGCTGGGCGGAGGCGCCGACAGCAATGGCGGCAAACGCCGCGATCGCGATCAGGGAGGAAAGGGATTTCTTCATGATAGGTGTTGGGAAATAAGCTGGAAACCGGAACAGAATCAGAAGCGAGTGCCAAAGGAAAAATTGAACTGGTTGCCCTTCTTGCTGAGTGGATCGCCAGTGATCGGAATACCGAAGTCGAGGCTGAGCGGCGCGCCCGCCACGAAGAGGCGGAGACCGAAGCCGAAATTGTCGGCGTACCGGGCGGTGTTGAAGTCGTACGCACCCCGATTGACGAAGCCCGCGTCGTAGAAGATCGCGAAACGGATCGGGCTGACGATATCGAGCGAGTATTCCGCGCTGAAGAACCCGTACGTCTTGCCGCCGATGGGCTCGTCAAAGTTGTCGCGCGGGCTCACCTCGCGGAACTCGAAGCCGCGGAGGGTCGTCGGGCCGCCCAGGTACCACTTGTTGTAGTACGGCACGTCGTCCGAATCGCCGAAGTTCTGCACCACGCCGCCGCGCAGGAGCAGCGCGAGGACCTGGGTCTGCGTCTCGAAGACGGGGAAGAACTGCGACCCGCGGAATTCCATGCTGTAATTGTTGTTGATCTTGCTGCCGCCGAGCGGGCCGCCCGAGAACCGCGTGTTGATCTCCACGCGATTGCCGGCCGTCGTGTTGATGATCTTGTCGCGGGTATCGCGCACGAGCTGGAAGCCGATGCTCGACGACGCGTTGCTGCCGGCAAGCGCCTGGATGATGGCGGAGGCCGAAGGCGAGACGTCCTGGATGTCGAAAATCTCGTAGGTGTACGACAGCTTGCCTTCCCACAGCTCCCACAGCCGTTTGCGCAGGTAGACCTCGAAGCCCGTCTGGATCTGGCTGTAGAAGGTCGAATTGTACTCCGAGCTGGTGCGAAACACGCTGAAACCGAGGCCGATCTGCTTCTGGAAAAGCCAGGGCTCCTCGAAGGACAGCACCACCTCGCTCGAGAGTGAACCGAGCTGCATGCGGAGGCGGAACTTTTGCCCGTCGCCCTGGAAGAAGGAGCGGCGGTTGAAGAGGTCGAAATTCGACTGCGACACCTCGGCGAAGAGCGTGGCCCGCTCGAGCGAGCTGAAGCCGGCGCCGAAGGTCAGGTTGCCGGTGCGGCCTTCACGCACCGCGATGCGCATGTTGCGGCGGCCGGGGATGTTGGTTTCCTGCGGCGTCACATCCACGCTCTCGAAGAAACGCGTGTTATCGAGGCGGAGCTGGCTGATCTTCATCAGCACCGTGCTGAAGACGTCTCCCGGACCCAGCACCAGCTCGCGCAGGATCACGGTGGTCTTGGTCTTGTTGTTGCCTTCGATGACGATCGACTCGACGGCGAACTTCTCGCTCTCCTGGATCTTGTACTCGAGATCGATCGCGCCCGTGGAGATGTTGGGTTTGCGCAGGAGCTGCACCCGGGTGTCGAGATACCCGTCCTTGCCGTAGAAATCGTCGAGGCGCTGCCGGTCGGCATCCACCTTGGAAGGGACGAACACGAAGCCCGGCTTCTGGCGCACCACGCGCGACAACAGCTGGGAGGTGAACAGATTGTTGCCCGAGAAACCGATTTCGCCGATGCGGTACTGGCGGCCCTCCTCGATGTTGATCACGAGGGTCAGCCGGCCGGGGGTGTTGTAATTGAAGAGAACCTTGTCCTGGGGAATCTCGACGTCGAGGTAGCCCTGCTCGCGGAAGAAATCCCGGAGCTTCTCGAGATCGTCCTCGAATTGGTCGTCCTTGAACCGGCCGGAGCCCGTGAGCCACGAGAACATCCACCAGCGCTTGGTCTCGATCACGCCGCGCAGCCGGCGGGGGGCGATCTTCGTGCCAACGAACTTGATGTCGGCGATCTTCACCTTGTCGCCCTCGCGAATCTTGAAGATCACCGTGCCGAAGCCGCCGATCCGGTCGCGATCGATCGTGTAGTTGACCGAGATCTGGTTGTAGCCGGCCTTCTGGTAATACTCGCGGAGCTTCTCCGCGTCCTCCTTGACCTGCCGCTCGTCGAGCGCCTGGTTGGGCTTGATCTTCACTTCCTTCTCGAGGCGGCTGCTCTTCACCTTCTGGTTGCCCTCGAAACGGACATTCAGCACGCGGAATTTCGGCGTGACCTCAATCACCAGGTTGTAGACCCGGCTCGCCGGGTCGACCTGCTCGTACTTCACCTCGACGAACTCGAAGAGTCCGGTGCGGTACAGGGATCGGATGTCGCGATCCAACACGACCTCATCGAAATCGCCGCCCTCGCGCATCGCCATGTTGGCGCGCACCACCTGCTCGTTGACGTTGGCCGTCCCCACGAACTTGATCGTGACAGTGCCGATCTTGTAAACCGGTGCCGCAGGCTGACCTGCAGCCGCAGCCGGCTGCGCTGCCGCCGGAACCGAACCCGCTGCCAGCAACCCAAGGACCGCGAGACACAAGGACACTACCCTGCTCACAGGGTTACTGATGGTAGTTTTCAAAGCGGGTGATGTCTCGAAGGAAAGTGAGTTTCAGTTCTCCTACCGGTCCGTTTCGTTGCTTGGCAACGATTAACTCGGCCGAGTCGGCCGCGACTTGGAATTTCTCATCTGCATCTCGGGGGCGGGCCAGCATCAGGACAACGTCGGCGTCTTGCTCGATGGAACCGGACTCACGCAAATCGGAAAGTTTGGGTGTGCGGTTGTCCTTCTCGGACGACCGATTGAGCTGGGATAATACAAGCACCGGCACGTCGAGTTCCTTCGCAATGGCCTTCAAGCCGCGCGAGGCCTCCGCCACCTGTTGCTCGCGCGGCACCTTCGGGTCCGTGGGGCTGAGGAGTTGCAAGTAATCCACCATGATGAAGCCGAGCGGGGGCCGTGAATGGATCCGCCGGGCCTTCGCCCGCAGTTGCATGATCGAGATGGCGCTGGAGTCATCGATGAAGATCGGCGCCTTGGAAAATTCGTCCGCCGCCTGCAGCAGCCGGTTCTGCTCGTCGCCATTCTTGGACAGCAGCCCGTCGCGCAGCAGCTTCATGTTCACCCGGGCCCGGGAGCACAGCATGCGCAACGCAAGCTGGGAGGCGCCCATTTCAAGGGAAAAGATCAGCACCGCCGCCGGCGCGCCCTTCTTGGGCAGGGCGGCCGCCTCGGCGAAGTTGAGGGCCAGCGAGGTCTTTCCCATCGAGGGCCGGGCCGCGAGGATGATCATCTCCTGGCGCTGAAAGCCCCACATCATCTGGTCGAGGTCCTTGAAGCCGGACGAGATGCCCGTCAGCTCGCCCTTCTTCATCATCATCTTCGTGATGACGTTCATCGCCTCGCGCGTGGGCTCGCGCATCTGCTTGGCGCTTTCGCTGACGCGATTCTGCGTCACGCTGAAGATCTTCGTCTCCACCTGGTCGACAAACTCGTCGATCCCGCCGGAGAAGCCGTAGCAATCCTCCACCGCACTCGTCGCCGACCGGATGATCTCCCGCAACAACGACAGTTCGCGCACCTTCTCGATGAAGTAGCTCGCCTGCGCGGTGGTGGGGATCCGGCTGCTGACCTGGGCCAGAAACGCATAACCCCCGATGTCGTCGAGCTGCCGCGCGGTCTTCAGCTCCTCGGCGACCACCGACACATCAATCGGCGCCTGCCGGTTGTAGAGCTCCAGCAGGCATTCGAAGATCACGCCGTGCTTCGAGTCATAAAACGATTCCGGCCTGATCCGCGCCTCGAGGCACCGCGAGACGACATCGGCGCCGTCGAGGAGACAGCACGACAGGAGGTATTCCTCCGCCTCGAGGCTGTGCGGCAGCGAGCGGCCCAACGGCGCCGGCGCGGCCGTGGCGCCGCGGGCGGATTTGCCTGAACCATCTTGCACCATGCGCGGAGGGATCATCCAGAGGCCTCGCTCCCGACAACGCACGCCTCAGTTGCGCACAATCGACTCACAGCGCAGTCCGGGCGGCCGGCGGGAACAAAGAAAGCCGCGTCCATCGCGTGGACGCGGCTTTCTGTCGGGCAACGGTCTTATTCCTGCGACTCCTTGCGCGGGCGGCGCTCGGGACGCTTCTCTTCCGCCGGCGCTTCGGCCTCGGCGGCGGGCTCGATCGGATTCTCGGACACCACGTCAAACGGCAGCTCGACCGAAACGTCGGCATGCAACTTGATCTTGACGGTGTGTTTGCCCAGCGCCTTGACCGGCGTGTAGAGGTGAATTTTCTTCCGGTCGAGCTCGATGCCCGACGCGGTGAGCTTCTCGTGCAGATCCTGGACGGTGATCGCCCCGAACATCTTGCCGCCCTCGCCCGTCTTGACCGCGAACGCGAGGCTCGTCTTCTCGAGTTTCTTCGCGAGTTCCTGGGCGCTGTTCAGCTCGGTCTGCTCACGCTCGGCCCGGCGCTTCTTGAGCGCATCGACCTGCTTGCGATTGGACGCCGTGAGCGGCACCGCGATCTTGCGCGGGAGGAGATAATTGCGGGCGTAGCCAGCGCGGACTTTGACGTGGTCGCCTTCGCCGCCGAGGCCTTCGACGGGTTTGACGAGTAGGACTTCAGTTTGAGCCATGGTCGTTGGGAATAAAGGTTGAGCGTGTGGGTGTCGCGATCCCGCCATTTCGGGATCGACGGTGCCGCGGGAGCGGTACCGCTACGATGGGAGACGAGGGCAATTCAGAACGGTACGTCCTCGTCGAGATTCTCCTGCGAGGCGGGCTTGGGCCCGCCCGAGCGCGGCGGAGGAGAGTTGCGTTCCGGCGAACCGCCGCCGGTCTGGTCGAATTCGCTGCTCGGAGCAGCAGAACCGCCGCCGCCCCGGCTGTCGCCGAGGAATTGAAACTGGTCGAGGACCACCTTCATGCGGCTGCGCTTCTCCTTGGTATTCTTGTCCTCCCACTGGTCGAGCCGGAGCCGGCCTTCGACATACAGCGGGCGGCCCTTGGTGCAGTACTTGGCGATCGTCTCGCCCTGTTTGCCCCAGGCTTCGATGTCCACGTACGTCACTTCCTCGCGCGTTTCGCCCGACTCCATCTTGAACTGGCGGTTGATCGCCAGCGAGAACTGGCAGATCGAGGTGCCCTTGGGCGTCACCCGCAACTCGGGATCGCGGGTGAGGTTGCCCATCAGAAGGACTTTGTTGAGCGAAGGCATGCGAGGGGTGGCGCGGACGCCGTTGAGTTTCTCAGGCGGACTGGATGAACGTGCGGTAAACGCTCTGGTTCAGCCGCAACTTTTCCCGCAAATTCGCGGGTACATCCGCCGGCCCGGAGAAATTCACGTGCACGTACGCACCGCTGGTGAGCTTCTTGTCGGTCACGCGGATGAAGTCCTTCTTGCCGATGCTTTCCACGCCGGTGACTTCACCCTTCACTTCGGCGATGACTTTCTTCACGCCCTCGACGATCTGGTCGATGGTCTCCTCCTTGCCCCGGTTATCGAGGATGAAGGTGGCGCGGTAATTGCGTTGGTTGGATTTCATTTTGGATCTCTGTCTCTGCGATTGAGCTGGTTCATGGCGGGCTCGACGCCGCGGGAAAGCAGCAGATCAAGGCCCTGCACGTAAGGGTCGATTTTTTGGGTGACGAGGGTCTGTTCCGCCGCGGTGAAGCGCCCGAGCACGAAGTCCGCGAGATCGATCTGCGCTGGATGCTTCGGGCCGATGCCGAGCCGAAAGCGGACGAAGCCGGTGCCGACGTGGGCCAGCAGGCTGGCGACGCCGTTGTGCCCGCCCGCGCTCCCCGTCGTGGAGACCTTGAGCAGACCCAGGTCGATCGTGAGATCGTCGTACACCGCCACGATGCCCGGCGGCTCCACCTTGTAGTAGCGCGCCAACGCCTGAACGGACCGCCCGCTCTCGTTCATGTACGTGAGGGGCTTGATCAGCCAGCGGGTGCGTCCGGCGCCGAGATCCCAGCGGGCGACCTCGGCTTCGAAAGGCGGCGCCGGCTTCCAGGCCAGACCGTGTTTCCGCGCCAGGGCGTCGAGCACCACCCAGCCCAGGTTGTGGCGGGTGTGCTCGTAATCGCGCCCGGGATTGCCGAGGCCGGCAACGAGCGAAAGGAACATGACTCAAAGAACAACCGCCCCGCTCCGACGCCGGAGGGCGTGGGAACGGAGCAGCGGAAAAAACGGCCCTTACTTCTTGGCCGGAGCGGCGGGTTTCGCCGCCGCAGCCGCGGGCTTCGCGCCGGCCGCGGGAGCCGCGCCAGCGGCGGGAGCAGCGGCGCCTTCGGCCGCGGGAGCCGCACCGGCGGCGGGGGCAGCGGCACCGGCGGACGGCGTGGCCGCCGCGGCGGTTTCCTGCACCACTTCGGCCACGGGCTCGACGCATGAGACGACGGGCTGACCGGCAGGATCGAGGAACTCCACCCCGGCGGCCGCCTTCAGGCTGCCCACCTTGATGGTCTCGCCCACCTTCAATTCCGTGACGTCCACGTCGATCGCCTCGGGCAGGTCCTTCGGCAGCACGCGCACGCGCAGGACGTGAGACGCCATTTCCAACACGCCGCTCTGGTTCTTCACGCCGAAGGACTCGCCCACGACGCGGACCGGAACACGGATCTCAAACTTCTCGTCTCCCTTCACCTCCTGCAGGTCGACGTGCAGGTACTTGTCGGTGATCGGATCGCGCTGGATCTCCTGGAGGAAGGACAGAGCCTTGTCGCCCTTGTCACCACGCTGGAGCTCGAGCAACACCGCCCTACCACCCACGGACTTCAGCAACCGCGTGAACTCCGGACCATCCACCGAGAGAGACTCGGGCTTCGTGTGCTTTCCATAAAGGATCGCGGGCACACGATTGGCCTTGCGAAGGCGACGGGAGGCGCTGCGACCCGTCTGGGCGCGAGCGGTGACGTTGAGTTTGAACTGTTGGCTCATGGTTTCGTTCCCCCTGTCACTCCGGAAGTGGAGGCAGGCGTAATGGAAAGAGGGTCACGTCTAAAGTCGGGCGAAGTGAAAGCAACCAAATCTTGTGGCGAAAACCAATTCGTCCGCGGAGGCAAAAACGAGCATTGACAAGCGATACGAGCACCCTGTTTTTCCACCCCTCTTTTGCACGGGACCGCCCGCGCGAAAAGCCACTGCCCGGTAGCTCAGTGGCAGAGCAGGTGACTGTTAATCACTTGGTCGCTGGTTCGATCCCAGCCCGGGCAGCCAACGAAGCCCAATAACTTACACGTTATTGGGCTTCTCCTTAAAAAAGATGCTTGGCCACTTCTTGGCCACTTTTGATTTCGAGCATGGGCGCTGGCAACGTCACTTTTCGCGGTAGAGCGGCTACCGCATTCTAGGCACCCAAGCGCCGTTGAGTTCGTACCTCCCCTCTTGAAACTCACCGGCATGAAGCCGAAATCAGCCGTCACCCCCTCCTCTCCTGAGCTGATCAAGAAGTTCAGCAAAGCCCGGACCATAGCCGCCCGACTCGGTCTTTGCCCTCGGACAATTTTTCGGTGGGCGGACGCTGGAAAAATCACCCGTCACAAGATCAACTCTCGTGTCGTTCTGTTCGATGAAGCTGAGGTGTCAGCCCTGATCAATTCTGCGCGGATCAGATTCAACTAAACGCCCAACGTGGTTTATCCCCTCAGGCTCATAACCTGAAGGTCGCTGGTTCAAATCCAGCCCCTGCACCCAATTAGAAACCCTCGGAATCACTTCCGAGGGTTTCTTGTTTAATGGCTTACGCGATTTTAGAAAGAGCGACTGTCCGCGTGCAACCTCAGTCAACACGAGGCAACTTTGGGACACCAAAATCAAACATTGCGCCAAACATTTTTCCGAGCCGAAAAGCAGATTTCTCTCATCGGCCTTCAGGCTCCGCACCTGCAGGTCCGCCTCCTGACCATCAATAAAATAGCCACTCCCGACGGAGTGGCTTAGGCAGCAAAAACTGTCGGGGATTTAGGTGGCCGAAGGGATGTCCGAGGCACCTGGCTCCCGAGGGGAGCCGACCAAACAACCGATCCCGCGTTGCGTAAGTCGCATAATTTCGCCCAGCGGATAACGCCAAGTCCCGTGGAGAATCTCCACGGGATGAAGCAGTCCCTCCTTGGTCATTCTCCAGATGGTCACGCGATTCACGCTCAGGAGTTCCGCCGCGCGCTTCTGTGTGACCAAGGCACGGGCATCGCTGTCGGGCCCACGCGTAACCTCCTCTACCTGCCCGGAAATCAGTCGCTGCACCAGATCCCGCTCCCCGCTCGTTAGGGAGGAATCAGTCGTCACGACCGACTGGAGAATGGCCCGGGACGTCGGGTTCATGGCAATCAAACCCCGATCAGCAGGCTGCGCCGAATGGATTCCCAGAGGTTCGCGCGCGCCAACACCTCGCCCGCGAGCTGTTCGATCATCGCGTCATGAAACCAGTTCGCGCGGTGATGCACGGAGAAGCCGAAGTCGGTCTTCACCTTCCTCCACTCCACCGATGCGATCATGCGCTGATCGTGGTGATCAATTGGGCGAACGCCGCCGCCGTCAAAGACAGGAGCTTGATTCATGAATGCCTCAACCGCTTCAGTCGCCGAGTTAGCTTGATAGCCAGGGAGGAAAAGCCCCGCGCCATGCTCCCGATAGATTTGATACCGTACCACCGACGCTAAACCGTCGGTGCCGGTAATGGACGATGTCGTGTGGTTCGTTCTAATAGATGAGTTGAGTTTCGCTGCATCCATCTCTGCGTCACCCGGCGTCATCCTCAATCGAGCGGCCCTGCCGAAATTGCGGGGCGATTCCTACACCGGATTCGGTAGTGGCCCTGCCCAAGAGGGCGTGCGAGTGGAGGTGGTGACGCCGGACGGATTGGTCGCGCGAGCGGGCCGGATCGAGGACGGGGGTGACGTGCGTGAAAGGATTGCGCTGATTATCTGCTCCCTCGCAATGCGCGAAATGACGCGCGGCTCGGAGTTCGCGGAGCAGGTTTGCCGGCTCTGCACCGAGGGCGACGATTGCGGGGAGGAATGCCGGAAGCACGGCGATCACGCCGACCACTGCAAGAGGTGCGCTGGGGAGTGTCGCGCTTGCGCGAAGGCGTGCCGCGAAACGGCGGGGCGCCACCTCAGCGCGGAAAGGCGAGACCGACCGTCTCCTCGGGCGTTGACTGTCGCTGGAAAGTGGCGCTGGCCCAAGCCAGCTCCGTCTGGCGGTCCCGCGACCGCCAGGAGGGTACTGTCTGCTCGCTACACTGTCCCGGGCTCTGTAAGATGACCTCCACGACTACGTCTCCGGTGGCGATATGCATCACCCTCCTACCGCTTCCCATGCCTTGTGCGTCGTTCCGGTTCGTCGTTCTGCCAGCACGACGTTTCGCCTGAAATTTCTCGCCGCGCTCAACCGCGTTCGTCGCCGGTTTCGCCCCCGCTGGGCGGCAGTCCGAACGGAGCTGACGAGCGCGCATCTCTCGTGACGCCGAGAACGGGGGCGTTCGCCTCCGTATGGAACCATGGACCTGAGCGTCTCCACCTCCTGAACCCGGGATGCTTTACCTCCCGTCAATTGTCGCTACCGTGGCGGACATGTCAGAGTCCGCCCCAGCAGCCGACGTGACCGCGAAGCTCCTCGCGCAACGGCACGTTTTTAAGTCCTTCCTCGCTTCGCGCGTCGGCAACGATGCGGACGCGGAAGACTTGTTGCAGACCGGACTCGTGAAAGCGCTGAGCCGGGCTGACGAAGTAAAGGACGGCGAAAAAGCAGTCGCTTGGTTTTATCAGCTCCTCCGCAACGTCGTGATCGACCATGTGCGAAGCCGCAACGCCGCGGCCAAGCGAGAGGACGCGTGGGCGACCAACGCGATCACTTTGGCGGAGGATGCCGAAGCCGAGCGGCACATCTGCGCCTGCTTCGAGCGAATGCTGCCGGCGTTGAAGCCCGCGCATGCCGAATTGCTGCGGCGTGTCGAGCTTCAGGGCGAACCGGTGGCAAAGGCGGCGGCCGCGCTCGGCATGACGCCGAACAACGCGAGCGTGACGCTGCACCGCGCCCGGGGCGAATTGCGCACCAAGCTGGTGGACTTTTGCGGCGACTGTCAGTGCCTCGACGACTGCGAGTGCGAATAGTCCGGGCGGTTTTGTAAGATGCGGTAGACGGCTCCGTCTCCGGAGCCGCAATGAATCTGTCTCGCTCCGCCAAATCCGAAATGGTCGCCGCCTTCTTCCTCGGCGGCCTGATCGCACTCCTTTTCGCCTCGCCTGCGCGTTCCGCCGAAACGTTCCGCCTCGACCGCATCGCCATCGTGCGCTTCACGCCCACGCCAGATGACCGGCTGCTGTTGCAGCATGGCGTCCTCAACATCTTCGACGATGTCCAGTGGCGCGGCACCCAGAACATCGCGCGGTCTCCCGGCGTCCCCGAATGGGCGCTCAACCGCGTGCTCGTGAACGTGCACGTGGGTCGCATTCCACAATCTGGGCGGTGAGGCCACGGCCAACTTCGAGGTGCGCGCGGGCGGTGTCCATATCCCCATCGGCGACCAGGTTTACATGGCCGTCGGTGTGGCGCCCAACGCCCGCAATTCGACGGGCAGCGTGATCAACATCTCGACGCGAACCCGCCTCGACAGCACGGGCGACGTGGTCATCGCCGGTTTCGTGATCGAGGATCGCCCGCGCACCGTGCTCGTTCGAGCGGTAGGCCCAAGTCTCGCACGCTTCGGCGTCGCTTCACCGCATCCCGATCCCTGGCTCGCGATCAAGCGCGGCAACCAGAGCATCGGCGGCAACGACGATTGGTCGAATCAGCAAAACGTGGAGCTGGTCGAGAAAGCGGCGGCGCGGGTCGGCGCGTTTCCGTTGAACACCGGTTCGTTCGACGCCGCCAAGCTCATGATTTTTCCGCCCGGCGCCTATACGGTGCACGTCAGCACTGACCTCATCAACGCCCGCGACCGAGACGTGCTGATCGAAGTCTACAGCGTTCCCGAGGACGTGTTCGACTGAAGGTCCGGCCTCGCGGTTAACCGCCGCGCCCGTCCAGGGCGCGGCGTTCTATTTCCCCGATTCGAGTTAAATCATCCTCTTGGTGGCGCATTTACGGCACAGGTCTACGTTGTAAGATCGGCGGTTCGGCTCCGTCACCTGAAGTATGAACCACCCGCGCAAACCATCCGGCCACGGCCATCATCACGGTGAGAACGACGTGCACGCCCGTCACGAGGCGCATGAGCACGGTCGGGCGCCCGCCGGCCACGGCGCCCATGGCGCGCACGAGCCAAAAGCGCCGGCCGAGGCGTGCTGCGGCGGTCATAGCCATGGCGAACACGCGAAGGCGAAGCCCGTGGCGACTGAGAAAGGAACCTGCTGCCACGGACACGATGGTCATCATCACCACGGCGACGTGACGCCGTCTGCATCCGCGAAGTATTTCTGCCCGATGTGTCCCGGGGTCAAATCCGACCAGCCGGGCGATTGTCCGAAATGCGGGATGGCGCTCGAACGCAACCCGGCCTGGGTCGGCGCCGACAAGACCGTCTATACCTGCCCGATGCACCCCGAGGTGCAGCAGGATCATCCGGGCGATTGCCCGAAATGCGGCATGCCGCTGGAGCCGGTGAGCGCCGCGGACGACGACGATGAAGCCGAGCTGAGGCAACTCTCGCGCAAGCTCTGGATCGGTGCGGCGCTGGCCCTCCCGGTTTTCCTTTCGGCCATGGCCGGAATGATTCCCGGTTTCCCGCTCAACACCGAAGCGGCGATGCCGTGGCGTCGTTGGCTCGAATTTCTTCTGACGACCCCGGTGATCTTCTGGGCCGGCGACTTCATTTGGCGCCGCGCGTGGAACTCCATTCGCCACCGCAGCGCCAACATGTATTCGCTGCTCGGTCTCGGCATCGGCTCGGCCTATGTCTTCTCCGTTGTCGCATTGCTCGCGCCGAACCTGTTCCCGCACGAGATGCGCCACGGCGGCGCCACGGGATTATACTTCGAAGCTGCGGCCGTAATCACGGTTCTGGCGATCTTCGGGGAGTATCTGCAGGAGCGCGCCCGCAAGCGCACGGGCCAAGCGGTCAAGGCGCTGCTCGGCCTCGCACCAAAGACCGCGCGGCGCGTGCGCGACGAACAGGAAGAAGACGTTTCGCTGGACCAGATTCAGGTTGGCGATCTGTTGCGGGTGCGTCCGGGAGAGAAAGTCCCGCTAGACGGCGTGATCGTTGAAGGGCGGAGCAATGTCGACGAATCGATGCTCACGGGAGAACCGGTCCCGGTCGAAAAGGCCAAGGGAGACCGCGTGATCGGCGCGACCGTGAATCAAACGGGCGGGTTTGTAATGCAGGCCGAGAAGATCGGCGCAGACACACTGCTCTCGCAGATCGTGCACATGGTCGCGCAGGCCCAACGCAGCCGCGCACCGATCCAGGCGCTCGCCGACAAAGTTTCGTCTTACTTCGTGCCGGCGGTGATCGCGATCGCCGTCATTACCGGAATCGCGTGGTTCATCTGGGGACCCGAACCGAGCCTTGCCTATGCGATCACCAACGCGGTCGCGGTTCTGATCATCGCCTGCCCTTGCGCCCTCGGTCTCGCCACGCCCATGTCGATCATGGTCGGCGTCGGCCGCGGCGCGCAGCTCGGCGTGCTGATTCGGGATGCCGCCGCGCTCCAGCGCGCCGAGAAGGTCACGCATCTCGTGACCGACAAGACCGGCACGCTGACCGAAGGCCGGCCGGCGCTGACCGAATTGTTCGCGGCGAAGGCCGTGAGCGACGAGCGCCTGCTCGCCTGGGCCGGCGCACTCGAGAAAGGCAGCGAGCATCCCTTGGCCCATGCCGTCGTGAAAGCGGCGGACGCCCGCAAGCTCGCGCTGCCCAGCGTGGAGCATTTCGATTCCGTCACCGGCGCCGGCGTCTCCGGCCAGATCGAGGGCAAGCGCGTGCGCATCGGCAAGCGCGCGTGGCTCGCGACTGAAGGCGTCAAGATCGCGGCCGAGTTCGACACACAGGCCCAGCGGATGCTGGAAAGCGGGGGCACCGTGATCTGGGTCGCCATCGAAAACGAAATCGCCGGCCTGCTCGCGCTCGCCGATCCAATCAAGGCCACGACGGCGGAAGCCATTCGCCATCTGCACGAACTCGGATTGAAGATCGTGATGCTGACCGGCGATCACCGCACCACCGCGCAAGCCGTGGCGAAGAAGCTGGGCATCGACGACGTGCGCGCCGAACTCGCGCCCCAGGACAAACAGCGGATCATCGAGGAACTGCGCGCCGCGGGCCACGTTGTGGCCATGGCCGGCGACGGCATCAACGACGCGCCGGCGCTGGCCGCCGCGGATGTGGGTATCGCCATGGGCACGGGCACCGACGTCGCCATCGAAAGCGCCGGGATCACGCTCGTGAAGGGCGACCTGCGCGGCATCGTCAACGCGCTAGCGCTCAGCCGGCGCGTGATGAAGAACATTCGGCAGAATCTGTTCTTGGCCTTCGCCTACAATTCCGCCGGCGTGCCGCTGGCGGCCGGCGTGCTCTATCCGGTGTTCGGCTGGCTCCTCAATCCGATGTTCGCCGGAGTGGCGATGGCGCTCAGCAGCGTCTCGGTCATCACGAACGCGCTGCGCCTGCGCGGCGGGCGGCTGTGAGGCGCGCGTGAGTTCTCGGCTCAAGCCGGCGCTGGCGACCGCTCAGGCGGGCTCGCATTGCGAGCCACTTTCACCGCTTCGAGCACCAGCAGCGGAAGGACGCCCAGCGCGAGCAGCATGAGGCACTCGCTGAGCGGCATGCGGGAGGTTTTTAGGAAACGTCCCAGGAGTTCGTTGTGATGGCTCCAAACCTGGAGGCCGAAGGAAATGGCCACGACGAGCGCGAGATTGAGGTTCGTGAAAAGAGAGATGCGCCACACTGGCTTCGTTTCGCTGCGCGCGCCAAATGCCCGCAGGAGTTCGGCAAAGACCAGCACGGCAAACGCGTGCGTCCTGGCCATCTCCACGGTCTCCGTCTTCAGCGCATAAAAGTATACCGCGAACGCGACGCCAGCCGTGAGACCGCCGGTGAGGAACATCAAGCCGAGAAAGCCGCGGTCCGTGATGCGCTCGGAACGCGCGCGTGGACGGCGTTTCATCACGTCGGCATCGATGGGGTCGGTCGCGAGGCAGAGCGCCGGCAGGCCGTCGGTGACGAGATTGATCCAGAGAAGGTGTATGGGGAGCAGTGGCATCGGCAGGCCGAGAATGACGCACACGGTCATGAGCAGCAGTTCCCCCGTGTTTCCCGCCAGCAGGTATTGGAGCGTCTTGCGGATGTTGTCGTAGATTCCGCGCCCCTCCTCCACGGCAGCGACAATGGAGGCGAAATTGTCATCGGTGACGATCATGTCCGAGGCCTGCTTGGTGACTTCGGTCCCCGCTTTCCCCATGGCGATGCCGATGTCCGCCCCTTTGATGGCGGGCGCGTCGTTTACGCCGTCGCCCGTCATCGCGACGACGGCATCGTTGGCCTTCCACGCACGGATGATCCGCAATTTGTGTTCGGCCGTGACGCGCGCATAGACGGCCACGTCCGGCGCCCCCCGCTTCAGTTCGTCCTCGGACATCCTGTCCAGCTCGGCCCCGGTGACGGCAACGTTCCCGCCGGAAGCAATGCCAAGTTCATGCGCGATGGCGGCGGCGGTATGCGGATGATCGCCGGTGATCATCACGACGCGAATGCCGGCCGACCGGCACCGGGCGACCGCTTCCTTGGCCTCCTGCCGCGGCGGATCATACATCCCTGTCAATCCGACGAACACGAGATCGCGCTCGACGCCGTCAACCGTAAGCGATTCCGGCGGTGCGTGGTCGAGATCGCGGAACGCGGAGCCGAGCACGCGCAGGGCCTTCTTCGCCATCGCCGTATTCTGCGCCTCGATCAGCCTGCGATCCTCCTCCGTGAGCGGCCGGATTCCGTCGGGCGTGTAGAGCGCCGTGCAGCGTTGCAGCAACACGTCGGGCGCGCCGTTGACCAACGCCCTGAGCCTTCCGTCCGGCTTCTTGCGAATAACCGCGCTGCGCTTCCGATCGGAGTCGAAGGGGATTTCATGATGCTTCGGATGCTCCCGCTCGATCCGCGCGCGGTCGCCGCCCGCTTTCGCGCCGCCCGCGAGCAGCGCACCTTCGGTCGGATCGCCAACCACCTTCCATTTTCCCTCGTCGTCGACGAGGTGCGCGTTGTTGCAGCCGAGGAGGACGTTGGCGAGTTCGAGCAGCGGCGCAGTGTGGAGCCCGTCGGGCTTTTTTCCGCCAATCCGCACTTCGCCGTCCGGGCCGTAGCCTTCACCGGTAACCTCGTAGTTCTGGCCGCCAACATAGAGCGCGCGCACGGTCATCTCGCCCACCGTCAATGTGCCGGTCTTGTCCGTGCAGATGACCGTCGTAGAGCCGAGCGTTTCCACGGCCGGAAGTTTGCGGACGAGTGCGCGGCGGCGGGCCATGCGCAACACCCCCAGGGCGAGCGCGACGGTGACGACTGCCGGCAGGCCCTCCGGCACGGCCGCCACCGCGAGACTGACCGAGGTCATGAAAAGTTCGAACGGCGGCGTCCCGCGGATCAACCCGAGGGCGAAGAGCAGAGCGACGATGCCCATCGTGGCCCAAACCAGAACCCGCCCGAAGGCATTCAGTTTCTGCTGGAGCGGTGTGCCAGCATCGGCGCCGGCCTGCTCAATCATGCCGGCGATGCGGCCCAGCTCCGTTTGCATGGCGGTCGCCACGACGACGGCTTCGCCCGTTCCCGCCGCCACGCTGGTGCCCATGAAAACCATGTTTTCGCGATCACCGAGCGGCATGTCGGCCTGCTCCAACCGCACAGGGCTCTTCGACACCGCCTCCGACTCGCCGGTCAGCGCCGATTCGATGCATTTGAGCGACGCGGCGGTGAGAAGCCGCGCATCCGCCGCCACCAGGTCGCCCGCTTCGAGCGCGAGTATGTCGCCGGCAACGACGCCCGTCGCGGGGATCAAAGTGACCTGCCCGTCGCGTCGAACCTTCGCCTGCGGCGCGGTCATCTTCTTGAGCGCGGCAATGGATTTTTCCGCGTTGAATTCCTGATAGAAGCCGATGACGGCGTTGAGGAGGACGATGGCGAGAATCGCGATCGCATCTACCACCTCGCCGAGCGCGCCGGAGATCACGCCTGCGACGATGAGAATCCAGATGATCAGGCTTTTGAACTGACCGAGAAAAATCTGCCAGGGACTGATGCGCTTGCCTTCCTTCAGCTCGTTCGGGCCGTTCGCAACAAGACGTTTCGCGGCCTCCGTCACGGAAAGTCCGCTGGGCGCCGCTCCGAGTTTTGCCAGCACGTCTTCGGCGGATTGGCTGTGCCAGACTTCGCCTTCCCGCGGCGCGGTGATCTTGTTGGGTTCAGTCATGTGGAGAATTCTCTGGATTGCCGGCTCTAGAAATAGGCCTTCGCGATGTATTCCTGAACCATCCGCTGCGTGTTGAAGTGCGCCGCGTTGAGCGCGATCGCGTGGCGCATCACCTCGATGAATCGGTCGCGATTATCATAGTAGAGGGGCAGAACGATGTCCCCCAGTTGCCGATAGAGCGACGCTGCATCCTGGGGCGTGCGGTTGGCCGGTGCCACGCCTTCCGCCAGGCCGTCGATGGCCCAACCAGTGACACCCTCAATGCATCCCTCGATCCACCATCCGTCGAGCACGCTGAGGCTCGGCACGCCATTCAATGCGGCTTTCATCCCGCTGGTGCCACTCGCCTCCAACGGCGGCAGAGGCGTGTTGAGCCAGACATCGACGCCCGAGGTGAGCAGCGCGCCGAGCTCCCAGTCGTAGTCGTCCAAATAAACGATCTTCACCTTCGCGCCGGGAGCATCGAGCAGCTGAACAATGCGCTGGATCACCCGCTTGCCCGCATCGTCGCGCGGATGAGCTTTGCCGGCATAGACAATTTGCAGGGGGCCGCCGCGAGCCGCGATACCGGCCAGCTGCGACGGCTCCGTCAAAAGAAGGTCGGCCCTTTTGTAGGTCGCCGCCCGCCGCGCGAAGCCGAGCGTCAACGTGCCCAGATCGAAATTCGCGTTCGCCCGGAGGTTGATTTGGTCGATGGCGCGTTTCTTCGCGAATTGATGTGCCTCCCAAATTTCCGCCAGCGGAATTCTCAGCGCGTTGCGCAAACTGGCATTGTCCGCCCTCCAGCCCGGAATATGACGGTCGAACAATTCGCCGAACGAGAAAGCGGCCCAGGTGCCGAGATGAACGCCGTTGGTGATGTGATCGATCTGATAATGATGCGCGGCGTCGCGCGGTGTGAGCATGCGGCGCGAGACCTCGCCGTGCTTCTTGGCCACGCCGTTCACATAGTGACTCAGATTGAGCGCGAGGTAGGTCATGTTCAGCTCGCCCTCGCAGCAGAACACATCGTGCATTGCGAACAGGTCCGAGCGCCCGAGGACCCGGGCCACGTGATCGAGGGCAAACTTGTCGTGGCCCGCCGGCACGGGGGTATGCGTTGTGAAGACGCACTGCGCCCGCACCGCCTGGACGTCGCCGGCATCGAACGTCGCACGCTGAAACCAGCGCGCACGTTCATCGAGCAATTCCAACCCCAACAGGGCGGCGTGACCTTCGTTCATGTGGAAGCGGCGCACGTCGTGAAAGCCGAGCGCGCGGAGTATCCGCACTCCGCCAATCCCGAGGATGATTTCCTGGCAGAGCCGGTAGTGCGCATCACCGCCGTAAAGATGATCCGTGAGCGCGCGGTCCCAAGCGGAGTTTTCCGCCAGCGCAGCGTCCAGCAGCAGCACGGGCACGGTATGACCGTTGATGCCCTCGACCCGATATTCCCAGGCGTGCAATCGCACGGCGCGGCCCTCAATGCCCACCTCTACGGTAGCGGGCAGTTGCCGGCAAAATCTTCCCACGTCCCAGGCAACGGCTTCTTCGCTCTGCCAGCCGCCCGGATCGAGCCGCTGCCGGAAATAACCCTGACGGTGCAGGAGTGTCACCGCCACCATCGGCACTCCGAGATCGGCCGCCGAGCGAATCGTGTCGCCAGCGAGGACACCCAGACCGCCGCTGTAGGTCGGCATGGCCGGGTTCAGCGCGATTTCCATCGAAAAGTAGGCGATGGAGTCCGCGACCACCAACGGGTGCGCCTGCTGTTTCATGCCATCGCCTTTCGCCGAGGCCGCTTCGACGCGGGCATGGCGTGGACGGAGCCGGGCCGCTCCGCGGTTGCCTTGTTTTCGGCACCCTTCGGTCCAGCGTGGCCGTTGATCTGCACCACCATTCCTTCCAGCACGGCCAGACCAAAGCTGATTTTTTTGAAGAACGACTGGTTGTGCGGGACCAAAGTGAAGCGTGGGTGTCGCGACCACACCGCGCGCAACTTGTCATCGAGCTTGACCGCTTCAGTCAGGGATTCGTTGCGGACCGGGTTGCCGCCCTCAATCGAGACTCCGCCCCGCGCCGCGGTCTCGAAGAAAATGACGGCGTCGTAGCGCGCCAGCTCGGCTTCGAGCGTGGTGCCGACGGCCTTGAAGTATTCAGCGGCGCCGCCGGGCCAGTAGACGGCTCCGTCTATCGTGCCGCGGTCGCACAGCAGGGTGCGGCCGGGAAAGAGCGCTGACTGCACGTCTTCGAGCCGACGTTGCACGTGAAAAATGGCCATCTGCGCCGACCGCGGGGCGTGCGGCTCCATCGAGCGAGGAAAGCCGCCTTGGAACAGGATCGTTGCGGATTCGGGAACAATGACGACGCCTTCGCCGATTTCGCGACGGAACAGATCCGCGGCGGTGGTCTTGCCGCCACCCGGTCCACCCGTGAGGACAATGCGACACCGCTGCGGCGAGGGTTCCGGGGGTGGACGTTTCATGACGTTTTGAGGGATTGGCTGGCGTTCTGCGACTCGTGGTGAAAATAACCTTCACCGCATGGGCTTGCGCAGCCGTGGCGCGGCCGGTGCACCAAAGGTCTCGTCGGTTCCGGGCGGCATTAACCGCAAGGCGGCGTGGAAATCGGAAAATATGGCGTAGCATTCCGGGCAGCACCGCACCGGCGGGCTGATTCCCACGGCGACGATGGTCACCCAATGCCCGTGCGCGACCGGCTCGTCGCACAGCATGCAGAGGATTATCGTGGGCTTCGCGGGTTTCATGGCGGGAGCGCGCGGGACCCGCTCGCAAGCGTCCGACGCTGGGCGCGTTTCCACTTCCATTCTTCCACCGCGCAGAATAGGCACGGCGCGATGTAGATCGTGACGAGCAGGCTCACGACCATCCCGCCCACGCTCGGGATGGCCATCGGTCGCATCACGTCGGAGCCGCGACCCGTTGCCCAAAAAATCGGCATGAGGCCGAAAATGGTCGTCGAGATTGTCATCAAGCTTGGCCGAATCCGCTTCAGGCCCGCCTGCAGGACGGCTTCGCGAACCTCCTCCACCGAGCTGAATTTCGCCCTGTCGAAAGTGTCTTCAAGGTAGGTCGAAATGATCACACCGTCGTCATCGACGACGCCGAAGAGGACGAGGAACCCGACCCAAACGGCGACCGAGAGATTCACACCCCACAGCGCGAGCATGATGAATCCGCCCGAAGCCGACACGAGAATGCCGAAGAAGATCACCGGCGCGATCCACCAGCGTTTGAAGCCGAGATAGAGCATCACGAGCATGATGCCCATGCACAGCGGGACCAGGATACTCATACGCTTCGTGGCGCGAACCTGGTTCTCAAACTGGCCGCTCCATTCCCAGTAGTAGCCGGCGGGCACTTTCAGCCGACCATCGCGCACGGCGCTCTGGAGAAGCGCTTCCGCCTCTTCGACCACGCTCACTTCGTCACGGTCGCGCGTGTTCATCGTCACGTAGCCAACGAGCAGGCCGCGCTCACCTTTGAT
>ERZ761602.3806-NODE-3806-length-20610-cov-5.739917_pt1 | contig 20610 bp, 17 predicted proteins | sample MGYA00512165_ERZ761602 | MGnify/ENA primary metagenome ERZ761602 (study PRJEB28899, sample SAMN02445085) | bioreactor sludge metagenome | biome: EBPR sludge; isolation source: Thorneside wastewater treatment plant | place: Australia: Brisbane, Thorneside...
TATTTGTAGGGGTTCACCCCGGTGCGCTGTTCGATCAGCAGGCCGCGCTTCAGCGCCTCGCGGACATAGGACCCGGCCTGCATTTCCGGCACCGTCTTTTCCGAGAAGTCGAGGTTGCCCAGTTCCCAGCCGGCATCGCCATAACCGGCGAATTCGTCGTTGGGGGACATGAAGGGGTGGCTCTCGCTGTCGCCCTTGATCTGGGTGATTTCCACCAGTGGCTCGCGCGCGGCGCGGCGGCGGGCGTAATCGGCGCTCATCGGTCCGCCGCTGGGATCGGTCAGCTGGAACATCTCGCCGTTCGAGAGGTTCGAATTGTGCGGAATGGCCAGTGCCTTGCCGCCGGTCTGGCGTTCATAGGCGTCCATGAAATCCCACAGACCGTCAGGGATGATCGTGTCGAAACTGGCCAGCGGCATGAACCCGGCCACTTCGTTCGCGCCGTCGCGGAAGATCACGTTGCGGTGCAGGTTGTTGCCCCGGTTCATCAGGGTGTATTCGAAACCGTGGAAGGCGGTGAACTTGCCCGGCTCGTTATAGCGTTCAACCGTGGCGACGTGGGTGTACCAGTTCTTGCGCAGCCGCTCGGCCGCGCCTTCGGGGTTGAGCAGTTCGGGCGGCAGGGTGTTCTTGGCCTTGGCGTCGATGATCTCGCCAACCGCCTTCTGCGATTGTTCCGGCCCGGCATGCATCATGTCGTACCAGCGCAGCATGGTCGGGTGGGTGATGAAGCTGCGCGGCGCGTTGTAAAGGTCCTTGATCGTCGCGAAGCCATCGGAATGGTCGGCGATCACCAGGAAGTCGAGCGGGCGGGCCAGCTTGGCCTTGATCCCGGTGGTGGACGTAACCTCATCCCCCCGGGCAAAGCGCAGCGCTTCTTCCGGGCCGAGCCGGTTGCCGAAGCCGAAGGCATCGGGCGAATTGGCGGTGTGGAGGTGGGTATCGCCCCAGTAGACCCGCTGGGGATAGGCTGCTTCGGCCACCTTGGCCGCTTCGGCAGTGTCCTCTTTTCCGCCATTGCAACCGCTGACCAGCGCGCTTGACGCCAGCAGCAGCGCGATCAGGGCATGCCCCTTGCGCATCCTCATCCCCTTCCATCCCGTTTTCAATGGCAACTTGCCACGCTGTCAGCACAGGTCAAGCGCGCTCGATCGGGGCTTGCACCGTTTAACCGATCGGTTAAGGCGAATGGCATGACCGAGAGCGAAGAAATTGTCGAAATCCGCCGCGCCGTGCAGGCCCTGTGTGCGGAGTTTCCGGGGGAATATTGGCGGGCCAAGGATGCCGCGCGGGAATACCCCGGCGAGTTCGTCGATGCCCTGACGCGTTCGGGCTTTCTTGCCGCACTGATCCCGGAGGAATTCGGCGGTTCGGGCCTGAGCCTGCTGGCCGCCGCGGTGATCATGGAGGAAATCCAGGCCGCCGGCTGCAACGGGGCCAGCGCTCACGCGCAGATGTACATCATGAACACCCTGCTGCGCTATGGCAGCGCCGAGCAGAAGGCGAAGTATCTGCCGGGCATCGCTTCTGGCGAACTGCGGCTGCAGGCCTTCGGCGTGTCCGAGCCGACCAGCGGCACCGACACGCTCTCGCTGCGCACGGTCGCGGTGCGTGACGGCGATCATTACGTGGTCAACGGCCAGAAGATCTGGACCAGCCGGGCGGAACATTCCGACCTGATGCTGCTGCTGGCGCGGACCACCCCGCGCGACCAGGTGGCGAGCAAGACCGAGGGCCTGTCGATCTTCCTGGTCGACATGCGCGAAGTGGTGGGAAGCGGCATGACGATCAAGCCGATCCGCACCATGATGAACCACTCGACCACCGAAGTGTTCTTCGACGACATGCGCATTCCCGCCTCCAGCCTGATCGGCGAGGAAGGGAAGGGCTTCCGCTACATCCTTTCGGGCATGAATGCCGAGCGGATCCTGATCGCGGCGGAATGCATCGGCGATGCCAAGTGGTTCATCCGCAAGGCGACCGACTATGCCAAGGAGCGCAACGTGTTCGGCCGGGCGATCGGCCAGAACCAGGGCGTCCAGTTCCCGATCGCGCGCTGCTATGCGCAGATGCGTGCGGCCGAGCTGATGGTTCACCATGCGGCTGAAGTCTATGACCGGGGCGGCAACCCCGGCGAGGAAGCTAACATGGCCAAGATGCTGGCCAGCGAGGCGAGCTGGGCCGCAGCCGACATGTGCGTGCAGACCCACGGTGGGTTCGGCTTTGCCGAGGAATACGACGTCGAACGCAAGTTCCGCGAGGCGCGGCTTTACACCGTCGCCCCGATCAGCACCAACCTGATCCTGTCATACATCTCGGAACACGTGCTCGGTCTGCCGCGCAGTTACTAGAACCGCTCGATCGCCTGGTTGTTGCGGGTCGATTTTCCCGGCATCGGCACCAGCACCATGCGCCCGCGCTTGGCATTCCAGGTGAAGGTTCCGGGGCATTCCTGCGCGCCGTACCCGCCGCAATGGGTGCCGTGGAAATCGAACACGAACAGGATCCGGCCGTCGCGGGTCTCGACCTTGCGGTCGCGCACGCGGCGATCAAAGACCTTGAGCGGCGGTCCCGCCTTGCGCCCCAGCCACAGCTGATAGCGGCACCCGCCGGTGCCGCACCATTGCATGCCCAGCATGTTCCAATCGACCTGCCAGTCCTGAATCCCGTCGCCGTTGATGTCGATCGGAGTGACCTGGGCGGCAATGACTGCCGGATCGTGTTCGGACATGTCGTCCCTCAGCAGCACGGCCCGCACCTGCCGAGTGATTTCGGCCCTGGGATCGGCCGGAGCCCTGGCCTGGACGGCGGCAAGGGGCAGGATCAGGGTGCAGGCCAGCAGGATCGAAAGTCGCAGGTTCATGAGGTGGTCTCTGAAATGGAGCACCGAATCTAGCCGATCACACGCCGCCCGCCTTGCGAGAATGCGACACTGCGCTGGCTTAGCGCTTCAGTCGTTCGGCATGCCAGGCGACGTGCTCGGCCATGAAGCTGGAGATGAAATAGTACGAATGGTCATAGCCCGGCTGCATCCGGATCGTGGCCGGAATGCCGGCCTTGCGGCAGGCCATCACCAGCAGACCGGTCTTGAGTTGTTCGTGCAGAAAATTGTCGGCATCGCCCTGATCGACCAGCAGATCGGGCAGGCGGGCGCCTTCCTCGATCAGCGCGCAGGCATCGTACGCGCGCCAGGCGGCCTTATCCGGACCAAGGTAGCCGCTCAGCGCCTTTTCGCCCCACGGGCAGTTCAGCGGGCTGACAATCGGGGCAAAGGCGCTGGTCGAGCGGAACCGGCCCGGATTGCGCAAGCTGGTGGTCAGCGCGCCGTGGCCGCCCATCGAATGGCCGGTGATGCCCTGCCGCTCCATGTCGAGCGGGAAATGCGAGGCAACCAGTTCGGGCAATTCCCGTTCGATGTAGCTGCGCATCTTGAAGTGGGTCGACCACGGCGCAGCGGTGGCATCGACATAGAAGCCGGCGCCCTTGCCGAAGTCATAGCCTTCGTCATCCGGCACATCGTCGCCGCGCGGGGAGGTGTCGGGGGCGATGAAGGCAATCCCGTGGCGGGCACAGGCTTCGCGGAACTCGCCCTTTTCGGTAACGTTGGCATGGGTACAGGTCAGGCCGGAAAGGTACCACAGGACCGGCAGCCTCGCCTCCGGAGCATGATCGGGGACAAAGACCGAAAAGGTCATCGCCGTGCCGGTCGCCTCGCTCTGGTGGGTGTAAACGCCCTGGGTGCCGCCGTGGCTGCGGTTTGCGCTGATCTGTTCCATGCGCCGCCTTTGCCCTTGCAAAGGTGATCCGCGCAAACGGTTTTTCATGCCCCGCAGGGCAGACCGATCAATGATGATGGGAAGGGAATGGTGGACGCACTAGGGCTCGAACCTAGGACCCGCTGATTAAGAGTCAGCTGCTCTACCAACTGAGCTATGCGTCCACTTCCAGGCGTTTCCGCTGGCCCCGATTCGCTCGGGAGCGCCCCCTATAGCGATTGCTTTGCGGGATGGAAGGGGTTTCTTTTGCCCCGCTTCAACTTGTCAGCGGACCGCCCCGGCGGCTCCACCGGTCAACCGCCATGATCACCCCGATGCAGGCCATATTGGTCAGCAGGGCCGATCCGCCATAGCTGATCCACGGCAGCGGAATACCGACGACCGGGGCCAGCCCCATCACCATCAGCATGTTGACCGCCATGTAGAAGAAGATCGTGAAGGTCATCCCCGCCGCCAGCAGGCTGGAGAAGCGATCGGGTGCGTTGCGCGATACCTTGAGGCCCCAGTGGAACACCCAAAGGAACACCGCCAGCACGAACAGCCCGCCCAGCACGCCCCATTCCTCGGCCATGGTGGCAAAGGCGAAGTCGGTCTGGGCTTCGGGCAGATAGTCGAGGTGGCTCTGGCTGCCATTGCCGAAGCCCTTGCCCCAGAACCCGCCCGAACCGATCGCGATCTTGGACTGGGTGATGTGATAACCGGCGCCGAGCAGATCTTCTTCCGGGTTGAGCAGGGTCATGATCCGGCGGCGCTGGTAATCGTGGAGCAGGGTGAAGAACGCGATCGGGGTGAAAGCCGCGCCGGCCAGCCCCGCACCGACGAACCAGCGCATCGGCAATCCGGCCATGAACACCACGGCCAGCCCGCCGATCATGATCGACAGGCCGGTTCCCAGATCCGGCTGCAGCATGACCAGCAGCACCGGAACCAGCACCAGCGCGCCGAGCGGCGGTAGCACCCGCCAGCTGCGGGTCAGCGCCGGAGGCAGCGAATCGAAGAAGTGGGCGAGCGCCAGCACGATCGACAGCTTCATTGGTTCGGACGGCTGGAACATCATGAAGCCCAGGTTCAGCCAGCGCTGGCTGCCGCCGCGCACGCTTCCGATCAGATCGACCAGCACCAGCGCGACGATCAGGGCAATGAAGACCGGATAGGCGATCGCCTTGAACAATTCACGCGGCAGACGCGAGATGATGAAGGCGATCACCAGGAAGCCCAGGAAATGGATCATGTGCCTGAGCGCCCATGGCTCCAACTTGCCGCTGGCGGCGGAATAGAGCACCGCGCAGCCCAGCAGGTTGAGCAGGAACAGCGGCACGATCACTTGCCAGGGTTCGCGCGCGATCGCTTCGGGGATGATCCGGTGGTTCATGGCTGCGGCGCCTCGCCCGCAGGAGCGGAGGGGCTGGCCGTCGGCGCCGGGGCGGGCGGGGCAGCATCGGGTTCGGGCCGCGGCGCGGCTGCTTCGGTCACGGCCGAGCGCGGAGCCTGTGCGGCCGGATCGGGCCCTTCGGAGCGGCGCTGGATCTCGGCCTCGTCGGCCGGCTTGGGAGCGGTCGCGCCGTACTGCGCGGAATAGCTGCGATAGCGGGCGGCCATCCGTTGTTGCGGCGTGCCGCCCCAGCCGGCTTCCATCCCGTGCAGCACTTCCAGCGCCTTGGCCGGATCGTACAGGAAGGTCATGACGTCACGCGCGATCGGATAGGCCGAGCCGGAGCCACCACCATGTTCCACCACCACGGCACAGGCATAGCGCGGATTGTCGAACGGGGCATAGGCAATGAAATGGCCGTGATCGCGGTACTTCCAGGGGCCGGACTTGCCGTCGGAAACGCTCAGGCTGACCACCTGTGCGGTCCCGGTCTTGCCGGCCATCAGCACGTTGGGGATCGGCAGGCGCGCCCGCCCGGCGGTGCCGGGGCCGTTGACCACATCGCTCATCGCCTTGTGGACGTAATCGAGGTGTTCCTGGCTGAAGCCCATGCTGGGTGCGTCGGGCACCTTCTGGTTCATCAACAGGCGCGGCTGGAGCAGCTTTCCCGAGGCGATCCGCGCTGCCATTACCGCCTGCTGCAGCGGATTGACCAGCATATAGCCCTGGCCGATCGTGGCGTTGACCGTATCGAATACGGCCCACGGCTTGTTGTACTTCTTCTGCTTCCACGCCGGATCGGGCACCGTTCCGTAATGCTGGGCCGTGACCGGCAGATCGTATTTCTCGCCTAGGCCGAGCCGACGGCACATCGCGGCGATCGGGTCCATCCCGATCTTCTGGGCGAAGTGATAGAAATAGACGTCGCAGCTCTGGTAGATCGCCTTGGCCATGTTGACCGAGCCGTGGCCGCGCCGGTTCCAGCAGCCGAACACCCGGTTGCCGACCCTGAGCCCGCCGCCGCAGTTGACGCTGGCATTAGGATCCAGCCCGGCCTCAAGGAAGGCCATGGCCACCGCCGGCTTGACGGTCGACCCCGGCGGGTAAAGCCCGCGCAGCACCTTATTGCGCAAGGGCACGTGATCGTCGTCGGACAGCATTTTCCACTCGATCCGGCCGATCCCGTCGGCAAAGCTGTTCGGATCGAAGCTGGGCATCGAGGCCATGGCGAGGATATCGCCGGTCAGGCAGTCCATCACTACCACCGACCCGCTTTCCAGGCCGAGGCGGCGGGCGGCATAGTCCTGCAGCGGGCCGTTGATGGTCAGTTGCAGCGGCGCGCCGGGAATGTCGTCGCGCATTTCGAGATCGCGCACGATCTTGCCCGATGCGGTCACTTCCGCCCGTCGCGCGCCGGGAATTCCGCGCAGCTGTGCTTCGAACTGTTTCTCCAGCCCGTCCTTGCCCAGCTTGAAACCCGGGGTAACGAGCAGCGGATTGCGCTCGGCCTTGAAATCCTCGGCCGTGGCCGGGCCGACATAGCCAAGCAGGTGGCCGACCGAAGGCCCGGTCGGATACCAGCGGGTGAAGCCCTGCGCCGCCATCACTCCCGGCATTTCCGGCAGGCGGACCAGCACCTTGTCATAGACTTCCGGCGGAATGCCCGAGGCCACGCCCAGTGGCTGGAACCCGTGAGCCTTCTCCAGCTTGTCGGAAAGATCGCGCAGCGCCACTTCGTCCATGCCGAGCAGGGTGCCCAGCTTGGCGATGGTGCCTTCGGGATCGACCAGCCGTTCGGGCACGATGTCGATCCGGTATTCCATCCGGTTCGAGGCCAGCGGGACATTGTTGCGATCGAGGATTGCCCCGCGGCGCGGCGGGATCAGCGTCAGGTTGACGCGGTTGCTTTCCGAGGCGAGCTCGTACTTCTCGTTATCGACCAGCGCGATCCAGCCCATCCGCGCGGCGAGCAGCACGCCGACCGCGGTCTGCAGGCCGCCGATCAGGACCGAGCGGCGCTCGAAGCTGTTCTTCAGCGTGCCGGAGCTGACGTGCTTGTTCCCGCCCAGCATGGCCTAGTACTTCCTGATCGGGATCAGCCGCAGCCGGTCCACCGCGCCGACCAGGCGCGCCGCCAGCGGATAGGCCAGGATCGACAGCGCGATCTGCGGCAGCAACAGCGGCAGATCGAGTCCGCCCGCCAGCTGTGCGGACAGCAGGACATAGCCGGTGATGATCGCGCCGCCGACCAGCCAGTTCTGGACCACGCCGCGCCACGGGAAGCGGACTTCCAGAATGTCGAGCAGGATCATCGCCAGCGACCACAGCAGCACGGCTGAGCCAAGCGGCTGACCGGAGAACAGATCATCGAACAGCCCCAGCGGCAGACCCGCCCAGACCGGGAACAGGCCCGGACGCAGGTGCTGCCAGGCCAGCAGCAGGATGAAGCCGAGCGGTGGCATCACCGGCGCCGCGGCGATCACCGGCCAGGTCGGGCTGAGGGATCCGGCCATCACCAGCAGCAGCGGCAGCGCGACGGCCAGCAGGGTGGAGGGACCGCGGTTGATGCCGGGCTTGCCGATGCCGCGGACGAAATCGGTGATCGGCGAGACCAGGGGCGAGGGCATCAGCGCCCCCCGTCGGCAGCCGTGGCGGCCTGGGCGGTCGACTCGTCGTAGATCGGCTCGACAATCACGAATTCGGTTGCGCCGGGATCGCTCAGCGGGCGGGCAATCGCCCCGTCCGGGGTCAGCGAGACGATCACCGCCAGCGCCTCGCCAGGGCGGAACAGCCCGCCCGATCCCGAGGTTACGATCGCATCGCCCTTGCGCAGCGGATTGATCCCGGTGGTGGCAAGCCGGATCTTGAGCGTGCCATCGCCATTGCCGACGGCATAGGCCTGGATCCCGTCAGTGGCGCGCCGGACCGGCACCGTGCTTTCGGTATCGGTGATCAGCAAGACCCGCGCAGTATTGTCCCCCACTTCCAGCACCCGCCCGATCACTCCGGTCGGCGCGCGGACTGCCATGCCGGGGCGCACGCCCTGGCGGCTGCCGACGCTGATCGTGGCAAAGCGGCGGGTCGAGGACGAGCTTGAGCCGATTAGCCGCGCGGTGGCAACCGGGCGCACTTCGCCCTGGGCCAATCCGAGCAGCGCCTTGAGCCGCGCATTCTCTTCCCCCAGCGCGGCCTGCTCGGCCAGTTTGACGCGGGCTTCGGCGACTTCGCGTTCCAGCCGCGCGACCCGGCTGCCCCGGGTCAGGTAACCGCCGATGACGGCCAGGAAACCCTGGCCCTCGCTGCGCCCGGCGGCGGCCAGTTCGGCGGCGGGGGCGGTGATGTCGGCTGCGCCGTTGCGGGCAGCCTGCGCGGCGCTGCTGTCATCGCCTCCGCTGGCCAGCAGCAGCACGCCTATGCCCAGCCCGCCAATCGCGAGCAGGTAACCGAAGAAGGTGCCATATTGCGCCCGGCGGGAATGGCCCGGGCGCCGGTTGACTGGCGCCACCATGCCCGTTCAGTCCTTCTTGCCGGAAGCGCGACCCACCAGAGCGTTCCTTTCGCTCAGGCCGTCATCAGCACGCCGCGGAAAATCGGATCCTCCATCGCGCGGCCAGTGCCGAGCGCAACGCAGGACAGCGGATCTTCCGCGATGGTCACCGGCAGGCCGGTTTCTTCGCGCAGGTATTCATCCAGACCATGGATCAGCGCGCCGCCGCCGGTCAGGACAATGCCCTGGTCGACGATATCGGCAGCCAGTTCCGGCGCGGTGTTTTCCAGCGCGATGCGCACGCCTTCGACGATCGCCCCGATCGGTTCGGACAGGGCTTCGGCGATGTTCGCCTGGGTGATGGTGATTTCCTTGGGCACGCCGTTGACCAGGTCGCGGCCCTTGATGTGGATCGTTTCGCCCACGCCATCGGCCGGGACGGTGGCGCAGCCATAGTCCTTCTTGATCCGCTCGGCCGTGGCTTCACCGATCAGCAGGTTGTGGTGACGGCGCACATAGGAAACGATCGCTTCGTCCATCTTGTCCCCGCCGACGCGGACCGACGTGGTATAGGCCAGGCCGCGCAGCGAGAGGACGGCGACTTCGGTCGTGCCGCCGCCGATATCGACCACCATCGATCCGACCGGCTCGGTCACCGGCATGTCGGCGCCGATCGCGGCAGCCATCGGTTCAAGGATCAGATAGACCTGGCTGGCCCCGGCATTGCTGGCCGCATCGCGGATCGCGCGCTTTTCCACCGAGGTCGCACCCGAAGGCACGCAGATCACGATTTCCGGATAGCGGAACATCGACTTCTTGCCGTGGACCTTGCGGATGAAATACTTGATCATCTCTTCGGCGATTTCGATGTCGGCAATCACGCCGTCGCGCAGCGGGCGGATCGCCTCGATGCTGTCCGGGGTCTTGCCCATCATCATCTTGGCATCGTCGCCCACGGCCTTGACGCGCTTCACGCCGTTGATCGTTTCGATCGCCACGACCGACGGTTCGTTGAGTACCACACCGCGATCCTGGACATAGACCAGCGTGTTCGCGGTACCCAGGTCGATGGCCATGTTCTGGGAGCCGAATTTGAAGAATCGAGACATAAGCGATGCCATTGAAAAACCTGTGTGTTTACCGCCACTTACCGCGATTCGCGCGAGGGTGGCAGGCCGTTGTCGTGGCGTGGGAGCGCACGCCCTAGCGCAAGGCCAAAAGAAAGGCCAAAAAATTGTGCGGATTGCGCCGCTGCGGGACACCCTCCGTCTCGAAATTGTGGCGCTTCACCGCTAGGCAGTTTGCCCATGCCGACAATCCGCCGCCTGCCTGAGATCCTGATCAACCGCATCGCCGCGGGCGAAGTGGTCGAGCGGCCGGCTTCAGCGCTGAAGGAACTGGTCGAAAACGCGATCGATGCCGGGGCGCGGCAGATCACGGTGCGGCTGTCCGAAGGGGGGCTGTCCGGCATCGAGGTGACCGATGACGGCTGCGGGATGGACCCGGCCGAAATGTCCCTGGCGCTGGAACGCCATGCCACCTCCAAGCTGCCGGACGAAGCGATCGAGCTGGTTGCCACGCTCGGCTTCCGGGGCGAGGCGCTGCCCTCGATCGCCAGCGTTGCCCGCCTGACACTGGAAAGCCGCCCGCGCTCAGCCAGCGAAGGCTGGCGGCGGGTGGTCGATCATGGCGCGGTGGTGGAAGAAGGCCCTGCCGCGTTGCCGCCCGGCACCCGCATCCGGGTGGAGGACCTGTTCGGCAAGGTTCCGGCGCGGCGCAAGTTTTTGCGCTCGGCCCGCAGCGAATACGCTGCCTGCCTCGACGTGGTCCGCCGCCTCGCCATGGCGCGGCCGGATGTCGGTTTCGTGCTGGAACACGATGGCCGCCGGGTTCTGGCGGTGCAGCCGGGAGAGGGATTGGCCAGCCGCGTCGCCCAGATCGTCGCGCGTGAACTGGCGCAAGACGGGGTGGCGATCGATCTGGAGCGCGGGGCCGCCCGCCTGACCGGAGTGGCCGGCCTGCCGACCTTCAACCGCGGCGTGGCCGATCACCAGTACCTGTTCGTCAACGGCCGCCCGGTGAAGGACCGGCTGCTGGTCGGCGCTGTGCGCGGGGCCTATGCCGACATGCTGGCGCGGGACCGGCACGCGGTGCTGGCGCTGTTCCTCGACCTTCCGCCAGAGGAGGTGGACGTCAACGTCCACCCGGCCAAGACCGAAGTGCGCTTCCGCGATCCGGCCTTCATCCGCGGCTTCATCGTTTCCGGCCTGCGCCATGCGCTCGACAGCGAGGGGCGGCGCACTGCCCAGGCTCCGGCGGCCCCGGCCATGGCCAATTGGCAGGCTGAACCGATCACCCGCGCGGTTGAGCCTGCTCCGGCGCTTGGTTCGCTGTTCGCCCGTGAATACGCATCATCCGGTGTGCGCGATGCCGCACCCGCCTGGCGTCCGGTGCAGGACGCGCCGCTGGCCCCGGTAGCGCGGGCCGAAGTTGCGACGCAAGCACCCAGCGTGGACCATCCGCTTGGCGTGGCGCGCGGGCAGGTGGCGAACACTTACATCGTGGCAGAGGCCGAGGACGGGCTGGTGATTGTCGACCAGCACGCCGCGCACGAACGGCTCGTGCTGGAACGGCTAAAAGCCGCCGGCGCGCAGGACAGCGCGGCGCGCAGCCAGGCGCTGTTGATCCCCGAAGTGGTCGAACTGGACGAACCCGATTGCGACCGGGTGGAGGGCGCGGCGGGGACACTGGCCGAATATGGCCTGCTGCTCGAACGTTTCGGCCCGAACGCGCTGCTGGTCCGCGCGGTGCCGGCCGTGCTGGGCAAGGGCAACGTCCAGGCGCTGGTCCGCGACATTGCCGACGATCTGGCCCAGAACGGCGCGGCGCTGTTGCTGGGTGAACGGATCGACCACGTGCTGGCCACCATGGCCTGCCACGGCTCGGTCCGTGCCGGGCGGGTGCTGTCAGTCGCGGAAATGAACGCGCTGCTGCGCGAAATGGAAGTCACGCCCCGTTCCGGCCAGTGCAACCACGGCCGCCCGACCTGGGTGAAACTTGCGCACGGCGATATCGAGAAGCTGTTTGGGCGAAAGTAGGTCAATAGCGATTGGCAGCGCGCTTGACCTGAACGGTCATGGTTCTTAAATAATGTTATTATATAAGTGCTCAGGTGGTTCGTGATGGCCGAGACTTCAATGAATGCTTCGGATATTCTCGATTTCGCACCCGATGCCGTCCTCAGCCGTTATTTTGATGTGCTTGGCTTTGCTCTGGTCGCGCCAATTCCCGTTCTTTTAGATCTTTCTGGAAACAGGGAATGGATCGCACTCTGCCTCTTCGTTCTCGTCCTGGTCGCATTTAGCTGGTTGTCTGATCGCTGGCGCCTTGGCCCTGATCATCGGTCGATCCGGAGGGCCCATGATGCTTTCATTCGAAGCTTCGGAGACTTGCCTTTTTTTGTCGGGTTTGGGTTTGTGATTGTAGCCATGATCATCTTTGACATGCAGTATCCCAAGCTCGGATATTCACCTTCGTCCCTTGTTTTTGCCGGGATCGCGTGCGGTGAAGCTTGCCGGGCTTTGTGGGTTTCTTACAAGCTGAAGCTTAGGCCATTTGCTCACCTTGATCGGTGAAGGAATCCCGACGTTTTTCGCTATAGCTGCGTTTGTGGGCGGGCAGATTTCAGGCGCTCTCGCCGGGATTTCGCACCCGGATCAGCCCGATCGACTTCATTGTGCAGACCACCACGTCGTTCTGGTTGAACACCCGCACGATCGACTGGAAGCTGCCCATTTCCGGGCGCGACTGGCTTTGCTTCTTGCTGATCAGTTCGCTTTCCACCCGCAGCGTGTCGCCAGGATAGACCGGCTTCAACCAGCGCAGTTCATCCAGACCCGGTGAGCCGAGGCCGGCCTGTTTGCGTTCGGTGATGTTGTCCACCAGCATCCGCATGGTCATGGCGCAGGTGTGCCAGCCGCTGGCCGAGATCCGCCCGAAATGGGTCTGCGCCGCTGCCTCGTCTGAAAGGTGGAAGGGCTGCGGATCGTATTTGGAGGCAAATTCGATCACTTCCTCGCGGGTCACTTCATAGCGCCCGAAGCTGGCCGTGCTGCCCACTTCCAGATCCTCGAAATAGACGAGGCCGTCATCGCTGCTCATGGTTTCAATACTCGCGTGAAAGGTTTGGTTGTGCCATCGAGGCTGTCCAGCGGCGGCAGGCCGAGGAAGTGGCGCAGCAGCGGGGTAATGGCGGTGTTGTCGAACGCGGCCAGCTTTACCCCGCCGGCAAAGCCGGGGCCGTTGGCGATGAACAGCGCGGCCATGTCGGGGTCGGTCTGGTCATAGCCATGAGCGCCGCCGGTAAAGCTGCGGCTTGGCGCCGTCGGTACCAGTGACCAGCCGGAGCGGGCCAGGCACAGGATCGGCGCGACACGCGGGTTGCGGCCATAGCGCAGGTGGGCCGGAATTTCTTCCTTTCGCCAGCAGGTGTGGTTGGGGCCGGGCTTGGCCAGGGCGGCCCACAGCTTGTCGGCATTGCCCTCGGTCGGGGCCAGCGCGGCATAGGGTCCGCTTTCGATCACGCGGTAGAGCGCCGGATCGGCCAGCTTGTCGAGCGCGATGGTCCGTTCGCTGGCAACCGCAGCCATGCCGTGATCGGCCACGACCACGATGTCGGCCGTGATGCCAAGGTCCTTGAGGCCCGCCAGCAGCGCGCCGATATGGCCGTCAGCCTCGGCAATCGCGGCATTGGTGCGCGGATCGTCGGGGCCGAATTCGTGGCCGGCGGTATCGACCGTATCGAAATAGAGCGTCACCAGCCGGGGCCGGATCGCCGGTGGCCGGCGCAGCCAGTCCAGCACGGCGTTGACGCGCTGGGTATTGCTGACCGCCTGGTTGAAGGCCTGCCAGTCCGCCGGACGGTATCCACCCTCGGTCATGGCGTTGGGCCGCGCCCGGGTGCCGCCCCAGCCGACGTTGGAGCCGGGCCAAAACATCGTCGCGGTGCGGATTCCGGCGCGCTCGGCCATGACCCAGATCGGTTCGGCCGCGTTCCACCAGAACGGGTCCTCGTTGGCCATCGAGAACAGCTCGCCGGGCCGGGCCGGATCCTCCATGCGATTGCCGACAATGCCGTGCCGGTCCGGCACCACGCCGGTCACCAGGGTCCAGTGGTTGGGGAAGGTCTTGGTCGGGAACGACGGGCGCATCGGCCCGCTGATCCCGCCGCCGGCCAGGGCCGAGAGGTGCGGGGTGATGCCGCGATCGAGGTAGTCCGGACGGAATCCGTCGATCCCGATCAGGATCACCACGCGGTCCTGCCGCGGTGCATCCGCACTGACGAACGAAACCGGCGTTACAAGGACGAGCAGCGCGAGCAGAAAGCGGATCATGTCCGTCTATCTACCCGCGCTGCCCGGCCATGCAATGACCGATCTTAGTGGCCGAGGCTGAAGCGCGCGAACAGGGTGTAGCCCCAGGGCTTGTTGCCATAGGCCGCATCCAGCGCGTCCGGCTTGGCGAAGGCGGCCAGCGAGCCGCCGAGCACCAGTTCGAACGGCCCCACGGGGATCCGGCGGGCATATCCGGCCTGGAACTTGGTAACCCGGAACGGCACCTCGTGCAGCGGATCGGCGTGATCGGGGAACAGTTCGTTGTTGTCGACGTTCTCGACCCGGCCGAACAGGGTGTTGGCCTTGTCGAGGTTCCAGTTCACTTCGCCCAGCCAGGCGGTCAGCGTGCCGCCGTGGTGCTTCTTCTTGCTGGAGAAAGCGCCCATGGCCGAGACCGGCCCGCCGGAATAGTGGACCGAGGCCGTAAAGCGTTCTTCATCGTCGCCCGGATGGGTTGCTTCGGGTTCCTTCAGCTTGGCGAAGCTGGCCTGCACGGCCCAGTTCGGCGTCGGGGTCAGTGTCGCACGAACCGACCAGCTATCCAGCTTGGGCGTTTCGATCCCCCAGCGCTCCTCGTCCGGCTCCCGTCCGCGAAAGGCGCTGGCTTCCAGTTGCCATTTCGGGGCCGAATATCCGACCGTCACCACGCCGTAAGTGATGTGGGTCGAATCGAACCAGTGATGCGTGATCGGCGGCTCCGGATTATACTTGGCCGAGCCGCGATGCATGAAGGCCGCAGGGCCGACAGCGGGTTCGCCAACCGGGCCGCCATAGACGAACAGCGTGCCCGCCCCGGCGTCGATGTCGACCCGTGCGGCGAGTTCCATGAAGAAGTCATGCGGATGCTGACGGTCAACGATCGGTTCGCCGTAGGCGGTTTCTCCGGTGGCGAACAGGTTGGGGTGGCCCGGCGGGGCCATCAGCGGTTCAAGGCTGAGCATCGACTTGAACTGGATCCGCCCCCAGCCGGTCTTGCGCTCGGCGGTGAGCATCATCATCGAAGTGACATAGACCATGTCATCTCCGCGCGGTCCCTTGTGGTCGGTGTACTGAAGCGAGGCATTGCCGTGGGTCATCACCATCCAGTCGCCAGTGGACAGGTGCAGGCCGTGCATTCCGCCCTCTGCCCCGGGCAGGCGGGCAGTGCCGGAGCCCTCGGCGAAGGCCATGGGTGAAACATCGGATTTCGTGCCGGGCATCTTGTGACCCGAATGGTCCATATGACCGGCGTGGCCGGAATGATCCTCAGGCTTTGCTGGCTGGGGATGATGGCCCGCGTGACCCGAATGGTCGTGTGGTTCAGGTTTGGCCGGGCTGGCCGGCTGTTCCTGATGCCCATCGTGGCCCGAATGGTCCTGGGCTGCTGCGGGAAGGGCAAAGGCGGTCGATCCCAGCAAGGCCGGGACAAGCAGATATTTCATGGAAAGATGCTCCGTTGATAAGGTTGGCAAGGCGGCGAAGCGCACTTCGCCGATTGCGACCTCAGGAGCGGGGTGGGGGTGTGTCAGGCCCTGCCAGGGTTTGCGGAACCTGAACGGCAAGGCTGCTTACCGGCAGGGGTTCGCCCAGAAAAACCGCCACTTCGGCATTGGCCAGTCCGTCATAACGGGCGATGCAGCCGATGCATTCGTGCTTTTGTGAATGGTCGCCCTTTGTCCGTTCTGACTTGGCTGGCTTGTGGCAATCATGCGCACTGGTGGCCGTGACGTCAGGCGACGCCGTCGGTGCGCCATGACCAATCGGCATCGCCAGTGCCGGCAAGGCCAGGCACAGTGACAACACGATCAGGAGCAGGCGCTGAACCATGGCGGTACCTTAGGTCCGCATTGGCCCGCAATCAATCACACGTTGAACTTGAAGTGCATCACGTCGCCGTCCTGGACCACGTATTCCTTGCCTTCCTGGCGCAGTTTGCCGGCTTCCTTGGCTGCCGTCTCCCCGCCCAGCGTGACGTAGTCATCATAGGCGATGGTCTCGGCCCGGATGAAGCCGCGCTGCATGTCGGAGTGGATCTCACCGGCCGCTTCGGGGGCCTTGGCGCCCAGATGCACGGTCCAGGCGCGAGCCTCCTTGGGGCCGACGGTGAAGAAAGTGATCAGGTGCAGCAGATCGTAACCGGCGCGGATCACGCGAGCGAGGCCGGTTTCGTGGAGGCCCATCTCTTCCAGGAAGACCAGCCGGTCTTCCGGCTCCATGGTGATCAGATCGGCCTCGATCGCGGCCGAGACGATCACCGCATTGGCGCCTTCGGCCTTGGCCTTTTCGAACACCCGGGCAGAGTGCGCATTGCCATTGGCGGCGCTCTCTTCCTCGACGTTGCAGACGTAGAGGACCGGCTTGGCGGTAAGCAATTGGGCCTGATTGAACACCCGCAGTTCGTCCTCGCCGTCGGGGCGGGCGAGACGCGCCGGCTTGCCGTCGCGCAGCAGATCGAGGGCGGGCTGCAGCACGGAAACCAGCAGCTTGGCCTCCTTGTCCCCTTGCGCGGCCTTCTTCTGCGCGGCGGGAACGCGTTTTTCCAGGCTTTCCAGATCGGACAGCATCAGTTCGGTCTCGACCGTTTCGGCGTCGGAAATCGGATCGACCTTGTTGTCGACGTGCTGAATGTCGTCGTTCTCGAAGCAGCGCAGCACGTGAACGATCGCGTCGACTTCGCGGATGTTGCCGAGGAACTGGTTGCCCAGACCCTCGCCCTTCGACGCGCCGCGCACCAGCCCGGCGATATCGACGAAGCCGAGCTGGGTCGGGATGATCTTCTGGCTCCCGGCGATCCGGGCCAGTTCATCCAGCCGCGGGTCGGGCACGCCGACGTTGCCGACGTTCGGCTCGATCGTGCAGAACGGATAGTTCGCCGCCTGCGCCGCCTGCGTTTCGGTCAGCGCATTGAACAGGGTGCTCTTGCCGACATTCGGCAGGCCCACGATACCGCAACGAAATCCCATTATCTGCTCCGAAAGTCTGTCAGCGCGCGCCCATAGCGGGGCCGGCGACGTTTGACCAGTTGGCGCTTGGCTGTGCGTGGTTTTCACCGAATTTTCAGGGGAGGGGGATAGGATGCCTGGCCATGAGATCGTTCCGTCACGCCCCCTTGGCACTGGCCCTGCTGCTCGCTGCCTGCGCCGCATCGCCGCAAGAGCGCTTTGCCGAAGCGCAGGCGAGCATGGCCGCGCATGACTATTCCGCCGCGCAAACCGGGCTTGCCGCGCTGTTGAAAGCGGATCCGGGCAACCGGGCAGCCGCGCTGCTGCTGGCGGCGGCGCAAGTGCGGCTCAATGATGCCGATGGGGCGCTGGGCACACTGGACCGGCTTGGCCCTGCAGCGAAGGACGCTCCCGAGGCCGAGCATTTGCGGGCCGAAGCCCTGCTGATCAAGGGGCAGCCGCAAGAAGCGCTGGCCTTGCTGGGCGCCGACGCCTCTGCGGAAGGCTTGCGGATCAGGGCCAATGCGCTGGTCCGGGATGGCCGCGCGGCCGAGGCGATTGACCTTTTCGAGCAAGGCCTGCGTGATGCCCCGTCCGTCCGGCTCGCCTTCGATTACGGGCGCTTGCAGGTGCTCGCCAGCAACCCGGTCGGTGCGGCCCGGGTGCTGGAGGCGCTCCGCAAGGTGGCTCCCGGCAGCTATGAAGCGCTTCTGCTGGAAGGCGATCTGGCCGCCTTGACCGGCCAGAGCGCCGCCGCACTCAAGGCCTTCGCCGCTGCGGCGGCCAAGGCTCCAAGTCGCCCTGAGCCGTTGCTGGCCCAGGCCCAGGTGCTTGAACTCGCAGGCCGTCCGGCCGAGGCGGTGACGCTGGTGGACAAGGCTGCCGAGCTGCCGGTTATCGGCAGTGCCGTCGGGGTCACGCGTCTGCGGCTTGCCGCGGCGCAAGGGCAATGGGACAAGGTTGTCGCCCAGTTGCAGTCACAGGAAAGCATGCTGGCCCCGGAATCCGCCGATGGGCTGCTCTATGCCGAGGCGCTGCTGCGGGCCGGGCGACCGGAACAGGCCCGCGCGCTGCTGGTCCGGGTGCTGCAATTGCAGCCGGGCAATCTCCACGTGCGCCGACTGGCAGCCGAAGCCGAACTGGCAACCGGGGATGGTGCGCGCGCGCTGGAGCGGCTCGAGCCGCTGCTGGCGGTCCGCTATCCCGAACGGCCCGTGCTCGAACTGGCGGTGAAAGCGGCGCGGGAGGCCGGCGATCCCGTTGCCGGGCAACTTGAGGCGCGGCTGGGTTCGGCCGACTATCTCGCCTACGAAGGCCACGCCAGGGCGGCCGATGCCGCGGTGCTGAAGGATGATTGGGCAACTGTCGCAGTCAGCCTGCGGGCCATGCTGGCACTGGATGGCGATCCCCGGGGACAGGCCGCGCTGGCCGATGCCCTGCTGCGCTCCGGGGACATGGCCGGGGCAATTGTTGCAGCCGATGCGGCGCTGGTATCGGCGCCGCAGGATCCGGGGCTGTTGCACCTGGCCGCAATGGCCAGGTTGCGCGCCGGGCGGGAGGCGAACGAGGCGGCAAGCCTGCTGCGCCGGGGCCTGGCGCTGGATCCGCGCAATCTTGACCTGATCGTCGCGCTCAAGACAGCAGAAGCCGCCGCCGGATGACCGGCGACGGCTTCTTCGGGACCAACCGATGAAGTGAAATCAGGCTGCGGCGCGCTTGCGGCGGCGGGCAGCGCCGATGCCGAGCAGGGCAATGCCCATCAGGCCCAGCATGCCGGGTTCCGGCACCGCGGTGCCGCCCGAGCTGGTGCTGGTCGAACCGCCCGAAGTGGTCGTGGTGGTGCCACCCGAAGTGGTCGACGTGGTGGTCGTGCCCCCGGTGGTGGTCGACGTGGTGGTCGTGCCGCCCGACGTGGTGCTGGTGGTCGAAGTATAGCCGCCGGTGGTGGTGCTGCCGGTGCTGGTGGTCGAAGTCGACGAAGTGGTGCCGCTGTGTCCGCAGCCGGGATAGTGCTTGTGCTTGGTGGTACCGCTCCACCAGCTGCTCCAGGTGGCATGAGCCGGAGCGGAAACGGTCAGCATGCTGAGCGCTGCGGCAGCGACAAGTGACTTGCGGATCATGGCGTACATCCCTGTTGACTTGGTTATCAACAGGCAACGCAACAGGCGTGCCAAATGCGGAATTCCCGGCAAGACGCTGGTTAACGGAAAAAATCCCGGCTGCGATTTGTCAGGAATTCCGACAGGTCAATCGTGCACGGCCTTGATCCACGGGCCGAACGGAGAGTTGCCCAGCCAGGCCACCTGGGTCTCGGCGCTGACCCTGTTGATTGCTTCCTGGGGCTTGGCGCCGGGGTGGACCGCACGGCGCAGCGGACGCTTGCCGGCGGGCAGGCCGGCAATCTCCAGCATGGCCTTTGGCACATCCGCGGGATCGGCCGTGCGGCCGGAACCGTCCTCGGTTCCCATCCGGCCGGTGAGGGCCGGATAGTCCGCTAGGCGCCCGGGCTCGGTCCGCTCGCGCAGGGCCTTGGTATAGCCGTTGCGGTTGATCCACACGCGGGTGGGATAGCCGCCGGGCTGGATGATGCAGACCTCGATACCCAGCGGAACCAGTTCATAGGCCATCTGCTCGCTCATCGCCTCCAGCGCGAACTTGGTGGCCGAATAGTGCCCGCCGCCCGGCACGATGACCCGGCCGAGTTGGGAAGAAATGTTGAAGATCAGGCCCGACTTCTTCTTGCGCATGGCCGGCAGAGCGGCGCGGGCAACCCGCTGCGGGCCGAACACATTGGTATCGAAGATCAGCCTGGTCGCTTCCATGTCCTGTACCTCGACCGGGCCGGTGATGCCGATCCCGGCATTGTTGACCAGCACGTCGATCCCGCCGCCGGCAAGCTTTTCGGCCTCGGCCACGGCCTTTGCCACCGAGGCATCGGAAAGCACATCGAGCTCCAGCACGGTGAGGTCCAGCTTTTCGGCCTTGGCCACCTTGCGCATTTCATCGGCTTCGGCGCGGGGCAGGTTGCGCATCGTCGCGAAGACCTTGGCTCCCGACCGGGCAAACAGCAGCGCGGCAAGCTGGCCAAAGCCGGATGAAGCACCGGTGATCAGCACGCTTTTGCCAGCCATGGCCTTGCCGCCAAGAGCCTCGCCGGCCGCGGCAGCTGCGGCCGGCATGGCTGCTCCGGCCGTGGCGGCGGCCCCAAGGGCGAGGGCGGTGCGGCGATCGATGCTGGACATGGCATTCTCCCTGATGTGCTTTTCCGGCAAACTAGGGAGCCAGGGCCGCGCGTTCAAGCCGCCCGTTCGACCGTATCGAGCCAGGCATCGGTTTCGTCCGGGCTGCGCAGGCGGACCACGGTTCCGCCAAATCCGCGCAGCGCCTCGGCGTTGCGGTGTCGCCAGGCGCGGCGGAAATTGGCGATGTAGAGCATGAACTCCAGATCGAAGCGTTCCGGGCAGTCCTCGGTCATGTCCGGCCGGGTCACGCCGCGATAGGTCCACCAGCGCCGGATTGCGCGCGACAGGCACAGCCAGGTCGGATAGTCGAGCCAGATCACCGTATCGGCCCGCGCCACCCGCATCGGCAGCGTAGAGCCATAGTTGCCATCGATGATCCACCGGTCCCGTTCGAGTATCGTGGCCAGTTCGGCCCGTCC
>ERZ761602.3807-NODE-3807-length-20608-cov-9.795748_pt1 | contig 20608 bp, 18 predicted proteins | sample MGYA00512165_ERZ761602 | MGnify/ENA primary metagenome ERZ761602 (study PRJEB28899, sample SAMN02445085) | bioreactor sludge metagenome | biome: EBPR sludge; isolation source: Thorneside wastewater treatment plant | place: Australia: Brisbane, Thorneside...
AGGAGACAGGAAAATGTCGCAACGAGTCACGATTGATCCGGTCACGCGAATCGAAGGTCACCTGCGTGTTGATGTCGAGGTCGACGGCGGCGAGGTCAAGAAAGCCTGGGCTTCCGGCCAGATGTGGCGCGGTGTCGAAACCATCCTCGTCGGTCGCGACCCGCGCGATGCCTGGGCCATCACCCAGCGCATCTGCGGCGTGTGCACCACGGTTCACGCCATCGCCTCGGTGCGTGCCGTCGAGAACGCGCTGCAGATGGAAATACCACTCAATGCCCAGTACATCCGCAACATGATCATCTTGGCGCATGCGGTTCACGATCATATCGTCCATTTCTACCATCTCTCGGCGCTCGACTGGGTTGATGTCACCAGCGCCTTGCAGGCCGACCCGGGCAAGGCAGCAGCCCTGGCCGAAAGCTTGTCCAGCTGGCCGGGCAACAGCAAGGCCGAATTTACCCGCGTCAAAGAACGCTTGGCGGGCTTCGTCGGCACCGGACAACTGGGGATTTTCACCAATGGCTACTGGGGACACCCGGCGATGAAGTTGCCCCCGGAAGTAAACCTGATCGCCGTCGCCCACTACCTGCAGGCGCTGGAAGTGCAGCGACACGCCAACAAGATCGTCAGCATCCTCGGCGCCAAGACGCCGCATATCCAGAACGTCGCCGTTGGCGGCGTCGCCAATGCGCTGTCCATTGATTCGCAGTCGGTGCTGACCGTCGAACGTCTGCTGGCGGTCAAGGGCTGGATCGACCAACTCAGCGATTTCGTGAAGAACGTCTACCTGATTGATGTCGCCGTGATCGGTGGCTTCTACCCCGAGTGGACGACCATCGGACGCGGCATCGTCGACTACGTCTCGGTACCGGATATCCCGCTTGACGGCAAGAACACCCAGTTTGCCCTACCCGGCGGGCATATCTCCGCGGGCGACCTGAGCAGCTTCAAGGAGATCAAGACCCACAACGACGCCTATTTCAGGGACGGCGTCGCCGAATCGGTGAAGCACTCCTGGTACGAAGGTGGCAAAGGCCCGCTGCATCCTTACAAGGGCGAAACCAGACCCCAATACACCGACTTCGAGGATGAGGGCAAGTACTCGTGGCTGAAATCTCCGACTTTCTACGGCCAGCCGATGCAGGTCGGTCCGCTGCCACGCGTGCTAGCAATGGTCGCCGCGCAACACCAGCCGACAATCGTCTACGCAACGCAAACACTTGAGTTGGTATCCACGGTCGCCAAGACCAAGGTCGGTCTCGACGCGCTGCACTCGACGATCGGCCGTCATGCGGCGCGTGCCGTCGGCTGCGCGGTGCAGGTCGACGAACTGGCGCGGCAATGGGATCTGCTGCTGGCCAACATGGCCAAGGGCGACCTGAACACTTTCAACAAGCCGGTCTTTCCGAAGGACGAAGTTGCTGGCGTCGGTATCCACGAAGCGCCGCGCGGCGTCCTTTCGCATTGGGTGGTCATAGACGACGGCAAGATCAGGAACTACCAGTGCGTCGTACCGACCACCTGGAACGCTGCGCCGCGCAACGAGGCGGATGCGCCCGGCGCCTACGAGGCCTGCCTGGCGGGAACGCCGGTGGCCATTCCCGATCAGCCGCTGGAAGTGCTGCGCACCGTGCACTCCTTCGATCCCTGCCTGGCCTGCGCGGTCCATGTAGTCGATACCGAGAAGCGGCAGGTGGTCAAGGTCAAGGCGGCGTGATGGCCATCGTCCTCAGCGTGCGGCGCGACGGTAGCGAGTACAGCACGCGAAGCGCTCATCGATCCTGCCGGGAGAACTGAACATGCGCGTCGTCGTACTGGGTGCCGGCAACATTCTGCTGAGCGATGAAGGGCTCGGCGTGCACGCCATCGAGCGTCTGCCACTGGCTTACTTGCTGCCCGGCGCAGTCGAAATCATCGACGGCGGCACCTGTGGCATGGAAATGCTCGATGCGCTTGAAGATCTCGACGCCTTGTTCATGATTGATGCCATTCGTGGCGGTCAGCCGCCCGGCACGCCGATCCGGCTCGTTGGCGATGCCGTGCCAGTGTTCTTCAAGACCAAGTTGTCGCCACACCAGATCGGCCTTTGCGATGTGCTGGCGACCCTGGAGCTTCTCGGCAAGGCACCGAAATACACCGCCATTCTCGGCGTCCAGCCACGCTCGCTGGCGCTGGGAATGGAACTCAGCCCGGAAGTAGAAAAGGCCATCCCGACCGTGCTGCGCATGCTGGTCGACGAACTGGCGATGCTGGGAATGCGGGCGCGGCAACTGACGGTCAAGACCAGCGAGATACCTAGATGGTGAATGTCATGACCGTTCCCCCTCTTCCCCAACCCTTCTCCCGCGAGGGGAGAAGGGAGCTTCGTGAGTCGCTTGCGCGACTTTCACATTAACTGCCGAGGCCGCCTGATGTGCCTGTCGATCCCGCTGCAGTTGGTCTCACTGGAGGATGAGAACGGTGACTTCGCCATTGCCGAGCGGCGACAGGGAGGCGCACTGCGGCGCGAGCGGATCAACATGATGCTGATCGGCCCACAAGCCGTTGGCACCTGGATTTTGGCCTCGCTCGGCCTGGCCCAGGAAATCCTCGACGATCGCGAGCTGGCATTGATTGAAGACGCACTTGCCGCGCTCGACGCCTCGGTCGCCGGCGACTACGACGCCACAAAGCATTTTTCCGATCTACACACCCCGAGACAAGCACGGAGCACGCTTCCATGACACCTGGCATTCGCAAGGCAGCTTTCCAGGCCACACAGCCCCCCCCGGCGAAGCCGATCACCAGCAATCCGGCGTCGCGCCTCGAAGCCATGTACCGCCGTATCTGGCGTGCCAACATGCGCGACCTGCCCTTTGTCAACCTCGCCCTGTCCGTCGAAGCCCTCGGGTTCCGTCGCTGGCGGCTGGCGACGGCGAGTGCCAGCAGGCCGAATGGCGATGCACATGCGCAGGCAACGGACAACCGGGAAGGCGTCAGCGACGACCTGCTTGGCGATTGGGTGGGCGCGATGATCACCCCCTGGTTCATCAATCTCTTGATCTTGCCCGGTGGCGGCGATTTGTGGTCTGACCGTCCGTCCGGCGAACGTTGTCAACTGGTTTTTCCCATCGGCCCTCTGGAATTCATCGCCGACGATGACGCGAGCGCCGAGATTCCGGCCCTCCAATACTGCCCGCTGTTTGCACCACCGGGCCAGTTCGCCTCGCAGGCGGCAGCTCGTGCAGGGGCGATGGCCGCGCTGAATGCAATGTTCGGCATGCCGGCGGAGGAACCCTCAACGCCAGCCGCAGTGGCCCCCAACCTATTGCTTCCCGCACGACGCAGCTTCCTGCGACGCGTCGCCAGGCCCTGAGCGAGCGCGCAGCAGGGCGGCGAGTCCCTATGCGTTAAAGTCCGGGTCGGTAGCGTAAATCTCCGACTCAAAGCGACTCAAGGGCCTCATCCCTGCTTATCCCTTTCTCGTGGGACGGCAATTAGGGTTGCCGTAATGACGCGCTTGTGACACCCTGCCTTTTTCCCTGCTGATCCGTTTTCATGACGCACTTCTTTGCCGACGATGGCGAAAAGATTCACGTCCAGGTCTCTGGCGATGGCTCGCCAATCCTCATGCTGCATGGCTGGACCGCCAGCCACCGCGAATGGCAGCCCTTTCTCGAACAACTGACCGCCCACCACCGCGTATTCCGTTGGGATGCCAGAGGCCATGGCGGCCACCGCTTGGCGCAGGACACGGTGCCCACCGTGCAACGCATGGCGCAAGACCTCTCCAACCTGATCGCGCACTACGCACTCGACCAACTGGTAGTCGTTGGCCACTCGATGGGCGCCCTAACCCTCTGGCAGTACATCGGCGAACATGGCTGCCGCAATCTGCGCAAGCTCGTTTTCATCGACCAGTCGCCAAAACTGCTCACCGATGACAGCTGGTCCAACGGCATCTACGGCGACTTTGACCGCGAACAATCGCTCGCCTTCCTGAAGCATCTGGAGGACGACTTCGCCGAATCGGTTCTCCGTTTGGGCGGCATGGGACTCAACGTCCGCGCCAGACAGAAATATCACGAAAACTCCCCAGGCCTGGAGAAGGCGCGGCAGTGGTTGAGTGCGCAGGATCCGGCGCCGCTGATTGCCTGCTGGGAAAGCCTCACCGAAGCGGACTACCGGTCGGCGCTCGAACGCATCGACATCCCGGCGCTACTGGTCTACGGCGGCGAAAGCAATTATTACCGTAGCGAGACCGCGCACTACGTCAAGAACCGCATCGCCGGCGCCATCCTGCATGTCTACGAAGGCACTGACCACTCACCGCACCAGTGGGAACGCGACCGCTTCGTCCGCGACCTGCGAGAATTCATTGATGCGCCTTGAGACCTGCATGCACACCCGCCGCATCTTCCTGAATCGCCTCGATCCGGGAGAACACGACCCCGAGGATGCGGTGGTGGTGATTGATGTGCTGCGTTCTTTCTCGACCGCCGCCTACGCTTTTGCGGCCGGCGCCAGCACCATCTACCCGGTGGAAACGATCGCCGCGGCCTTCCACCTGCAACGCGCGCTGCCGGACGCACTGACCACCGGCGCGGTCGGCGGTGGCGACCCGATAGACGGCTTCGATTTTGGCAATTCGCCCACTGCCTTGCAGGGCGCGGACCTGGCCGGTCGAGCGCTCATCCAGACCACTGCCGCGGGCGTTCGTGGGCTGGTCCGATTCGGCTCGTGTCGCGCCTTGTTCGCCGGCAGCCTGGTCCTTGGGCGGGCGACCGCACGGGCACTACTCGCCTTGCAGCCAGCCGAGGTCTGTTTCGTGATCACCGGCGAATGGGTCGATCGCGACGGTGACGAGGACATCGCCTGCGCGGACTATCTGGAAGCGCTGCTGCACGGCGAAGAGCCCGACCCGGAACCGTACGCGGCCCGCGTGCGCAACTCCGATTTCGGACGGCGTTTTCAGGCCGACAGCAACGCCAACCTGCCAGCCAGCGATCTCAGTCTCTGCGCACAGGTCGATCGCTTTGACTTCGCGCTGCGCGCTGTGCGTTCGGATGGCCAACTGCAACTACGACGCGGCCGCGCCGGTGTAGATCGTCGGCCCCCCGGCCCCGGCTAGACAGCATTCCCTCATACCTGCAGCCGCAATCAGTCAGCGCCGACAGCCGGCTCCCGGCCAGCTCGGCGAATTCAGTGCCCGATCAGCCGGTTCAGTAGCGCTTCCAGCGTCACCTCATCAAGGCGCCCAAGGCGACTGCTTTCAAAGCGCCCATCACGCCTGATGACCACCGTATAGGGCAGCGCCTTGACCTGCAGGCCCGGCGTCTCGCTGGCATTCCTGCCGCCAACGAGTAGCGGATAGGACACCGCTGTCGTTTTGACGAAGGCGCGCATGTTGTCGACTTCGTCTATGCCGATGCCGACAAACTGCACGCCCTGCGCGGCGTAGCGGCCGTGCAGGCGCGAAAATGCAGGCATTTCTTCGACGCAGGGTTTACACCAACTGGCCCAGTAATTGACCACCAGGATCTTGCCCCGCCACTGCGCCATGGCCTGCGGAGCACCGTCAAGATCGTCGAGGGTCAGGGACATGAGCGCGTCGACTTCGGCCTGCGCTTCTGCTGGCGAGACTTGTGGCGGCGAGCGCAAGCTGTCGGGAATCGTGTCGCCGGGAGGCAAGCCGCCGAGGACCAGGACGCGATAGGCGAGCAGCGCGACGGTGGCCACGGTCAGCACGCCGGCGACCACCGCCACCCACAGCGCGCGCTGCTGGTTCATGCCCGCCGCTCCTTTTCGACCTTCTCCACGAGCTGCGCGCGCCACTGTGACATGGTCTTCAGACACACCAGAACAAACATCAGGCCGCCGATGACCGCAATCAAGCCACCGAGGCCCATCATTCCCATGCCAATCTTCTGCGGCAGGGTGGTCAGCATCTGCTCGGCACCGGCGACCTTACGCTGCACGCCGTAGCCTCCCGACCAGGCCAAGCCGAGAACGTGGATCAACTGACCGCCACCATAGACGTAGGGTTGCCAAAGCGCCATGCGACCCTCGACCGGGCCGAAGCCGAGGCCAGGCAGGAGCACATAGGCCAGCCCCATGAAGGCCAGCGTGACGCCAACCGTCGAGCCGTGATAGTGCGCCGGGATAACGACGTTGACACCGTGGATCATGTAGCCGAGGACACCACCGAGCGCAAACAAGGTGAAAGAAGCGACAAACGCCGACTTCGCCGGCTCTGCCGGCAGCGTGCGCACTCCCCACAAGGACAGGGCGCCGAGCAGGATCAGCGGTGCCATGTAGGGATGGCCCCACTCCATCAACTTGGCGAACAGCTCGACATGCGGCAGCTCGCCGACCGGCAACAACACATAGATCGCCGGCACCGCCAGTAGCGGCAAGGCGGCAACCAGGAAAAGCACCGACACCGCCCGTGGCGATGCCGCCGACGGGCGCGCCAGCGCCGCGGCGATCCACAGCCAGGCAACGACCATCAGCAAGGCGTGCTGAAACTGCAGGGTGTGACCGCCTCCCCAGAACATCACTTCGTAATAAATCGTTCCCTCGACTTCGGGCACCAGTAGCCACGACCAGTAGAACGCGGCCAGCGCCAGGAAAGCGGCGACCGCACCCAAAAAAGCGCCAAGGCGCAGCGGTTCACCGAGAAAGCGGTGCGGCCAGGTGGTGATCAAGGCGCGCAGCACCGCCAGACTCATGCCGGCGGCGAAGATCCACAGCGAAGTAAAGAACAGCGGCTGCTTCAACACCGGGATGTAATTGTTGAGCACCGGCTCGGCGCCCGGAAAGAACGGTGAAATGGTCATCAGCGCAGTGCCCAGGGCGGCCAGGGCGAAACCGCTCCAACCCAGCCAGGCCAGCCCGCTCCTGCCAAGTGCGCACCAGATGACCGCGGCAAAAGCCATGAACCACACCGCCACGGACAGGTCGACGTGCACCACCAGCGCCGCGCGGAACAGATCCTTTAGCGGGAAGACGTCCTGAATGCCGGGCGTTCGCGACAGGACCAGCAGCACCGCCAACAAGCCGGAGCCGATCAGCGCCATCACCCCCAACCACAACCAGGCACGCGCCAGCCTAGCGGGCGTGCCTGCAGATATTTCCGGCACCAAAGGTGCTTCCGAACTAAGCGTCACGACGTTCGAATCCACAACTGCCTCGCTCAAAAAATCGCCTGAGTATACGGCCAGGCCGCACGATATGCCAAACGCCATGCGCCACCCGCCACCTTCCGCGAGTAATCAACATGTCATTTTTTGGCGGCGGCCAGGCCGATGAGCGAAGCGCTGCTGAAGATCACTTGCCCCCGGCGAGCACAAATGCGAATATTGTTGCCCAAAGATTCTCCTGCTTCTGCCTGACCGTTTCGGAAACCGCTTATGCACTCGTCCCAACCGGGCATCAATATTGAAGCGCTGCTGGCGCACGTACCGCTGTTCAATGAATTGGAAAACGAGGAAATCGCACGCCTTGCTCGCGGCACACGCGAAATCAATGCCAGCCGTGGCGACATTCTGTTCCACAAGGGCGACACCCCGACCGGCTTCTACCTGATCGTCTATGGCCAGGTGAAGCTGGCGTTCACCTCGCCGCAAGGCGGCGAAAAAGTCGTCGACATCCTGCCGCAGGGGCAAACCTTCGGCGAAGCGGTGATGTTCACCGACAAGCCCTTCATGGTTTATGCACAGGCGCTGGCAGACTCGCTGGTGCTGCACATCTCGAAGGCGGCGATCAACGAAGAACTGGATGCCGATCCCAAACTCGGCCGCAAGATGATCGCCGGACTGTCCATGCGCCTGCACCAGCTGATGAACGACGTCGAGTCCTACTCGCTGCATTCGGGCCGCCGGCGAATCATCGGCTACCTGCTGCGCGAGGAAAGCAAGGACGGTGAGAAGGAGATCACCATCACGCTGCCGACCAACAAGGGCGTCATCGCCTCGCGCCTAAATCTGACGCAGGAGCATTTCTCGCGCATCCTGCACGAACTCTCGGAAAAAGACCTGATCGTCGTCGACGGGCGACGAATCCACATCGCCGATGTCGATGCACTACGCAACTATGATCTCTGAAATCTGCCGCACCTATAACAACTCAATGAGGAGACCCCATCAATGGCACTGGAAACCGAGATCAAGCTGAGCATTCCCGCCAGCGCAGCGCGAAGGCTTCCGGCACACCCGATACTGGCGAATACCCAGTCGCACCGCCAGAAGCTGATCAGCACCTACTACGACACTCCCGACCGACGACTTCAGGCAAAACGCATTGCCGTGCGCTACCGCCAGAAGGGCGCGGAGTGGTTGCTGACCGTCAAGAGCGATGCACCGTCACCCGGCGGCCTGGCACAACGCAATGAATGGGAGGTTCCCGGTCAACCGGGCGACTTCGATTTTTCACATGTCGATAATCCGAAGCTGCGCCGCTTCCTCGAAGCGGCAAGGCCGGAACTGGCCCCACTGTTCAGTACCGACTTCACGCGCCTCAGCTGGCTGCTCGCTCCCCAGGAAGGGACACGCATCGAGCTTTCTCTGGACCGTGGGAAAATTGACTCCGACGGACGCCAGGAGACAATCTGCGAAGTCGAGCTCGAACTGCTCGAAGGCAGCGTCGCCGATCTCTTTGAGGTGGCCATGGCCCTGCAAAAAGATCTACCGCTGCACCCCGAAAACCCCAGCAAGGCCGAGCGCGGCTATCGCCTCGCCGCCAACACGGAGCGCAAGCCGGCCAAGGCCGCCGACGCGCAGCTGCAATTGGGCATGTCGAGCATCGGGGTCTTTCGTAGCACGGTCTTCGCCTGCCTGATGCAGTTGCAGGGCAACGAACGCGGCGCACGTGAAAGCGACGATCCGGGCTTCGTCCATCAGGCGCGAGTTTCGATCCGTCGCCTGCGTTCGGCAATTCGACTCTGGCGACCGCTGCTGCCGGCAGAATACGTCAGTGAATTCGACCCACGCTGGAGTACGCTCGCCGGGCAACTCGGCGACACACGCAATTGGGACGTCTTTATCACCGAGGTCCTGCCACCGATCAGCAAGGCTTTTCCCGATCACAGCGACGTCCAGGCAGTTGCCAAGCAAGCGGCGATCCAGCTGACCGCCTGCCGCAAGGCAGCGCAGGCGGCAATCGCATCCCCCAGCTACTCGCAGTTGTTGCTCGAGTTCACTGCGGCGACGGTCGCCCTGCCGGAAAAGAAAAAGCCGGCGCTGACCCTGTTTGCCCCGCGTTCGCTGACCAAGCGTGCCAAGAAGGTCGCCGAACTGGCCGTCCTGACCAAGGACTCGAATCCGGAAGCCCGGCACGACTTGCGCAAGGCGCTGAAACGACTGCGTTATGCGCTCGAGTTCTTTGCCCCGCTGTTCCCCGCCCGCCGCCTGCAGCGTTATCAGGAGAGTGCGGCCGGGCTGCTCGACCTGCTCGGCCGGATGAACGACTTCGCCGTTGCCGAACATCTAGTCGCGGAAGCCCTGCCGGGGCACCACAGCGATCTCGTTCGGGCCTGGCTGGCCGGACGTAGCGACCTCCTCCTCGGTCAGCTGGACGCCATGCTGAGCGAATTCCTCAGTCATCCGGCACCCTGGGACCAGGGCTGAGCGGAGCCACTTTTCCCGCACGCCTCGCCCGGCAACTTCCGCGGCCCATGATGCCCACCTCTGGCCAAGTTCGGGGCGCCGCAAGGGCGCCTTTCCTGAGCTTCCTGGCCGTGCTGGCCGCCCTGTTGCTCGGCGCTCTGCCGCTGGCCCGCGCTGCCGACTTGCCAGGCGCCGTCAGCCAAGCCCTGCAACAGGCCGGAATCCCGGCGAGTGCGGTGGGCATCGTCGTACAGGCGGTCGACGGGGGACCGCCGCTGCTTAGTCATAACGCTCAGCAAGCAATGAACCCGGCTTCGGCGATGAAGCTGGTAAGCACCTATGCCGCCCTCGAAATGCTCGGCCCGGCCTATACCTGGCGCACTGAAGTGCTCGCCGACAACAGCCCACGCGACGGCCGGCTCAAGGGCAATCTGTACCTGCGCGGCAGCGGCGACCCGAAGCTGGCGCTGGAACAGTTCTGGCGCTTACTGCGCCAGTTGCGCCAACGCGGAGTGAGTGAAATCAGCGGCGACCTGATTCTCGATCGCAGCGCCTTTGCGCTACCGACACACGATCCGGGCGACTTCGACCAACAGCCGCTGCGGCCCTACAATGCCGGACCCGACGCCCTGCTGGTGAACTTCAAGAGCCTGAGCCTTCTCCTGCAGGCCGACGCAACGGGAAACGCCGTGCGCGTGATCGCCGAAACACCGAGCGAGGGCCTGCACATCGACAATCGCCTGAGCCTCGGTCGTGGTGCCTGTGGCGACTGGCGGGAACAGCTTAGCCTGGTGGTCAAGGGGCTGAGCATCGAACTCAGCGGCAGTTTTCCGGCGGCCTGTGGCGAACGCGGCCTGAGCCTGGCGCCATGGACGGCTGACCGGCAGGTCGAAAGCCTCTTTCGTGCGCTATGGCACGAACTTGGTGGCCGCTTCAGCGGCCGCGTGCGCGAAGGCCGCACACCTCCTGGCGCCACCACACTGGTCGTCCACGAGTCGCCGACTCTCGGCGAGATCGTGCGCGACATCAACAAGTACAGCAACAATGTCATGGCACGCCAGCTGTTCCTGACACTGGACAGCGAACGGCCGGCGACGATCGAGGGCGCGCGTCGACAGCTGGCCGGCTGGCTACTGGCCAACGATCTGCCGCTGCCCGAACTGTTCATCGACAATGGCTCCGGCCTGTCGCGCCAGGCACGCGTCTCGGCAGCAGGCCTGGCGCAGCTTCTCGAGGCTGCCTGGCGGAGCCCGGTGATGGCCGAACTGATCGCCTCACTACCGGTCGCCGGTGTCGACGGCACCTTGCGCAAGCGCTTGAAGAATGGCTCGGCGACCGGCCGAGCGCACCTGAAGACCGGCTATCTGGAAGGCGTGCGCGCAATTGCCGGATTCGTGCTGGACAACAGCGGCAAGCGCTGGATCGTCGTCGGCCTGATCAACGACCCGAATGCCCGCCTCGGCAAAGCCGCCCTGGATGCCCTGCTGCTGTGGGTCGCTGACCGCTAATCCGGGAGTTCCCTCAGACGTCGTCGATCGCTCGTCGTCCGGACAGCGCCAACCAGCCGCGGATGACACGATAGCCGACCCACAGGCCAAGGATGACGATCAACAGCCAGGCGATTGGAATAAAGATGATGGTGATGATCAGCAAGCCGTAGATCAACAGCCACAGCGCCGTGAACCAGAAGGTCCGGATCTGCCAGCGATAGTGGCTGTCGAGCCAGGTGCCGCGGACATCGCTGCGCTTGACGTAGTTGAGGACGACGGCAATCAAGGAGGGCACGCCGAAGACGAAGGCGCCAGCGACGCTCGCCGCGCCGGCGACTCCGATCACCACCGCCAGCGCGTGCAGGGCGTAGATGACGTGGCACCAGGCGCGCTCGCCTTCGAGGTAGGAATCGGGGATCAAGTCATTGCTCATTTGCTCTCCAGTGGCGCAGCGCTCTTGCCGCGCTACGCGGGACATCAACGGGCCGAGCGCGAGGTCACGCAGGGGCTGCGCTCAAACCATCGGCAGTCACAGCCCGAGATCGCTCCATAGCGCATCGACCCGCTCCTTGACGGCGGTGTCCATGACGATCGGCGTGCCCCACTCGCGGCTGGTTTCACCCGGCCATTTGTTAGTCGCATCGAGACCCATCTTGCTGCCCAGCCCGGCGACCGGGCTGGCAAAGTCGAGATAGTCGATCGGCGTATTCTCGGCGATCAGGGTGTCGCGCGCCGCGTCGACACGCGTGGTCATCGCCCAGATCACTTCCTTCCACTCGCGGATATCGACGTCGTCGTCGACGACGATGATGAACTTGGTATACATGAACTGGCGCAGGAAGCTCCAGATGCCGAACATCACGCGCTTGGCGTGCCCCGGATACTGCTTCCTGATGCTCACCGTCGCCAGACGATAGGAGCAGCCTTCCGGCGGCAGGTAGAAATCGACGATCTCGGGAAACTGTTTCTGCAACAGCGGCACGAAGACTTCATTTAGCGCCACGCCGAGCATTGCCGGTTCGTCGGGTGGCTTGCCGGTGTAAGTGCTGTGGTAGATTGGCTCGCGGCGCATACTGATACGCTCAATGGTGAACACCGGGAACAGCGACTTTTCATTGTAGTAGCCGGTGTGGTCCCCATACGGACCTTCCAGTGCGGTCTCGCCGGGATCGATGTAACCTTCGAGAACGATCTCGGCGGAAGCCGGAACCTGCAGATCGGAACCCAGGCATTTCACCAGCTCGGTCTTGGCGCCACGCAGCAGACCGGCAAACTGATATTCGGAGAGGCTGTCCGGCACCGGTGTCACCGCCGCCAAAATCGTTGCCGGATCGGCACCCAGCGCCACCGCTACCGGAAAAGGCTGGCCGGGGTGCTGCAGGCAGTGCTCACGAAAATCGAGTGCGCCACCACGATGCGCCAGCCAGCGCATGATCACCTTGTTCGCACCAAGCACCTGCTGCCGATAGATGCCGAGGTTCTGGCGCGCCTTGTGCGGCCCGCGGGTCACCGTCAACCCCCAGGTGATCAGCGGCGCGGCGTCGCCCGGCCAGCAGAGCTGGATCGGCAGCCGCGAGAGATCGACGTCCTTGCCTTCCCAGACCACCTCCTGGCAGGGTGCCGACGAACGCAGGCGCGGCGCCATGTTGAGCACCTGCTTGAGGACCGGTAGCTTGTCCCAGGCATCCTTGAGCCCTTTCGGCGGCTCGGGCTCCTTGAGGTAGGCGAGCAATTTGCCAACCTCGCGCAAGGCCAGCACCGACTCCTGGCCCATGCCCAGCGCTACCCGCCGCGGGCTGCCGAAGAGATTGGCCAGCACCGGCACGCTGTGCCGCTTGGGATTCTCGAAGAGCAGCGCTGGTCCACCAGCACGCAGGACGCGGTCGCAGATCTCGGTCATTTCGAGGCGCGGATCGACCTCGACGCGGATGCGCCTGAGTTCGCCAATGCCTTCCAGTTGCGCGATGAAGTCGCGCAGATCATGGTATTTCATCTGCAGGTGTCCGGCCGGTAGCCTCCCGGCGACTGGGTCGCAACAGCGACCATAGAGTATCGAGTCTCGCCGCACGCGCAGGCCCGGCGGATAAGGATTGCCGAGGATGGATGGGACGTCCAGCGGCCGATTATAGCCGCGTCGGGAATCCGTGGCCGCGCGATCGACGGATCGACGCGTCAAGCCTTCGAGCGGTCAACAAGCGCCACGTGCGCGACAAGCCTCCGCACTGACGCGCTCTGCCCCAGCCAGTCCGGTGAACGCCAAAACGCGCCCTTCGACGTAGGGGAAAAAGGGGTTCCAGCGCAGGCGCAACATATCCGCCGCCGGGATCTGCAGCACCCCGCGCTCGCCGCGCAAGGCGAGCTTGCCGAGGTGGATGAGCGCGCCCTCGCGCAAGGCTTGGCCACCGTAGATCGGATCGTCGGCGGCAAACGGCAGGGCGACATGTGCCAGCGAGTAGATGTCCGGCGGCCAGGCGAGGCGAAGCGGAAATTCAGTGAGTGCCGAATCGCCGGGACCCTCGCTGCGCACCAACAGCGTACGGCTCGCGGCGGTTTCATTGGTCAACACGCTCAGCGCGAAGGGGCGCACGGGATTGTCCAGCAAAGCCTTGACCGCGCCGGCCGGGTCCGAGGTCATGAGCGGTTCCATTTCGGCCATGCGATTGATGTCGAACAACACCAGTTCGTGGCCCCCTTGCGGCAAGCGGTCGAAGAGATTGCGGACCAGAGCCGGAGCCGAGACAGTGGCGTCGACGACCGAAGAAAAGGCCAGCAAGGGCGGAAAACCGGCGAGCTTGCCGCTGCCGCCGAGGCTGTCCAGGCGGCGCTGGATCTGCTGCGTCAGGCGGTAGACCACATCGCCCGCGTTCACCGCAAAAGAGCCGTATTTGTAGGGATCGTACTCGGGCAGGATGGAGGTCCAGGCAAGCTTGTCGAGTCCCAGGAGCCGACCTAGCCGCGCCTGCCAGACGGCGAATGCCGCCGCCGGGCTGACGCCGATCGCGGGCGACAGGAGGACCATTCCATCGACTTTCGGCAGCGCGCCGTCGTCGAGCGTCGCCAGCGCGTAGTTTACCGCCAGAGCAGCACCGGTCGAGTAGCCGACGATATACAGCGGCCGCCCGCCGCTCTGCGTGGCCAGATGGCGCATCGCCAGGCGCACGGCTGCGGCCATATCCTGCCAGGTGATTTCGACGAGTCCCGACGGCGCGGTGCCATGTCCCGGCAGGCGCATCCCGAGGACCGTAGCGCCGGCCGCGTTGAGCGTCTGGCCAAGCGTGCGCAGGCTGTAAGGAGAATCGGACATGCCGTGCAACAGCAAGACGGCGACCTTTGGCCTCGCCGCTGTCAGTTCGAAACTGCGGTTCCAGTTCGGCGACCAGCGCTCCGGATCCGACAGGCTGTTGCGGTCATAGCGGTTGAGCAGGCGCCGCTCGCTGGCCGGCACCTTGGCGTAGACCTGCGCGTGCAGTTGGGCGAACAGCCGCTCCTCCAGTGCCAGGTAGTCGGCAAAGCGGCGCACGTGGGAAATCTCCGTGAACTCCTCGTCGAGATCCGCGGTATGCCAGACGGCGAGATCCGGCCGCGTCTCCAGGTAGAGCACGGCAACGATGAGCAGCGTCACCACTGCGCCGCAGGCACTGTAGAGCCCGCCGACAAGTAGCCGCCGAGCAAATCGGGTCAAGCGCAGAATCACGGCGCCCTCGCTGCTTGCCCGCTAGTGCTGGCGGTGGTCGACAAGGGCAGGTAGCAGTCCGGCAAGGGCGCTGGCAACACAGCGGCAACTGCCGGACTAGCGAAGGCGATAAACGTAGTGACAGGCAACACAACCGCTGGTCAGCGAGGGCAGCGCGGCGATGGTCTTGTCGCGATCGCCGCTGGCGGCGATGCGGGCGAAGTCGCTCGCTGCGCGGTGCCCGTCCATGCCAATGCTGTGCATCGCCGGCGGCATGTGCGGTCCAGGGCGGGCTTCGAACGGCAGGCCGCGATGCCTACCCATCGCCGAGACGCCAAGCTCCTGCTCGGCGATCTTTGCCGCGTCCTTGATTTTTCCACTCGCGACCAGGCCAAGGATTTCGTTCAAGGCCAGCAGGTTGGCGCGCATCTCCGTACGCAGCGTCGCTTCTGCAGCCGGTGGCAAGGACGCCAACTGCCGCGTATCGTCACCATCGGCAGCGTGCACGGTCGTCACCAGCAGCAGTGAGCAAACCAGGGGAGCTTTCATCCGGAAATCCCTTTCGCGACCAAAAAATCGAGGGCCATACCGGCAAAAATACTGGCCCCAAGCCAGTTGTTATGCAGAAAAGCCTTGAAGCAAGGCGCCGGCTCGCGCGCCCGGATCAGGGTGTAATGGTAGCCGGCAATGGCCGCGGCCACCACCAGGCCGGCGTAGAAAAAGGCGCCCAGGCCGAGCCCGTAACCGACCGCAGCGATCAAGGCCAGGGCCAGCGCGTAGCACAGCATCACCGCCGCGACGTCGAAGCGGCCGAAGGTGATCGCCGAGGTACGGATGCCGATCTTGAGATCGTCGGCACGATCAACCATCGCGTACTCGGTATCGTAGGCGATCGCCCAGAAGACGTTGGCCAGCAGCAGCCACCAGGCTTCTGCGGGCACCGTTCCGAGCTCTGCCGCATAGGCCATCGGAATGCCAAAGCCGAAAGCAAGGCCAAGGTAGGCCTGTGGAATGGCCAGGAAGCGTTTGGTGAACGGATAGCTGGCGGCGAGAAACAGCGCCGCGACGCAGAGCGAGGCAAGCAGCCAGCTACGCAGCGGCAGGACGACAAGGATGGCACAGCCGACGAGGGCGAAAAAAAGCAGCAATGCTTCCCTGACCGACACCTGGCCGGCGGCCAGCGGCCGCTGGCTGGTGCGCGCAACGTGCGGGTCGAACTGGCGGTCGGCCAGATCATTGATCACGCAACCGGCCGAACGCATCAATACCGTACCGAGGACGAAAATCCAGACCACCCGCCAGTCCGGCCTGCCCTCGGCGGACAGCCACAATCCCCACAGCGTCGGCCAGAGCAGCAGCAGAATCCCGATCGGCTTGTCGAGGCGCATCAGACGTTCGTAAAGATCGAGTCGCTCGCGCAATAGTTGGCCGGAAAATCGCATGGCGCCCATTCTAACGGTCATGACACGTGCAGACACCCCTGATTTGTGGAAGCCATGACCGTCCCCCTCCACCGGCCGTACGCATTCCGGCTTGCACAGCGGGAAACGCTCGGTCTCACTGCCGGTCGCCGCGCAGGTCGGCGACAATCCTGCGCAAATTCTCGGGAGTCGCCTCCTCGGCGGCGACCGCCGCTCCAACCGACAAGGCAATGGTGCGGAACAGCCCCAGCAGACGCCGCGGCTTGCTCATCGCCGGCCCCCCTTTACGACTGAAGAAGCTTCCCCACAGGCCCTGCAGCGCCATCGGAATCACCGCCACCGGGGTCTCTCCGACGATCCGCTGCACACCCGGTCGGAAGGGGCAAAGGTCGCCATTGTCGGTGATCCGGCCTTCCGGGAAGATGGCCACCAGCTCGCCATCCTCGAGCGCCCGTGCGACCTCCTCAAAAGCAGCTTCCATCATCACCGGATCTTCGCGCGCAGGCGCAATCGGGATGGTGTTCATGTGGCGGAAGACGAAGTTGATCACCGGCAGACGGTAGATGCGGTGATCCATCACGAAGCGGATCGGCCGCCGACTGGCGGCGGCGATCACAATCGGATCAACAAAGCTGACGTGGTTGCAGACCAGCACCGCCGGCCCTTCCTGTGGGATGTTCTCCAAGCCTTTCTGCCGCAGGCGGTACACCGAGTGGATCAACAGCCAGGCGACGAAGCGCAGCATGAACTCGGGCACCAGACTATAGATGTAGATCGCTACCGCCGCATTGCACAGCGCGGCGATGGCAAACAGCGCGGGAATCGAAACGCCGTTACCGAGCAGCCCGGCCGCGGCCAGCGCGCCGCAGACCATGAACAGCGCGTTCAGGATATTGTTGGCGGCGATGATCCGCGCCCGCTGCTCCGGCACGCTGCGCAATTGAATCAGCGCATACAGCGGCACGATGAAAAAACCGCCGAAGACGCCGAGTGCAAAAAGGTCGAAAAGCACCCGCCAGGTTTCATGCATCGCAAGGATGGCGGTGAATGACAGCGGCGCACCCGCCGGCAGCACCTCGGGCGACGCGAAAGCCAGGTCAATACCGAAAACGGTCAGACCAATGGAACCGAAGGGCACCAGGCCGATCTCAACGTGCCCGGCCGAGAGCCGATCGCAGAGCAGCGAGCCCAGGCCGATACCGACGGTGAACACCGAGAGCAGCAAGGTCACCGTCGTTTCGTCACCGCCGAGCACGCTTTTCGAATAGACCGGGAACTGCGCCAGAAACAGCGCACCGTACAGCCAGAACCAGGAGATGCCGAGAATCGCCAGGTAGACGGTGCGGTTTTCGCGCGCGAAGCCGATGTTGCGCCAGGTTTCGGAAAACGGATTGAGGCCGACGACCAGGTCCGGGGCTGGCGCCGCCGCCGCCGGGATACCACGGCTGCAGAGATAGCCGACGACCGCGACCAGTAGCCCGGCGAATGCAACCCAGGTCGGCTGACCCGCCGCACCGGCCAGCAGGCCACCGGCCAGGGTACCGACCAGAATGGCAACGAAAGTCCCTGACTCAACCAGCGCGTTGCCACCGACCAGTTCATTCTCATGCAGGTGCTGCGGCAGGATGGCGTACTTGACCGGCCCGAACAAGGCCGACTGCAGCCCCAGCAGGAACAGCGCCAGAAGCAGCACTTCGAGGCTGTGCATCATGAAACCGAGCAGGGCAACCCCCATGATGACGATTTCGAGCAGCTTGGTCAGCCGCGCCAGGCGCGCCTTGTCGTACTTGTCAGCCAACTGGCCGGCAGTCGCCGAGAAGAGGAAGAAGGGCAGGATGAAGATGCCGGCGGCCAGGTTGGTCAGCACCTCGGGAGTCAGCGTCGTCCAGCTAGTGGCCTGGAAGGTGAGCAGCACGACCAGCGCGTTCTTGTACAGGTTGTCGTTGAAGGCACCGAGGAACTGGGTGCCGAAAAAAGGCGCGAAGCGACGCGTCTTAAGCAGACCGAACTGGGAACTCATGCAGTCTTCCTTTCGAAGAAGGGACGCGTCGCGAAAATGGATACCGTGAAGCGGAGCATAGGCGTCGACAGCTCCACGCCGCCGACCGCCATGGCGGTGGCCGTCCCCGTAGGAGCCCGATTCATCGGGTGCTGGACAGCCACATCCGGCCAGGGACAACAAACATGGCACGCTGCGTTCGTGCAGCGGCAACCCCGGTCAGTGCCAAATCCTAGCCATCAGCCAGCACGAAGTCGATCCGCCCGGTCTCGAGATCAGCCTTGACCAGCTTCACCTGCAGGCGGTCACCGAGGCGATAGCGTTTCGCAGTGCGCTCGCCAAGCATCAGATGCCGGGTGCTGTCGTACTGAAAGTAATCTTCGCCGAGCTCGGAAACGTGCACCAGGCCCTCGACATAGACTTCGTCGAGAGCGACAAAAACGCCGAAAGGCACCACCGCCGCAATCGTTCCGGCAAAGGTTTCACCGATTCGGTCACGCATGTAGTAACACTTCAGCCAGTTGCTGACGTCGCGCGTCGCCTCGTCTGCGCGGCGCTCGGTCTGCGAGCAGTGCATGCCGATCTCGGCCCACTTGCCCGGCGCATAGCTGCTGCCGGCAAGCACTGCCTTGATCGAGCGATGCACCAGGAGGTCCGGATAGCGCCGGATGGGTGAAGTGAAATGCGTGTAATGCTCGTAGGAAAGACCGAAATGGCCGACATTATCAGGGCTGTACTGGGCTTGACGTAGAGAACGCAGCATCACCGTCTGCAGCAACTGCGCGTCCGGACGCCCCTGGATGCTGGCCAGCAACTCGGCATAGTCGCTGGCCGTCGGATCGTCGCCGCCCCCCAGACCGATGGCGAACTCCTTGAGGAAATTGCGCAGGGCCGCGAGCTTCTCCGGCGTCGGCCCTTCGTGGATGCGGTACAGACACGACTGCTGCTTGGCCTGCAGAAATCCCGAGGCGCAGACGTTGGCTGCCAGCATGCACTCCTCGATCACACGGTGCGCATCGTTGCGGTGCACCGGCACGATGCGGTCGATCTTGCCCTGCTCGTTGAACATCATCATCGTCTCGATGGTTTCGAAATCGATGGCACCGCGCTTGCCGCGCGCTTCGTTCAAGACTTTGAACAAGGCGTAGAGCGCCTGTAGCTGCGGCTGCAGGCGGCGATGAACATCCCCCTCGGGCTGCGTCGTCCCGGCCAACCAGCTCCAGACCTGGTCATAGGTCAAACGTGCGTGCGAGCGAAAGACCGCTTCATAGAATTCGTAATGGCTGATCACGCCGCTGTCGTCGATCTCCATATCGCAGACCATCGCCAGACGATCGACATCGGGGTTCAGCGAACACAGGCCATTCGAGAGTTTTTCCGGGAGCATCGGAATCACCCGGCGTGGGAAATAGACCGAATTGCCGCGCTCGCTGGCCTCACGATCGAGCGCGGTTCCGGGCCGGACATAGTGGCTGACGTCGGCAATAGCCACCACCAGGCGCCAGCCCGCGCCCTTGTGTTCGGCGAAAACCGCATCGTCGAAGTCTCTTGCCGTCTCGCCATCGATGGTCACCAGAGGCAGCGCGCGCAGGTCCTTTCTCCCTTGAGCATCGGCGGGTCGCAGCATGTCCGGCAGGGCCGCCGCCTCGGCGAGGGCGCCGCTGGAGAACTCGAAGGGCAACTCGTGCTTGCGCAAGGCAATTTCTATCTCCATGCCCGGATCGGCGTAGTTGCCGAGCACTTCGACGATGCGTCCGATCGGCTTCGAATGACGATCCGGTTGCTCGATAATCTCGACGCTAACCACCTCGCCCGTGCGCACGCCGCTGCGGCTGTCCGGCGTCACCAGAATATCCTGGTTGATGCGCCGATTCTCGGGAACGACCAGCGTAATCCCGTGCTCGACCAACACCCGGCCAACGACTCTGCTGTTCGCCCGTTCGAGAACTTCGACAATCACGCCTTCGCGACGCCCCCTGCGGTCGACACCAACGACACGCACCAGAGCACGGTCGCCATGCAGCACCTTGGACATCTGCCTGGCTTCGAGATACAGGTCCTCGCCGGCATCGTCGGGAACGAGAAAGCCGTAGCCATCCGGGTGTCCCTCGATACGCCCGGCAATCAGGCTGGCGCGTTCGGGCAGAATGAACGCGCCCTTACGGTTACGCAGCAGCTGCGCTTCACGCTCCATCGCCCGCAAGCGGCGCTGCAGGAGCTCCAGCTCGTGCTTGCGAATGTCGAGCAAGACGCACAGCCCGTCGAAGCTCACCGGCTTGCCCTGCTCCTCGAGAATCTGCAGGATGTACTCGCGCGACGGCAAGGGCTGTTCGTAGGTCTTCAGCTCGCGCTCAAGATAGGGATCGGCGCGTCGAATCGCCGACAATTTGCTTATTGACATTTGCTCTTGTTCCTATAGAATTCGGCCTCTCTGGAAATGC
>ERZ761602.3808-NODE-3808-length-20589-cov-383.548310_pt1 | contig 20589 bp, 12 predicted proteins | sample MGYA00512165_ERZ761602 | MGnify/ENA primary metagenome ERZ761602 (study PRJEB28899, sample SAMN02445085) | bioreactor sludge metagenome | biome: EBPR sludge; isolation source: Thorneside wastewater treatment plant | place: Australia: Brisbane, Thorneside...
CGGCGCCAGCGGCGCGACTGCCGGGACGGCATCGCTTGCCTTCGCAACCGCCGGCGACGGTACGGCGGCCGCCGGCGCTGCCCGGTCGACGGCGGCGCCGCTGCTCTGACGCGACGGTTCGCCGGCTGCCGGGCGCTGCCCGCTCTCGCCTGCCGGCGGCGCCGCGCGCTGCCCGCCAAAGCGTTCTTCCCGGGCCTGCGGCCGCGGCGCCACGGCAGACGGCGTTGTGCCTGCGGCAGCAGCAGCGTCACCGGTGTCGGCCGGCGGTGCCGCTGCCGGCGCAGCGCCGTCGCGGGAAAGGGCAGCCGGCGACCCACCCGGCGCCAACGGCCGAGGCGGCGCGACCTCGGCGTCCCGGCGCACGTCGCCAGACTGCCGCTCGTGCAGCAGCGACAGCGTCAGCGTCAGCACCAGCGTCGTCCCGAGCGCCAGCGTCGTTCGCCAGCGTTGCCACCAGGTGCGACCGGCAGCAGCAGCCGGTGCGCTAACCGCCGCGCGCGCGGCCGCCAGAATCCGTTCGTCGACCGCCGCCGACGGCTCGTCGTGCGCATGCTCCCGGTAGAGTGCCGAGACTTGCGGGTCGCCGTGGAAATCCTGCTGCAGTTCGCTCATAGCAGATCCTGCAAGGTCCTTCTGAGTTTGCCCAGCGCATAGCGCAGGCGGCTCTTGGTCGTTTCGCGGCCGCAGCCGGTGGCGACGGCGATCTCGTCCAGCGTCAGCCCACCTTCCTCCGCCAGCAGAAAGACTTCACGCTGCAGAGGCGGCAATTCGGCCAGCGCCAGGCTGATCCGCCGTGCCGTATCATGCCGCTCGTGCAGGACGTGCGGCATTTCCTCGCTCGCTGCCGGCAAGCGTTCGATCAACTCCTCGCCCTCCTCGCCCTCCTCCTCCGCGGTGGCCTGGTAATGCGCCAGCAGATGCCGGGCATGCTGCCGATAGTGATCGATCAGGCGGTGACGGGCGATGCGGAAGAGCCAGGTCGGAAAGCGCGCCAGCGGCTCGTACTCGCTGCGCGCGCTGATCACCTTGCACCAGACATCCTGATGCAGTTCATCGGCGAGCGCCGGGTTGCCGCATTGCCGCGCGAGGTAGCGGTAAAGCGCGCCGCGGTGGCGGCGATAAAGCAGCGTGAAGGCATCGGCGTCGCCTGCACGGTAGGCCAGCATCAGTCGTTCATCGCTCCAGTCCGTCTGCATTGCGCCAGTCTAGCCGCTGCGCCGGCAAACGCAAGCCGGCACGGCGGGTGGCAGCTGAGTCGCTGCGGGCAGTGCTAGAATCCGTGCTTCATCGTCGCGAGGAGCAGCTCATGAACCGGAATCGCCTACACGCTCTGGTCGCTTGCTGTCTGCTGACCGGCGCGCCGACGTCCTTCGCTGCACCGGCAGCGCCCGCGGCCGACGCGGTCGTCGCCGGCGTCCTGCTGCCGGCCTGGCTCGAGCGCCAGGGCAGCCGGGAGTCGCTGACGCCCGGGGTCGTCCTGCAGAATCGCGACCGGCTGATCACCGGCGCCAATGCGCGCGTCGAGGTCCGCCTGCGCGATGGCAGCGTTCTGCAGCTCGGCGGCGACACGCACTGCGAACTGAACGCGCTTGGCGTGCGCGAACCGGAGGTGTTCACGGCTGCGCTCGATGTGCCGCAGGGCGCCGTGCGATTCACCAGCGGCAGCCTGGCGCGCAGCCTGCAGCAACGGGCGGTCAATCTGCGCGTCGGCACGCTCACTGCCAGCATTCGTGGAACCGACGTCTGGGGAACTGCCGACAGTGCCGGCGACCGCATCTGCCTGCTCGAGGGGGTCATCACGCTGCTGCACCCGGACGAGGAAGCGCGGCAGGTCAACGAAGCCGCCAGCTGCTATCTGGCGCCAAAAGGTGACGGCCCGGCAGCGTTGCAGATGGTCAGCCCGGGGCAGCTGTCGTGGTGGGCGGCCCAGACGGGGATGCCACCAACGGCACAGCCGGCAAGCCCGGCGGCGACGATGGCAGCATGGAGGCCGGCACGGGGCGCACGGTCCGCACGCGCCGGCAGGTGGTCAGTCGAAGTGGCGGCCGTCGATAGCGAAGCGGCTGCGCTCTCAGTCTACGACCGCGCACGCGCTGCCGGTTACGCCGCACGCATCACACCGCTCCCCGCAGGCGGCGGGGGCTACCGCTACGCGCTTCGCCTGGGGCCGCTGGCCTCCGAATCCGAGGCGGCTGCCCTGGCGGCAGAAATCGGCAGCGCGCTGCAGAGCGCGCCGGTCAGCGTCGTCCGCAATTGATCTCCCGCCGCCACGGGTGACGCTGCCTGCCGCGTCCGAGACGATCCCCGTCGCTAACGGTCATGCCTTGCGACACACCCCTGATGATGAAAGTCATGACCGTTGCCCTCATCCCCGGCCCTTCTCCCGCGCACGGGAGAAGGGAGATTCGCGAGTCGCAGGCGCGACTTTCACATTAAAATGCGTGCCGCTGCGGGCCAAGGAAGTTCAGCCAGTTCGACTGCCACAGGCGGACGAGGCTGTGCGCCGTGATCAGGTTGAGCTTCGAGATCCGGTTCTGGTGGCGCAGAACCCAGGACACGCAGGTCCGCGAAGCGATCGCGTCACGCGCCACCGAATGGTCGCCCTCGGCCTCGGCATAGTCGATGAAACGCTCCACCGCCAGGCGATAGTAGTCGGAACTCGTGCAGCAGCCGGCAATCACTTCGGCTTCGCCGGCGGCCCGCCGCCACAGCTTGAGTGCCAGTTCCTCGCTGATACCGGTGCGGTGAGCGATCCACGGCAGGATTTTCGGTGCCTTCATCAAGATACTCCTGAAATGCGGGCGCTGCGAGACGCGGGGGACAGACCATCCGCCCCGAAACCGGCCTCTGTTGCAGTGCAGCATGATTATAGCGAATGTGCGTTTGGAAAGTGAGTAATTCCTTCTAATCTGGTGATCCATTGCCCCGATGCAAGCCATTGGAACCATCTCCCCGCAAGCGCCGGGCTGACCGTGCCCGGGCCCGCAACCATTCTCCATCCGGCTGATCCGGCGGTCTGCGCCGTCGCCTGCCTGACACCACGACCTCCCGATCTGCCTGCAGCTTAGTCCGACGCCGCGACGCCGGCCGTGAAGTAATCCACCCTTCGCCCAAGGTTGTTTCGCCGAGCGGTCGATTGACGCGGCAAATCAGCTTGTGAGACAGTGTGCCCCTTGCTGCCGGAGCCCCTATTGTTCGACTTCAGCACCGTCCACGACCGCCGCCGCTGGTCCGCCACGAAGTGGCTCAAGTACACCGACCGCGACCTCATCCCGCTGTGGATCGCCGACATGGATTTCCCGGTGGCGCCGCCGATCCAGGCAGCCGTCGCCGAGCATGTCGCGCATGGCAACTTCGGCTACATGTCGCTACCACCGGACCTGCCGCAGCTGCTGGTCGAGGATCACCGCCGACGCTACGACTGGACGGTCGATCCGGAGTGGATCGTCTGGCTGCCCGGCCTCGTCCTCGGCATCAACCTCGCCGTCAGGGCCTGCTGCGCGCCGCACGAGAGCGCGATCAGCTTTTCCCCGGTCTACCCGCCATTCCTGAAGGCGCCGGGGATCCAGGGGCGTGGCCTGCTCGAGGTCCCGCTGCGGGCCGAGGCGAATCTGCGCCGGCAGGCGATCGATTTCGAACGCCTCGAGGCCCTGCTGCCAGCGCCGCCACGCGGCAGCCTGGCGGCGACGAGCGCCGCTTCGGGCGAACAGCGAGCGGCCCGCCTGCTGCTGCTCTGCCATCCGCACAACCCGACCGGCAGCGTGTTCACCCGCGCCGAACTCGACCGCCTCGCCGCCGTCTGCGAGCAGCACGATCTCCTGGTATGTTCCGACGAGGTGCATTGCGACCTGATCCTCGACGAAAGCCTGCAGCACGTCCCGTTCGCCCGCATCATGGCGGAACGTTCGCCACGCCTGCTGGCGCGCACGATCACCCTGAACGGGCCGGGCAAGACCTACAACATCGCCGGCCTCGGGATCGCCTGGGCGATCGTTCCCGACGGCACGCTGCGGCAGCGCTTCGTCGCCGCCATGCAGGAACTCGTTCCCGACCCCTGCTGCTTCGCGTTCACGGCGGCCCGGGCCGCCTTCCTCGACGGTGAACCCTGGCGGCAGGCGCTGCTCGCACAACTGCGCAGCAACCGCGATCTCGTCTCGGCGGCTCTCGACCGCATGCAGCTGCCGCACAGCCACCCGCAAGCGACTTTCCTCACTTGGATCGACGCCCGCGCGCTTGCAGCGTCGGTCGGCAACGCCGCCACCTGGTTCGCGGAACATGGTGTCGGCCTTTCGGACGGTGCGGATTTCGGGCAACCGGGCTATCTGCGACTCAATTTCGCCGCCCCGCCGAGCCTCCTGCAGGAAGCCCTGCAGCGGATGCAGCAGGCACTCGCGGCGCAGCGCCCGGCGTGCGTCGGAGCGCAACCCGTCAGCGCCTGATTTACGGGCGACGATTTTCAACCCGCAGCACACCGTACAGGAGACAACGATGTTCGAGCAGCAACCGATTCGCCACGGCCTCGCCGCCCTCGCCCTGGGCATCACCGCCAGCACTGCCCTTGCCGGCCCCACTCTCGACGCCATCAAGCAGCGCGGCACGCTGGTCTGTGGCGTGCATACCGGCCTCACCGGATTCTCCGCGCCCGACAAGACCGGCAAGTATGCCGGCATCGACGTCGACTACTGCAAGGCGCTTGCGGCGGCGATTCTCGGCAACCCGGACAAGGTCAAGTACGTGCCGCTCACCGCCCAGCAGCGCTTCACCGCACTGCAGTCCGGCGAGATCGACATCCTCTCGCGCAACACGACCTGGAACTCGAAGCGCGATACGACGATGGGTTCGGTCTTTCCCGGCGTCTGGTTCTTCGACGGCCAGGCCTTCGTCATCAACAGCAGGAAGAACCCGAAGGTGAAGAAGCTCGCCGACCTGGACAAGGCGTCGGTGTGCGTCGAAACCGGAACCACCACCGAGCGCAACATGGCCGATTACGCGCGCGCGCACAAACTGAGCTTCAAGCCGGTCGTCTTCGAGGGCCAGGAAGCGACCGAGAAGGCGTTCCAGTCGGGTCGCTGCGACGCCTACACCACCGATGCCTCGGGGATCGCCGCCATGCTCGTCAACCTGCCGTCACGGGCCGATTACACGGTGCTGCCGGAGATCATCTCGAAGGAACCACTGGCGCCGATGCTGCGCCGTAACGACCAGGAGTTCTTCGCCATCGCCCGCTGGATGATCTTTGCCCTGCAGCAGGCGGAGGAATCCGGCGTCACCCAGGCCAATGTGCTGCAGATGAAAGCGACAAGCAAGGATCCGGCAGTGCAGCGCCTCACCGGCGCCACAGCCGAAGTTGGCAAGGGCCTCGGGCTGGACAGCGACTGGGCTGTGCGCGCGATTCAGGCCGTCGGCAACTACGGCGAGAGCTGGGAGCGCAACATCAAGCCGCTGGGCCTGACGCGCGGCATGAACTCGCTGTGGAACAAGGGCGGCCTGATGTATCCGATGCCGCTCGACTGATCGCTCGGGCGCCGGCGCCCCACCCCGCCCTGGCGGCGGCGTGGGGCGGCAGGTGCCCGGCGCCTCGCTGCCGACAGCCATGTGGTCCTCGGAGCACTTCCGCAACCTCCTTTACCAGATCGCCCTGCTGGTGCTGATCGGCACCCTCGGCACCTACGCGGTGCTCAACCTGGTGCACAACCTCGAGAGCCGGGCGATCACGATCGGTTTCTCCTATCTCGCCCAGGAAGCGGGCTTCGACATCTCGGAGAAGCTGATCGACTACCAGCCGACGCATTCCTACGGGCGTGCCTTTGCCGTCGGCCTCCTCAACACGCTCTTCGTCTCGCTGCTGGCGATCGTTGCCGCCAGCGTCCTCGGCCTGGCGATCGGCATCGCACGGCTGTCGCCGAACTGGCTGCTGCGCAAACTCGCCGCGGCATACGTCGAGGCGGTGCGCAACGTGCCGCTGATCCTGCAGCTCCTGCTCTGGTACGGCGTCCTGACCGAGCTGCTGCCACCGGTCGCCGACGCCCTGCGCATCGGCCCCGCGTACCTCAGCCAGCGGGGTTGCGCCATGCCCTGGCCGGTCGCCCATCCCGGCTGGTCGGCAGCGCTGCTCGGGCTGCTGCTGGCACTCGTGCTGAGCTTGCTCTGGGCACGCCGTGCGCGCACCGTGCGCGACCGTTGCGGCCGCGCACCGCCCGTCCTGTGGCCGGCAATCGGCGTCTGCCTGCTGCTGCCGCTCGCCGCCTGGGGCGCCTTCGGCGCGCCGCTCGAGTTCTCGCAGCCCGTTCTCTCGGGCTTCGACTTCGAGGGTGGCAAGATCGTCCTGCCGGAGTTCATCGCGCTGCTCTGCGGCCTCTCGATCTACACCGCTGCGTTCATCGCCGAAATCGTTCGCGGCGGCATCCTCGCCGTCGATCGCGGCCAGATCGACGCCGCCGAGGCACTCGGCCTGAGCTACGGCCAGCGTCTGCGCCTCGTGATCCTGCCGCAGACGCTGCGGGTGATGATCCCGCCGCTGACCAGCCAGTACCTCAACCTGAGCAAGAACTCCTCGCTGGCGGTGGCAATCGGCTATCCCGACCTGGTCAGCGTCTCCAACACGACGCTCAACCAGACCGGCCAGGCGATCGAGGCGATCGGCCTGATGATGGCCGTCTATCTGGCGCTCTCGCTGGCGATCTCGGGGCTGATGAACTGGTACAACCATCGTGTCCGGCTGGTCGAGCGCTGAGATGAACCGCCAACCGGCGCTCGCCCACCGACCGCTGCTGCAACGCGGTGGCGAGTGGCTGCGCGCCAACCTCTTCTCCTCGGTCGCAAACGGCGTCACGACGCTGCTGCTGCTCGGCCTGCTCGTCTGGCTCGGCGACCGGCTGCTCACCTGGGCGGTGCTCAATGCGGTCTGGGGCAACGCGAGCGTCGCCACCTGCAACGCGCTGCTCGGCCAGGGTGCCTGCTGGGCGGTGGTCGCCGACAAGTGGCGGCAGATGCTGTTCGGCATCTATCCGCAGGCCGAACAATGGCGCCCGGCGGCGGCGGTGCTGATCTTCTGCGGCATGCTCGTGCTGACGGCGATGCGCCGCTTCTGGCACCTGCGCCGGCTGCTCGTCCTGTGGCTGGGCGGCAGCCTCCTCTGCGCCTGGCTGATGGCCGGCGGTGGCGGGCTGACACCGGTGCCGACGGCGCTCTGGGGCGGTCTGCCGATCACCCTGATGCTGGCCGTCTTCGGCACGCTGCTCGCCTTCCCGCTCGGCGTCCTGCTCGCGCTCGGCCGCCGTTCGTCCCTGCCGATCATCCGCGCCGTCTCGATCAGCTACATCGAGCTCGTCCGCGGCGTGCCGCTGATCACCGTCCTGTTCATGGCCTCGATCATGTTCGCCCTGTTCCTGCCTGAAGGCATCAGCTTCGACAAGCTGCTGCGCGCACAGGTGGCGATCATCCTCTTCAACGCCGCCTACATCGCCGAGGTCGTGCGCGCCGGCCTGCAGGCGCTGCCGCGCGGGCAGCACGAGGCCGCCGCCGCGCTCGGTCTCGGCTACTGGCAGACGCAGTTGCTGGTGATCCTGCCGCAGGCGCTCCGGATCACGATCCCGGCGCAGGTCAACAGCTTCATCGACAACTTCAAGGACACCTCGCTGGTGATCATCGTCTCGATCTTCGACTTCCTCTACGCCGTTCGCCAGGCGGTGATCAGCGATCTCGACTGGCGGCATTATTTCGTCGAAGGCTATCTCTTCGCGATGGCCGTCTACTGGCTTTTCTGCTACGCCATGAGTCATTACAGCCAATGGCTCGAAAAGCACCTCGCCCGCGACCACCGAACCTGAGGCTGCCCATGCACCCGTCCGCACCCCTGACGCCGCCGGCAGGCGACGAGATCATCCGCATCGACGGGCTCAGCAAGTGGTTCGGCGACTTCCAGGTGCTGCGCGACATCTCGCTCAGCGTCCGCCGCGGCGAGCGCATCGTCATTTGCGGCCCGTCGGGTTCGGGCAAGTCGACGCTGATCCGCTGCCTCAACCGCCTCGAGACCCACCAGGCCGGAAACATCGTCATCGACGGCATCCGCCTCGACGACTCGCTGAAGAACATCGAGGCCGTGCGCAACGACATCGGCATGGTATTCCAGCATTTCAACCTCTTCCCGCACCTCAGCGTGCTCGACAACTGCACGCTGGCGCCGATCTGGGTGAGAAAGCAGCCGCGCGCCGCAGCCGAGGCGACGGCGCGACAACTCCTGCAGCGGGTCCGCATCAGCGATCAGGCGCACAAGTACCCCGGACAGCTCTCGGGCGGGCAGCAGCAGCGCGTGGCGATCGCACGCGCACTGTGCATGGCGCCGCGCATCATGCTCTTCGACGAACCCACCTCGGCTCTCGACCCGGAAATGGTCAAGGAGGTGCTGGAGACGATGGTCGGACTCGCCCGCGACGGCATGACCATGCTCTGCGTGACGCACGAGATGGGATTTGCTCGCGCCGTCGCCGACCGCGTGATCTTCATGGACGCTGGCGAGATCGTCGAGCAGGCGCCGCCCGAGATCTTCTTCTCGCAGGCGCGCTCGGAACGGACGCGGCAGTTCCTCGACCAGATCCTCGATCGCTGAGCGCCGCCGCGCGCCAACGACTAGCCGGAGGTGAAGGCCGAATACGCCTGATAGGCGGCGAATACCGCCAAGGCGACGAAGAAGGCGCCACTGATGCGGTGCAGCAGTTGCAGCGGAATCCTCTGCAGGATCGTTCGGCCGGCAAGGATGCCGAGTGCGGAAGTCATCGCCAGCGCGAGCGTCGCTCCCAGCCAGACGCCGGCCGGGACGTGCGTGCTGCTCATGGCGACGACGGCGAGTTGGGTCTTGTCGCCGAACTCGGCCACCGTCAGCAGCACGAAGGTGGTGAAGAAGATGCCGTGACCGCTTTTCTCCTCGACTTCCTCGTCCTCGTCGTCTGCCTTGGCGCGCAGCGCGTGCACGCCGAAGGCGAAAAACAGCAGGGCGACGATGGCGCTCACCAGCCATTCCGGCAGCCAACTGGCGATGGCGACGCCAAAGACGACAGCCAGCGTGTTGAGCAGTGCGAAGGCCGCCAGCGCACCGAGCATCACCGGCAGCGGCCGATGCCGCGACGCCAGGGTCATGCAGACCAGTTGGCTCTTGTCACCGATCTCGGCGGCGGCGATGAGCGCAAAGCTGGTCGCTGCGGCGGCGGAAAACTCGACGGCACTGCCGACGCCCAGGAGCGATGCGAGGTGGGGCAGGAAGCCTGCTGCGTTATCCAATCGAGTCTCCCGACCAGCGATGAATGAAGGGCGGATGACTACCGGCGAGCGGCGATCCGGCTGCGAAGCGGGCGGATCCTAGCTCTGCCGCCGCTTCCATCGCAAGACCAGGGACATCAAGCGAGGAGATCCACGGCAATTCCGTCTGATCGGCACCACAATCGGGGATTGCTGCGCCGCATCGCGCCCGGGCGCCACCCGCGCTGGCGACGGCGGTCGCGGCGGACAAAAAAAGCCGCGCCCGGGCGCGGCTTCGGTCGTTGCGCTGGCAGCGGCGGAGGCGGTGTTGCCGGCCCCGCCGCACGCGCGTCAGCGACTCAGTGGAACTGCTCTTCCTCGGTCGAACCCGTCAGCGCGGTGACCGACGAAGTGCCACCCTGGATGACCGTCGTCACCTCGTCGAAGTACCCGGTGCCGACTTCCTGCTGGTGCGAGACGAAGGTGTAGCCGCGGTCACGCGCGGCGAATTCGGGTTCCTGCACCTTCTCGACGTAGGCCGTCATGCCGCGCGCGACGTAGTCCTGTGCCAGGTCGAACATGTGGTACCACATGTTGTGGATGCCGGCGAGGGTGATGAACTGGTACTTGTAGCCCATGGCGCCGAGTTCCCGCTGGAATTTGGCGATCGTCGCGTCGTCGAGGTTCTTCTTCCAGTTGAACGACGGCGAGCAGTTGTAGGCCAGCATCTTGCCCGGGTGCTTGCCGCGCACCGCCTCGGCGAACTGGCGGGCGAACTCGAGATCCGGCGTGCCGGTCTCGCACCACACGAGGTCGGCATACTCGGCATAGGCGACGGCACGCGAGATCGCCTGCTGCAGACCCTTCCGCGTCTTGTAGAAGCCTTCCGAGGTACGCTCGCCGGTGACGAAGGGCTTGTCGTTGTCGTCGCAGTCGGAAGTCAGCAGGTCGGCTGCCTCGGCGTCGGTACGGGCGATCACCAGCGTCGGCACACCGCAGACGTCGGCGGCGAAACGGGCGGCGATCAGCTTCTGCACGGCTTCCTGCGTCGGCACCAGCACCTTGCCGCCCATGTGGCCGCACTTCTTGACCGAGGCCAGTTGGTCTTCCCAGTGCACGCCGCCGGCACCGGCACGGATCATCGCCTTCATCAGCTCGAAGGCGTTCAGCACGCCGCCGAAACCGGCCTCGGCGTCAGCGACGATCGGGGCGAAGTAGTCGACGTAGCCCTTGTCGCCGGGGTTCACGTTCTTCGAGAACTGGATTTCGTCGGCGCGGCGGAACGAGTTGTTGATCCGCTCGACGACCTTCGGTACCGAATCGACCGGATACAGCGACTGGTCGGGATACATCGCGGCGTAGGAGTTGTTGTCGGCGGCGACCTGCCAGCCCGACAGGTAGATCGCCTTGACGCCAGCCTTGACCTGCTGCATCGCCTGACCACCGGTCAGCGCGCCGAGGCAGTTGACGTAGGGTTCGCTATTGACCAGCTTCCAGAGCTTCTCAGCGCCGCGTCGGGCGACCGTGTACTCGATCGGGAACGAGCCGCGCAGGCGGACGACATCAGCCGCCGAGTAGCCACGCTTGATTCCCTTCCAGCGGGGATTCTCGGCCCAGTCCTTCTCAAGTTCGGCGATCTGTTGCTCTCTAGTGCTCATGATTGACCTCACGAAAAATTGGCAAATGCAGAGGGGGCTATGGCGACACCCACGGTTCGGATGAGGTACTGCAGCACACCGATCCGGGGCGACCAATGGCGAGAAGTATAGACATCTTTTTCCGCGTCGGCAACAGTCTTATATAAGACATAAGATATATTTTTTGTCGAAGCGAAACAGCGATTTGCCCTGCTTCTTCCGCATTGCGAAAAGGGATTCTCTTTCGTGAAACGTACCCGACCTATGCCTGCCGGCTCGCCGGGGCGAAGACCAGTTCCGGCAGGACGACTTCCCAGCGCTCGCAACGGATCAGGTGCTGGTGCCCGGACGAGTGGTCGTCGCTGCGGAAGCGGACGAGGATCGCCGCTGCGCGCGCCGCCACGCAGACCATCGCGGCTGGCGGCGCGTAGCTGGCGGCGAGTCGGCCGACCAGCCGACCCTGCGCGTCGCGCAGCAGCCAGCGCCGGCCATCGTGCTGCAGTCGCAGCGGGTCGCCCGGCTGCAGCGCGGCGATCGCCCGCTGGATCGGGTGGCACCCCGTGTGGCGACCGGCAAGGCCGATGTCCACCTCGCCCGGGTGGAGCTGCTGGTACTGCCACGACAGCTCGGCCGGCGGCGTCGGCAGCGCAACCGGCGGGCGCCGCAGCAGCGCGGTGGACTCGGGCAGCTCGTCGAGCAGGCCGGTGTGGCGCTCGAGCCGCGCCAGCAGCAGGGTCTGCCGGGCGCGGGTCATCGCCACGTAGTAGAGGCGCCGCTCGGCGTCCGGGTCGCCTGCCTGCCTGCCAACTGACCCCCAGCCCCCGTCGAGGACCGCGACATGGTCGAACTCGAGGCCCTTCGCCCGGTGTGCGGTGAGCAACAGCAGACCGCTCTGCCGACGCCGTGCCTCGCGGCCCCAGTCGACCAGCCATTCGACGAAGTGCTGCCGCGGCAGCTCGGCATCACCGGTTTCGCCACGGTATTCGGCAGCCGCTTCGTCGAGCATCGCCCAAGCCGCTGCCGCCGCCTGCCGGGCGATCCAGGCGGCGATCGCGCGCCCGCTGACGAGGGCGCCGGCGTCGTCGTGCAGCCAGTCGAGCAATTGCTGCGTTTCCCGCTGCCGCCAGAAGCGCAGGCCCTCCTCGCGTGCCATCTGCACCGGTACGCGCTGCAGCTCGCAGCAACTGCGGACCGCTTCCAGCCACTGCCACTCGCGCGCGATCACCGCGCAACGCGCCCAGTCCCAGGAGGCCGTCAGGCCGGCCAGGCGCTGCAGTTCGCCGACCACCGCCAGCGCCTGCGTGCGGGCATCGCCGCCGGCGGGCAGCATCTGGACGCGACCCTGCGCGACGGCGTCGATCCGTTGCCAGTCGCCGCCCGGCGGCAGCCGGCGGCGCGCCGGATCGATACGGATCGGCTGCCCGGCCTTCATGCGCTGCGCCGCCGGCGCGATCAGCCGGTTGGCGATGTCGATCAGGTGCGCCGTCGAGCGGTAGTTGTCGAGCAGATGCACGGCGCGCGCCGAATAGTCGGCTTCGAAGCGGCGGATGAACTCGACCGAGGCACCGCTGAAGGCGTAGATGTTCTGATCGTCGTCACCGACCGCAAAAAGGTTCAGGCGCGCATCCGCCGCTGCCTGGTTGCGCCCCGCCAGGGCGCCGATCAGCGCGTACTGCTGTGGTCCGATGTCCTGGTATTCGTCCACCAGGATCCAGCGCAGGCCGCGCAGAAGTCGCTCGCGCTGTTCGTCGGCGTCCTCGGGGGGCAGTTCGTCGCCGCGCAGCAGCGCCACCGCCTGCTCGCGCACGGCCTGCAACGCGGCCTCGAGACCGCCGTCGGCGAGCAGCCGCTCGCGGCCGGCGAAGCTGGCGCCAACCAGCCGCATCGCCAGGGCGTCACAGGTCAGGACGTTGACCGCCCGCCCGTCGTCGCCGACCAGATCCGCCAGACGCTGGCGGATCTGCGCCGCGGCGTGGCGGTTGTAGGCCAGCGCCAGAATGCCGCGCGGGTTCTCGCGGCGCACCCGCAGAAGATAGGCGATGCGGTGGACGAGGACGCGCGTCTTGCCCGAACCGGGACCGGCGAGAACGAGCGCATTGCCGGTCTCGCGGTCGTCGGCGACGATCGCCTGCTGCACCGGGTTGGCCAGCGACTCGACGATCTCGCGCCACGACTGCGGCGTCGTCTGCCGCGCCACCTCGTGCTCGCGCTCCGGCAGCCAACGCTGCATGAAGTCGGCACGCGGCAGACGGAAGTAGTCGAGCGTCAGCTGCAGCGCGTCGGCCATCGCCTGCAGACCACGCTGCACGTACTCGGCCATGACGTGGATCTGCAGCACCTGCTCGTCGTAATGCTGTTGCAGTGGCGCGAAGTCCGGCTGCCGGAACTGGCGCTTCCAGTCGGCGTCGAGCCGGATGGTCATTGCCGGCCGGAACACCGCCAGCCCCTTGTTGAGGCGGATCACCTCCTGTTCGTGCAACCAGAGCAGCGCCCGGTCGAGCAGGCGCGCGCAATCCCTGACCTCCGACTTGAGCAGCAGATCGCCCTCGACCGCGGCCAGCAACCTGCCGAGCGTCGTCTCCGCGAGCACATCGGCGCCACGCGCTGCCGGCGGCAGACAGGCCAGCAGATGGTCGAGGAGGTGTGCGGCGGCGGCGCGACGCAGTTCGGCCGTCCGCGCCAGCGCCGACCAGTCGCGCTGCAGGACGATCGCCACCGTCTCGGCGTCCAGCCGCCGCAGCGCCAGGCTGCCGACACCACCCTCGTCGCCGCGGCCGTCGGCGGCCAGACTGCTCAGCAGTTGCCGCAGCCGTGCCGGCAGCGCCTGCCGGTGACCGTCGTCCTGCAGACGCTGGCTCAATCGCCGCAGATGCAGCAGCGACGACTCGCCGCGCACCAGGTCGGGCGCCTGTTCGCGCAGCAGATCGATCAGTGCCTGCTCGAGCCCGGCCGCACTGGCCAGGCGCTGCGCCGACGGGTTGTCCACAGCAACCTGCAGGTAGGCGGTCAGCGCTGTGTCGTTGCTGGCGATACCCAGCCGCTCGAGGTCGTGCAGGGCCGCGCGCAGCTTCTCCGAGCCGAGCCCGCTGACCGTCATCAGCTCGTCGGTCGACAGGCCCTCGTCCGGCGCCGCGCCGATCAGCGCCTCGACCAGCGCCAGCAACTGCCCTTGATACGCCGGCTGCAGCGCAGCGCGCGTCAGCCACTGCCGCGCCTGGTCGAGCGAGGCGACGCGCAGTGACGACGGGAAAACCTGCACCTGATTCTCCTCGCGCGTCAGCAGGTGCGCTTCCTCGAGCCAGCAGACGGCGGTACGGACGCGCGTGTCGTCGGTGGCCGCGTCACGTTCGAACGCCGCCTCCTCGTCCTCGGCGAGAATCTCGCCGGCGGTGGCGATCACCTCGCCGTCCTTGCGCCGGCGGCGGTCGAGCTGGCGCAACGCGCGCAGGATCGACTGAATCTCGCGGCGGCTGAGGCGCGAGCGCGCCGACATGCCGAACTGACGCTCGACATCATCGGTGGTGTACAGGAGCACGCAGCGCGCCGCCTGCTGGTCGCGGCCGGCGCGGCCCGCCTCCTGCAGGTAGTTCTCGAGCGATCCGGGAATGTCGGCGTGCACGACCAGCCGCACGTCCGGCTTGTCGATTCCCATGCCGAAGGCGTTGGTCGCAGCGATCACCCGCAGCTCGCCGCGAAGGAACGACTCCTGGACATTCTTCCGGCTCTCGGGCGGCAGCCTGGCATGGAAATGCGCCGCCGCCATCCCCTTCTGCCGCAGGAACGCCGCCACTTCCTCGCTGTTGCCGCGCGTCGCGCAGTAGACGATGGCACCGCCCGGATCGTCGCGCGGCAGCTCGGCAGCCAGCAGTTCGTGGATGTGCGCCAGCTTCTCGGCCGGTGTCGTCGGCAATACCGCGAAGTCGAGGTTGCTGCGGCTGGCGCCGCCGTCGAAGCAGCGCAGCTCGATGCCGACCCTGGCGGCGAAGTGGCCGACGATGTCGGCAATCACGTCCGGTTTGGCGGTCGCCGTCAGGCACATCACCGGTGGTACCGCGTCATCGCCGGCCTTCTCGCGGATGAAGCGCGCAACGTAGCGATAGTCGGGTCGGAAATCGTGGCCCCACTTCGACAGGCAGTGCGCCTCGTCGAGAACCCAGGCGCCGATCTCGCGTTGTGCGAGCACCTTGCGCAGCATCGGGTTGCGCAATTGTTCGGGCGAGACGATGACGATGCCGACATCGCCGAGACGCACGCGGTCGAGCGCGTCGGCCCGCTCGGGCAGCGACAGCAGGCCGTTGATGGCGACGGCGGAATCGATGCCGCGGCTGCGCAGACCTGCCACCTGATCGGCCATCAGCGCGACCAGCGGCGAGATGACGACGGTCAGCGCACCAGTCTTCATGAAGCGCGACAGCGCCGGGATCTGGTAGCAGAGCGACTTGCCGGTCCCGGTCGGCAGGATGGCGAGCAGGTGCTCGCCACGCAGCGCCGCCTCGACGATGCCCTGCTGCAACGGCCGTCCATCGGCAGCGGCCGGCTGCGCGCGAAAGCCCGGAAAGCCGAACCAGCGCCGCAGTTCCCTGCACGCATCGTGGTGTTCGCTGCACCAGCGGCACGCCGGCTGCCCACACGACTGGTCACGCAGCTGCCGGATGAGCCTGCCGGCGGCCGGAAACTGGTGCCGGACCCACGGCGGCAGCACCGAGTTGCCACCCGCCACGGACAGCCAGGCAAGCGCGTAGGCGAGCGACCAGCCGCTCGTCGCCGCCTCGTCCACGACCTGCGACGCATGCTGCGGACAGCCGCGGTCGTGCAGCACGCGGGCGATCGCCTGCGCCGCCTCGGCGTCGTGCGGACAGCGGCGGCGGCGCAGCATGACGAACAGGCTGTCGACGCCGGCAAGGCGTCGATCACGCGTCGTCAGCCAGTGCCAGGCGAGCAGCAGATCCGCCTCCTCGCGCTGCCGCTGCTGCAGCGCGACGACCTGATCATGGAGCAAATCCAGGGTCAGCTGCGCGTCGAGCAGAGGGTCGTTGAGCTGTACGCGCCGCAACCCGCCGTCCTGGTAGTGTTTGACCAGGTGATGGTACGGGTGGCGCGGGAAAGCCAGCGGATTCAGCCACAGGGTATCGATGACCGGCAGCTCGAGCAGTCGCAGTCGCGGCGCGGCGGCGGCGAGATGGGGGCGATCGAAGGCGAGCAGATTGTGCCCGAGAACGAAGCGGCAACCGTCGGCCAGCGAATCGAGACGGGCGAGCGCCGCAGCAAGGTCGCCGCCGCTGCCGCGCAACTGCTCGCCGCTGTCGCCACGCACCGCTGCCAACTGCCGGATGCGCCCGGTGCGCAGCCCGACCTCGAGGTCGATCGACAGGCATCGTGGCCGGAACGGCCGCACGCCCGTCAGGCTCGCTGGAGTATCGCTCATGGGCGCGATGATAACCGGCAGCGCCGATGCCGCGGCGTCGCCGGCGCCGGCGGCTGGCGAGCCCGTCCGGGTCCGCGTGGCGCGAGCCGTGATTTTCCCGCCAGCAAGGCAGCAGGAGAGCGCTTTTGTCCTATACTTCGACGTGGGTTCTGCACGGGCGGAGCCAGCTCACAACGGATGGGGCCTGTTTCGGGCCGCGGCAGGCGCGACCATCCGCAGCAGAAAACGGGATGGAAGATGTCTGACAGCGACGACATGGTGTTCATCGACGATGAACGACAGCCTGTCGAAGAGCCCGACGAGGCGCGACCCTGGCTCGTTCTCGTAGCCGACGATGACGATGGCGTGCACGAAGTGACGCGCTTCGCCCTGGGAACGATGAGCATCCTCGGCCGGCCGCTGGCCCTGCTGCACGCACGATCCGGCGCCGAGGCCCTGGTCGTGCTGCGTCAGCAGCCCGATATCGCGGTCATCCTGCTCGATGTCGTCATGGAGAGCGATGACGCCGGGCTGCAACTCGTCGACGCCATCCGCAGCGACCAGTCGCTCGCCAATACGCGCATCATCCTGCGCACGGGGCAGCCGGGTCACGCCCCCGAAACCGAGACCATCTCGCGCTACGATATCAACGACTACAAGACCAAGGCCGAGTTGAGCGAAAGCAGGCTTTTCGCCAGCCTGACCATGGCCATCCGCTCCTACGACCAGTTGCAGCGACTGGACGCCCACCGGCGCGGACTGGAAATGATCGTCACGGCGAGCAACCAGCTCAACGCCAAACCAGGCGTGCGGGCTTTTGCCGAAGGTCTGATCACGCAGATTGCGGCGCTCGTTGGCGTGTCTGCCGACGGTCTCGTCTGTGCGTGCGCAGAGAAGCCGGGCCAGACGACGGATGGCTGCGAGTATCAGGTGATCGCTGCTGCCGGGCAGTTTGCCCCGCTCATCCACCATCGCCTGAGCGAGATCGACGACAAGCGCATCGCGTTCGCACTGCGCGAGGCGCTCACCAGCCGCGCCAGCCACGTCGACCGCCTCAGTGCGACGCTGTTCTTTGCCAAGGCGGATGACGAAGGTTTCGCCGCCTACATCGCATCGGCACAGCCGATCCCACCGATCGACCAGAAACTGCTCGAGGTCTTCTGCAGCAACATTGCGCTCTGCGCCAAGAACGTCGACCTGGTCGCCGAACTCAGGCGTGACGCCTTCGTCGACCGCCAGCTGGGGATGCCGAACCGAAATGCCCTGATCGTCGAACTCAATCGTCGGGCGCAGGTGGCACCGTACGGCGACGGCGTCCTGGCAATTGTCGACGTCGACCAGTTCGCCACCATCAATGACATCCTCGGGCAACACTACGGCGACCTGGTGCTGAAGGCGACTGCCGCCCGCCTGCGCGAGCGCTTCGTGCACCCGGCCCTGGTGGCACGTCTCGCCGGCGATGCCTTCGCCATCGTCGGCCAGCGCGCGGAGCTCAACCCGGAGTCCATTGGCAACTGCTTCGCCGGCCCGTTCGCCTTGATGGGCATCCAGCAGCCGCTGTCGGTGTCGGCCGGAGTCGTGTACCTGAACGGCGGCTTTCGCCCTGGCGCAGAGTATCTCGCCGACGCCTACCTGGCACTCAAACGAGCAAAGGCGAGCGGACTGGCACAGATCGTCACCTACACCGCCGACCTTGCCAGCGAGGTTCGCTCGCGGGCGCGTCTGCTCGACGACCTGCGCCGCGCCTTCGAAGGCGAACGGCTTTTCCTCGTTTACCAGCCACAGATCGACCTTGGCAGCAACCGGGTCGTCGGCGTCGAGGCGCTGCTGCGCTGGCGCCTGGCGGATGGCACGATGATCCCGCCGGCGACGTTCATCCCGATCGCCGAACAATCGGGGCTGATCATCGACCTCGGCCGCTGGCTCCTGCGCGAGGCGATGCAGGCGCTGCATCGCCTGCGTGCAGCCGCTGCTCCCGAACTGCGAATGGCGGTGAACGTGTCGGCGATGGAACTGCGCCGCCCTGATTTTGCCGACGGCGTGCTGCGCACGCTCAGCGAAGCGGGCATCCCGGCGAACGCACTCGAGATCGAGATCACCGAGTCGCTGGCTGTCGGTACCGGCGAGACGTCGATCCAGTCGCTGGCCACGTTGCGCGCCGGCGGCACCACTGTTGCCATCGACGATTTCGGCACCGGCTACTCCTCGCTCGCCTACCTCGAACGATTGCCGGCCGATCGTCTCAAGATCGATCGCAGCCTGGTCGACGCGCTGCAGCATGGCGATCGTGCAGCGCGCATTCCGCGAACGATCATCGCCCTTGGTCGCGAACTCGGTCTGCGCGTCGTTGCCGAAGGCGTCGAGCACCAGTCGGTCGCCACCGCCGCCAGCTTGCTCGGCTGCCACGAAGCGCAGGGTTACCACTTCGCACGACCAATGCCGGAGGCCGAACTCGTCGCCTGGCTCGCCACCCGGCAGCCGGTCGCCGGCTGAGTCGCGCAAGGCGGCGCTGCCAGGGCGCCAGGCGCGCCACTCCGGCGACCATCAACCCGCTGGCAGAACGACGCGCCGACGCGCGGCGGGGTGGCCGCGCCGGCGTTTGCAGGGTAGCATTACGCCCCTCGACGCCCCGCCCGCGGGCACCACCCATCCCAGGCAACGGTCATGACTTGCGACACAACCCAGATGCTGAAAGTCATGACCGCTTCCCTCATCCCCGGCCCTTCTCCCGCGCACGGGAGAAGGGAGATCCGCGAGTCGCTGAGGCGACTTTCACATTAAAGGACCGGCATGACTCAGCTTCCCCGCCGCAACGGCGTTCTCCTGCATCCGACATCGCTGCCCGGCGCGCACGGTTGCGGCGATCTCGGCCTGGCCGCATACCACTTCGTCGACTGGCTGCGCAGCGCCGGCCAGTCGCTCTGGCAGGTGCTGCCGCTGGGCAGCGTCGGTCCCGGCAACTCGCCCTACATCAGCCCATCGGCCTTTGCCGGCAACGAACTGCTGATCGACCTCGGCCAACTGCACGACGCCGGCTGGCTGAGCGAGGCCGACCTGCGGCCGCTGCCGGCGTTCCCCACCGGCCGGGTCGATTACGACGCCGCCAGGCGCTATCGCCTGCCCCGACTGCGGCAGGCGGCCAAGTGTTTTCTCGCCCAGCACGACACCGCCCAGAGCGCGGCGTTCGCCCGCTTCTGCACCACTGCCAGCGCCTGGCTCGACGATTACGCGCTGTTCATGGCCCTCGACCGGGCGCATGGTGGCGACGGCAGGATGTGGCAGGACTGGCCGTCGACGCTGGCCGGCCGGCAGCCCGCCGCACTGCGCGCGGCGCAGGCCGAACATGCCGACGAGATCGCCTTCTGGAAGTTCTGCCAGTGGCGCTTCGCCGAACAATGGGCGGCGGTGAAGCGCTATGCCAATTCGCACCGCATCGAGATCGTCGGTGACCTGCCGATCTTCGTCGCCGCGCACAGCGCCGACGTCTGGGCCAATCCAGGGCTGTTCGACCTCGACCTGCAGGGCCGTCCGCGCGTCGTCGCCGGCGTGCCGCCCGACTATTTCAGCGCCACCGGCCAGCGCTGGGGCAACCCGCTCTACCGCTGGTCGGCACATGCCGCCGAAGGCTACCGCTGGTGGGTCGCCCGCATGCGCCAGACGATGAGCCTCTGCGATGTCGTTCGCATCGATCACTTCCGCGGCTTCGAGTCGTTCTGGGAGATTCCCGCCGCTGCCGAGACGGCCATCGACGGCCAGTGGCGACCGCGACGGGGCGAAGCGGTCTTCGCCGCCATGCGCCGCGAACTGGGCGACAGCCAGGGGCGCCTGCCGATCATTGCCGAGGACCTCGGGATCATCACGCCGGAAGTGAATGCCCTGCGGCAGGCGATCGGTCTGCCGGGAATGCGCATCCTGCAGTTCGCCTTCGACGGCGATGCCCGCAACCCCTACCTGCCGCACAACTACGAAGTCGATACCGTCGTCTACACCGGCACGCACGACAACGACACGACGCGCGGCTGGTGGGAGTCGCTCGGCCATCCCGAGCAGGCCTACGTGCGCGCCTATCTAGGGGTCGATGAGGACACCGACAGCGAGATGCACTGGCAACTGATCCGCCTCGCCTGCGCTTCGGTGGCGACGCTCTGCGTCATCCCGATGCAGGACGTCCTCGGCCTCGACTCGGCACACCGCATGAATGAACCGAGCCAGAGCGAAGGCTCCTGGGAGTGGCGCTTCACCTGGCAGCAGGTGCAGGACGGGCACGCCCGGCGGCTGGCCGAACTGACGCGGATCTACGGCCGCCGCCGCGGC
>ERZ761602.3810-NODE-3810-length-20576-cov-5.854344_pt1 | contig 20576 bp, 13 predicted proteins | sample MGYA00512165_ERZ761602 | MGnify/ENA primary metagenome ERZ761602 (study PRJEB28899, sample SAMN02445085) | bioreactor sludge metagenome | biome: EBPR sludge; isolation source: Thorneside wastewater treatment plant | place: Australia: Brisbane, Thorneside...
CCGCCTTCAGGAACTCGCCCACGTTGTTCTCGTTCACGCCGCCGGTCGGCACCATCTCCACCTGCGGCAGCGGCGCCTTCACCGATTTGATGTAGCCGGGGCCGAAGAATTCCGCCGGGAAGATTTTCGCCGCGTCGGCGCCGGCCTCCCAGGCGTTGATGATCTCGGTGGGCGTGAACGCGCCGCTGAAGACCGGCACGCTGTAGCGCTGGCAGAGCGTGATGACGTCGGGCCGGAGGGCCGGCGTGACGACGAACTTGGCGCCGGCGAGGATGCCCATCCGGGCCGTCTCGGCATCCAGCACCGTACCAAGTCCAAAGAGGAAATCGGGCAGCTCGGCCGTCGCCTTTTCCAGCATCCGGATCGCGCCCGGAGTCGTCATCGTGAGCTCGATGCTGGTCAGCCCGCCCGCCGCGAGCGCCCTGGCGCAGTCGAGCAGCCCGTCGGGCGAATCGGCGCGGATGAGCGCGATGACTTTCTCGGCTTTGATCTTCGCGAGGATGGCGTCTTTCTTCATGGGAGGCCCGCACTCTGGCGGCGCGCGAAAACGAGGGGAAATCTATTTTCGCGCGGCAGCGCGCCGCGGGGATCGATTCGCTCCTGGCATAGCGGCTGCACGCTGGGACGCGCGGTTCGACCTCCGGTGCGGTTGCGCCGCAGGGCCGCTTCGCCGGAGGCCGGGTCGCGCCCCGCGTTGACGTGGCCGTGATTCCGGCGTTGATACCGTCCATGCCTCTCAGCAGCCAGCTCGGCGCGGAAGGTTTTGGCTCGACGGCATGGAGCATGGTGCTGGCTGCGGCCGCCGAGCAGAGCGGGCCGGCGCTGGACCGGCTTTGCCGCCGCTACTGGCGTCCGGCCTATGTCTTCGCCCGGCGCAGCGGACTGCCGCACTGCGACGCGGAAGACGCCACGCAGGAGTTCTTCGGCCGCCTGCTGGCGGGCGAATGGCTGAAGAAAGCGGACCCCAGCCGCGGGAGTTTCCGGGCCTTCCTGCTGACGTTGATGCGCAACTTTCTCGCCAACCGGCGGCGTCACGACCAAGCCCTGAAACGCGGCGGCCGCCAGTGCCGGATCTCCCTCGACACGGAAGGGTGTGAACGCGAGCTGGCCGCCCTTGCCGCCGCCGAGCTCGACCCGGCCCGGGCCTACGAGCGCGCGTGGGCCGACTGCGTGTTGCAGGCCGCCTTGGAACGTCTCGCCGCCGAGCAGGCCGAGGCCGGCGCCGCCGCACGCTTCGCGGCCCTCCGCCCTTACCTCACGCGATCGCCCGCCCCGGGCGACTACGAGCGCCTCGGCGCCGAGCTCGGCCTGTCCCGCAATCAGATCGCGGTCAGCATTCATCGCTGCTCGCGTCGCTTCGCGGAGCTGATCCGCAGCGAAATCGCCGAGACGCTCGTCGACCGCCGCCACCTCGACTTGGAGCTGCGCGGCCTGCTCGACGCCATGGCGGCGTGACTTTCGTCATGCGCTGCGCGACCTGCGATACGCCCCTGGCCGCGACGCCGCACCCGATTTGTGCCCGGTGCGCCTTCACGCACGCGCTGGCCCTCGGGGACGCCTCCGGCGCCACGGAGCCCGCGCGCACTCCGGCCGCACCGTTCGTCGCCGGCTACGAGGCCCTCTACGAGCTCGGTCGGGGAAGCATGGGCGTCGTGTGGCTGGCCCGGGACCTCGCCCTCGGTCGCCTGGTGGCATTGAAACTGATTCCCGCCGGGGCAGATCCGCGATTCGCGCCGCGGCTGCTGCGCGAAGGGCGGGCGATCGCGCAGCTCCGGCACCCGCACATCGTGGCGGTCCACGCGCTGGGCGAAGCCGAAGGCACGACGTTTCTCGCGATGGATTTTCTCTCCGGGGGCGACTTGCAGGCCCGGCTGGGCGGCCGGCCGCTCGCCCCCGCCGAGGCCGTCGCGCTGGTCAGCAAGCTCGCCGACGCCCTGGCGCATGCGCATGCGGCGGGCGTGGTGCATCGTGATCTCAAACCGTCGAATATCCTCCTCGACGACGCGGGCGAGCCGCAGCTGGCCGATTTCGGGCTTGCGGCCCCCCTGTCCGGCGCCGGCGACCTCACCGCTCCCGGCCAGGTCGCGGGCACGCCCGCGTTCTTGGCGCCCGAGCTGGTGGCGGGCGCCGACCGCGCCAGCGTGCATTCGGACCTCTATGGCCTGGGTGCCGTGCTCTACGTCTGCCTGACCGGGCGCGCGCCGTTCGTGGGCGAATCCGCCGCCGCCGTGCTGGCCCAGATCGCGCAGCACGAGCCCCCGTCGCCGCGCGCGCTCAACCCGCGGGTCCCGCGCGATCTCGAGACCCTGTGCCTCAAATGCCTGGAGAAGGCGCCCGTCGCGCGCTACGAATCGGCAGAAGCGTTGCGCGAGGACCTGGGGCGATTCCGACGCGGCGAACCGCTCCGCGCGCGGCCGCTCGGCCGGCTGGCGAAGCTCGCCCGCTGGGGCCGGCGCAAGCCTGCCCTCGCCGCCGTTTCCGCGTTCGCCGGCGTCCTGCTCCTGACGCTGGCGATCGGCGGCCCCTTCGTGGCATGGCGGATGGCGCGCGACCGGGCCGACGCGGTCGCGGCGCGGCAGGCGGCGCTCGCCGCCGAGGAGCGCACGCGCGAGCAACTCCGTGAGGCGCTGCTCGCGCGCAGCCGGGCGCTCCGGTTGACGGGCCAGCAAGGACAGCGCGCCGAAGCGCTGGCGGCGGCGGAGGCGGCGGCGAGGATCCGGCCCGGGTCGGACGCGCGCAACGAGGTCATCGCCGCGCTCGCGCTGCCCGAACTCAGGTGGCTGCGATCCTGGCCGCTGCGCCGAAATCCGATCGAGGCCGTGGCCTTTGCCCCGGACCACGACCGCTACGTGGTCGAGAATCCACGACAAGGATACGCCCTGCACCGGCTGTCGGACGGAGCGCGGCTGCACACGTTTTCCGGGGCGTCCGCCGCGCCGCGCACGGCCCCCGCGTTTTCCCCCGATGGCCGTTTCCTCGTCGTGCGCGATGCGGAGGCTCGCGTCCTGGTGTGGCGCGACGACCGCGAACCGCCCGTTTTCGTCCTGGCGGAGCGACCCTATGCGCTGCGTGACGCCGTGGGGCGCTACGGGCAGCCGGACGCCTTCTCGCCGGACGGCGCCACGCTCGCCAGCGCGCTGCCCGACGCCGTGGCCCTCCACGCCACGGCCGACGGCCGGGAATGGCGACGGTTCGCGCTCCCCGCCGAACCGACCCACGTGGCGTATTCCCACGACGGCGCGCGGCTTGCCGTCGGCCGGGGCGTGCCTGACTCCGGAGGCGGCACGGGCAGGGTTTTCCTGCTGGTCGTGGACGCCCGCACCGGCGCCGAGATCAGCCGGCTGCCGCTCGCCGCCGGGTTCCAGACGCTGGCCTGGTCGGGGGACGGCGACTCGATTCTCGTCACCGGCAAGCGGCTGGAACAGTACGATGCCGGAACGGGCGAACTGCTCCGCTCCGTGAGCGATCCCCGGGCGAATCACGGACTGTTCGGTCCGGAAGGCACGTTCATCAGCTCCAACCATGGCGGCGTGGTGACGCTCTGGGATCCGGCCACGGCCCGGCCGATGCTGTCGGCCAGCCTTGGCGGGCAGCCGGAGATCGCGATCGATCGGGCGGGCAGGCGCATCGTGAAGTCCAGTCTCACCGAGGCACATCTCTACGCGCTCGACGCGTCGCCGGTCGTCACCTCCGTGCCGTCGAAAGCATCCCTGGGCTACGATAACGTGACCAACCACGGCGGCTCGGTCGTCGATTATTCCGACGACGGAAGATGGATCGCCGCCGCCGTCTGGGGCGCCGTCCATCTGCGCGACGCCGCCACGGGCGAGCTCGTCGCCCAACGCCGGCTCGGCAGCGCGAACAATCATGGCGGGGTGCGCTACTCCCGCGACCAGCGCAGCCTCCTGAGCGGCAGCCGCGAACTCGGACTCGTGCGCGTGCCCGTCGTCCACGAGCCGGGCCGGCCTCCCCGATTGGGCGCGCCGGCCACGATCGACGCGGAGACCGGCTTCATGCTCGGAGGTCTCTCGCACGATGGCCGACGCGCGGCGCTGGTTTCGTTCTGGCGGCACGAAGTGAAGGTGGTGCCGCTGGAAGAGCCGGCGGGCTCCGTCCGCTGGGCTCTGCGCGGGGCGGGCCGCGCGGTGTTTCTCGCGGACGATCGCGAGGTGCTCGCCAACAGCACGTTTGAAATGGGCCAGGCCGCGCTCGTGATCCACGACACCCTCACCGGCCGGCCGTTGCGCGTCCTGCCAGAAACGCGCGGCTATCACGTGCGCACCAGCGCCGACGGCCGCTGGGTCGTCCTCGGGACGAGCCCCCACCAATCGGTCCTGCGCCTGGCGAGCGATTGGTCGCCCGGCCCGGTCCTGCCGGAGTTTTTCCAGGGTGCGGGAAAGAACGCGGCGTTTTCGCGCGACGGCGCCTGGCTGGCGATCGCGCGCGGCGGGACGATCGGGGTGTTGCGGACCGCGGATGGCGAATTGGTCGCGCAGCTCGAGACGGCCCGCGCCGGCAGCTACGTGCCCGACCTGGCGTTTTCCCCTGACGGCGGACAACTCGCGCTCTGCTGGGAAAACGGCCTGTTCACGTTGTGGGACCTGCGCGCGTTGCGCCGGGAGCTCGCGGCGCGCGGCTTGGATTGGTAGGGGGGGGCGGCACCGATGCGGCGGGGCCCGCGTTCCCCTGCCTCCGGCTGGGTGCGGGTGCCGCTTTGCGTGAAGTCCGGCCACGGGGTAATCCCGCTCCGTTCGCAGGCTGCCGGAGGTTTTTCGCCGAAATCCTGTAATCGCGGACGGGCATTGCACCATATTCCGTGCACGCGGGAAGTCCCGCCGTGCCCGCCGCCGGGGCGCAACCCGGGGGCGGCGTCGTTCCTCGCTCCGCGTTTTCCCATGAAATCCTCCCCTCTCGCCGGTCGCGCTTCATCCGCTGGGCGGCGCCGGCAGGAATCCGTGATCTTTGCCGCCTGCGGGCGCCTGGGGGTGCTGCTCGCCCTCGCGAGCGGTCCGACGCTGCACGCCCAGAGCGTCTACAGCCCGGCCTTCTATATCACCACGGTCACCGGCGCGGTGCAGCAGGGGGATTTCGACGCGACCGGCCCCAACGCCCGCTTCCGTTCCACGCGCGGCATCGCCCTCGATGGCGCGGGCAACATCTACCTGGCCGACAACGGCAGCAGCGTCATTCGCAAGGTCAGCTTCTACGGCGTGGTCACGACACTGGCGGGCCAGCCCCAGATGCTCGGCTCCGCCGATGGCACCGGCCCTGCCGCGCGCTTCCGGCAACCCCGGGGCATCGCGGCCGATGCCGCCGGCAACGTCTACGTCGCCGATTCCGGCAACAACAACATCCGCAAGGTCACGCCGGCCGGCATGGTCAGCACCTTTGCGGGCAGCCCCACCGGCGCCGGTGGCAACGCCGACGGCGCCGGCCCCGCCGCACGTTTCCTCTTCCCGACCGGCCTCGCGATCGACGGCGCCGGTAATCTCTATGTCGCCGACAACAACAACAATCGTATCCGCAGGATCAGTCCCGCCGGCGTCGTCACCACGCTCCGCAGTTCCACCGGCGCCATCCTCATCGTGTCGAATTCGCTCGGGCTCGCCGTCGATGGCGCGGGCAATCTCTACGCTTCGGAGAACAGCACGCACCTGATCAAGAAGATCACCCCGTCCGGCGACGTCTCGATCCTGGCCGGCAGCGTCGAGGGCTCCGCCGACGGTCCGGGTCCCGCCGCGCGCTTTCGCAATCCGACCGGCGTCGCCGTCGATCCGAGCGGCTATGTCTACGTCGCCGACACCGGCAACGTGCTGGTCCGCCGCATCGCCCCGGACGGCACGGTGACGACCGTCGCGGGGCGGGTGGCGCTCGGCGGTGGCATCGACGGCCTGGGTGACGCGGCCCGTTTCAACGATCCCCACGCCGTCGCGGCCGATCCGCGCGGCAACCTCTACGTCGCCGATGGCAGCATGGTCCGCACGAGCGTCGTCGTGCCCGTCATCGATCCACACCCCGTCGGCCAGGTGGTCGCCCCGGGCGCGAACGTCACGCTGACCTCCGGGACCGCGCCCAGCAACGTCCCCGTCGCGTATCAGTGGCGCAAGGACGGTGCGGACATTCCCGGCGCCACGACGCCCACGCTGGCCCTGGCGAACCTCCAGGCCGCGAGCCTCGGCCGGTACACCCTGGTGGCGACCAACGTGGCGGGGGCCAGCACGAGCAACGCCGCCGACGTCACGTTCCCCGTGTCCATCGCGGGGCGCCTGATCAATCTTTCGCTCCTCACGACGATTCCCGCCGCGGGCGAGTCGTTCACGCTGGGCTACGTCGTCGGCGGCGCCGGCACCGCCGGCGCCAAGCCGCTCGTCATCCGCGCGGCGGGCCCCTCCCTCGCCGCGCTGGGCGTGGGCGGCACGCTCGACGATCCGAGGATCGAGCTGTTCGCGGGCGCGGCCAGGGCGGGCGAGAACGACAACTGGGGCGGCGCGACGACCATCAGCGCCGCGATGGCGAGCGTGGGGGCGTTTGCCTTCACCGGGCCCGCTTCGCTGGATGCCGCGACGGTCGCCAGCATCGTTTCGCCCGACAACTCCGTGCGGGTTTCCGCGGCCGGCAACGGGACCGGCACGGTGATCGCGGAGATCTACGATGCCACGCCCACGAACGCGTTTACCGCCGCCACGCCGCGGTTGGTGAATGTCTCGGTGCTCAAGCACCTTGGCGCCGGGCTCACCGCGGGCTTCGTCGTCGGCGGCGCCCAGCCAAGGACGGTGTTGATCCGCGCCGTCGGGCCCACGCTCGGCGCGGCGCCGTTCAACGTGGCTGGAGTCGTGGCCGATCCCCAGTTGGTCCTGTTCGGCGCCGGTGCGACGCGGATCGCCGACAACGACAACTGGGGCGGCACGGCCGCACTCACCGCCGCGTTTTCCGCCGTCGGCGCGTTCGCCCTCCCGGCCGCGTCGCGCGACGCCGCGCTGGTCGCGACGCTCCAGCCCGGCAGCTACACGGTCGAAGTCAGCGGCGTCGGCGGCACCACGGGCGTCGCCATCGTCGAGGTCTATGAGGTGCCGTGATGGCGTGCGGCGAACCTCCGGTGCGTTGGAGCGGCCTGTCCGAGGCGGCTGACGCGAGCCCGCTGCGGCGGCAAGCCGTGGGGGAATTGAGTTCCTCCTCGGGGTGTTCGAGGGACGGCAGGCGCAGAACGAGGCGCACGGGCGGCGCGATTTAATTTCTTGCACCGGGCGGGCCCCCGGTGTGTCTTGCCCGTCCCCCGCCTGCCCGGGTGGTGGAATTGGTAGACACGCAGGTCTCAGAAGCCTGTGCCTAACAGCGTAGCGGTTCGAGTCCGCTCCCGGGCACCATGCTTTGCCTGCGCGCAGCTACGCCGAAGCGTGCCCTGTGAAGCCCAAAGGGCGAAGCAAGGCTCGTCCGTCCTCGGACCAGACCGCACATGCCCCGGCCACTCAGTCGGTGCTCGATCTTGCCGGGGCGCAGCCCCAGTCGACGACGGAGCCTTGTTTTCCGCAGACGGTGAAGATTCCAGGTCCCCGATGGCTTGCCCCAGACATGCCGTCGGGGGCTTTTTTTATCCGTACCCGCGCGCCACCGGCCACACCGCCTCGACCTGGTCGCCGCGCGTCGCGATCAGCCGGTCATACAGGTTCACGTTGGGGTCGCAGTGTGGCACGATGAATTCCAGCCGGTCGCCCGGCCCGATCGAGCGGCTCGGTCGCACCAGCTTCAGGATGCCGTGCTCGTCGCCGCCCCAGCCGAATTCGACCCCGGTGAACCCTTTCGGCTCCGGCCCGAATTTCCGGTCGGTCGCAAACGCCTTGAACCCCGCGTCGATCGTCGCGCTTTCCGCGTAGCTCTGGCTGATCACGGTCGCGAGCACCGTGAGCGCGGGGGCGAAATCCTCGTACACGGCGCCACTCTTCCCTCCGATCCGGCGGTAGTCGACGTCCATGAAGACATACGAACCCACCTGCAGCTCGGTCATCGCCCCGAACTCGGGGTCGATGTTGTAGGTCCCCGTGCTGCCGCCGCTCAGGATCTCCAGCGGCATCCCCTCCCGGCGGAGCTCGTGCCAGGTGGCGATCGCCGGCGCCATCGCCTGGCGGGAGTGCGACCGCCGGGCCTCGTATCCGGTGACGTGGGACGACGGGCCGGCGTAGGAGTGGATGCCGCGCAATTTCAGGTGCGGCAACGCCGCCACGACCTGTGCCAGGGACTTCGCGGGCGCGCCGGCCGGTACGCCGGTGCGGCGGCCGCCGGGATCGATGTCGATCATGACGTTCAGTGTCACCCGCGCCGCCGCAGCGGCGGCGCTCAGCTGCCGGGCGTGCACCGGCGAATCGACCACCGACATCGTGTCGGGGGCGCGGCGGGTGAGCGCGGCGAGCCGTCCGATCTTCTCGGGCCCGACCATTTCCGACGTGATGAGCAGCCCGCGGATGCCGCCCGCGGCCATCGCTTCCGCTTCCCGGATGGTGGCGACACAGACCCCGAGCGCGCCGGCGGCGAGCTGGCGGCGCGCGACCTCGACGCACTTGTGCGTCTTGGCATGCGGCCGCAGCGCCATGCCGGTCGCCTTCGCGTGGGCAGCCATGCGCGCGACGTTCCCCTCGAACGCCTCGAGGTCGAGCAGCAGCGACGGGGTGGGCAGGTCCTCTTTTGTAACGCGCTCTCCGCGGACGAGGCGTTTTTCGAGTTCTGTGCCGGTGTAGCCGGTGGACGCGCCGGCGATGCGAATCGCGGGCCCGGCCGCGATTGCGGCCAGGCCGCCGGAAAGCAGGGAGCGACGGGAAAGCTTCATGGGTAACAAGGGGTGACAGCATCCGATGTGCCGTTCTGTCCTGCGGCAATCCGGGAATGTGAATCGCCGGACCCTGGAATCGGCGGCAGCCCTGGTGGAGCGGCCTGTCCCCAGGCCGCTGCGGGCGGAACCGCCGCACGTCAGCCGCCTGGGGACAGGCGGCTCCACCTGGCGAATGAGCGACGGGGTCACGTCGTCGCGAAAAACCCGCCCGTCTTCTTTCGAGGCGAACACCGCCCCGGGACTCGGAGAGTGACAACCCGCCGGCGCATCCGCCAACTCACGGCCACCGTCATGCATGCGCCCGCCCCCGTCGTCTTCACCGGCAACGTCATTCTTCCCGACCGGCTGCTTTCGCACGGCATCGTGATCTGCCGGGGTGACCGGATCGACGCGGTGGGCGTGGCCGGCGAGCTGGCCGCGCCGGCGGGCGCGACGGTGATCGATGTCGGCACCGGGTACGTCGCGCCGGGCTATGTCGATCTCCACGTGCATGGCGGCGATAACGCGGACTACATGGATGGCACCCGCGCCGCGGTCGTGACCGCCAACCGGGCGCACGCGCGGCACGGGACGACGACGATCTTCCCCACCACGACGACCGGCTCGCCGGCACGGATCGACGCGATGCTGCGGGCGGCGCGGGACGTCCGCGACCATGCGACGGTCGCCGACGGCGCGCGCGTGGGGGGAGTGCATTTCTACGGGCCGTATTTTGCCGAGGACAAGGTCGGCTGCCACCTCGTCTCCGGCCGGCGGGATCCTGATCCGGAGGAATACCGGGCGCATTTCGATCTCGGGATCGTGCGGATCGCCACGTGTGCGGCCGAGCTGCCCGGCATGGAGGCGTTCTTCCGCGAGGCGGCGCGGCGCGGTTATTTCTCCACCTGCGGCCACTCCAATGCCACGTGGTCGGAGATGCAGCGCGCCTACGATGCGGGCATGCGGCACGTGGACCACTTCTGGTGCGCGATGAGCTCGGTGCCGAGCATCCGCACGCGCCTGGGCACGCCGAGCCAGGGCAGCATGGAGCAGTTCGTCCTCATGCGGTCCGAAATGAGCACGGAGGTCATCGCCGATCTCTGCCACCTCGCGCCCGAGTTGCTCGATTTCGCCTACGTGATGAAGGGTGCGAAACGCCTCTGCCTCGTCACCGACGCCAATCGGGCGCTCGACCTGCCGCCGGGCCGCTATCGCTTCGGGGCGGAGGCGGACGACGACTGGTTCGAGAGCGACGGGCGCGTCGGCTTCATCCCGGGTGGCGGGCTGGCGAGTTCGATCGTCGGCATGGACACCATGGTGCGCAACATGTGGACCGCGACCTCCTGCGGCATCGTCGACGCCGTGCGCATGGGCAGCCTGACGCCGGCGGAGCGGGTCGGACTCGATTCCGACCTCGGCAGCCTCGCCGCCGGCAAGCGGGCCGACGTGCTCTGCCTCGATGCTGATCTCCGCGTGCAACGCGTCCACATCGGAGGCCAGGAATTCAGCCGCGACCGGGTGCCGGCGTGACACCGCGGCGCGGAAGAGCGCGCGGCGCCTCCGCGGAACTCCGGCCTCGGCGGTGCACCCCGCGCCTGCGATCAGGCCCCTGCGGCGGTCGCTGCCTCCGGCACCTCCGCCGGAGTCTGCCGGTCGACGATCGTCGCAGTCACGAGGTCGGCGCCGACGTTCACCATCGTGCGGGTCATGTCGAGGATCCGGTCCGCACCGAGCACGATGCCAATGCCTTCGGGCGGGATGCCGAAGGTGGCGAGCAGGCCGGCGATCAGCGGCAGTGAGCCGCCGGGGATGCCGGCGACCGCCACGGCGCTCAGCACGGAGAGGAACAGCAGCGTCACCTGCTGCCCCGCGGACAAGTCGACGCCGAAGACCTGGGCGACAAACAGGACGACGCAGCCCTCGTACAGGGCGGTGCCGCTCATGTTGATAGTCGCGCCGAGCGGCAGGACGAAGCCGGCCACGCTCGGCCTCAGCTTGAGCGTGTCCTTGGCGCACGCGAGGGCCGCGGGCAGCGTGGCGTTGCTCGAGCTGGTGGAGAACGCCGTGATCAGGACCGGCCGCAGGTCGCGCCACACCTGCAACGGGCTGCGCTTCGCCCAGTACTTGATCCAGACCGACATGGTGCCGAACAGGTGCACCAGCATCACGGCGACGCAGCCAAGCACGAAGACCCCGAGGGCGATCAGGATGTCGAGGCCGATCTTCACGATCACGCTGTAGATCATCGCCGGCACCGCGTAGGGCGCGAGTCGCAGCGCCAGGTTGACGATCCGCGTCATCAACTCGCCGACCAGGTCGAGGGTCTCCTGCAGCTTCCGCTGTTTCTCGGGCGCGAGCTGCGTGCCGGTGGCGCCCACGAGCAAGGCGAACAGGATCAACGGGAGCACGTCGCCAATCGACGTCTTGGTCTGCCCGACCACGGCGCCGAGCAGGTTGCGCGGCATGAACATCTCCACCAGCAGCGCGAACGACATCCGCGGCGCCGTCGTGCTGGTCTCGACGTGCTTCTGCGCCGCACCGCCGAACTCCTGCATCAGCCGCGCCTTGGCGGCGGGATCGAGGTGGCTGCCCGGATCGAGCACGTTCATCATCACGAGCCCGAGCGCGACGCCGATGGCCATGTTGAGGGCGAAGAGCCCGAACGTGCGCCCGGCGAGCGGGCCGAGGCGGTCGAGCCGGCCCAGTTGCAGGACGCCCGAGGCGAGCGATGCGAACACCAGCGGCATCACGACGAAGAACAGCAGTCGCAGGAAGACCTGTCCGAATGGATCGAGCACCTGGGTCGACACCGTGCGCATCGCGGCGACGAAACCCGGCGCGAAACTGCCAATCCCCAGCGTAATCACGCCGAGGATGGCGCCGACGACGAGACCGAGCAGGATGCGGTTGGCGAGGGAGCTAGAGGTCTCGGCCATCTTGGCGGCGACGCTGGGCGCGGCCCGCGGGGTTGTCCAACGGTAAGTGCCTGCGACGAGCGCGGCGGCGTTTCGCATCGGCGCGGGGCTCGGGGGCGTTAGGCTGCCCGGATGAAACGGAGCTTGAGTGGCGTCGTGCTGGCTGCCGGTCGCTCGTCCCGGATGGGCCGCGACAAGGCGTTGCTCGAGGTGGACGGCGTGCCGCTGTGGGAACGGCAGCGCGCGGTGCTGGCCGCCGCGGGGGCGGCGGAGATCCTGCTCTCCGCGCGCCCCGGGCAGGCCTGGACGCAGCGGGCGGCGGGCTTTGCCGGGGTCGTGCACGATGCCCTGACGGGCGGCGGTCCGCTCGTGGGGGCGACCGCGGCGCTGGAGCGGGCCGCCCATCCCTGGCTGGCGGTCCTCGCGATCGATCTGCCGGCGCTGCCGGTGGCGTGGTTCGCGACGCTGCTCGCGGAGTGTGCGCCCGGCGTCGGCGCGATCGGACGCCGCGAGGGCCGGTTCGAGCCGCTCGCGGCGGTCTACCCGCGCGAGTTCAAGTGGCTCGCGTGGGAAACGCTCGCGCGGGGGGAACGGGCGTTTCAGCCCGTCGCGGAGCGGGCGGTCGCCGCCGGCCTCCTGCGCGTGCGCGAGATCGCGCCGGCGGAAGCAGGGTGGTTTGCCAACTGGAACTCACCCGAGGACCTGCCTGCGCCGGAGGGGGGCGCAGCCTGAAGCAGGCCGACACGCTCACGCGTACCGGTCCTCGGTCCAGGGGTCGGCGGAGTTCGAGTAGCCGCGCACCTCCCAGAATCCGAGCTTGTCCTCGGCGAGAAACGTGATGCCGCTCACGAACTTCGCGCCCTTCCACGCGTAGAGCTTGGGGATGATCACGCGCGCGGGCCCGCCGTGATCGAGCGTGATGGGCGCTCCGTCGAACGACGTGGCGACCAGCACGTCGTCGTCGAGGCAGGGTTCGAGGGCGACGTTCGTCGAATAGCCGTCGTACCCGGTGAAATAGACGAACCGCGCTTCCGGCGTGGGCTGCACCAGTTCGTAGAGCGTGGTGAAAGCGACGCCGCCCCACCGGCAGTCGAACTTGCTCCACGTGGTCACGCAGTGGAAGTCGCTCACGTCCTCGACCTGCGGCAACGCCCCGAGCTCGGCCCAGCTCAGCGTCCGCGGTGCCGCGACGGCGCCGTCGATCTTCAGCTTCCAATCGGCGAGCGGGATGCGCGGGTGCACGCCCAGATCGAGCACCGGGAAACCGGTCGTGAGCTTCTGCCCCGGAGGCAGCCGGTCGCGCGAGGGCGTCGTGCGGGCAGTCACGCCCCGCGCCTTCTGCTTCTCCGCCCATTTCTCCTTGGCTTGAATGAACCGGTCCCGCGACATGCCCGGCACCGTACGCGGGGACCCGCCCGGCGCAAGGTCGGGCGTGGTTCCCGCGCGTCGCCGGTGGAACGATTCACCTGGGGTGGAGCCGCCTGTCCCCAGGCGGCTGACGTACGAGGAACCGGTCTGCAGCAGCTTGAGGACAAGCCGCTCCACCCTTCGGTGCGGCCGTTCTCACGGCTGATGCGAAGGCCAACTGCATCAGCCCGGCTCAATCGATCGATTCGCCGAAAGCGGGCGCGATGACCGCCCGCCGTCGGAGGTAGTAATAAAGCATGCCGCCCTGGAAACCGAGCGCGACGATGGCGACCGCGCCGATCGTGATCCGGTTCAACACGCGCTGATATTCGGTGACGGTGAGGCCCCACTGCTGGGCGTTCATCGCGAGCACTCCGCGCAGATCATCGGGCACGTCCGGCAGGGGCAGCAACCAGAGGCGGAGGGCGCAGTAGGTCAGCACGACGCCGAGCAGCAGCGCCTGGCTGGCGATCAGCCAGTTCATCCCGCGAAACTCGCCTGCGCGCAGCAGGCCCGCGCCGTGGAGCTCGATCGCGCCGGCACCGGCGGCCAGCAGGCCCACGACCGCGTAGGGTCGCTCGCCGCCGGAGGCCGCGAGCAGGGCGAAGAGTCCGCCCAGGAACAGGGCGCCCCCGCCGTCAAAGCGCGCCACGCGCAGCACGCGCGTCAGCGTTTCTTGGGGCAGCAGCGGCGGTTGCATGGAAGGTTTGTCATTCCCGCCGCGGCCCGGAAGCTCAAGCCTCTTCGTGCCGCCGCCGCCCGCCAGTCCGAGCCCGTTTCCGTTCCGCCTCGAGTTCCCGCCCGAGCTGCCGATCAGCGCGCGCGCGCAGGAAATCACCGACGCGATCCAGGCGCACCCCGTGGTCATCCTCGCGGGAGAGACCGGCTCCGGCAAGACCACCCAGATTCCGAAAATGTGTCTCGCGGCCGGCCGCGGCTCCCTCGGGCGCATCGCCTGCACGCAGCCCCGGCGTGTCGCCGCCCTCTCGATCTCGCGGCGAGTGGCGGAGGAACTGGGCGTGGCGTGGGGCCGCGAGGTCGGGTGCAAGATCCGGTTCAGCGATCAGACGACGGGCCAGACGGTCATCAAGTTCCTGACCGACGGCATGCTGCTCGCCGAGGTCCAGGGCGACCCGATGCTCCGGGAATACGACACCGTCATCATCGACGAGGCGCACGAACGGTCGCTGAACATCGACTTCCTGCTGGGCCACCTGCGCCAGCTCCGCCACCGGCGGCCCGAGCTCAAGATCGTCATCACGTCCGCCACCATCGACACCGCCGCGTTCAGCGCGGCCTTCGATGACGCGCCGGTGATCGTGGTCGAGGGTCGCACGTTTCCCGTCGAGGTCATCTACGCCCCGCTCGACCAGCTCGGGCGCGACTACGCCGACAACGACGAGAACGAGGAGCGCGACGACCCCGCCGCCGTGGCGTCCGCCCGCGCGGAGGCCCTGCACTACATCGACGGCGCGGTCGAGGCCGTGGAACGCATCCTGCGCGACAGCGCCGCCGGCGACGTCCTCGTCTTCCTCCCGAGCGAACGCGACATCCGCGAGGTGCGCGACCTGCTCGAGGGCCGCCGGCTGCGCGACAGCGAGATCGTGCCCCTCTTCGGCCGGCTCTCCAACGCGGAGCAGCAGCGCGTGTTCGCGCCCACCCAGCGGCGGAAGATCGTCCTCGCGACCAACATCGCCGAGACCTCGCTCACCATCCCCGGCATCCGCTTCGTGGTCGACACCGGCCTTGCCCGCGTGAGCCGCTACGCGCCGCAGGCGCGGACGCGCCGCCTGCCGATCGAGCCCATCGCCCAGTCGAGCGCCGACCAGCGCAAGGGCCGGAGCGGCCGCGTGGCGGACGGCGTCTGCATCCGGCTGTACTCGGAAAAGGACTACCTGGAGCGGCCGCGCTTCACTCAGCCCGAGATCCAGCGGGCCAACCTGGCCGACGTCATCCTGCGCCTGAAGGCCTTCGGCCTCGGCGACATCGAGCGCTTCCCCTTCATCAACCTGCCCGCGGCCCGCTCCATCCGGGCGGGTTACGCGCTGCTCGAGGAGCTCGGCGCGCTGGAGCGCGCCGCGGCCGAGGGGCGATCGGCGATGGGCGAGGGGGGCGCGCCGTCCGCGGCTGCGACCGACGTCACCGGCGCCGGTCCCTCGTCCCCCGCCTCCCGCCCGGCGCCCGCGCTGTCAACGGCGCTGACGCCCATCGGCCGCGAGCTGGCGCGGCTGCCGGTGGACCCGACCGTCGGGCGCATGATCCTGCAGGGCCGGACCGAGCGCGCGCTGCGCGAGGTGCTGGTGATCGCGGCGGGACTTTCGATCCAGGATCCGCGGGAGCGTCCGCTGGACAAACAGCAGCAGGCGGACGCCGCTCACCGGCGGTTCGTCCATCCCGACTCCGACTTCCTCACGCTGCTGAACATCTGGGAGGCGTTTCACGAGGAGTTCGAGACGTTGACCCAGGCCAGGCTGCGCCGCTTCTGCCGCGACCACTTCCTCAGCTACACCCGCCTGCGGGAGTGGCGCGACGTGCATGCCCAGTTGCTGGATACGCTGCGCGAGCGGGAGGACTTTCGCCTGACGACGGCCCTGGCGCCGGCCGGTCCGGCACCGGAGCCGGGCGGACGCCGCGGGGCCCCTTCGCGCGAAGATCCCCTTGCCTTCGGCACGCCCGCCTACCGGGCGATCCATCGCAGCATCCTGGCCGGGCTGCTGGGCAACATCGCGCACCTCGACGAGGAAAACGGCGGCTACAAGGCCACGCACGACCGGCGCGTCACGCTGTTTCCCGGCTCGGCGCTTTTTCGCCGCGAGGAGCCGAAGCGGAAGGCCGCCGCCCCGAAACCGGGCGCCGAGGCCCGCGCGCGCACCCCGCGGTGGATCATGGCCTCCGAGATGATGGAGACCACCCGCCTGTACGCCCGCACGGTGGCCCGGCTCGATCCGGCCTGGGCGCTGGAACTCGGCGCGCACCTCGTGCGGGTCGCCCACAGCGAGCCTTTCTGGGATGAGGCCAAGGGGCGCGTGATGGTGCGGCAGCGCACCCGGCTGTACGGCCTGGAACTCGAGTCGCGCGCCGTGAGCTACGGCCGCATCGACCCGCGGCACGCGACGGAGATCTTCATCCGCGAGGGACTGGTGAACGACACGGTGACGTTCCCGCTCGATTTCATCGCGCACAACCGGTCCGTGCGCGCGAAGCTGGAGGAGCTGCTCACGCGCGCCCGCGACAGCGGCTACCTGAATCTCGACGAGGCGGCCTGGCGCTTCTACGCGGCCCGGCTGCTTCCGGGAGCGGAGGGTGTGCCGGAGGAGGGCGTGAGCTCCGCCGCCGAGCTGGTCGATCTCGTGCGGCAACGGCGCGGCGCCGAGCCACGCTTCCTGATGATGTCGGCGGAGGATTTGCGCGATCCGGAGACGATCGCGCACGACGCCGCCGCGTATCCGGCCGCACTGCCGCTGGAGAACCGGGCGCTGCCGCTGCAGTACGCGTACAAGCCGGGCGAGGCGGACGACGGCGTGACGCTCGAGGTGGGCGTCCGTGAGGCCGAGGCGCTGACGCCCGCCGCGCTCGACTGGGCGGTGCCGGGCCACCTCGAGGCGAAGGTCGAGCACTACCTGCGCGCGCTCCCGAAGGAGCTGCGGCGCGGGTTCGTGCCGCTGGCGGAGACGGCGCGGGCGCTGGCGGCGGCTGTGGCGGCGCGGGACCGGCTGACCGGGCGGCGCGAGACGCTGCCGGAGGCGCTCGCCGCCGTCATCGCGGAGCGGGACCGCCTCGCGCTCGACCCGGCCGTGTGGGCCGACAAGCCCCCGCCCGGGCACCTGCGGGTGCGGGTCCGGGTGGTCGATGGCGGAGGCCGGGAACTCGCCGCGGGCCGCGACCTGGGTGAGCTGCGGCAGGCGCTGGTGTCGCAGTCGCGGGAGGCGAGCGTCGCCGTGGCGCGAGAAGATCCCGCGGCCTGGCGCGCGGCGCGCGCGCAATGGGAGACACCCGAGACGGCGACGTGGGGCTTTGGCGCCGTGCCGGACCGCGTGCTCGTCACCGAGCAGGCGGGGGCGCCGGTGTATGCGTTTCCCGGCCTGCAGCCCGGCCGGGACGGCGTGGCGCGGAGGTTGTTCCGCACGCCCGAGGACGCGGCGGCGGCGACGCGGCAGGCGGTGGCGCTGCTGCTCGAGCGGCATCTCGGCCACGACCTCATGTGGACGGAGCGGGACCTGCGCGCGCTGCGCACCCTGGGCACGTTGACGACGCTGCTGGCGCCCGTGGAGGAGTTGCAGGAGCAGGCGTTCGCCTCGATCCGCCGCTGGGTGACCGGACGGACGGTGGCGCCGCTCGACGCCGCGACTTTCGGCACCGTGCTCGAGCAGGCGAAGGCCGACCTGCGCGGCCTGGTTCCCCGCTTCGTCGATCTGCTGAGGGAGATCCTTGGCCTGCGGCAGGAACTGCTGGTCTGGCCGGAGGCGCCGCCCTGGCTCGCCCGGGACCTCGCCGCCCTGGTGCCGGCCGCGTTCCTGCGGACGACGCCCTATGCTCAGCTGGCCCAGTTTCCGCGCTACCTGAAGGCGATGAAACTGCGCGCGGAGCGGGCGCGCAAGCACCCGGGCAAGGACGCCGAGCGTGCGGCTCAGCTCGCGCCCTATGCGGCCGCGGCGGAGCGCGTGCGCGCGCAGGCGGGTGGCGAGGCCTTCCGCTGGCTGGTGGAGGAGTTTCGCGTGAGCCTGTTTGCGCAGGAGCTCGGCACGGCGGAGCCGGTGTCCGCGGTCAAGCTCGACCGGGCCCTCGCCGCCCTGGCGCCGGGAGCGGCCCCACGAAGCGCTCCCGCGCCATCCGCGTCGAAGGCGATCGTCGCACGCCCCGTGACTGGGAAGAAGGCCGGACCGCTCAAGAGCCTGAACTCGCTCGACAAGCTCTTCGGCCGGTGACGCACCGGGACGGCGGGCCGAGCGTTCGTGGTGGCCGGCGGGCACGGTTGGGAAGCTGAAAATCCTCGCCGCGAACCGGCCTTTCGGGTTGCAGCCCCGTCGCGTGCGCGCATATTTCGGGCTACCCCCGAGTAACCCCTATGAATGCTCCGATCTCCGCGATCCTCGACCGGAAAGGGCGCAGCGTCGTTTCCGTCTCCCCGTCGATGACAGTCTGTGAGGCCGTCACCGAAATGAACCGTCAGCGCATCGGCTCCGTGCTCGTGCTCGAGCACGGGGAGTTGGTGGGAATCTTCACCGAGCGCGACGTGCTCCGGCGCGTCGTCGGCGGCGGACTCGACCCGCGGCGCGCGCTCGTGGCCGAGGTGATGACCCGTGGCGTGCTCACGATCACGCCGGAGTCGACGATCGAGGAGACAATGGTGCTCTTCACCGAAAAGCGGTGCCGCCACCTTCCGGTCGTAGATCACGGCCGGCTGGTCGGCACGATCTCGATCGGCGACATCACGCGGTGGATAGCCGAAGCCCACCGGGCCGAGGCCGAGCACCTGAAGAACTACATCACCAGCGGCTTTTCCGCCTGACCGCGGTTGAGTCGCGGCGCGGCGCATCGCGCTGGTGTTCCGGAGTTTTCCCCGGCCGCAGCGGGAACCGCTCCGGCGGCTTCAAGCCAGGCATGGCTGTCGGTGGATAGCTGCGTTCCGGCGCAGCCCCGGCGGCCCGGGACCCCGCAGCCGAAAATTCAACGAACTGTGAATCTTCCGCCGGACGGAGTGCGGCTTGCGTTGGAGCGGCCATTGCGCTTTCTCGCGTCCAATGGACCTGGATACGGCCTGTCACCACATTCATACGGCGGTCGAGCGCATGCGTGCGGCGTACCTTCAGCCGGTATTCGACGAATGGGCGATCCTGGCCGTGCCGGTGAAGCGCGGTGGAGTCGTCGCCTATCGCGGTCCCCGCGCCGCGGTGTTTCGCCGCAACCTGCCCGCCGACGCCGAACCCCTGCGCCGGATCACGGCGGGCAGGGAGTTTTCCGAGGGTGACATCGAGTTCGTCCCTGATGCCGCCGACACCTGTTACGACGCCTTCATGAAGGTGGGTCCCACGAGTTACCTGGTGCTCAACCACACAGTGAAGACCCTGGACCAGATCCGCGCCGACGTGAAATGGCTTGGCGCGCAGGCGGTGTTGTTCGACCTGAGCGAGAAGTTCCGCGCCGACCCGGTCGAGCTGCGGGCGCTGCAGGCCGTCTGACGCGCACCCCCGCCCTACCGCCGTTTCAATGACTCTGTAGCCCAAACCAAAACGCAAAGTCGCAAAGGAACGCGAAGTTTCGCCAAGTTTTCCTTCGCGAGTCTTCGCTCTCCTTCGCGTCTTTGCGTTTAGGTTCCCACTTTGAGCGGCTACGACTTCATTTGATGTGCTCTGGCTCGGGCCGGCGGGCCGGAACGATCTCGCGCCCGGTGCGGAGAGGGAGCGGCGCCCCAGGTGCGACCGGAGGCCGATCAGGCGAAGCCAGTCGCTACGAACCAGACGTAGCCTGCGATCAGCGCGGCGCCGAGCGCGCGGGGCAGGCCGCCGGCGAGCAGCACGCAGCCGGGGTGCACGACCGCGGCGCCGACGAGCAGGCCGAGCCCCGGGGCGAACAACGCCGGCACGTCGATCGGCTGGAGGACGGCGGCGAGGCCGAGGCAGAGCGGGATGCAGATGTGGCCGTCGCCGACCTGGGACGCGTACGCGATGTCGGCGCGGCGGCGCGCGGCGTAGTAGAACGCAAGCAGCGCATTCGGCACGACCATGAGCCAGCCGCTGAGCCAGCCCAGGCGGGTGGCGTTGAGGAAGGTTCCCTGTTGCGCGGAGAGCCAGGTCACGAGCCAGTCGATGCTCACGTAAAGCCCCGCCGCGCCGGCCAGCACGAACATCAGGTCGAGGTAGAAGAGCGGGCCGAAATGGCGCCGTTGCCGGACATTGTGCTTCAGCACGTCGAACACGTGGAAGCACTGCCAGAAGAGGAACAGCCCGATCAGCACGAGACCGTCGAGCGCGTCGAGCCGTCCGTCCGCCGCGAGCGCCCAGGTCGCCCCGCTGAAGAAGACCACCGCCGCGAGCGTGAGCAGCAGCGACAGCCGCGTGAGTTGCGCGGTGGCTCCCGCCTTCGCGGCGGCCTTCCCGCGTGCGGCGCCGCCAGCGACCTTCCTTGGGCCGAGCGGCAGGCCCCAGAGGAGAGCGGGAAGGCCGAGGAGCAGCGTCAGGTTGGTGGCGTTGTTGACGAGGCAGTTGGTCAGCACCTCACCGGCCTGGTCGGGTCGCGTCGCGACCAGCCCGACGAAGATGAGGTTTCCCAGCCCGGAGCAGTAGGGCATCACCAGCGTGCCCAGCGCGGTGCCTTCGAGGCCGTGCGCGAGCAGCGCCTCCAGCCGCCACACCATGAGGAGCGACGCGATGAGGAAGACGGCCAGGTACGTCCCGACGCCGGTGAGACCGAGCGACGAGAGGAACTCCGTCAGGGGATTCACACGCGGGCCACGT
>ERZ761602.3812-NODE-3812-length-20573-cov-4.444975_pt1 | contig 20573 bp, 17 predicted proteins | sample MGYA00512165_ERZ761602 | MGnify/ENA primary metagenome ERZ761602 (study PRJEB28899, sample SAMN02445085) | bioreactor sludge metagenome | biome: EBPR sludge; isolation source: Thorneside wastewater treatment plant | place: Australia: Brisbane, Thorneside...
GGAGGTGCAACGTGCGCATGGACGGGCTCGACTTGGCGGTGAAGCGGTGAATTTACCGCAAACAGCGCCGGCCGGCGCCGCCGCTCACGCGCGGAGCGTCCAGGGGAACCGCTCTGTGATCAGCATCAGGGGTTCTGCGCCGGCGCTCACTCGATAGGTGCGGGTGAGGAAATCGGGCGGGCCGGCGGCCGCCACGGGTGCCGGCAGCACCACGCCCCGCTCCCGGCCGTACCAGAGTCCCTCCCGCCTGGACTCGAAGCCCGGGAGCAGCAGGAGCTGTCCGATGCTGAGCCCGCCGGAATCGAGCCCGGCGCGAAGCGCGGCGGGCAGCCGGTCGGCGCAGATCAGCGACTCGGCGAAGGCGAACAGCCGCTGGCTGTGGGCACCCCGCAGCAGGACGGCCCGCCGGATCACGGTGCCCGCGGAGGTCAGCCCGAGCCAGGGGGCACCGGGCAACCCGGCCACGTCGCGAGCGGGCACGGCGAGCTGCTCCAGGGGCTGGACCGTCACGGGCTCGAGGGCCCACGCGGCGAGAAAGGTGGTGACGGTGCCGTCGATGACGAGGAGCGCGCGCTGGAGTGGCGAGAGGTCGCCGGCAGCGACGGCCGTGAGTCCCGCGGGGCGACGGTCCTGGGCGAGGAATGCACGCGCGACCGGATCGAAGTCCGGTGCGCCGGTGCGCAGTGGTCGCGGACTGTCGTTCGGCATCGGCTCTTCCGCCCCCTCGGCCGGCAAGGGCACTACCGGCCCGCCTGCAAGCGCGGGCATCATAGCGCCGGTCCGGGCCCGGGAACACGCCATGACGACTGCCAGCGACGACGCCCTGCGCCGCGACTTCATCACCATCGACGGGGCCTTCGGCCCGCGGCAGGTGCATTACCGCCGCGGTGGTCGCGGCCCCGTGGTGCTGTTGCTGCACCAGTCGCCCCAGTCCTCCCGCGAGATGGAGCCGCTCATTGCCGCCTGGGGTGGGTCATTCACGCTCATCGCGCCGGACTCGCCGGGCTACGGCTGCTCGACGCCCCTCCTGCGCGAGGGTCGCCCGGTGGCGACGGCCACGATGGACGACTTCGCCACGGCGACCCTGGAGTTCGCCGATGCCCTGGGTCTCGGCCGCTTTGGCATCTACGGCTTTCATACCGGTGCGAGTATCGGCACGGCGCTCGCCGCTGCCCATCCGGCGCGGATCTCAGCCCTGGCGGCCAATGGCCTCGTCGTGCTGACGCCGGCGGAGCGGGCGGTGATCCTCAGGGACTACCTGCCGCCGCTGGTGCCGCGCTGGGATGGTGGCCATCTTGCGTGGCTATGGGGCCGCATGCGGGAGCAGACCATCTTCTTCCCCTGGCACGACCGGCGGGCCGCCACCCGCATGGACTTCGACGTGCCGCCTGCGGACCGGCTGCAGGCCGGGCTGCTGGAGTTCCTGGCCGCCGGTGCGCATTACCCGGTGGCGTACCGGGCGGCCTTCGAGGACCGGGCGGAACTCCGCTTGCCGGCGTTTCGTGTCCCGCTGCTGGTCACGGCGGCGGCCCGGGACCCGCTCGGTGGCCATCTCGACCGGCTCGGCGGCCGCTCGGCGAGCGTGCAGGTGGAAGCCTCCGCGGATGCGGCGACGGCGCTCGCCCGGTGCCATGAGCATCTGGCCCGGCATCCGGGCGACCCCCCGCCGGCACGGATCGCCATGGCGCCGGCGAGCGGCCTCGCCGGCCCCGCCAGCCGCTACGGTGGTGTGCCGGGCGGGCAGGTGCGCGTGCTGCACCGGCCGGCCACCCGCCCTGCCCCGCTCCAGCCCGCGCTGGTGCTCCTCCATGCGCCGGGAGGTTCCGCCAGCACCGCCGACGGCATCGCGGCCACGCTCGCTGCCCACGGCGAGGTCTTCACCCCGGACCTTCCCGGCCACGGCGCGAGCGACCCGGTCACCACCGCGGGCCAGGGCGGCGCCCTCGAGGGCACGCTGGACCGGCTGGCCGCGGCGCTGAAGCCCGCGCTGCCGGCCGGCAGGCCGGTGGTGATCGTGGCGCTGGGGGCGAGCGCGCTGGTGGGCACCCTGCTCGCGAAGCGGTTCGGCCCGGGCACCGGACTCGTGCGCGTCGACGGGCTGGCCGGTGACCCGGCATCCTGGCTCCGGGATGGCCTGCCCCCGCTCGCGCCCGTCTGGTACGGCGGGCACCTGCTCGAGGCCTGGCACCTGGTGCGCGATGGCCGGGTGTTCACACCCTGGTTCCGCCGGGACCGCGGCGGCATCCGCGCCGGCGAGCCGGACCTGGATGACGGGCGCATCCAGCAGGAGGTCGGCGACCTGCTCCGCGCCAACGGGGCGTGGCAGGCACTCCTGCGGGACGTGCTGGAGCACGCGCCGGCCACCGCGGTCGCCCTGTCCGGCCCGGTCGTCGACCTGCCCGGGGTGCCATCGGACTGGTCGGCGCCGCTGGCCCAGGCCGGCGCCCCTGCAAGTTGACGCCCGGGGTCGCCGCCGTATACTCCCAAGGGCAATCAAGCCGGGGCGCATCCAAGAACGAGTGTCCATTTGGGGGACAACGCGCCCACACCCGGCGTCGCCCGGCGGCCAACCGTGCACACTTCCCCGGGCAAGACTTCCGAAGTCCGAACCCTGTTGTTGAGGAGCCTGCGTAAATGAAACGGTGTTTGACGGCAATCGTGCTGGGTCTGGCTGCCACCTCGGCCATGGCGGCGGACGACAAGACCGGCTGGAACGCCGGCATCGGCGCCGTGTTCGGTGACTACGCCTTCGACGACAACAACCTGGACGACAGCTCCACCGGCTTCAAGCTCTTCACGGGCTACCGCTTCAACCAGCTGCTCGGGGTCGAGGGCTCCTACCACAACTTCGGTGATTTCGAGGAAGACCTGGATCCGCCGAACCCCGGTGGCGAGGCCAAGGCCGAGCTGGACGGCTTCAGCGTCGCCGCCCTGCTGTTCGCACCCATCGCCAGTGAGAGCGTCGAGATCTACGGCAAGGGTGGCTACTACTTTTTCGACCAGGAGGTCGTGGTGGCCGATGGCATCGGCAACGAGACGGTCGCCGGCAGCAACTCGCCGTCCGGCCTCATGCTCGGCGCGGGCTCCCGTTTTGGCATCAGCGAACAGTTCGCGGTGCGGGCCGAGGCCGACTGGTACGACATCGATGACGGCGACCTGTGGGCCCTGAACGTGGGCTTCGAGTACCTGTTTGGCCGCCCGGCGGCGGCCCCCGTGGCGGCGGCCGTGGCAGCACCGGCTCCGGCACCGGCTCCGGTTGCCCCCCCGCCCCCCCCCGCCGATGCGGACGGCGACGGGGTCGTGGACGCCAGCGACCAGTGTCCGGACACGCCCCGGGGTGACCGGGTCGGCACCCAGGGCTGCTCCTGCGATATCACCCGCCAGGTGCGGTTCGTCACCGATTCCGCGGAACTGACCGACGAGGACATGGCCATCCTCGACGAGGTGGCCGAGACCCTCACGCGGCTCAAGTTCGTGTCCGGTACGGTGATCGGCCATACCGACAGCTCGGGTCCGGATGAATACAACCAGGCCCTCTCCGAGCGCCGTGCCCGGTCCGTGGCGACCTACCTCGAGGGCAAGGGCATCGGTAGCGGGCGCCTGGCCGTTTCCGGGGCTGGCGAGAGCGAGCCGGTGGCGGACAACGCCACGGCCGAGGGCCGCGCCGAGAACCGGCGCGTCGTTCTCCGGCGCACGGATTGCGCCCAGTAGCCGCTGCGGACGGAGCGACGCCCATGGCCTCACGCAAATTGATCCGGACGAAGATCATCCCGACCGTGCCTGCCGGCGTGCTGGCTGCCCTGCTGGCCGGCACCCCCCTGCTGGCGACTGCGGGTCCGGCAGATCCGGGCTTCCGGATCGGCGCCGCGGCACTGTTCGCCGAGTACGATCTCGACGGCGGCAGCCTCGACGACAGCTCGGTGGGTTTCCGCGGCTTTGCCCAGTACCGCTTCAACCGGGTCCTGGCGGTCGAGATGTCCTGGCTCAATACCGGTGACTTCGAGCAGGACAACGAGCCCGGTGAGGACGGTGGCGACGCCACGCTCAGCGCCAACGGTTTCGTCTTCGACGTGGTGGGCTACTTGCCCTTCTCGCCGGAGAACCTGCAGCTGTTCGGCAAGGCAGGGTTCTTCGACCTGGACCAGGACCTCGAGATCGACGGCATCACGGCCAGCGCCCGGAGCGCGGACGGCCTGACCTTCGGTGCCGGCGCCGATCTCGCGGTGGCGGAAGACTGGGACCTGCGCCTCGAGGGCAACTGGTACGACTTCGACGGTGCCGACTTCTGGACCGTGTCCCTCGGCATCAGTTACCGGTTCGGCCAGCCCGAGTAGCCGGCTCCGCGACAGTCCCGTGGCGCGGCACCGGCCGGTTCTCTTCCTGCTGTGTGCCCTGCTCGGCCACGGCATCGCCTGGGCGGACGCCGGCTGGACCGCCTACGGCGGTGATGCCGGCGGGTCCCATTACTCGCCACTCGCCCAGATCGACCGCAGCAACGTCGGGCAGCTGGTAAAGGCCTGGGAATACCGTACCGGCGAACTCGCCCGGCATCCCGACCGCCAGCAGTTCGCGAGCTTCCACGTCACGCCGCTCCTGCTGCCGCCGGGTGCAGGCCAGTCCCTCGTGTTCTGCACCCCGTTCAACCGGCTCATCGCCCTCGATCCGGCCACCGGCACCGAGCGCTGGGTGTTCGATCCGGGCCTCGAGCTCGGGCCCGTCGGCTCCCGGTACAACTGCCGTGGCATCGCCTATTGGGAGGACCCGGACGCCGCGCCGGGCAGCGCCTGCCGCCACCGGCTGTACATGGGCACTGGCGACCTGCGACTCCTGGCGGTCGACGGGCGCACCGGCCGGGCCTGCGCGGGCTTCGGCACGGCGGGCAGCGTCGACGTGAGATCCCTGGTGCTCGCCGAGGCCGAGGCCCGGGCTGCCCGGATCGGCCGGCCCGTGGACTTCCGGCCGGGAGACGTGCAGTTCTCGTCGCCACCGACCATCGCCGGCACCGTCGTCGTGGTCGGCTCGGCCAACAACACCAAGTTCCGGCGCAACGACGGCCCGAGTGGCGCCGTGCGGGCCTTCGACCTGCGCGACGGCCGGTTGCGCTGGAGCTTCGACCCGGTACCACGCAATCCCGGCGATCCCGCTGCCGCCGGCTGGACCGCCGAGGCCCTGGCCACCACGGGTGCAGCCAACGTCTGGAGCATCATGTCCTACGACGCCGCCCGGGACCTGGTGTTCCTGCCAACGGCGAGCGCGGCACCGGACTTCTTCGGTGGCACGCGGCCGGGCGACAACCGTTACGCCAACTCCGTGGTGGCCCTGCGGGCGGCCACTGGCGAGGTCGCCTGGCACTACCAGCTGGTGCACCACGACGTCTGGGACATCGACCTCCCCGCCCAGCCGATGCTGCTCGACCTGGCACTCGGCGGACGGGCGGTGCCCTCGGTGGTGCAGATCACCAAGATGGGCCTCGTGTTCGCCTTCGACCGGGCCACCGGCGAACCCGTGCTGCCCATCGAGGAGCGGCCCGTGCCGGGGGGCGGCGTGCCGGGGGAACAGCTCTCCCCCACCCAGCCTTTCCCGGTGACCATCCCGCCGCTGGTGAAGGGCGGCCTGGGACCCGAGGATGCCTGGGGTTACACCTTCCTCGACCGGGCCGTGTGCCGGCGCCTCATCGAGAATGCCCGGCACGGGGAGTACTACCTCCCACCGAGCCGGGAGGGCACGGTGAATTTCCCCGGCATGGCGGTCACCAACTGGGGCGGCGGGGGCTTCGATCCCGGCCGCCAGCTGCTCGTGCTGCCGGTGAACCGGGCGCCGACCTTCACCCAGCTGATACCCCTCGACGAACTGGATCCGGCGGTGCTCGGCAATCCCATGGCCGGGCTCATGGGCAACCCGGGCAAGCTCGATGGCACGCCCTACGCCCAGGTGTTCAAGCCGCTGCTCTCCCCGCTCTTCTCGCCGTGCAATCCGCCTCCCTGGGGCGAACTCGTCGCCCTCGACCTCGCCACGGGCGAGACGCGGTGGCGGGTACCCCTCGGCGTGCTGGACAAGCTGGTGCGGCTGCCCCTGCCGTTGCGCTGGGGCACGCCGACGTCCGGCGGGCCCATCGTCACCGGAGGGGGCCTCGTCTTCATCGGGGCCACCATGGATGAGCGCTTCCGGGCCTTCGACGTGGAGACCGGCGAGGAGCTCTGGCAGGATTCGACGCCCACCGCCGCCATGGCGACGCCCATGACCTACGAGGTGGGGGGCCGCCAGTTCGTGGTCGTGGCGGCGGGGGGCCACATGTGGCAGTACGCGTTCAAGATGGGCGACTCCCTCATCGCCTGGCGGCTCCGGGACCCCTGACCGCCCCCGCCCTGCCCCGAGCGCCGTTTTGCGCCGCACTAACGAGGCATGTCCCCGATTCTGTGAGGCGGCGCACGACCGACCCGACATAAAACCCTGATCCTAGCCGGGCCTTAAGTCAAAGGGCCGAAGGGCCAATGGTCATGACAGGGATTGTCGCGCGTCGCTCGTGGATCGCCATCGCGGTTGCCCTCGGCAGCTTTGCCGCCGGGTGCGGAACCGTCCAGCAGTTCGAGCCTGCACCGGAACACCTCAAGACGACCGCGGGCACGGGCACCGTGCCCCCGCCCGTCAGCCAGCTGCCGGCGCCACCGGCGCCGGTGCCCCGGCCACCCCAGGACACCTACTCCGTCGTCGTGACCGACGTGCCCCTGCGCGACGTGCTGTTCGCGCTCGCGAGGGACGCCGGTGTCAACGTGGACGTCTCCGGCGACCTGCAGGGCAACGTCACGCTCAACGCCATCGACCAGACCCTGCCCCAGATCCTCGACCGGCTGAGCCGCCAGGCCAGCATCCGCTACACGCTGGAGGACGACACCCTGGCGGTGGTGCCGGATTCGCCCTACTGGCAGAGCTACCGGGTGGACTACGTGAACCTGGCCCGGACCACGGAAGGCGACGTGACCGTCGCGACCCAGATTGCCACGGCGGGTGGAAGCGTCGGCGAGGACGAGGAGTCGGGCGGTGGCACCGAGGGCGAGGGCAATGGCTCCCGGACGGTCGTCAAGAACCTCTCCGACAACGCCTTCTGGACCACACTCGCGAACAACCTGCGCCAGCTCGTCACGGGCAGGGGCCAGGCCGGCGATGGCGACGCTGGCGGCAGCGACCCGGTGGTGATCAACCCCATGACCGGCCTCGTCAGCGTGCAGGCCACCGGCGCCCAGCACCGCCAGATCCAGGGCTACATCGACCAGCTCACGGCGGGTGCCAAGCGCCAGGTCCTCATCGAGGTCACCGTGGTCGAGGTGGACCTCAACGACAGCTACCAGGCCGGTGTTGACTGGGCCTCCGTATCGTCCCAGGGGGGCCTGGGCGGAGACGGCATCTCGCTGTTCAACGACGTCATTGGCAACAACCTGGCAACCCCACCGGTCTTCACCGGCACCTACAACAACTTCGAGGCAGACGGCAGCGGCTACTCGGCCACGGTGAAGCTGCTGGCCCAGTTTGGTGACACCAAGGTGCTGTCCACGCCCCGCATCATGGCGCTGAACAACCAGACCGCGCTGCTCAAGGTCGTGGACGAACTGGTGTACTTCACGCTCACGTCCGAGACGATCGAGAGCACGGGACCGGGCATTGCCCCCCGGACCATCGTCACCAGCGAAATCAACACGGTGCCTGTCGGCTTCGTGATGAGCGTGACGCCCCAGATCAGCGAGAATGGCAATGTCAGCCTGAACGTGCGGCCGACGCTCACCCGGATCCTCGATTTCGTGGTGGATCCGGCCCCCCGGCTCGCCGGCGCCGACTTCGACAACCTGGTGCCCCAGCTCCATGTGAGCGAGATCGAGTCCCTGCTCGAGGTGGCCGACGGCCAGACCGTGGTCATCGGCGGCCTGATGCAGGACCGCACCAGCAAGAAGACCGACGGCGTGCCCTACCTGTCCCGGCTGCCGGTGGTCGGCAACCTCTTCAGCTTCCGCAACGACGAGGTGAAGAAGAGCGAGCTGGTGCTGTTCCTGCGCCCCACCGTGATCCGTGGCGCCGGCACCGGCCAGGAGGCCCTGGCCACCACTGCCACGCCGCTACCCGCCGCTACCCGCAGCCTCGCCGCGGAGGGTGGCAACCCGTGAGCTCCCTCCTCGACATCCTGCACCGGCGGGACAGCCGGGCCGACGAGCCGGACGTCACCACGCCAGTCGATGACGCACCGGCCACCATCGAACTGCACCTCGCCGTCGACAATGGTCCGGGCGCACCGGCGGCCGGCCCCGTGGACGAACCTGCCGCCGGGCCGGACATCGCGCTGGCACCCGAGCCGGTCTTCCCGGCCGGGCCGGAAGCGCCGCCCATCGACCCGCCGCCGGCCGATGCCACCCGGGTGCTCCTGGCCCGCCAGCAGGCGCGCCGCTCGCGTCGCGCCACCGGGCTGCTGGCGGCAGGCCTCGCGATCATCGTCGCCGGTGCCGCCGTGACGACCTGGCTGCTGAACGAGACCACGACGGACCTCGCCGGCGGCGACTCCCTGTTCACCGCCCCGCCACCCGCCACCGGCACGGTCGAGCGGGTGGTGACGCCTCCTTCCGCGACGCCCCCTGCCACGACACCCGCCGCCAGCACGCCAGCGCCGCCGGTATCGGGACCCGCTGCGGCCCCGGTCGTAAGACCGGCCGCGCCGCCTGCCACCGGCCCGGAGCCGCTGCCGGCCGGGGACACCGCCTGGTTCGACGAGCCCGCCGCGGAGGTCGCCCGGGAACCGGTGCGCTTCAGCCGCGGGACGACGACGAATCCGCTGTTCCCCAAGCTCACGGAGGCCTACGCGGCGTTCCAGGCCGCCGACTTTGCCCGGGCCGAGACCCTGTACCAGGAAGTGCGCGCCGCCGACCCGGTGAACGTGGACGCCCTGCTCGGCCTCGCGGCCCTGGCCGTGCGCGACGGACGCGCCGACGAGGGCCGCGCCCTCTACGAGGCCGTGCTGGCCGCCGAGCCGCGGAACACGGCAGCCACCAGCGCCCTCAGTACGCTGCCCGCCAGTGGTTCCCGAAACCTGGACGAGACGACGCTGAAGAACCTGCTGCGCGAGCAGCCGGGCGCGGCGCACCTGCACTTCGCGCTGGGCCTGAAGCAGGCGTCCGCGGGCCGCTGGCCGGATGCCCAGCTCGCGTTCTTCGATGCCGTGCGCCACGAACCGGCGAATGCGGACTACGCCTACAACCTGGCGGTCAGCCTCGACCAGCTCGGGCAGGCTGGCCAGGCGGCGGCCTGGTACCAGCGGGCCATCGAGCTCGCGACCGCGTCGTCCCTGTTCAGCACGAGTACCGCCGGCGAGCGGCTCGCGATCCTGCGCAACGCCGGAACCTGACCATGGCCACACCCGTCTCCCGCAAGCCGGCCGACGCCCAGCCTGCCGCCACCGCGCGGGGCGAACGTCGCGCACCCCGCAAGCAGCTCGGCGAATTCCTCGTCGAGAAGGGCCTGATCAACCGCGACCAGCTGCGCGTCGCGCTCACCGAGCAGCGCCAGAAGAACGAACGACTGGGCAAGATCCTGGTGCGCCTCGGGCTCGTCAGCGAGTCCGTCGTACGCGACGTGCTCGCCGAGATGCTCCGGGTGGAGAGCATAGACCTCTCCAAGGTGGTGCCGGACAGCGATGCAGTGGCGCTGCTGACGGAGGATATCGCCCGGCGCTTCCGCCTGCTGCCGATCGCCTACGACCCGGCGGCCCGGGTACTGACCGTGGCCATGTCCGACACCTTCGACGTGGTGGCACTCGACCAGGTCGGGGCCCTGCTCGGGGGCAACATCGAGGTCCGCACGCTGCTGGCGAGCGACGCCGAGATCCAGGCGGCCATCGAACACTTCTACGACAAGGAGTTCTCCCTGGCGGGCATCCTCCAGGAGATCGACTCCCCCGAGACGGCGGCCCCGCTCCCGGCCAACATCGGTGACGACGTCACCCAGCCCATGGTGCGCCTCGTGGACGCCCTGCTGGCCGACGCGGTCAAGCGACGCAGCTCCGACGTGCACCTGGAACCGGAGGACGGCTTCATCCGGGTGCGCTACCGGATCGACGGCGTGCTGCGCCAGGTCTCGACGGTCCACAAGAAGTTCTGGGCCGCCATCGCCGTGCGCGTGAAGGTAATGTCCGGCATGGACATCACCGAGACCCGGGCGCCCCAGGACGGCCGCATCTCGCTGTCCGTGGGTGGCAGGACCGTCGACTTCCGCGTGGCCACGCAGCCGACGATCCACGGCGAGAACATCGTCCTGCGCATCCTCGACCGGCGGGCAGGCATCGTTCCCCTGGAGAAGCTGGGACTGCCGGACGACCTGCTGACGCTCCTCAAGATGCTGATGGCACGCCCCGAGGGCGTGATCCTGGTCACCGGCCCCACCGGCAGCGGCAAGACCACGACCCTCTACTCGATCCTCAACTACCGGAACGACGAGGCGGTCAACATCATGACCCTCGAGGACCCGGTGGAATACCCGTTCCCCATGATTCGCCAGACCTCGCTCGGCGAGGCGGTGAAGCTGGACTTCGCCGGGGGCATCCGCTCGCTCATGCGCCAGGACCCGGACATCATCCTGGTCGGCGAGATCCGCGACGAGGCCACGGCCGAGATGGCGTTTCGCGCGGCAATGACCGGCCACCAGGTCTACTCGACCCTGCACACGAACTCGGCGCTCGGCGCGATTCCCCGGCTGCTCGACATCGGGCTGAAGCCCGGCATCCTCGCCGGCAACATCATCGGCATCGTCGCCCAGCGCCTGGTCCGGCGCCTCTGCCCGCACTGCAAGGCGGAGTACGCGCCGAGCGAGATCGAGCGGCGGCTCATGGGCATCACTGGCGGCAGCGACGTGAAGATCTGGCGCAGCACGGGGTGCGACCAGTGCAACCAGATCGGGTACCGGGGCCGGCTCTCGATCATGGAAATCGTTCGCTTCGACCGTGACATGAACGAGGCCCTGGCCCGCAGCGCGTCCCTCGGCGAGCTGCATGCGATGGCCGTGGCACGCGGGTTCCGGCCACTGGCCGACGACGGCATCCGGCGGGTGCTCGCGGGCGACACCAGCCTCGACGAGATCGCCCGGGTGGTCGACCTGACGGAGCGGGCGCTGGGGGTCGCAACGTGAGTGCGTTCGCCTACCGGGCCGTCGACGGCAACGGCCGGCTGCTTCGGGGGGAGCTGGCGGCTTCGTCGGAGGCCGAGCTCGACTCGCGCCTGCTCCAGATCGGGCTGCAGCTGGTCACCTGCCGGCCGCTCAAGGGTCGCCAGCAGATGGCGGCACGCGCGCGCGTCAGCCGCCACGAGCTGATCAACTTCTGCTTCCACCTCGAGCAGTCCCAGAAGGCGGGCCTGCCGATCATCGAGGCGCTGCGCGACCTGCGGGACAGCACCACGGAGGAAGGGTTCCGCAACATCCTCGCGTCGATCTCGCTGTCCGTCGAGGGGGGCAAGGGGCTGTCGGATGCCATGGCGGAGTTCCCGGCGACCTTCGACCGGGTGTTCGTGGCCCTGGTCCGCGCGGGCGAGAAGTCCGGCGAGCTCGCCGAGGTACTGACCCGGATGACCGAGACCCTGAAGTGGCAGGATGAGCTGATCTCCCAGACCAAGAAGCTGGCCATGTACCCGGCCTTCGTTGGCACGGTGGTCACCGGCGTCGTGTTCTTCCTGATGCTCTACGTCGTGCCCCAGATGACCGAGTTCCTGAAGACCATGGGGCAGGAGGTTCCGCTGCACACCAGGGCGCTGATCGCGACCTCCGAGTTCGTGGTCCGTTTCTGGTACCTGCTGCTGGCGGTACCCGCTGGCCTGGCGATGCTGGGCCGGTGGCTGGTCCGTAACGATCTCCGCGCCCGGCGGGCCTTCGACGGCTTCAAGCTCAAGGCGTGGCTCGTCGGACCGATCCTGCAGAAGATCATCATGAGCCGCTTCGCCACCTACTTCCAGATCATGTACGCGTCCGGCATCCCGATCGTCGAAGGCCTGCGCACGTCCCGGGAACTGGCCGGGAACATGGTGGTGGCCGAGTCCCTGGACCGGGTCTCCGGTTACGTGGCCGAGGGCAACTCGCTGAGCGCCGGCATCGACAAGGCCGGCCTGTTCCCGCCGCTGGTCGTGCGCATGATCCGCATGGGTGAGGACATCGGCAAGCTGGAGGAGTCCCTCCAGAACGTCAGCTATTTCTACAACCGCGAGGTCGGCGAGGCAGTAGACCGGCTGCAATCGCTGATCGAGCCCGCGATGACCGTGATCCTCGGCCTCATCCTCGGCTGGGTGATGCTCTCGGTGCTGGGACCCATCTACGACACCATCGGCAACCTGGGGGCGACCTGACATGAACCTTCGGCACGTCATCTACCTCACCGGTGGCAGCGCGGTCCTCTATACCCGTGAACGATCGCGCTTCGCCCCGGTGGCGGAGTTCGACCTGGAGGCCGGCGACGGAGCGGCGCTCGTCACCACACTGCGCCAGGCCCCGGCCGTGGTCGCGATCATCGTGGACGTGCCCGAGGAGGAACACCACCGGGACACGATGCCGCGCCTGGGTGCCCGGGACCAGGCGGCGATGCTTGCCCGCAAGCTGAACAGGCTGTTTCCACGAACCAGCTATCGGGCAGCCGCGGTACAGGACCGCCTCCCCGACGCGCCGGACACCCAGCGCATCCTGCTGAGCGGCCTGCCCAAGGCCGAGCAGCTCGCCGGACTGCAGGCGCTGCTCGCCGCCGCCCGGATCCCGGTGTCCGTCGTGTGCAGCCCGGCCCTGCTCAGCCGCCCACTGATCGAGAGACTGCGCCCGGCCCAGCCCGCGGCCACGACGCTGATCGTCTCCCGGCACCGGGAGGGCGGACTGCGGGTCTCCTACTTCCGCGGCCGCCACCTCGCCGGCAGCCGGCTCATCCGGCCCGCCGTCGCCGCACCACCCGGCGACTTCGCGCGCCTGACCCGCCAGCTGGAGGAGAGTGTCCGCTACTTCGATGCGGCCTTCGCACCCAGCGCGGCGAACCCGGTGGACGTCCTCCTGGTGTGCGACGACGTGCCGTCCGGAGCGGCCATGGAGACTGGGCACGAGGGCTTCCGCCTTCACGTACCCGATCCCGCCACGGTGGCACGGCGGCTGCGCGTTCCCGTCCCCGGGGCGGGCAACGCCGACCTGCTGTTCGTCGAGCTGCTGCGCCGCTGCGCGCCTGCCGGGAACTACAGCCCGGCGGAGGAGCGTCGTTACTTCCAGCTCCACCAGCTGCGCGTCTTCGGCAGGGCGGCCTGCGTGGGTCTCGGCGCCGCCGCGCTGGCAGGGTCAGCCATCAATGTGGCCGGCTTCCTGGATGTCGGCCGTGAGCTCGCGACCACCCGCGCTGCCGTTGCCGACGTCTCCAGCCAGCTGGACGCAGGCCTGCGATCCGACGGCATGGCGGGCACCGACCCGCTGGAGATGCAGCGCATCGGCACGTCCTGGCAATTGCTGCGCCGGCATTCGGTCGAGCCGGAGCAGATCCTGGGACTCCTCAGCCAGGCACTGGAATCGAACCCGCAGATCCAGCTCGAAGGCATCGAGTGGGCGCACCTCCAGGTCATGGCGGCCACGCCGGACGACGAGGAGGCGCCGGTCGACGAGACCACCGAACCGGAAGTCGACGCCGCCGAGGCCGGCGACGCACCGCTGACCTCCGGCGAGCAGCGCGTCCGGCTCACCATCAAGGGCCGGGTCGAGCCCTTCGACGGCAACTACCCGCTGGCCTTCCTGGGCGTGCGGACGTTCATGTCGTCGCTGGGAGCGGACCCCCGGGTGATCTCGGTCAAGGCGCGCCAGGAGCCCCTGGACGTGAGCCCCCGGTCGAGCCTGACCGGCGAGATGACACCGGAGACGCGCGTGGACAAGGCCTCGTTCTCCCTGAACCTGCTCCTGAGGTTTGACAATGGGCCCGCGTGACCTCGACTGGTCGTACCTCCGCCAGGGCCTGCTCTGGCCCGGCATGCTGCTCGTCGGCGCCGGCCTCGCCTGGGGCGCGAGCTCCGTCTACACGTCGCGGGCGACCGCCGCACTGCAGGCTGAACGGGACGCACTGGCAAGCCTCGAGGCCGAGCGCGACGAAGTGACGGAGCGGCGGCAGGCGAGGCGGCAGTTCGCCCGCCTGTTCCAGGGGCTGTCCAACGACGGGGTGGTGGGCACCGAGCAACGCCTGGCGTGGATCCAGTCCACGCGGGATGCCGCCCGCGACCTCGGCCTGCCTTACCTCCGCTACACCACCCGGCCCCAGCGGCCCTTCGAGGCCGCCTGGCTGGTGCCGGGCGTCACTGCGCCGGTGCTGGTGAGCGCGATCGACCTGCAGCTCGGACTCGTGCACGAAGGTGACCTGCTGGACCTGGTGGACCGGCTGCGCGCCGCACCGGGACTCCTCCGGGTGGAAGCCTGCAACCTCGAGATGCCGGGTACCGGGCCGGGGGCGGAACCGGACAAGGCGAACCTCACGGGCAACTGCGAGCTCGGCCTCTACTCCATTCCACGCGAAGCGGCCATGGCAGCCGTCGATCCGGAGTCCTGACATGCAGACCCTAGCAACGTTCACCCTGGGCTGCCTGTTCGCTGGCGCCGTCCTGCCAGCGGCGGCGGCCGAGCCGCTCGGCCGGCTGTTCCTCACGCCGGAGGCACGGCGCCTCCTGGATGCCGGGCGCACACCCGGCGAGGAGTTGCAGCCTCAGCCGGGCGAACTGCCGGGCGGGGCCGGGACATCGGACCAGGTGGTGCTCAATGGCATCGTCCGGCGCCGGCTCGGACCCGACGTGGTGTGGATCAACGGCGAGCGCGCGGACCAGTCCGGCCGGATCCGCCTGCGCCAGGGCCCGGACCGGGCCAACAGGGTGGTGCTCGAGGACGCCACCGACGGGAACACGGTGCGCCTCAAGCCCGGCCAGTTCTGGGAGCCGGAGACGGGGCTCGTGGCTGATTGCCGCGGCTGCCGGCAGCCGGCGTCCCCGGTCGAGGCCCCGCAACCGCCGGCGGAGGGCACGGCGGGTCCGCCGTGACCGCCCGTGAAACCCCGCTCCTCAGGACCGCCCGTCCGCCAGCGCGGCGCCGCGCTGCTGCTGATGCTTCTCCTCCTCGTGCTCGGCGGCGCGGTGCTGTTCTCCCGGAACATGACGACGCAGGCACCGGGCGCAACCCGCACCGCGGCCAACGCTGAACTGCTGGCAGAGGCGAAGGAAGCCCTGCTGGGCTATGCGACGACCTACGACGCCACCCACCCGGGCGAGTTGGGCTTCCTGCCCTGCCCGGACGTGGATGCGACGGGGCTGCTCGACGAGGGCGAGGCCCACGAACTGCTCTGCGGCCTCCAGCACCGGAGTGTGCTGGGCCGGCTGCCCTGGCGCACCCTGGGCCTCGACCCCGGCCGGACCCGCGGCGGCGAGTGCCTTTGGTATGCCGTGTCCGGGTCCTGGAAGGCCGGCGGCGTCGCCAAACCGGCGCTGCTCAATCCGGACTCCAGCGGCCAGTTCCGCGTGCTCGCCACCGACGGCACCCTCGTTGCAGGGGCAACACCGGCCGAACGTGCGGTCGCCGTGATCATCGCGCCGGGTCCGCCGCTGCCCGGGCAACTTCGCCTCACGCTGCCCGCCGGCGTGAGCCAGTGCGGCGGCAACTTCACGGCTGGCGGCTACCTGGACAATGCCACCGGTCTCGGGATCAACAACGCCAACCTGGCGCTGGCCGCCGATGCCATCGATGACTTCGTGACGGCGGACCCCGGTGCCACCGGGGTGAACGACCAGGTGATCTTCATCACCCGTGCCGAGGTGCAGGAGCGGCTGCTCCGGCGCCCGGACGTGCAGGCGCGGCTGCGGGACCTCGCCTATGCCGTGGCGCGCTGCATCGCCGATTACGGGTTGCGCAACCCGGGCGGGGCCACCGACCGGCGCCTGCCCTGGCCAGCCCCCGTGGACCTGCCGGATTACCGCACACCGGCCCAGTACAACGACACGCCGGTCGGCCAGCTGAGCGGACGGGTGCCGGATGCGGTGAACGATTCCAATGTCCGCACCGGCAACCTGTCGCCCGGCGTCCTGTCGGCCTGCAATACGGCCACGGTGCCCGAGTGGACCCCGGAGATGGCCACGCTCTGGCGCCACTGGAAGGACCACCTCTTCTACGCGGTTGGCTGGGACTTCCGGCCCGACGCGCCGCCGGCGAGTGCCTGCGCCAGCTGCCTCACGGTGAACGGCGCCGGCGCCTGGGCGGGTCTGGTGATGTTCTCCGGCGCCCGTCTCACCGCCCTCGGGCAGGTCCGTGACGAGCCCCCGATGGACCCGGACACCCGCGGCACCATCGGCAATTACCTGGAAGGCCGCAACGCCGGCAACCACCCCAACGCATCCGGCACCGGCAACTACGAGTCGGGCGCGGCAACCACGACTTTCAACGACATCCTCTACTGCATCGACGCCAACCTGAGTGTCACGCCATGCTGAAGCGCCACCATCGCCACCGCCTCCAGGCAGGCTTCAGCCTGCTGGAACTCGCCATCGTCCTGCTGATCGTCGGGCTGATGCTCGGCGGACTGATCATGCCGCTCAGCGCCCGCATGGACCAGCAGAAGGTCGAGACCACCCGGCGACAGCTGGAGCAGGTGCGCCAGGCGCTCGTGGGCTACGCGCTCGCCCGGGACGCACTGCCCTGCCCGGCCACGCCGGCCAGCGACGGGCTGGCCGCCACGACGGCCACCGGCTGCACGCGCCAGCACGGCTTCGTGCCGGCCGTGACCCTGGGCCTGCCCGGCCCGCTCAACCGGGACAAGCTGCTGCTCGACGCCTGGGGCAGCCCCATCCGCTACTCGGTGAGCAACAGCGACGCCAACGGCAATGGCCAGTGGGATTTCGTCCGGCCCGGCGAAATGCGTGCGGCGACCCTCGCTGCGCTCGCCCCCAGCCTCGACGTGTGCACTACGACCACGGGCTCGAGCGCGACGGCCTGCGCCAGCAGCGCCACGACCATCACGGCGACGGCCCCGGTGGTGCTGGTGTCCCTCGGCAGGAACTGGGCCACGGCCGCCGCCGGCGACCAGCTGGAGAACCTGGGGGCCACCGTCGCAGGCGGGCCGTCCGGGGTGTCCTACCCGGTGGCCAGCGACGACGTCTTCGTCAGCCGCACGGAGTCGGGCCAGGCGGGCAGCGAGTTCGACGACATTGTGACGTGGGTCTCGCCGTCCACCCTCTACGGCGAGCTGGTCAGCGCCGGCCGCCTGCCGTGAAGCGCGGGAAATCCACCGATTCTGTGACCGGTTTTACAGAACGTCCCGGCGCATTCCCCCATGATTTCGCCAGGTTTTGCGGTAGCGGCGGGGCAGGACGTCCCGTCAGGATTTTCTTCCAGGAGCACGGCATGTTCACCACGTCACGTCAGCAGGGCTTCACGCTCGTCGAGATCGCGATCGTCCTCGTCATCATCGGCCTCCTCATCGGTGGCGTGCTGAAGGGCCAGGAGATGATCACGAACGCGAAGGTCAGCAAGGTCGAGAACGACTACAAGGGCATCACCGCCGCCATCCTGGCCTACCAGGACCGCTACGGCGTGCTCCCGGGTGATGACCCGTCTGCCTCCACCCGCTTCCCGGGCACCTGGACCGCCGCCGACAATGGCAACGGCAATGGCGTGATCGCCGGCGCCTGGAACGGCACCGCCAACACCCTGGAGTCACGCAAGATCTGGAAGCACCTGCGCGGTGCCGGTTTCCTGAAGGGCCCGGTCGACGCCACGGCCGCCTCCTACCAGCAGCCGGCCCACGCCTTCGGCGGGCTGGTGGGCTTCGAGCAGGGCATGTACAACCTGTCCGGCCACGTCGTCGTGTTCGGGGCCCTGCCGGGCAACGTGACCCAGATCCTCGAGGCACGGGGCGACGATGGCAATCCCAGCACGGGCTCCGTGCAGGGCAACGGCACCGCCACGGCCTACACGCTGAATACCAACTACAACGTGGCGTTCAGCTTCTAGGCGACACCCGGGCGGCGCCCGGGGCGAGAAAACGAAACGGGGCGGTGCGCGAGCACCGCCCCGTTGCTTTTTCGGGGTCGCGAGGAGCAGCTCAGTCCTCGAGCTCGACCTCTTCGGCGACGACCGGCGGATAGTCCGCGAGGAAGAACTTGACCTTCACGATGTCACCGACGTCGACGTCACCGCCAAAGAAATCTTCAATGCCCTCTTCGAACTGGGTGAACACGTTCGTCAGCACGGTCACGCCAAGGATACTAAAGCTATCGTTGGGCTCGTCGAAAGACGATATCGGCCCGCGCAGGATGCCTTCCTCCTCGTCGGACTCCTGGCGTTGCAGGAGCGTGGCCAGGATCGCGTTGCCCGCCTGTGGAACACCGCGGATCTCGACCACGTCCCCGACCAGGAGGTCCGCCAGAGTGAAGTTCCGGACGTCCTCCTCGCTCTGGTCCTCAAGCCGGGTCTCCGTGTTCACGGTCACCGTCACGCCCAGCACCACGAGCTGGTTGCTGCCGGGAGTCACCGTATCCACGTTGGCGGTGATGCGCACCGTCGAACTCGAGCCGGACGCCCCCGTTTGCACCCTTACCTCGCTGGCGACGATCGCGCCGCTGGAATTAAACTCGCCCTTGACTCGTACCTTGGCACCGAGCGCAACCGTGCCGCCCGTGGGCGGGACGCTGCTCTGGACCGGGATGCCGGCGACCGAGAAGGCGTTGTTTGAGGTGAAGCTGGTCACGTAGCCCTCGACCTCGGCGTCCTCGCCATCGTCACCGATGCTGCTGCCCTCGTCCTCGAGCTCGACTTCGGTGGCAATGAGCACATTGGCAATGACAGCCGTACCCCTAACCTCGACAAAGTCACCATTGCTGAGGCCATTGGGAACGCTAATCCCCGAGATGTCCACATCCTGGGTCCCGATGGCGAAGGCGGTCGCGGTCAGCCCCGATACGAAGCCGCGAATCTCAATTTCTCCGCCACCGATTTTTCTTTCTACGCGGGTTGCCCGGATGACCGTCCCCGGGTCCAACTGACCGCTGTCGTCCACGTAACCACTCACCTCCACGAAATCCCCGTCTGCCAGGCTGCCGATGTCGAACAGTGGCGAGGCGAACGAGGTGTCGGGGTCGACGGCCACGGTCTGGCCGAGCACCACGAAGGTGCCCGCCACCGTGTTGATGCTGGCGGCCGTGATGGGCCCCTCCACCGCGTCGTCGTAGACGACCTCGTCGGCCCGGCGGGTGACGCCGTCGTCGGTGCTGGACCAGCGCAGGGTCACGACCTGGCCGACCTGCAGGTTGCCGATCGTGCCGCTGGTGTCGTCGATGAGGAAGGACGTGCCGCTGGTCTCGTACTCGACCCCGTTCACGATGATGCTGCCGAAGCCGGTGATCGTGCCGGTGGTCACCCCGAGCCGGTCGATGCCGGCAAAGCCGCCACCGCCACCACCGCCGCAACTGGCGACGAGCACGGCGGCCAGCGCCAGCGACCAGATCTTCTGCATCACGTTCCCCATGACCAAACCCCTATTCTCCAGATATCAGGAAGACACCAATGCCGAGCCTCATGGGCTTCGCCGCGCCACTCCCTGCCGGGGTGGACTGCGCGGGTCGCGCCTGGTGCTCGGTCAGCCACTTGTCCATGCGTTCCAGGAATTCCTGGCCGTTCTGCTCGACGAACGCCTCGAACTCGGCCATCGCCTCGGGCGCGACGCTGTCGCTGGTCGCGCGACCGATGAAGCGGCGGCGGGGCGCCTTGCCCCCGGCGGACCCCGGCTCGGCGCCCACATCCAGGTTGTGGGAGATGCCGGCCCCCAGGTCCCGCAGCATGCTGCCGGCGTTCAGGATCCACTCGGGATCGAAACGCCGGGGCATGAAGTAGCGTCGTTCCACCTTGAGGTTGCCGTCCGCGAGGACGGTCACCGCGCCGACGCGCTCGAGTTCCTTGCGCATGCTGGTGACCGGTACGTCGCCCCCGTAGCGGCGCCAGAGCGTGGCGAAGCTCGGACCCTCCCCGTCCGGTGCCAGCACCAGCGGTTCGCCACTCGGGGCAATGAAGTCGGGATCCTGGTGCCACCCCGAGAGCAGGCGGGTTGCATCCGTCGTCTTGTTGGGCATCGGCTCGGCCTCCTGCTCGAGGAGGGCCCGGACCCGGGCGATCTCCTTGCGGCTGACGCCGGTGAGGATCGACACCCGGGAGATGTTCGTGGGCCGGCCCTTGAGGCCGTAGTCCTGGCTCGCCACCGTGACGAAGACGCTCTTCGACACCTCGGCGAACTCCCGCCAGGTCATGCCGCACTTGAGCAGCAGGCTCGCGATGGGCCGGAGCAGGACCCGGCACGTCTGTACGACGACGCAGCGGTCCAGGCCGTTGGGTGGGGTGGATTCGGCTGGCATGTCCACGGTGTTGAACGTTGGCCTGCGCCGATTATGACCGATTTGCCGGGCCCGCCGGGCGTTTCTCCCCGGCGGGCCCGGCGGGCCGCTGCCCTCAGTCGTCCTCGTGCTCGAATTCCACCTCGTCCGCCGCCAGCAGCGCAAATTTCCATGCAAGCTGGTCTTCCTTTT
>ERZ761602.3813-NODE-3813-length-20570-cov-215.428564_pt1 | contig 20570 bp, 16 predicted proteins | sample MGYA00512165_ERZ761602 | MGnify/ENA primary metagenome ERZ761602 (study PRJEB28899, sample SAMN02445085) | bioreactor sludge metagenome | biome: EBPR sludge; isolation source: Thorneside wastewater treatment plant | place: Australia: Brisbane, Thorneside...
GCCGTTTGCGCCGGCTGTGCCGTTTGCGCCGGCTGTGCCGGGTGTTCCATTAGCGCCGGGTGAGGCATTGCCGGGTATGGCACGGCAACGCACAACGTTGTAATTAGAGCAGTTATTCAGGTAAATGCCGTAAGTAGAAACGCCCTCCACAGTGGTAGTGGGGGCGTTGGCAGTGGTAAAGGTAAGGTCTTGCAGCCTGAAATTGCCGATGCTGTTGCCTTGTACGGCTATAAGCGCCGGAGCGCCGGCAATGCCATCATAAGGATATGCGCCGGCAGCAGTTCGGTTAATGATGGTAGTAGTGGCAGGAGTGCCATCGGTACTTACCTTTTGCCAATCGGAACCGGGCAAGAAGCCACCTTCAATGGTAATGTAATCAAAAAGCTGAATGGGTTGGTCAAAATTATACACGCCAACCGATAGTTTGATAACCGCGTTGTTGCATTGGGCAAGCGAAATGGCGGTGGGTAAATCAACGGGGTCCACCCTTGTGCCATTGCCCGATGAACTGCCCGCCGGGGTTACATATAAGTTTACACAGGCAGGGTCGGGAGCGGGCGCTCCGGCGTAAACCATGGTGCTGTTGGTGGCAGTACAGCCTTCGGGGGTGGTAATGGTAACGGTGTAAAGTGTATTAGAAGTGGGCGCTGCCTGAATAGTTTGCCCGTTTGGGCTGCCGCTAAACGCACCGCCTCCCCAAGTAATAGCAGAACCGGCAGGCGCTAATACGCTAAGCGCCACTGAGCCACCCGTACAAACTGCCGGATTTTGGGGGGTAATTTGGGCATAAGCCTGCGGGTGTACGGTAACAGTAACAGACTCAGTGCGGGAGCAACTGCCACTGATAATTTCCAATGTATAAACCGTAGTTGCAGTGGGCGAAACGGTGATAGAAGTACCTGTTTGCCCCGTACTCCATGTGCCCGAAAGGTTAGACGAGAGCGTTACCGAAGCGCCGGTGCCGGCACATATAGCGCTGGGCGAAGCCGAAAGCTGAATGGGCGTAGGAAAGGTAAACGTGGTAGGCGCAGTTAGGTTATTGCCGCATAAATCGCTAAGCCCCGATGGGGTAAGCGTGTAAGATGCCGCCGGAGCGCCTACTAAGGTATAACTAACCAATAATCGGGTAGAAAAATCGCCGCAGTCAATGCCGGTAACGTTGGTAACAACCGCACCGCTCATGGTAAATGCTGAACTGCTGATGGTATTACAATCGATAGGAGCAGAGGAGTACACCACCAGCGGCTGCCCTATGTTACAGGCTTCAACAGTAAGCGTAGGCGGAGGCGATGCACTGCTAACCAAAGTAGCGCTACCGCTGAAAGTAATGTTATAGCCGCTAAAAGTGAACGGGTTGAGCCATAGGTTGTTTACAAACAGAGCATAAGTTTGCCCTGCCGTAACGTTTAACCCCGGCATAATAGGTGGTTGCGAGCCGCCATAACTCAACCCGGGCGGGGCGGTAGTGGCAGCCGTCATACCGGTAGGGGCATTAGAGCCTGAGTAGTTGCACCTGATGGGGTTAGTTTGACCTATTTCGTTACAGCCGCCCACGCTAATATCCCAAAGGGCAAAGTCAAAATCTACATTAGAGTTAATGGTAAAACCCAGTGTGCCGCTTGTAGCTATGCTAAACACATACCATACCGAATTTATTTCGCCGGGTTCTATACAGTTTTCAAGGGGCAGAACTTCAAATTCATTACCAAATCCAAGGTAGTAATCGCTTTGGAAATAGGTATTGCCACAAATAGGCAATGCACTGATACAGTCTTGTTCGGGCTGAAAGTATTCGGGAAGTTGTTGTGCTTTAAGTATAAAAGGAAAAGTTAAAACAAGCAGGAAGAGTAACTTTTTGACCATACCAATAGTTAAAAGGTTGAGTTAAATAATTTGAAAATGCGAGGTGAAAGTGCGCTATAAAGTTAGGGGTTTTTTACGGAAAGCCGTTTTTTGCCTCTAAAAACTTACTGAATGAGGGGTTTTTGCACTTTTTTTGACTCAAAAATTAAAAAATAGGGGAGTAGGGAGTAAAACAACCGCAAAATGCGTTTATCTTTGCAGCCGTTTCTTTAAAAGCCGGGTGAGGTGGGTGAGTGGCTGAAACCAACAGTTTGCTAAACTGTCGTACTCGAAAGGGTACCGCGGGTTCGAATCCCGCCCTCACCGCAGAAAGCCCGATAGGCAACGCAAGCCTTATCGGGCTTTTGTTTTGCGGGGTGTAGCGCAGTCCGGTTAGCGTATCTGCTTTGGGAGCAGAGGGTCGCTGGTTCGAATCCAGTCACCCCGACATATAAAAAGGCAAACATCGGGAGTAATCCGGAGGTTTGCCTTTTTTAGTTGTTAGTCTGTAGTTGCCATTCAGCCCACCCTTGCCTTTCCAAAGGATGGGAATTTTTGCCATTTACTATTTACTAAAAATAACACATGGTAAACACCTATATTCACCCGGAGCCGGCAAGTTGGTCGTCGCAGTTTTTGCAAACGGTTATGCGGTTAATACAGTGGAAAAAACAACCGCTAACTTTTTTAACCGGCAAACGGTTAATGCAGCAACCGGCAAAAATGCCCCGATATTTATCTCAAAATTACAACATTAACACCACTACGCACAATGGCAGAGAGGTTTATACCATTACGCCCCAAAAACCTGTATCAAAAAAGGTAATCTTGTATTGGCATGGCGGAGCTTATGTACACAATATAACCCTGTTTCACTGGAATTTGGTAGCTGCATTGGTTAAACAAACCGGCGCTACTTTAATACTGCCCGATTATCCGCTGGCACCGGCTGCTACGTGGCAAGATGTTTACCATTTTGCCCAAACGCTTTACCAACAATTACTGATACAAACACCGGCAAACCAAATAGTTTTTATGGGAGATTCGGCAGGCGGCGGGTTGGCGCTGGGTCTAACACAAAAACTGCACAGCGAGCAGTTGCCTATCCCACCACAAACCATTTTACTTGCCCCATGGTTAGATATTTCTATGACCAACCCCCTCATAAACCAAATAGAGCCACATGATGCCATGCTCCACAAACAAACACTGTTAATGGCTGCCAATGCTTATGCCAACCAATTGCCCTTGCAAGATTATAAGGTTAGCCCCTTATACGGCAGCTTTGACGGATTAGGTACATTATCGGTGTTTACGGGCACACACGATTTGCTTCTTGCCGATGCAAGAAAACTAAAACAAATGGCAGAACAGCAAACCTTTGCCCTCAACTATTTTGAGTACCCAAAAATGTTTCACGTTTGGATGGCAATTACCCAACTGCCCGAGTCTAAACATGCCATACAACAAATAGCCCGCCTTATTGAAAAGTGAAAAACGAAAAGTGAGAAGTTATGAGTTACCGATTACCCTCTACCGCAAAATTTGGCTGGTAGCTATTTATTTTTGTACCTTGCAGGGCATTTTAGAAATGTGCTTGTTATGCCGCTTTTTTCCACTTCGCCCCCTCAATACTCAGTAGTGGTGCCTGTTTACAATGGCGCTATTACGGTACAAGAGCTGTTTGAGCGGACAAAAGCAGTTTTTACCCAATTGGGCAGCAGTTTTGAAATGATATTGGTAGAAGATAACGGGCAAGACAACAGTTGGCAAAAAATAACCCAACTCCATAAAAACTATCCTCAACAGGTGCGCGGCATTAAACTTACCCGAAACTACGGACAACACAATGCCACCCTGTGCGGCTTTAAGTATGCGCGCGGCAGCTACATCATTACTATTGACGATGACCTGCAAGCTCCTCCCGAAGAGATACCTAAACTGCTCCACTGTTTTGCTCAAACCCAAGCCGATGTAGTATATGGCGTTTACCCTATCAAAAAACACTCGCCGGTGCGCCGCATAGGCAGTTATACCGTGCGCAAACTGTTTAAATTAGGCGCCGGCACCCAAAACCAAGGGTCATCTTTTAGGCTAATAACGCGCCCCATAGCCGAGCAACTTACTCGCCACACACAAAGTTATGTGTATATAGATGAGCTTTTGCAGTGGTACACCACGCATATAGCCGCCACACCGGTGGAGCATTATGCCAGTAAAAAAGGAAAATCGGGCTATCCGCTGCTCAAACTTATTATGTTTACCCTTAACCTCATCATCAACTACACCGCTATTCCGCTCAGGCTTATGACCTATTCGGGTTTATTTTTTGCCGTTGTGTTTTTTTGTGTGGGTTTGTACTACATCTACGAAAAACTTTTTTGGGGAGCGCAATTGGGTTTTACCTCGCTCATTACTGCCATCTTTTTTACCACCGGACTCATTATGTTTTGTTTGGGCATTATAGGTGAGTACCTTCGCCGCCTTTATTTAGGGCAAAACCAACAACCGCAATACACCATTAGGGAAACGCTGCTATGAAATGGACACAATACCAACTTACGCTTTCCTTACTAAGGCAGGAACACATAGAAACGGTGCGCTACTGGCGAAACCACCCCATGATAAGCCGGTATATGGAGTTTAGAGAGCCTATTACGCCCCAAATGCAAGCCAACTGGTTTGCCGGCATCAACAATGCGTACAATTTTTATTTTCTCATTACCCACCAAAACGAGCAAGTAGGGCTCATCAGCACCTCGGGCATTGATATGGATTACCAAACCGGTAATTGTGGCATTTTTATCTGGCAACCACAGGCAGTGGGTAGTCATGTGCCGGTTTTTGCGGTGCTGGCTATGCTCAATTTTAACTTTCACCTGCTCCAACTCCACACCACGCATATAAAAGTACACCACCATAACAAAAAGGCAATCCGCTATAACCATGCTTTGGGCTACCGGCTAATGCCGCCGGAGCAGCAGCCTCCTACACCCTTTCAGCATTTCAGGCTCACCCGCCAACACTATTTTACCCATACCCTTAGGCTAAGGCAATTGGGCAATAAACTCTATGGCACACACAGCATACTTCAACTAAGCGCTACTCCGCAGGGCGAAAAAGTGCGCTCGCTGCTCCTAAACCTGCCCGATGAAACCATGCACACGCTAAACCTGCAAATTATATAATGCGCTAATGCCACCCGCTGATAAACCGAAGAAAAAACTCGTTAAACCGGTATCGGCATTTCTTTTTAAAGGCGCGCCACTCTAACGGCAAACAAATACCTATTTGCATGGCAGGGTTAAATATCCAGCTTAGGTATCTTCTAAAAAATGGCAGGTTGGCATACGGAAACCGCCTAATGTCTAAATACGGCATAAGGTTGGTTTTAATTTTGGCAAATTCGCGGCGGTTATGGGCAACATATTCCTTGTCTGCCCAATCTTTAAACACTTCACGTCCTATATGAAAAGTGAGGTGTTTATCTGCCAGCAGCACAAAATTAGACGCATAACAATACAGGTTGTGCGATAAGCTGATTTCAATAAAAGGCACGCCAATGCAAATGTTTTCGAGTTTGAACAAAGGAAATAAATCCCGATGAAACACAAAACAATCAAATCCGGGGTGGGGCAACCCCACCTCAGCCACCATAGCCGGAATTTGGTGAACATGCCGGTAGGTAGCCGCAATACGGCGGCGGTTAATCATAAAAGCATCGTAGCCCTGCTCAATGTAGTATGCCACTGCCTCATAAAAATTAGGCGTTACGGCTATGTCAACATTGGTATAAATTAAAAAATCGGCAGTAGAGGCATCATAAAGCCGCTGCAAAATTTCTCTTATAAGGGGCAGTTTGCGGTAGTGGGTAAACTTGCCAAACTGAGGCGCAGCCTGTGTAAGATGTGGGGTTTGGGTAAAAAAATGGGGCACAAAACCGGCGTCTTCTTCATACTGTGCGCTGTATAGGGTTACCGTTGCCTTGCCCTGTGCATACTCTTTGGCGGCAAGCATAGTGGCAAAGGTAACCGGCTGTGCGTGGTACAAATCGGAGGTGGGCTTTACCCGCACCGGGTTAATAATATGGGCAATGGTAGGTGGCATTATTCGGCTGCCGGTATTTCGGTTTTGTATCGGTTTGCCCGCTTAAACGTGCCTAAATCATTAAACCGAACCCCGTATTTGTGCAGCACCTTATGAGCCTTTGCCGCACTCAACTGGCGCACATAAAAGGTTTCTTGCACCACAAAATGGTGTATGGTGTGTGTACTGCCAAAATTAAAACAGAATAACTGAAACGGAAACAACCACCAAACATTCAGCACCTGCGTTTGCTGCATAATGTTGCCGCGCTCTACATCGCCGTAGTAGTGCATATTAGAGGTAATAAAGTGCAGGCAAAACTGCCTCAGAAAATTGGGGGCAATAAATAATACTACCACCGGCGTGGCAAAATGCAGGTAAGCCGTTGCCCACTGGGGCGGGGTAAGGGGCAATACCAGATTTACCACCCCAAAAACTAACCAGTACAGCAAAAAACCATACCAAATAAGGTGCATAGGCACACCAAAGGGTAAAAAACCCAATACACCGGTTTTGCGCAGGTTATCAATATCTTCTTTGCTAAACTTGCCCTCATGATACAGGCGGGTTACCTCTTGGCGCATATTTTTGGAGCGCAGTATGCCCGCAAAAAGCAAATCGGGCGTCATTAGCAGGCGCAGTAGGTTCCATTTTTGCCCATTGGTTACACCGCGCTCTTCCAGGTCGGTTTCGGTGCCGGAGTATTTATGGTGGTGCAGGTGCAACTGGCGGCGCAGCCACGGGTTTAGCGTAAGGGGTCTAAACAGCCATACGCCCAGCATCATGAGGTTGTGCAGAAATGGATTGTCTTTAAAATATAACCTGTGTATGAGGTCGTGTTCCAATTCATGCAGGATAGATGTCCAAAAGGCTATCCACAAAATAACTACCACAGTGTTTACTTGCCCGTTTAGGTAGGCAGCCATAGCTGCTACTATCATGGCAATACTTCCTAAAAAAATGCCCATACCCAGTGCATTTTGATGCTTTAATATGGGGTAGCGCTCTTTTATTTCTTTGCTTGCAGCGCTAATTTCTTTGTAAATAGCCTGCGTTTTTTGTTTATCGTTCATAAAAATGTTGTTGTGGTGATGGTAACAATTTTGGTGGGTGTAAAATTAGCAAATAAGATAGCAAACAGATAAAACTGATGCGGCTAATTTGTGCCGATTTTTGAAAAATAAAGGCTCAATTGGGTGAATGATATTGGAATAAGTGCGCCAAACTACTATCGGGCTTGGCGTTGTTTAGTAGCATTATAATAAGCAACACTTTACCTTTGCACTGCATCTTCGCCCAGTTCAATAATAGGCAAACAAACCATAGGAGTGGTGCGTAATAATGCAGAGCCCCAAGACAACCCCACCCCAAAACCCGATAGCAGCAGGGTTAGTTTTTGAGAGGTTAATTGGGTTTGCAGGCAGGCAGCCATGGTAAGGGGTATGGTGGCGCTGCCGGTATTGCCATAGTGGTAGAGCGATGAAGGCGTTTTGTTTTCGGGCAATTGTAGTTTATGTCGTATGCGGTCGTTGAGTAGTTTATTGGCTTGATGAAAAACGGCATAGTCTAAGTCATCGGGTAGTGTTTGGGCATAGTGCAATAGCTGTTCGGCATTGGCAGCCACTTCCCGAAGCCCGAAGTTAAAAATCTCTAATCCGTTTAAGTGGAGTTGTGCGGCATTTCGGGCAATGCCTTTTTCTTTTTCTGTTACCGTAAGGGAGTTGGCGGTAAAAGGATGTCGGGCTCCGCCATGCGGCACTATAATGGCGTGGCTGCCACTGCCATCGGTTTGCAGGTTAAACAGCATAGGCGGCGCAAGGGGGGCAAAACAAAGCGCTGTGGCAGAGCCTGCATCAGAAAACAGCGGCGCGGCGCTTTTATCCTGTTCCGAAACCAATCGGGTAAGTGCATCGCCCACCAGCAGCAGCCCCTTTTTATGGGGCATATTTGCCAGCAGGCTACCCATTAGCGCCAGTGCGTAGGGATATGCCGAGCAGCCTAAATTTACATCAAATGCTAAACAACTATGAGGTAAGGCTAAACGGCTCTGCAATACTGCCGCCGTAGCGGGGGTAAGATAATCGGGTGTTTGGCTCACAAAAACAAGGATGCCTATGTCTTCTTGTTTCCAGTTTAAGGCTTGCAGCAGTTGTTGGGCAGCCTCAAAACACAGGTCGGAGGCACACTGGCGGGCAGTGCATACATGGCGGTAAGCTATGCCGGTGGTTTTAATGAGCAATGCCCGCTCCCGTTGGGTTAGGTAGGGATAATCCTGGTTACTCACTTTGTTTGCCGGCACACAAACCGCCAAACCCTCCGGGCGAATATGCGAAACAGAAAAACAAGGCATAGTTTACAAGTGAGTGAGATGAATAACAAAAAACAGCCGCCGCTTGGGTGGTTGCAAAATTGGTAAAGAAAGCAGTAGCATTTTGGGCAGAAACCCCTAACCATTAACCACTAATCACTAACCACTACCCATACGGCGGGAAATGATTTGGTAAATATCGGCAATGGTGGTGCAGGTTTGGAGGTCTTCGCCGGTAAAAGGTATATTGTACTCGGCATCAATAAGGGCTATGATGAGCAAGGCGTGCATACTGCTCCATTCGTTTAAGCGTTTAAACTCGGTATGAGGGGTAAACTCAGTGGGGTCAGTTTCGTCAAACTGTTCGGCAAATTGTGAGATAAAAAGTTCTATAGACATATTAGGTTGAGTATTGGGGTTTTAAAACCGGCTTAGGTAATAACTTTGGGTAGGCGGGTGGTAGCGCACTACCGGAGGCAGGTTTGCTAACTCTGTGTAAAGGTAACGCAAATAAGGAATATCGGAAAGGTAAAAAGGTTTTACCACTGCACTAATCCACTTTTTAAGGGTTTGTATCATAGGTTTTTGGTCGGCTTGTGTAAAATTGGGCAATAGAACAGCGCCGTTGGCAGTGGGTGGCAGCAAAGCAATGGGGCGAAAAACAGCTACCGGTTCATGGGTATTAAATAAATGTTGGCACAATAACAGGCAAAACAAATCAGCCGAGGTGTTTGCTCCCTGTTCACCCGGCTCGTCAAAAACCGCTTGCGCTGCATTTATGAGCATAAATCGCCTGAAAAACTGAAATTCGGGCTTAAAAAACCGGTGCAATTGGGCAGCCGATGCCTTACCAAACCTATCTTTTGTCCACCTATATTGAGGCAGCGAAGTAGTGGCATTGGTAATATGATGGTTGGGTGCGTGTGTAGCCAATAACCAATTTACCTGCCCAAAACCCGAAAAAATTTGTGCCGCCATGTTTAAGCAGTAGGGTTGGTAAGTTACCGCCGTATGGGTAGCAAAAGCCACTACCTCGCCGGTGCAGCGTTGCAAACCCTGCCACAAGCGGTGCGCAAGGGTTTCTTTTTGGTTGGCATTACAAGGAATAAACAGGGTTTGGTAAACATTGATTAAATGCGGCTCTATGTGTGCCGCAAACCAAGCCGACGTAACAGCCTGCTCTATGCCTACAAAAATGAGTTGCAAGGCAGGGTAATGTTGCCCTAAGAGCGATTGCAGGGTTTGCAGCAGCTCTGCCGTTTTGTGTTCATAAACCGGCAGTACTATACTAATAAGCGGCTGCCGGCTCATGGGGTTAAAAATAGCCGGCGCTACTGCAAGCAGGCGATAATACTGCCGGTAAGGTGGTAATGCGGCAGGCAACAAAGCGGCAACAGGGGCAAGTTTAATGGTAGCGCCGGGTTGGTTATACACCACATTTAGCACATTGGGCAGCATTTGGAGCCCGTAGGCAGCTACCGCATGGGTTACTGCCCGCGTAGTAAGCACATAGGGTGTAGTAATTTGGGCGGCGGTTTTGGTAGCATAAAGGTCGGTAGTATAAGCATAAGGGGCAAGGTGGGGGCAAAAACGATTAAGGCAATGGGGCAACAGTTCAAAAAAAGCATCGTATATAGCTCCCGATTCTTCTAACGGAATAAACCGGTAGTTTTTAGCAGCCATTTGAAGGGGTGTTTGGTACAGCCCTCTGGTAATGGCATGAGTGCCCGGCTCGCCGGTATTGGTAGTAAGCGAAAGTCGGGGGAAAACAAAATACTTGCCTGTTTGTATTAAGTAAGCAATAAATCGTTTTTTCCACGATTGGTCAGACCATTCCTGTAAAAAATCGGGAAAAGCGGGGTTTGCCGTAAAGGGGTTTGCACTTAGCCAAGCAGAAAAATCTGCCCACTGAGCGGCAGTCCATGCCTGCCCCCACGAGGAGGCTACCTGCATAAAGTACACATCGGAGCCATCATCTAAGGGCAAAAACGGATAGTAACCGTTTTCCGCTATTTCGTAATGATAGAGCGAAATACCGGCAATGTGTGCATGATTATGGTAATAACCAAGCGCCCTACAAGCATACTCATAAAAATAAGCCGAAACCAATAAATCATCTTCCAGCAGCGCTATGCTGCCGTAGGTTTTTGATAAATTGCCACAGTATAAAATATGCCTAAGCAATCCCAAATGCGCAGGGTGTTTAACAATAATTTTTTGCCCGAATAGCCACTCAAAACCCTCTGCCACCTCTGCCACATCATTGCTGCCCGATGTATCAATGCTGATAACCAAGGTTATGGGGTGCCCCGCCGGATAATGTGCCCCTGCCACGCCTTGCAACAGCCTTTGTAAACACCGGGGGCGGTTATAGGCAGGTATTACTATGGCAGGGTAAAACATAGAGTGATTAGTGGTTAGTGATTAGAGGTTAGTGCCGAATACCCATTATTAATTATGAGTTATGAGTTATGAGTTATGAGTTATGAGTTATGAGTTATGAGTTAGAAATTACGGATTATCGGATTACGAATTACCCAATACCGACTACTATCTACCCACTACTGAATACCCTCTACCGATTAGTTTAGAACGTAGTAGAAACATCTAACCTAAACCCGCTAAATGCCGGCTCAAAACGGCAAACCCCGCCGGTGCAAACAATACCTGCGGGTTGTTTGGCGTAAATAAAGCCAAATCGGGTAACTTTAAGGGTGTAAAAAGCGCTCACCGATGGGTAGTGCAGGTTGTTGTCGGTATTATACATATCGGCAACCGAAAAAGACCAACTTGGCGCAATGTTAAACTCCACCAAAGCCCAGCCAAAATCGCCAAGGTCTTGGAGTTTATCGGGGTGGGGGTCATCTTGCCCAAAGAGGCGGTAATTTCGCTTAGTAAGGAGGTAGGAAAGCTCAGCTTTAATAGATTTTTTCTTATCTAATTTAAAAACCCACTCGGTAAAGGGGGTAAGGGTGTTTACAAAATCGCCTTTTTGTTCAAATCGGGCTTGGTTATAGTCCACCATTTGTAAACCGGCGTTTAGTTTCCATTTTTTGTCTTTCGGTTTAAGGCTCACATCGGCGTAGAGTTCCCTAAAAAGCTGGTCGCCGGTATTGGGGTCAAAAATATCCGATGCGTTGAGCGAAAAAGTGAGCCCTTTTTTAGGCGTGTAGGTAATATCGGCTTGTAGGGCAACCTCATCAAGCAATTGGGTGGCGGCGTTGTAGCGCGAGGTAAGGCGGTAGGTGTTAATTCGGGTAAGCGAGGGCAAGAAGTGAATAAGTCCGGCGTTAATAATTTCGCTTGGGGCAATCCTAAAATCGAAATTGTGGGTGTATTTACCCTGTACCACCACACCAAGCCCTTTTTGTGAATAAGAAAGCGTAGTGTAACCCACATACCCTTGTTGCGGATTGAACAACTGACCGCTCAGGTTGCGCACTACGTCTTGGGTTTTAAAAGCGCCCTCTACATACCAGCTAAAATTTTTGTACTGAAGGGTGTTGTAAACCGATGCCAAGTAAGTGCTGTATTTAGGTACAAAACGGTCTTCTAATTTATAGCTGTTAATTTCTTGGGCTACGGTTTCCATAGTTTTAATATCCAAAGTGCGGCTTACTGCCGAAACGCCGGGCTGCAACTGCACCTTACCCGATGCCTGCACAAAACCCTCTAAACAAGCGCCGCGCAACACGGGTCGGTAAATTTCAATATCGTCTAATTTAAACTGGTTTTTCAGCTTGCCCGAAAACCCGCGTATAGTCCAGTTGGGGTGTAAATGATAGGCAAGTCTTATGCCCAAAACCGATTGGTCAACGCCGAGCAAACGGGCTTCGTAGGCTCTAAAAGTAGTGCCTGAGCCAAACTGGTCATAAATATAACCTGCCATAAGGTCAAGTTTACCCACGCTTTTGGCAACATACCAACGCCCGATGCCCTGTTTACTGGCTTCGCGGGTAGGATTAAACAGGTTAGAATTGTGAAATACATCAAAACGCATACCCATATCAAAACCGGCAACCCTATAATTGAGCGTAAGCCAAGAATCAACGCCATACAGTTGATTATCATAAAACGGAATACCGGCAGCGCCCCTAATGCTGTCGCGCTGGTAAAAACGCACGTTTGACTGAAAATCGCCGCTAAACCTACCCCGTTCATGACCATTTCCCGATGCCGGTTCATCAGAGGCAGTGGTTTGAGCAAATATAGGTAAGGAGCTAAAAAAAACAACAAACAGACTAAAAGCCGCAGAAAATACGAGTTGGGAGAAAAAAAACTTGCGCATCAAAAGAGGATTGTATTAAACAGATGAGAGTTTAGGAAGTCAAAGTACGGCGTTATACACGATTTTTGCAAGTTGGGCGTTAAATAAATTTTATGGCGGGTTTGGTAAACCTTGCCGCCCACCCAAAAGGTTAGTATGCTGCAAGCCGAGCCGGCTTTATTTGAGGCGCAAATTTATTACTTCACTTTCATAATTAACCCATTTTCATGAAGTTGCTGCAATACCTTTTTTTTACCCTTGTGCTGGGCGCTGCTGTGGTGAGCAGTGTAAATGCACAAAATACCCGCCAACTGCCCAGTGTAGAGGTAGCCAACCTTGACGGCAAAAAGGTGAACGTTAAAGATTATGGCTCTAACGGCAAAATTTCTGTTTTCAGCTTTTGGGCTACTTGGTGCGCTCCTTGCAAAAAGGAACTTGTTAATTTAGCCGAAGTATATGACGAATGGAAAGAAGCCTACAATGTAGAGATTATTGCCGTTAGCACCGATGACCAACGCACGGTTGCAAAGGTTAAACCCTATGTAAATGGTCAGGCTTGGGAATTTGACGTGCTGTTGGATACCAACGAAGACTTAAAACGCGCCCTTAATTTTCAGACAGTGCCCTATACCATAGTTGCCGATATGAACGGCAACATCATTTATGAGCACTCCGGCTATGTAGAGGGCGATGAGTTAGAATTAGAAAAAGTACTGCAAAAACTGAACGGACAAGGCGAGTAAAAAATAAATAACCCGATTTTTCCGTCATAGCCAAGCTGGCAACCAAACATTAGTTTTGGGTTGCCGGCTTGGTTTTTTTAGGCGATTACCACATTGTGGGAGATTAGTTTGTACCTATCAGCACATCGCCGGTCATTTGGGGTGGTATGGGCAGTTGCATGATGGTTAAAATAGTAGGAGCTATATCGGCAAGTTTACCGTTTTTAAGGGTAGTATTGCCCAAGTGGTTGCCAACTAAAAAAATGGGCACTAAGTTGGTGGTGTGGGCAGTATGCGGCGAGCCATCGGGATTGCGCATAATATCGGCATTGCCGTGGTCTGCTATGATAATGAGGGCGTAGTTGTGTTGTAGGGCAGTGGTTACAATTTGGCTCACGCAGGCATCAACCGTTTCGGCAGCTTTAACGGCAGCCTCAAAAACGCCCGTATGCCCTACCATATCGGTATTGGCAAAGTTTAGGCAGATAAAGTGGGCGGTTTCTTGCTGTATTTTTGGTAAAATGGCGGCAGTTAGTTCCGGTGCGCTCATTTGGGGTTGAATATCATAAGTGGCTACCTTGGGCGATGGAATTAAAATGCGCTCTTCGCCTTCAAAGGGTGTTTCGCGTCCGCCCGAAAAAAAGAAAGTTACATGTGGGTATTTTTCGGTTTCGGCAATGCGAATTTGGCATTTATTGTGCGCTGCCAGTACTTCGCCCAGGGTGTTTTGGAGGTTATCTTTTTCAAAAATAACGCCTACATTTTTAAACGTATCGTCGTAGCGGGTCATGGTAATATAATGCAGCGGCAAGGCGCGCATGTTAAAATCGGGCATATCCTGTTGGGTAAGCACGGTGGTAATTTCGCGGCAGCGGTCGGTTCTAAAATTAAAACAAATTACCACATCATCTTCCTTTATGCAGGCAAGCGGCATACCCAATGGGTTTACTGCTACTATGGGTTTAATAAATTCATCGGTAATGCCTTGTTCGTAAGAGCGGCGTACCGCATCGGTTACGTGTTGGGTAGGGAAACCCTCGCCCAAGGTGAGCAAGTTGTATGCTAATTTTACCCTTTCCCAGCGTTTGTCTCTGTCCATAGCATAATACCGCCCAATAACAGAGGCTATTTTAGCTGTAGTAGGCTGAATTTGTTCCTCTAAATAGGTTAAAAAACCTAAACCCGATGTGGGCGATACATCTCTGCCATCGGTAATAGCATGAATAAACACGTTATCTACCTCATGCTGCTGCAATATGTTGCAAAGAGCTGTAAGGTGGTTTATATGCGAGTGAACGCCGCCATCAGAAACCAACCCAAGCAGGTGTACCGGTTTTTGGTGGTCTTTTGCATACTGAATGGCAGCCAGCAGGGTGGCATTTTGGGCAAGTGTGCCATCTTTAACGGCTACATGTATGCGTTGCAGTTCTTGGTAAACTATGCGTCCGGCGCCTATGTTCAGATGCCCCACTTCTGAGTTGCCCATTTGCCCGTGGGGTAAGCCCACTGCTTCGCCATGGGTAGTGAGTTCGGCATGTGGATACGTTTGGTACAAACTGTCAATAAAGGGGGTATTTGCCTGTGCTATGGCGCTCACTTGGGGTATAAGCCCATGCCCCCAGCCGTCTAAAATGATGAGCGCTACTTTGTTGTTGGTAAACATACGGTTGTTTTTAATAATTGGCTTGCGGTGATTCGGAAAAATGTTTGCGAAGGGCGGGGGATTAAATAGTACTTTCCTTGCCCTACGCACAAAGTTTACAGAAAGCACAAAAGCCTAAATTACGCACATTAGCCTGCTTTTTCGCAAACATAATCTTGCCTGTCGGTTTTTTTTCTATCTTCTTGTGCCTTGTTTTGTATTCGCTTGTTTTTAATGAGTATTCTAAAATATGGGCACTTACCATCTATTGATAAGTCTTTTTCATCGTTTCCTTTTCTGAATTTAATTATTTCAAATTGTTCGGGATTAAATTTATGCAAAAATGTTATAGGCACTCCCATATATCCCTCATAGTCCATTGGTATGTTTTCTGTTTTATCAACGTTTATACCGTCATAATTATCATAAGTTGGATATTCAGCTTCGTTTCCAAAATATGTTTTTGTGAGTTCTATGTCTTCGTGTCGCTTGAAGTTGTCTAAATTTGTCAACCACAGGCAATTATTTGGAGATATTATTTTATTCCCCAAACTGTCTATTCGTGCTTCTGTTCCATAAAGTTCATAGTGTTCAGGCACAATAAAGCCCGAAATGCCTCTTCCAAGATTTATTCCTAACCAAGCTTTGTTTTCGTTAATTAATTTAAAGATTTCTTTGTATGTGATGGCATTTATATTGCCAATTATTAGAAACTTTTTATCATATTTTACTAATAGCTCCACATACTCTCTGAATAATGAAAAAGGTGGATTGGTAACAACAATATCGGACTGCCTTAATAATTCAATACTTTCAGAACTACGAAAATCACCATCACCGTTAAATTCTTTTATTTCAAGTGGTGTATTGGGCTCTGAATACTCTGAAAAAAAACCTTTTTTTGCTTTATTGGTATTAAATAGGCTTACTTCTTGCTTTTGATAACAGGCAGTTATTAGTTTTTTAAGACCTAAATCATTGAAATTTGAAGCAAAATAAGTAAAAAAGCTACTACTTCTTGGGTCATCACAATTACAAAAAACCACTTTGTTTTTAAAGTGCTTTTTGTAATGTTGTAATTCACTTTCAATATCGCAAAGTTGTGTGTAGAATTCATCACTTTTTGACTTCTTTGCGTTTTGCAATAATTTATTCGTCGCATTTCTTGCCATATTGCCCCCTATTTACTTTTTGGTTATCTGATTGAACAAATCACTTCCCAATACTTTAAGAGAAGTTTTTGAAATTTCAATCATAATATCAAACATTTCCTTGTTGTTCCACTTTTCTCCTTTTCCTTGCGTATAAATAGATGTTGCTTGAAGCATAATTGTCTTATCCTTATGCTTAACAAATTTATTTTCACACCAATTAGTATTAATAGGCATCCCATAATTTGCTGAAGTAAGCCTGTCTAATCTATTTAACATACCTGAGTTACATTCAAGCTTTACAATTCTCCCATCAGGTCTTTCAATTGCAATTGTTTCTGTTAAAAAGTTAGACCCTTCTAAAAATAGGACGTAAGGAAAATGAGATTCAGAAAGCATAAAGTTAGCGATTTCTGATATGTTTTTGTGCGACCTTTCTATCGCATTACCGGCAGCCATCAAATCTTGATTATCCGCTTTACCAACTAAAATGCCTTTTTTGATATTTTCAATGTCTTTTCCTTGATGTTTAGCTTCCGAAACTAAAACGACTCTCCAATTATCATTATCGTCTTTTACTTCAATTATTCCACCATCGGGTATTATGCTTGAATTAGGAACGAAAAGGGTTTGCCCTAATTCGGGGTCAATTTTCTTTAGAGCTTCGTTTATTTCTTCTTTCCGAATGCTTGTCCTATATCGGAACGTTAATTGCGGATAATCTATTTCAAGTTGTGCAATAATAAGATTTGATATTTCTCCAACGGTTAAGTCGTGTAATTTTGCTTCGTTCCCGAAGATACCTACTACACCTTGCGACTTTTTATGTTGGTTTGTCAATCTTATTGATTGGTTCTTTTTAGCCATCTTGTTAATTCTATTTCTTGCTAATTTAGCAATTGCGTTTGTTTTTAAGTCTGTAGGCAACATCGGGTATTACTGAGCCTGTGTTTATGGGGCATGTTTTCACTTTACCCTATACGTATAACCGCCGTTGTTGTTATGTTGGTTTTTATCATTGTTGCCGGCAAACAAGCGTGTAAACCCGAAGTAAAAAACCAAAAACAATACAATAAACAAGCCAAAAAGGTGCGTAACCGAACCATGAAAAACTACCCAAATGCGGGTTTGCTGTATAATGAGAATGGTAATAAAGGTAACTGCCAGCATCATTAACAAGCCCGATAAGCGCTTAAAACCCGGTATATGACGCATAGACACCTTGTTATTGATGAGTAAAAGCGTGGCAATCATACTGATAATGGGTAAAAAGTAAACCAATGCGTTTACTTGCAGCAGGCTTCTTTGTCTTTCAAAAAACAAGGTGTAAACACATAATACTAAGGCAAAAATACCCGGCACGCTGCATAAATAAACCAAGGCTGAGTAAAAGTATTTCCAAGGGTTTTGATGTGCCTCATCTTGGGCAACCATTTTACCGGCTACTGCCGCAGCCACGGGCAGCATAACAAAATAGAGTACTACGGGGGTAGGGTTGGCGGCTAAGGCATCAAAAAGTTCTTGTAAGGTCATGGTAAAAGGTAAAATGGTGAGCAAAAACGGTAAATAGGGTGGGGTAGAGGATAGGGCAGGCGCGTTACGGCAGCGTTTACCACACTAATTTTTCCTTGTTCAAAAAGGCGGCAATACCGCGCTTACAGTCATCGGTAGTGCGGGCGGTAGCGTTCATTTGGGCGGCGTATTGCAGCGCTTGGGTAAGGGTAAGGTTTTGCACATTTGCAATCATTTGTTTGGTAAGGCGCAGCGAGTCGGCAGAGGTTTGGGTGCATAATTTTTGAGCATACTCGTAAACCGTTTGTTGAATGGCATCGGGCTGGGCAATAAAGTTAATGAGCCCCATTTTTTGGGCAGTTTCGGCGGTAATAAGGTCGCCCGATAACAGCAGTTCTTTGGCGCGTGTTTCGCCTATTTTGCGGAGCAAAAAAATCATCACAATTGCCGGAATGAACCCTATTTTTACCTCTGTATAGCCAAAACTTGCATCGGGTGTAGCAAAAATGAGGTCGCAAATGGTAGCCAATCCGCAGCCGCCGGCTATTGCCGGTCCTTCTACTTGCGCTATAACCACTTTGGGCAGGGTGTAAATCATTTCAAACAGGGCGGCAAGCTCGGTAGAGTCTTGCAAGTTATCGCCGTAGGTATTATTTTGGAGTTGTTGGAGGGCGCTAAGGTCGGCGCCGGCGCTAAAGGCTTTGCCTTTGGCATTCAGCACAATCACCTTTACATCATTATCAGTAGATGCAATTGAAAAAGCCACTTTAAGGTCGGCAACCAACTCCACGCTAAAAGCATTGCGTTTTTCGGGTCGGTTGAGCGTAATGTAAGCTACTCGGTTGTTTACAGTGTACTCAATAGCGGTAAAATTCATGTGCAAAACAGTTGTTGGTTAAAATTAGGAGGCAAACATAGTAAGTTTTGGGCTAACAGGCAAACATCAGTGGGGTATAATCTTTTAATTGGGCGTTTTGAAGTATTTTTTTGCTGTGTGGTAAACCAAACCAAGTGTTTGTCTATTGTTTAGGCGCTGCCCGCAAGTTAAATTGATAGCGTAATACAGGCTAATTGGCAACATTTAGGGCAAATAATGCCAATGATTTACCACCTTTGCGCTGCGCTTGGCGTTGTTGGGGGCGTTGTTGGCAGGCAAATAAATAACGGCGGCATATAACCCAAAACGCTACCACATCTTTACCAAAACATTAGCAACAACCAATCATTTATTAAACACTACTAATTATAGTTATGCAAACAACACAATCAGAGCAGTTATACCGGCAGGCATTGCAGTATTTTCCGGGCGGGGTAAACTCGCCGGTGCGGGCGTTTAAATCGGTAAGTGGTACGCCTATTTTTATGGAGCGGGGCAATGGCTGCCGCGTTTGGGATGCCGATGACAATGAGTATATTGATTTTTGCTGCTCGTGGGGTCCGCTTATTTTGGGTCATAACCACCCCCGCGTGCGCAGCCGCATTATAGAAGCGGTAGAAAAAGGCACCTCGTTTGGCACGCCGGTAAAATACGAGTTAGAACTTGCCCAACTCATTTTAGACAACCACCGTTTTGTTGAAAAACTGCGCTTTGTAAGTTCGGGCACGGAGGCGGTTATGTCGGCAGTGCGGTTGGCAAGGGGTTATACCGGCAAGAGCAAGGTTATTAAATTTGAGGGCTGCTACCACGGGCATGTTGACCATTTATTGGTAAAAGCCGGTTCGGGGTTGGTTACTTTTGGCGTATCCTCATCGGCGGGTGTGCCGGAGGCTTTTGCGCAAGAAACCATTGTACTGCCGCTGCACGATACCCAAGCTCTTGCACAAGCATTTGAAACGCATAAAAACCAAATAGCGGCGGTTATTATAGAACCCATACCGGCAAACAACGGCTTGCTGCTGCAAGACCGCAGTTTTTTGGAGTGCATAAGGTTAAAATGTTACCAAAACAATGCGCTGCTCATTTTTGATGAGGTAATATCGGGGTTCAGAGTGGGTTTTGAAGGTGCGGCAGGATATTACCAAATTGAGCCCGATATCATTACTTTTGGCAAAATTATTGGCGGCGGTATGCCGGTGGGCGCTTATGGAGCAAGTAAAGAAATCATGCGTTTTGTGGCTCCCGATGGTCCGGTTTACCAAGCCGGCACCTTATCGGGCAATCCGGTGGCTATGGCTGCCGGCGCTGCCCAGCTTACCGAGTGCCTACTGCCGGGTTTTTACCAATCATTAGAACATAAAACCCGGCAGTTTGTAAACCACATTAACCAGCACTGCTCCCAACGGGGCTATGAGGTAACTTTGTTTTCGGTGGCTTCTATTTTTTGGATAGCCTTTACCCATAACACCGCCGTTCATGCAGCCGATGAAATTGACGCCGGTAAAATGAACTACTTTAAACGCCTGCACCGGCTATTGTTAGAAAATGGCGTTTACATGGGTCCATCGGGCTACGAAGTAGGGTTTATATCGCAGGCACACACAGAGCAAGATTTGCAAACCGCACAATCGGTTTTTTGTCGTTGTTTTGATACCGTGTTTCAGGAGTAGATGTAAAGATGACCCATGGTAATTAGCTTTTAATGATTGCTCCGTATTTTTATCGCATCAAATTGCTTTCCAACCGCATCTGGCTCATTGCTAATAACCTGCTCCTAACTTCATTAACCATTTGCCTTATCTGCTTTTTTTCAACTCTCATTCCGCACCCTGTTTTTCCACTTTTGGTAATTATATTCTTCCAATATGAACAGTACTTATACTGCCCAATAGACAGTACAAATGATAACCCCGATGGGGTGTGACCCGAGTTTGACGTAAACCGGTACACAAAGGTAGGAGCGCAAAACCGGCAAAATTTAGCACACGGATAACACGGATGGCGCTGATTAACGCCGATTTTTTTAAAATAAAGGCTAAATTGAGTAAATGATTTACTTTTACCCGAGTTTATCCGTTTAATCTGCGTTATCTGTGTGCCCTTTTTGTTGAAAACAGGGGTGAATAGCTCAATTTATACATAAGACTGAGGCTGCACCCATTC